>WNGD01003690.1_pt1 | contig 25817 bp, 18 predicted proteins | sample 5400671 | NCBI WGS metagenome assembly WNGD01 (sample SAMN13153369, study PRJNA577476) | soil metagenome | isolation source: 40 cm soil or saprolite under grassland replicate 2 | place: USA:California | collected 2016-06-15
GATTTGATGGATCAGAATACGGTGGCTTATAAAGGCGTCACAACAAGTGCGGTTGGTTCTGATCGTGTGATTCACTTTGCGGTTGGTAACAAAAGTTTCAGCTTCCAAATCGCCTCTACTGCAAACCTGAAAGATTTTAACAATAACGCTCTGTCTATCGGGAACAATGTGGGTGTGAAGGTAACCGCGCAGTTCAGCGGGACTACTGGCACAGCTATCAAGGTTGAGACGCAAAACGGCCAGTAATCGATAATGTAGGGGCGCAAAGAGGAATTCTGCTCCTATAGATACCAGCTTAACAGAAAACATGTAAGGTAGGCACCCGTAATGGATGCCTATCTTGCTGTTTTGGCCTGCCTGTCACACTTTCTCGGCCAGGGTATTTTGAAGAGCCACATTAAATTGGCCAGTGGCAGGAAGTTGCTTGAGCTGATATATATAGGCGATCAGGATAAGTGTTTCTTCGGCCAGATTATAGAGGAAGTGCAAATCGGGACGGATAAGTGGCAAACCACCCGCGATGGCTCCTCCATGTGCTAAAAGGCCTGGGGACCCGACAATGCCGGTTCTCAAATAGAAAGACATAATTGCAAAATGTTCAATCGCGTGCCAGGAGACGATCAGCGCCAAAACCCATAGCCAGGGATTACTTTTGCGGTAAACGAACAAGAGCGTGTAGACACAGATTGGCACCCAGCACGCATCAAAGGCAAAGTGCACCCATTCCAGGTCGAGCATGCCAATAATACCGTGGGCTTGCGAACCACTGAGACCTAGCAAATGGATCTGGATCATCTGCGCGATATGTTCCGTAAAATGCACGCTTTGGGCAATCAACAGGACAAAGAAGAAAGCGAGCCAGTGGTATTGACGGTAGATCGCTTTCGTTTTGACGACACAGATAGGCAGCCAGGCAAACAGGATGAGTAGCGCCACCTTCCACAGATCCATTCCAAGCATATGCATCATCAGCAAGCCGGTGGAAATAAGGGAGGCCAAAACAATGGCGTAAAGCGGGACGGAATGAAAGGAAATAATGTGCTTAACAAAGCGCGTGCTCATATGTTGTCCACCTTTTTACCATTGTCAAGCAAAAGACGAATGGATTGTGCAAACAGCATCAAAAGCTGCTTTCGGCAAAGCAGTCTGTATTTTCTGAGCAAGTGTATGCGATGCGTTTCGGTGCTACCAACCTGACTCTATCATACCACAATGAGCCATTATATATACTCACCTCAAAACCATCGCAGCCATAACCCCGATTAACAGTACGGCAACCACAAGCACACTCATCCACAAGATGGCTCTTCGACGAGAGGCAGCAACGTGTAAAGCATCAATGCGTGCATTCTCAGCAGGACACCACTGCGATCTCCTGCAATTTGGGCAGAGCGGGAAGAGCTCGTAGGGATTGTAGAGCCGGCCCCCACCAAGAACCTTATCCCGTATCTCCTCACTCTCGAAGACAGCCCGGCAATGAATGCAGCGTAACAACAGGTATTCGGCCCAATCACTGGCCTTACAGGCAGGACAAATAATGCCAGAATTTCCTGAGGATAAGCGACTTTGCGTAGCAGGCACCCAGCGATGATGGCAACGATGGCAATAGTTTATAGGATGTTGGGCCGACGACTGTGGTAGCCCACCCGTTGATTGAGTTGCAACCCCTCTCAGCATACCCTGGTTCTTCAAAATATGGGCATCATCTGGCCAAAGTTGATAGGTAACATCACCAAGGCGCAGTGTGATTGCTCCAGAGAGTGGTTTGCTCAAATCAGGAAAAACAAAAGCACGTTGATTTTCTTGCCGCCTTGCTCGTGAAGGCGCATATGCATGCGGAGACCCAGAGGCATGCTGTACCATGCCAGTTGAATCCAGCAAATGTTCAGATCGCTGCGCATCATAATTCCTGCGCGAGACAGGGTCGCTCAAGGTTTGGTAAGCGAGCAGCAAAATGCGCATCCGCTCTTCGGCATCTGACCCCTTGTAAACATCCGGGTGATATTTCAGGGCGAGCTTCTTAAAGGCGGCTTTAATGGTGCTGGCGGACGCATGTGAATCAACGCCAAGCACTGCGTAAAAGTCTGTAAAAGAATCCATCAGCGAATAAACGAGCGCAATCAAAACGAAAACACATACTGTATTAAGTACTACGTACAGCCACGAGAATTGTTGCACATAAACTAAAACAGTGAGGTCTGCTACCAGGAATATTATACAATCCGGCGATAGGCATAAACAATCCAGGGGAAGCGTGGGCGCTTCGCTGAAGGTTAAACCTTCCGGTTATTCCTTCCGTTGTAGTGATTCCAGGACAGCAGCAATTTCACGACGAACACGGTCGTTATTGGCCACTTCGGCCTGCACTTTTTCCCAGCCATGCATGATCGTCGTATGATCACGCCCACCCAGTTCTGAACCAATTTGTAACAACGAGGCAGTGGTTTCCTGGCGCATCAGGTACATGGCAACTTGGCGCGGCCAAACGATCTCACGCTCCCGCTGCTTGCTACGCATGCGTTCAATATCAACATTGTAATAACGACATACTCCTTCCAGAACCTCGGCGGGCGTCAGAGTTGAGGGAATTTTATTCTCGCTATAAATATCTTCAAGCGCCTGGGCTGCCAGGCTTACGGAAAGCGCAGCATCATGCAATGTGGCATAGGCAATCACGCGGTTGAGCGCCCCCTCAAGCTCGCGCACGCTATTGCATTCAGGGCGAGCAATAAATTCGATAACCGAAGCAGGTACAGCAAAGCGCAACGACTCGGCCTTAGAGCGCAGGATAGCCAGGCGGTGTTCGTATTCCGGTGGTTGGATGTCGGCCAGGAGTCCCCACTCAAAACGCGAACGCAGGCGATCCTGGAGACTATGAATAGCTTTTGGAGGCCGATCGCTCGAGACGACGATTTGTTTGTTGGCATCATGCAAGGTATTGAAGGTGTGAAAAAATTCTTCTTCCGTAGACTCTTTGCCAGCAATGAACTGGATGTCATCAACGAGCAGGATATCGATCTGGCGATATTTGGCGCGAAACTCTTCAGTTTGCTGGAAGCGAATGGCGTTGATTATCTCGTTCGTAAACTTTTCTGACGTTACATATAAGACATTCAGCCCGTCCGATTCGCCAACATGCCCGATTGCATGCAGTAGATGAGTTTTACCCAGGCCAACACCGCCATAGAAGAAGAGAGGATTATAAACATTGCCTGGATTTTCAGCTACGGCAAGCGAGGCAGCATGGGCCAATTGGTTTGACTTCCCCACAATAAATGTGCTAAAGGTATAACGAGCATTCAACATTCCCTCCCCAGCAAGCGGCAGAAGTCCCGGCTGCGTATTCCTGGTGTAGTCATGTGATGTCCGCCTAGCAGGATAGCTGCCATATTCGCTCACCCCGGCTTCATCACCATCAATACGCCGGTGCGCTACAGAATGTGTGGGAGGCGCACCTGCACTCGTTGATGCAGAGGTACTTTCTTCGAGATACCTCTACCACAGTGTCGCTCATCTGGCCAGGATTTTCCCTGGCTACGACAAAGCGGATCTCCACAGGGCTGGTAACGACTTCTGAGAGAATCGAGCGGATCAGCTCGATGAAACGTCCTTCGAGGTGAGCCTTTGCGAAAGTTGTCGGCACGCTCACGATGAAGACGCCATCTTGAAAAGAGAGACCGGCAGTACCTTGAAACCAGGTCGTGAAGACGGCTGGCGAAACCTTTGTTTGCAATCGTTCTAGTGTTGTCTGCCAGATTTGTTTTGCATTCAAACGTTGTTACCTCTCAGGTGGCCTTAGATATCTGTTGGAAAGTCCAAGCTTTTCAGCTAGAGGGGTACAACATTGGCACCCTTAAATAAAGATGAGTATAACAGATCAAATAGGTAGAATGGACCAGTTTCTTACAGCAGTTAAACAGATTTGAATAACCATACGTTTAAATTTCTATAATGTAGAGGGTAATGTAGCATTAAATCAAAACGCTGTAAAGTCCCATTTTTGGTCAAAAAATTGAGAACTATCTCGTAGGAAAACCTTCTCATTTACTATATACTAAGCCAGGAGCATTCGAGTGCACCTTCTTATCAAAACCCTTAGGAGATTGTATGATCATACTTCGGTTTCTGTCTGGATTGAAACTCTCGCCACATAGATTTGTATGGCTATGCCTGGCTGTAGTCCTGCTACTAGCAAATATATTGCTGGCTTCGTGTACTGGTTTGTTTGGAGGAAGTACTGGACCAGCCGCAACGGCAACACCCGCAGCACTAGAGATCGCAAAGCTTCAATGGTGTATGAAGCCATCGATGCTCTTTCGTGATGAAGAAGCAATAACATCTACTGCAACCACGACGCCAGCTGCCACTATTACGCCAGGCACAACTGTAACGGTAACGGCAACCGCTACCACTTTAGCGGGAAGTACCCCAACAGTAGTTCCTGGAACACCCAGGACGATCACTGACTGGTCGGAGGTCAATGCAAACCTTGGTTTTACCGTCTATTTGCCTTCAAAGCTGCCAAAGGGTACATGCTTGGTAAATGCTCAAGCCACGATACACGACCCGATTATAGGCAGTAGTTTTACTATAGCCTATCTGCTGCCTGATCATAGCGCCCTTTCACTATCTGAAGCGCCATTGGTCTCACAAAACACTATATTCCAATGTAACGCTTCCAATGGCGCTACATCTCAGGCCAATGCTACGCCCAAGGCAGGTACACCAGCGCCAGCATCTAGCGTGACGCATGGAGCTTCCCTACTTCTATGCTCCGGGGCAAAAGATACTACAAATATTGTGATGTCAGCACGAGGTAGTACAGCTTACTTACAGCAGCTCTTTAACAGCTTACAACCGAATCTTACCTGGATACCCACCTCGTAGGGGTCAAAGGAAAGCAGAAAGGAGAAATGAATGGGTCGTAACCATTCTCGGTACTTTTGTACTCCTGATACTTTTTGGCATGCTGCCTGCTCTCATCCCGGGTTTACGTTGTGCTTTTCTAGTGATGATCCTCTTGATCATCTTGATACCGTGGTTCATCTATATAAGGATTCGTAATTATGCACGTCGTACTGTTGGTCGTCTATAGTGGTTTCGTAACAGCCCACTCGACGCTCAGTACTTAGTTCTGATATAATGGCAACAGTTTTGCGTACAGTGCGCATTGCAGTCAAACATGCTAGCAAAGGGAGGATTATCAACTATGGACAGATGCCCCTATTGTAATGCTGAAACCCGGCCTGGGGATAACTTTTGCTTGAACTGTGGCAATCGCCTGCTCCCATCAACTCCCTCACCACAGCAGGCAGAGCCAGTATTCGGTGACGCCACGCTTCCAGCTTCAGAGGATTGGGCGCCGCCTGTCGCTGAAGCCCCAGGACCTGCTCAGGAGAGTAATTGGGCTGATGCTAATCTTTTGACCGTCGCTAATACAAGCTCTGAGACGGTTGCACCCCACGCTGATGCATCGTCCTCTTCCGGCTCTGCCGCTCCTATAGCACAGGCTACCCTGGACAAAGTCGAAAACCCGGCCCATCTGATCCTTCGGAACGATAATGGTGAGGTCTTGCAGGATTATACCTTAGAGAAACTGGAAACTACCATCGGTCGTGCACCTAGCAGCGACATTTTGCTCTCCAAAGACAAGCTCACTTCGCGCCGTCATGCGACGATCCAGTATGAGAATGGCAACTATGTGCTCCGTGATGAGCATAGCGCGAACGGCACATTTGTCAATGGGCAGCAACTCGAAGAGATGACGCCACGAACTCTTCAAGATGGTGATCATATCGGTATCGGGGAACACGAACTGATTTTCCAGGCTTTCAAATCTGAATCCTCTGGCGTGGATATAGAAAGTATGCCGACCATTACCGTCAGCCCCTCGGCTGTTGCCGATATAACCTATCGCACTCGCGAAGAAGAACAGCTGACGGCGGCAGCCAGCGACGATTTTAGCACGCACTCAATGAATGGAGGCGAAGTACCAGTGTCAGAAACACCCAGCAGCCCAGTTGTTACGCCCTCTCCCGAGGAGGTTACCTCTAATCTCGCTCCTGGCGATGCTGCGCCAGTAAGTGCTCCTACGTCTGAGGCACCAAGTGAACCCCCGGTTTCCGCACCACTTGAGACTGGGACGGGCGTTACATTTAGCCGCCTCACAAGTCTGCCACAGCCCACGCTGCCAGATGTAGGTCCTTTAATGGCCGCCCTTGCAACGTTGGATGGGCAGGTATCATCACTGCAAGAGCAACTGAATGCTACACAGGAAGCCATGCGCAATCACGAAGCGGAGATTTCTCAGACCAGCGGACAGCTTCGCTCTGGAGTGCGACGGGTAACAGAACGTATGGATAACACCATCGCCGACGTGGCACGCAGCCGCGAGCAATTGGCCTGGGCTGAGTTAATGCAATTGATGGAAGACGTGATGAACAACCCACGTGACATCGAGTACGTTACCAAGCTGGCTCGCAAGGCGCGTGAGTTGAACAAGGTGTTTCAGATTCAGCAGAATGTTCTCAACACATTGGCAGAATGCACAAGCCTCTTGCGTAGTTTAATTGGAGAGGATAGATAGTAGGGGGCAAAGGCCCCCTGCATCCCAAACCGAACAATTCCATGCATGAACAACACTACGATGCGATCATCGTTGGCGCAGGGTTAGGAGGCTTGCTCAGTGCTGGGCAGTTACTGCAACGTGGAAAGCGAGTAGCCATTTTAGAGCGCTTACCTCATTGTGGCGGACGATTCACAGCAAAAACATTTCAAGGCACCCAGGTGAGTACAGGCGCTTTACACTTGATCCCCTTTGGCAGTAGCGGCGTGCTGGCACGCATGTTACGTCAACTGCGTATACCGCATCGCTTTTTTGATGCCGATGTATTCGGCTCATTTCATGTGCATGGCAAACAGATTCGCTCTCGCGGCCTGCTGGGTATCTTAAAGGTGCTGGGGCCGCGCCAGTTCTTCTGGTTCATCCATATTGGCTACTTAATGTTCTTACGTCCCCTCCCAGCCGGGGAACGCAATCTGCCTTTCGACCAATGGCTCGCACGCCACATCGATGTCATGCGAAACTGCGAGCTTGTCGCTTTTTTCGAGGGTATCTCGCGCTTCGCCTTAAGCCTTGAACTCCATCAAGTGAGCACAGAGGAAGTCATCAAAACGACAAAAAACATGCTTCTCTTTGGCGCTCCCGGCATTGTAGAGGGTGGATGCGGCGCACTGACCAGGGAAATAGAGCGTCGAGTCCTCGATCAAGGGGCCGATCTGCACCTGCAGCACGAGGCGTTACAAATCCTGCATGAAGATGGCCCTGTAACGGGTGTGCGCGCACGCAATAAGGCAAATGGTGAGGAGATGCTCTATCTCGCGCCGCTGGTAGTCAGTGACATTGGGCCGCGTGCTACAAATGCCTTGCTCCACAATCGACAGATTACGCAGGCAGAAGTACTGAAAAACCAGGGACAAAATGTAGGGGAACAATTCATTGCGCCCGAACCACCACAAGAGGCCATCGGACTCAAGGTACACCTGCTGAGCGATGTTTCATTGATCCCGCATAAAGGCATTATGTACTGTCTGAATACAAAGCGCATTGCTGGAATGGTGCAGCCAACCAATTGCGATGCGAGCCTGGCACCGCCTGGTAAGCACCTGCTCATTACACACCAGGTCATCCGCAGCGACGAGATAGAAGAAGAGAAGCAACTGGCGCTTGCCGATTTACGTATGATGTTCGGGAAGACTTTTGAAAAGCATTGTCGTGTCCTCACTATGAGCATCTATCGGGGAGAATGGCCTGTGAATCGCATCGCGCAGGGTGCGGATGTTACTCCTGATACTGCCGTACAGGGTTTGTATTTAGTGGGAGATGCGGTAAAACCATCTGGCTATCTGATGGTAGAAGGGGTTGCCCAGAGTGTCAACCAGTTGCTTGACCTGCTCGATACGATTGAAGAAAACGTAATCCCTCCACCATCGCGCCTCAAGGCCCTCCGCTGGCTATGGGAAGCCCCCGGAAACGCCAGGCTTTCCTGATTCACCCCGACCAGCTTGCACGTACCTCGCGTAACTCTTCAGGGGTAAGAATGCGGAAGAGAACCAGCAGGCTCTCCAAATCATATTCCAGGCCAATGGAATGCAACTCTTGCCGGATTCGACCGAGAGCGCTGATCTGAGCTGCTGAGATCAAACCATAGCTAACGAGACTCGCAGCCAATAATTGATCGGGTGTCAGGAGCTTGAACATAAGCAAGATCTCACCAAGCTGGTAATTTAAGTCTACGCCACGTAGCATACGCTGAATATTTTGCGCAACCACGAGTCGATGCTGTGGGACGAGATGGCCTTCAAGTAGTACACTGCCTAAAGAACGAGTTGCTCGCCCGCTCAGTACAGGCGTTTGGGGCTGTGGTGGTGGAGAGGGCATAGGAGGAAAACTCTGTACAATATTTAGCAGCGTATCATCAGTTGTCGCGGCTGCTGATGAGGATCCATCCGGCGCTTGTATTTTACCTGGCCAGGGTAGTTCAGTGAGAGTAGGACCACTAACATCCTCTTCTTCCACTTTGGATGTGATCATCTCCTCCTCGACCGGCTCCAAATCTGTTTCCGCTTTAGCAATCGTTTCCCCAGATCCTGTGGTCGTTATTGGCAACGGAGTAGAAAAAGGTGGCGCGGAAGTAACATCTGCAACCCATGGCTCTGTACCGGCTGATTGGGATAATTGCGCACCAGTATGTCCACTGCGATACTCGTGTTCGCGCTCAACTGGCATATCCTGGATAGGTGATGCACGCAAAGAAAGCTCACTGATATAAGCAGCATCAACCGGGCGATTTTGCTGTGGCTTTGTTTTATAAGCAGGTGCACCCTCTTCAATGCCCGCTGCCTTCGTTGGGACCGCTTCAAATCGAGCCTGCTGCCCTTCTTGTTGTGAGGAAAGTGAAGATGCAGGGCGGGCTCTCGCTCGCATATCCAAATCAGTTACTTCGGCCCTATCAGTGGAATGGCTCTCGCGTACCATCTGTGACAACTGGGCCAATCCAGATTCCTGGGCTTGCGGAGGCACAGCTGGTGAGAAGCTACGACTGCCCGGATAAATTATAGCCCGAAGCTTATCCGTAAAACTAGAAGCAGGTTTCCCCTGCTTCTGCACCAATGCAGGATCAGGAGGTGCTGTCAAAGGAGGATTAGATGACGGTATCGAAAGGGGATTAGTGGCTTGCGACAAAACCTGTGACCTTGCTGACGCTGATGGGTCCGCAATCTCTGCCTGTCTTTTGAGTTTATCTGGATTAACAGCTTGCGTACTGGCGCCGGGGATACCTGAGAAGCGCGAGAATGAGCCTGTTGTAGGTCCTGGAATGCGCGAGCGTACTGCATCAACCAGATTCATTACGCCCATGATGCCATCTATTTCCATATCGGCAAGAACAGTACGCGATGCCTCATCGGAATCATCTGGACCATAGCCCGCAATATTCATGCAGCGGAACATAAGAACTTGTACTCCACGACCTCGTCGCTGCCCATCCAGCGCTTCCCAGAACTCACGTCGACCCGCTGCCGCCAGCGCTAAATTAACCAGCACTAGCCGTATAGGATAGCGTGCAATTGCATCGAAAACCTCTACAGCTGTACGCGCCGCGTGACATTCATAGCCAGCAAGTTGAAACTCGCTCGTGAGTAAAGCAGTTAGTTGCTGGTCACGTTCGAAAAGTAAAATATGTGGTCCGCCACTATTAACATTCATAGCCGCACTATCTCCAGTTGCTGCTCGCATTCAATTGACATTGGCGCTAGTATAACACACAAATGTATCAGAACAATAGCTATTGAGACTTTTGACTTGATACATCACCGGCGTAGCAATAGAGGGAAAGAAAGGGTAGAAACACGGCATGGCCCAACCTACTATCTCCTTTACACGTCCAGTTATCGCTCTGATGACCGACTTTGGTCTGGGCGATGGCAATGTAGGCGTAATGAAAGGCGTGATTGCCGGTATAGCTCCGGACGCCCACATCATTGATATTACACATGATGTCGCGCCACAAAACGTTCCATCTGGTGCATGGATACTCGCTACAGCATATCGTTACTTCCCTAAAAACACAGTGTATATCTGTGTCGTCGACCCTGGTGTTGGCAGCACGCGCAGAGCTATCGCGCTGCATGCACGCGATTGGTTTTTTGTAGGTCCAGACAATGGGCTCTTCAGCTATATACTTGCGGAACAGCCAGTACACGCGGCCATCCTTCTTTCAAACTCAACATATCATCTCCCACACATTAGTTCCACCTTTCATGGTCGCGATATTTTTGCTCCGGTAGGAGCTTACCTGGCACGCGGACCGGCTGAAATCTTCTATGAACTTGGGACACCAATAGATCCAAGTACACTGCAACCTCTTGAGGTTGGCCTTGCGACTCGTCGAGGAACAGCTGTTGATGCCTACATTGTCCATATCGATAACTTTGGGAACCTGGTCACGAGTATTCCGCTCAGCATGGTACCCGAACTTTTTACTGTTTCACAGGTGCGAATTATCTTCCCTCGTGAAGGTGTAGTGGTAGAGCAGCGCAGGCGCTTTTTTGCAGATGGTCCTGCTGATGAGCAGGCTTTTATCTACAGCGATAGTTCTGGCTATGTTGGTATCGCTGTGCGCAATGGCAATGCCGCTAAAACGCTTGGCATAGACTATGGAGCGAGCGTCACGTATGTCACATCGGCTTGATATATGAGCAGGTGTACAGGCGCTCATTGCTCTTGACAGAGGTTTATCTGTGCGGTATGCTACGATTAACCAGCAATGTTTCGAGCATCCGGTTATAGGTTTCGTCTCCCGTCTGGAAAGAAAAATGGGACCGGAATGTCATTAAATATAGAAAGCCGAGGAGTTCCCCTCCCGCCTGGAATTGAAAAGCAAAGGGCTGGTACTAGACCTCGATTTATCGAGCAAATCACCGCCTGTTTGGAATGAATAGGAAAGGGCTGGTTTTCCGCCTCGTTTGTCGAGCAAGAAACCAGCCCTTTTAAATAAATGCAGCCTCGCATATGCGAGGAACTATGTATCGTCGTTATGATATAGACCCAATTTTTCTAGTGCGTTCTCCCAGCAGTTAGCTAAATCAGTCTAACAGGATAGAACAGAGAGGGTGACCTATGGATCTGGTCAAGCGGTTAGAAGAATATAGAGACCGCGAACGTGGCTTACAGTGGGAGGGAACTTTTGCGCAGTACTTTGAGATTGCATCCAAAAAGCCAGAAGTAACTCGCCTTGCCCATGAGCGGATTTATCATATGATTATGGATTCTGGTATCGAGCCAACGCGCACCGGTGAACCACGCTACAACTTCTTCAGCCAGGAAATCTTCGGCATCGAAAAGCCCCTGCAACAGATCGTCGAGTACTTTCACTCCGCTGCGCAGCGCCTGGAAGTACGCAAACGTATCATGTTGATGATGGGACCTGTCGGCGGTGGCAAGTCTACCATCGTTTATCTGATCAAACGCGGCTTGGAGGCCTACACTCGCACTGAGGATGGAGCATTGTACGCGATCAAAGATTGTCCTATGCACGAGGAACCTCTCCACCTGATCCCTCATGAGTTGCGCGAAGATGTCGAGAAAGAATTTGGCCTCTATATTGAGGGAGACTTGTGTCCACACTGCCGCTACATGGTGGATACGGAATATACAGGACGCATTGAAGCTGTGCCCATCAGGCGCCTTGCATTCAGTGAGAAATATCGTCTGGGGATCGGTACGTTCACGCCGTCAGATCCCAAAAGCCAGGATATCAGCGAGCTTGTCGGCGGCATTGACCTCTCCACAATTGGGGAGGTAGGCGTTGAAAGCGATCCACGAGCTTATCGTTTCGATGGTGAACTGAACATCGCTAACCGTGGCATCATGGAATTTGTTGAGATGCTCAAAACCGATGAGAAGTTCCTCTATGTCTTGCTCACGCTCAGCCAGGAGCAGAATATCAAAACCGGGCGTTTCAGCATGATCTATGCTGATGAAGTGGTCGTCAGCCATACCAATGAACATGAGTACCAGGCGTTTGTAGGCAACAAGAAGTCAGAAGCTTTGCAAGACCGCATTATTCTTGTCAAAGTACCCTACAACTTGCGAGCCTCCGACGAGGTAAAAATCTACGAAAAACTACTCAAGCAGAGTGCATTACAAAATGTGCATATCGCTCCCTACACGCTGCGCATTGCCAGCATCTTCGCCGTCCTTACACGTCTTGAACCTTCAAAGAAGGCGGGTATGAGCTTGATGAAGAAGCTCAAGCTCTATGACGGTGAGGATATGGAAGACTTCAAGCAGAAAGACGTGCGGGAATTGCAGGAGGAGGCAGTACACGAAGGCATGGAAGGCATTTCGCCACGCTATGTCATTAACCGCCTGTCGAATGCGCTGGTCAAACAGAATACGACCTGCATCAATCCCATCGATGCGCTGCGTGCTCTGCGTGATGGACTCGACCAGCACACAAGTATCACACGCGAAGAACGCGAGCGCTACTTAAACTTTATCAGCGAAGCGCGTAGAGAATACGACGAGGTAGCAAAGAAAGAGGTGCAGCGAGCCTTTGTCTACTCCTATGAAGAGTCTGCGCGCACCTTGCTGAGCAACTACCTGGATAACGTTGAAGCCTACTGCAATAAAACCAGGCTACGTGATCCCATCACCGATGAAGAGGTGGAGCCTGATGAGCAATTGATGCGCTCGATTGAAGAGCAAATTGGTATCACTGAAAACGCCAAGAAGTCCTTCCGCGAGGAAATTCTCATTCGCATCTCGTCGCTGGCACGTAGAGGGCAGACCTTCGAGTACACCAGCCACGAGCGTCTCAAGGAAGCAATCGAAAAGAAGCTCTTCGCCGACCTGCGCGACGTTGTGAAGATCACGACATCAACTCGCACTCCTGACAAAGAGCAACTTCGCAAGATTAACGATGTTGTTAACCGCCTGATGACAGAACATGGTTATTGCCATATATGCGCGAATGAGATCCTGCGTTATACAGGTAGCTTGTTGAATCGATAACGGTTGATGTGCGGGACACGGCGCTGCCTCGTCTCGCGCTTCACCCGTTTCGCGACTGGAAGGAGAGTGCTCCATGTCTGTCTCCCAGCATGACTGGTCATTGCATCGTAAGGGGCAGGTCGACCAGCAACGTCATAAAGAGAAGATTCGCGAAGCAATCAAGAAAAATTTGGACGATATTGTCAGCGAGGAAAGCATCATTCTCTCTGATGGCAAGAAGATGGTGCGAGTGCCCATTCGCTCCCTGGAGGAATATCGTTTCCGTTTTGACCCTGGCCGCCAGGAACATTCTGGTCAGGGCAACGGCAAGAGTAAAGTTGGCGATGTGATAGCCCAGGAACCACGGCCCGGTAAAGGCAAAAAGGGTGAAGCAGGCAAGGATCCTGGTTACGACTACTACGAAGCCGAAATCACGATGGAAGAACTGGCCGCTCTGATTTTTGAGGATCTGGGATTGCCTAACCTCGAGCAAAAACGCCAGCAGGAGCTTCAGACCGATGCGGTGCGCTTCACTGATGTGCGTAAGAAAGGCCCGATGCCAAACCTGGATAAGAAGCGCACTATCCTGGAGAACATGAAGCGCAATGCCGCCAAAGGTGACCCAAAGTTTAAGGAAATCAAGTCGGATGATCTGCGCTTCAAGGTCTGGGAGCCGACCATACGCTATCAGTCGAATGCAGTTGTGATAGCCATGATGGACGTAAGTGGCTCAATGGGCGAGTTCGAGAAATACATCGCTCGTAGTTTCTACTTCTGGATGGTACGCTTCCTGCGCACAAAGTACAACAACGTCCAGATCGTCTTCATCAGTCATCATACCGAGGCAAAAGAGGTCACCGAAGAAGAATTCTTCCACAAGGGAGAGAGCGGAGGCACCCAGGTCTCATCCGCCTACGAACTTGCACTGGACATCATCAAAGAGCGTTACAACCCGGACGACTGGAACATCTATCCTTTCCACTTCTCTGACGGTGATAACCTGCCCTGGGACAATGACCGCTGTGTACAGTTGGTCACTAAATTGATGGAACTCTGTAACATCTTTGGCTATGGCGAAATCCGCGAGGGGCATTATCGTTCACCCAGCACGCTGATGTCAGCCTATAATAAAATCGCCGACAAGAAATTTATTGCTGTGACTATCTCTGATAAAAAAGAGGTGTATCCTGCGCTGCGGAAATTCTTCGCGCAGCGTGACCCCGTTCCTACAAGATAGCTGGTTTGATAGAGGGAGCTTCCTGATGGCAGACAGCGATATTGAGCGATTGCGTGATACGATAGAGCATGCCTGGGAAGAAGCACGCAACTTTGGGCTAGATCCATTTCCCACGCACTTCGAGCTGGTGCCCGCGAGCATTATGTACGAATTTGCCTCGTATAGCTTACCTGGTCGCTTTAGCCATTGGACGCATGGGAAAGCTTATTACAGACAAAAGATGCACTATGACCTGGGCTTGAGTAAAATCTATGAGATGGTGGTCAACACCAACCCCAGCTATGCCTTCCTGATGGAAATGAACAATCTGCTACAAAATACTTTTGTGGCAGCACATGTCTTCGGTCATACCGACTTTTTCAAAAACAATGCCTACTTCCAACGCACCTCGCGTCGCATGATCGACAAGGCGAGCATTCATGCCGAACGCATTGCCAAGTACGAGTTCGATCACGGCAAAGCAGAGGTTGAGGGCTTCCTCGATGCTATCCTTGCGATTCAAGAGCACGTGGACTATAACCTGCTGATTCGCGAGAACGAACCCGTCAACAAAGAAGAGAAAGCCGCTGAGCAGATAACAAGCGGGTACGAGGACTTGTGGAGCCTGGAGGAAAAAGCGAAAAGGGCGGAGGAGAAACGCGAGCGGCGTTTGGGTAGGCCACCAAAGTTTCCAGAGAAGCCCGAGAAGGATCTCTTGCAATTTCTGTTACTGCACGCTCCACATCTTGAGTCCTGGCAGCGCGACATTATAGAGATTGTGCGGACAGAGATGCTCTACTTCGTTCCACAGATGCAGACAAAGATAATGAACGAGGGCTGGGCCAGCCTATGGCACTCCCGTATCATGCGCAGATTAGGTGATACCGGCGTAATCTCGGATGCCGATATCGTTGAGTTCGCCCAAATGCACTCAAGTGTACTTTCCCCGTCGCGCACCTCGCTTAACCCGTACTACCTGGGCTTCAAGATCTTCGAGGATATCGAGCAGCGCTGGGATAATCCCACCAAAGAGGAGCAAGAGCGGCTAGGTCGTAAACCGGGCATGGGCCGTCAGAAGATCTTTGAGGTACGCGAATTGGACAACGATGTCTCCTTCCTGCGTAACTACCTGACCAAAGACCTTGTGAAGGACCTTGACCTCTACCTTTATAGAAAGGAGGGGGATGAATGGGTCATCGTGGAGAAAGACTGGGAGAAGGTACGTGATAGCATCGTTGCCAGCCTGACAAACTTTGGCTATCCCTACCTTGTTGTTGACAATGGCGACTATCATGGAAATCGCGAGCTATACATCAAGCATCTCTACGAGGGGCAGGAACTTGACCTGGTCTACGCCGAGAAGACACTCCAGTACGTTTACCAGTTGTGGGGTCGAACTGTGCATCTAGAGACGGTCTACGATGACAAGCGCATTGTGCTCTCGTATGATGGGGAGAGGAACACGAAGAGTACCTTAGAAAGGTAAGAGAACACAGGCTCAAGAGTATTCGTGACATTAGCGCGACCTGGCAGTATCACAATTTGACCAGGAGAACGAATTTACCAGTACCGCTCCTCTTGCCACGGATCAGCATGATTGTGGTAGCCGCGCTGCTCCCAGAATCCAGGGCGGTCCCGTTCCATGAACTCGAAACCATCGAGCCACTTCGCGCTCTTGTAGAAGTACAGCTTTGGCACAACCAAACGCACCGGGCCACCATGTTCAGCTTCCAAATCCTGCCCATCATGCTTAATGACAATCAGCACATCATCGTCATCGAGATCTTTTAAGGGTATGTTAGTCGTATAGCCCGTCCATGAATGCTCCATCACATACTTTGCATCCGGCAGTGGTCTGGCACGCTGCAAAATCTCACGAATATGCACACCTTCCCATGTATTATCGTAGCGGCTCCATGTCGTTACGCAGTGGACATCAGAGGTAATAGTCGTGCGTGGCAAAGCCAGGAATTCATCCCACGTCAACTCAAATGGGTTCTCAACGAGGCCAGTAATCTTTAGTCTCCAATTCTTGGGGAGTTGACCCGGTGTGCGCTCATAGCTCAATATGGGCCATTTTTTTGTCAAGTATTGTCCAGGCGGAAGACGATCTTTCCCATCAGGAAGCTTTTCTATTTGCGTTTGAGATTTTTTACCAAACAATTGCATGTATCTACTACTCCTTATAAGATGCTTATCATCTTCCCAGTAAGGCGCTAACCGGGAAGATGCTAAATTATAGACTAACCGGCTCATAAAACGTTACAAATCTATCAGACCCGGTATCTATAAGATGCTTATTGTATTATACGCTGTAATGTTTTCGTACTGAAAAGACAGAACCATTACAGGGTATTGACGAGGGGATTACCATTAGGTGCAGAAAAGTAGTTTATTCCGCTGTGATTGCTTGAATATATTGAGGAGATGCTGCCATGATTATCTTACTACTAGCTCTCATCGGCGCGCTTATTGTTATGGCCATACTCAGCATTGGACGGCTGGCATTTGGACGCCGCGAACCGTTCGTGGCCCGCAAGTTTGTCAGGTGGTTCGTGGGGTACTTCATCTTCAACTACCTGCTCTGCCTGGCAATTCTATATATTTCAGAGCCTGCCTTTACCGGTCCCTTTGGAGGGTGGCAATGGCTCCTCTGGCCGCTGGTAATCAGCAGTATCGGCAATCTGTTCTCTTTTGCTCGCCCTATGCTTGGCGTAATGGAAGAGATGTCTGCCGTCAGCCAGGGCCAGCGCTCAAGCCGCAGTAGTATAATGGCGCTGCCAAAGGATGCTTCGCGAGGAAAAATCGCGGCGGGCATCTTTGGATTGGTGGTAGCCGCAGCTATAGGTATCGTTGTCGCTGGCCTTATTGTCGTCTTTACTACCTGGTTCGACAGCAATGCCAAGGCGCTCGCAGCCATTCCTAAGACGACGATAGAGAAGCCTTCCACCCCATTGATACCAACCGACCCCAATAACATCGTCCTGGTCAGCAAGAGTGTGGCCGCTTTCAAAGGCCAACAGATACTTGGCTCCAACGGGCAGAATCTCGGCTCATCCTATAGTCTTGACCGCGACAGCTACACGTTACAGTCTATCAACCATCATCTTTACTATGTCGCTCCCTTGAGCTATAACAACATCTTCATTAATCTGGCCAATTCTTCCACACCTGGCTTTGTTGTAGTCGATGCCGAAAATCCCCAGGCGCAACCCACTTTACGCACTTACGGTACCAACACAATAGCTTACCTGCCCGGGGCACTTCTCAACCAGGACCTGGTACGACATGTCTACTTGAGCGGCTATACCTATGGCAGGCTTGTTGACCCCACCCTGGAACTTGATGACAGCTTTCACCCCTACTGGACGATCTCTTTGATGCAACCAACGCGTGGTTATATAGGCGATGTACTTAGCCAGGTGCTGATAGTGAATGCGCACACAGGGGACATCAAGGTATATCAGCCACAGAATGTGCCAACGTGGGTGGATCGCGTCATGCCAGCAGACACCGTGACACAATACCTGACATGGTGGGGGCTTTATCATGCAGCGCCGTGGTTCAATCCCTCTGGAGCGGGCCAGCAGACACCGGCAGGCGACCCGCAGTTGCTCTATAACAACGTCGATCAACCTGTCTGGCTTGTGCCTATGACTTCTTCGTCTTCAAATGATCAATCCAGTACAGGTGTCTTCCTCTTCGATACCCATAAGAATGAGGCACATTTCTATCCACTCGCGGCTGGGTTGGGTATCGGAGACAACGTGAGGAATACCTTTCAATCTACCCGTGCCAATATCCTGCGCTACAACGTGGACAGTTTCCAGTTGTACCAGATATGTGGCCAACCCACCTGGGTTGCCATCTACAGCAGTAGCAGCATTTACCAGGATGTGGGGGTACTGGATGCGAGAAACCTGAACGGGGGCAATGTCCAGTTCGAGCCAAATCTCTCAGCGGCTCTAAGTGATTATAAACAATGGCTTGCGCAACAGAGTATCCCCAACGATTGTGGAGCCATACCTACTACGGGTGCGCAGCAAACTGTGACGGGTAAGGTCTTGCGCATATCAGCGGTTCAGCAAGGGGGAAATACCATTTATTACATCCAGATTAGCGGGCAAAATGTGATCTTCACCGCGAACCTGAGCCTTTCACCGAAACTGCCACTTGTGCAGTCTGGTGATACAGTCAGAGGCACTTACTTGAGCACTACCGGTAAGGCAGTCGCAACAGTAGACCTCAAGACCTTCGACGATCTGAGTATTAAGCTGGGCGGGACAGTTACACCAACGCCTTCGCCAGGAGGAGGGACGCCCACAGTGTCGCCTACACCCTGATGTTACTGCATAAATGAATCGTCTCTGTAGGGGCCCGATTTATCGGCCTTTCGATGGATGTTCCGATATCTCGCATAATTATTAACGTTCAATCGCACCCATGGGGCGTGGATATACACACATATATAATGCCCCAACCAGCCCGCGGGCGCGATAAATCGGGCCCCTACTATGCAAACCGGCCAGAACGTGTTATGATTCAGCCAGCGAACGAAAGTCAAGCCAGTGCGCTGAAAGGGAAAAGGGAGGAAACGCATGGCCCATTACTTTACCCGCGAAGAAGCTGAAGCGTTACTGCCTCAGATAAGCATTGTGCTCCATAAGATTCAAGAGCATCGCAAGACTATGCAGCAAAGCGAAGAGGAACTGGGCGCTCTCCATGCGCTGGCAATGGGCAACGGTCACCACCTGCACGACCGCATCAGCAAATTGCAGAAAGACCTGGCAGAACATATCCAGGCTTTGCAAGTCCTTATTAACGAACTGAACGACTTTGGTTGTGAATTGAAAGATCCTAATATCGGGCTAATCGATTTCCTCAGCCTGCGCAATGGCCGTGAAGTCTACCTCTGCTGGCACTTAGGCGAAGAACGTATCAACTATTGGCATTACCTTGATGCAGGCTTTGCAGGACGCCAACCACTGTAAACGATGACCACAATCCACCAGACATTAGAGCAAGGGATACTCACCCTGACAAAGGCAGGCCAGGTGAATGCCAGGCTAGACGCGCAGGTCTTGTTGAGCCATACGCTGCATGTCGACCGCAGCGCATTGTATGCCTACCCGGAACGTACTCTTACCCTAGAACAGGAGCAGCAATTTCTCACGCTCATAGAACGTCGTTCACATGGCGAACCAGTCGCATATCTTACCGGGCATAAAGAGTTCTATGGGCTTGATTTTCTTGTCGACAAACGCGTCTTAATCCCTCGTCCAGAAACAGAATTGCTGGTCGAAGCAGCGCTCAAGGTCTGCCGGCAAATGCTTGCAGCGGGACGCACGCCAATTGTAGCTGATATTGGCACTGGCAGCGGCATTATTCCCGTGACCTTAGCTGTACTGGAGCCCCGCCTTCCGCACCTGTATGCCAGCGAGATCTCCTCAGATGCGTTTGAGGTTGCATACCTCAATTGCCAGCGGCACCATGTCGAAGATCGTGTACGGCTGCTGCATGGTGATCTCCTGGCGCCTTTGCCCGAACCCGTTGACATACTCACAGCCAACCTGCCCTACGTCGGAACAGACGAGATGGATGAGCTGCTCCTCGATGTTCGCTATGAACCACCTCTCGCGCTCTTCAGTGGCCCTTATGGACTAGACCTGTTGCATCGCTTTTTTACAGGATTGCATGAGTCGCGTAAACTAGTACAAGGAGCAGTTGTGTTGTTAGAGATTGGCTATCGCCAGCGCGAAGCATTAACTCGCCTGTTGCATGAGATATGGCCCCAGGCAACGATATCGGTCACAAAGGACTACATTGGCTGGGATCGTGTGTTACAAGTGAATTTTTAATTCGTCTGGAAAACTATACAGCACACAGAAAAGGTGTCTTAATAGGAATTCTTAAAGAGGTCAACATGATGCGGCTTCTATTGCTCATTCCCATCAATCTCCCTGATGCAATCACCTTGTTGATCGGCGGAGTAGTCGCATTTGCGCTTGCCTTTGTACTCACTTTTTTCGTCAAAGCCTTCTGCTACAAGGTGGGTTGGCTTGATCGCCCTGCTTCACGCAGAGTGCATACAAAGGCAGTTCCGCGCCTGGGTGGCGTCGCTATGTTCCTGGCTTTTGCCATCGCATCACTGGTTTTTTATACCTCTGGTTCAACCAGCGAAGCCATCATTTACTGGCTACTTCTCGCTGCCGCCTTGCTGACGGTACTCGTACATACCTACGACGACGTATTGGGACTTAAGCCGTGGCACAAATTACTCGCGCAAACGCTGGCAGTAATCATCGTCCTGGGGCCATGGGCATCGAGATTCCAGGGCGTTCTGCTGTTCACCTTCAACAACCCCTTTGGCCTGGAGACCATGCATGCTGGCTTACCATGGTACCAACAGCCTACGCTTTTTCTCTTCGTTCACGACCAGGCCATACAATTGCTGGCTATCCCTGCCATCCTGTTTACCTGGTTCTGGGTTGTGGGCATGATGAATACCGTCAATCTGATTGATGGGCTGGATGGCCTGGCAGTGGGGGTGGTAGCGATTACTGCCCTCTTTATCACACTGATTAGCTTTATCCTCGGCCAGCAGAGCATAGCTGTCCTTGCAGCTATCTTTACAGGTGCTGTGCTTGGTTTCCTGCCACATAACTGGAATCCCGCAAAGATCTTCATGGGTGATAGCGGCTCAATGTTTTTGGGACTGGTGCTGGCGGTACTCTCGATTATGGGAGGGGCAAAGCTGGCGCTTGCGCTCATGGTAATCGGTGTGCCTGTGCTCGATGTTGCTGTGGTCATGATCAGCCGTATACGGCGCGGACAATCTCCTTTGCACTACGACAAGTCACATCTACACTATCGCCTGATGGCAACCGGGTTGAGCGTCAAACAGATCTGTTACCTGTTTTATGGGCTGGCACTTGTATTTGGGCTACTGGCTATCAGTTTCTCAGGTATACATTCTGCCCATCTCTACAAATTTGTAGGTATTATCCTGGTAGGTCTGACTATGATCGGATTGATTTTCTGGATTGACCGTCGTCAGCGCCGACGTGGTGTACAAATGAGGCTGGATGGCCCAGAGCCAGCACCAAACGATGGTATCGCGCAAGCCACAGATAATTCAGCCACTGATAGCCCGCGTAAAGAGCCTTCCGAATACGGAGCGCAGCCTAGCCCGCCACGATCTCACTAGACTGACGAGCATTTGCGAACGCGGCTTCCTCAGTGAACATGCGCTTGAGGAAGTACCCGGTATACGACTGCTCGTTCTCAGCGACATCTTCCGGCGTTCCCTGGGCGATAACTTCTCCGCCACCCTCACCGCCTTCTGGCCCTAAATCGATAATCCAATCGGCGCACTTAATCACTTCCATGTTATGCTCGATTACCACTATCGAGTTACCTGCATCGACCAGGCGCTGCAACACGTGGAGGAGACGCTCCACATCAGCAAAGTGCAGGCCTGTCGTTGGCTCATCCAGGATATACATTGTGCGACCCGTAGCCCGGCGGGCAAGTTCCGTGGCCAGCTTGACGCGCTGCGCCTCCCCACCAGAAAGCGTTGTGGCGGGCTGACCCAGGCGCATATAGCCCAGACCAACATCGTTGAGCGTCTTCATCTTATTGTAGACCGAGGGAACATTTGCGAAAAAGCTCGTAGCCTCTTCCACTGTCATATCCAGTACGTCGGCGATGTTCTTGCCTTTGTAATGGATCTCCAATGCCTCCCGATTATAGCGCTTGCCCTTACACACCTCGCAAGGCACGTACACATCGGGCAGGAAGTTCATCTCGATTTTGACAATACCCTCACCTTTACAGGCCTCGCAGCGCCCACCTTTGACATTAAATGAGAAGCGACCGGGCTGATAACCACGAATGCGCGCCTCCGGCACCTGCGCAAAGAGTTCGCGGATGCCCGTAAAGGCGTTGGTATAGGTCGCAGGATTAGAGCGTGGTGTACGCCCGATAGGCGACTGATCGATATCAATCACCTTATCCAGAAACTCTATGCCCTCGATATCATCATGCGCACCCGGTTTGTCATGAGCACGGTACATGGCATGGGCCAGCTTCCGGTACAGGATATCACTGATGAGTGTACTTTTACCGGAGCCTGAGACACCGGTAATCACCACGAACTTCCCCAGTGGTATATCCACTGAAACATTCTTCAAATTATTTTCCCGTGCGCCTATAACGCGCAGGGATCGTCCATTTCCCTCTCGTCGCTGCTTAGGCAGAGGAATACTCTTGCGCCTGGCCAGATAATCTCCGGTGATCGAATTGGTATTGGCAATGATATCTTTGTATGTCCCTTCCGCGACAACTTGTCCACCGTGTTCGCCTGCTCCTGGGCCAATATCAATAATGTGATCGGCAGCACGCATGGTATCTTCATCGTGTTCGACTACCAGCAGGGTATTACCTATATCACGCAAATGCGTTAGCGTCTTGATCAAGCGCGCGTTATCGCGCTGGTGTAAGCCAATGCTTGGTTCATCGAGGATGTAGAGCACGCCCATCAGGCCTGAGCCAATTTGTGTTGCCAGGCGAATGCGTTGCGCCTCACCACCAGCAAGAGTGGCTGCCGCCCTATCCAAAGTCAGGTAATCCAGGCCAACGTCCACCAGGAATTGCAGACGGGCGCGGATCTCTTTGAACACCTGTCGAGCAATATAGCGTTCGCGCTCTGTAAGCGTCACTTCAACCAGCGGCCCATGAGGGTCAATCGGTGTCAGAGGGTCAGGCGCTACGGGGTCGCCATTGCCATTCTTCTTCTTGCCTTTCCCATTGCCTGTAGGGGCCAGATTTATCGTGCCCTGGCTGACAAATTGTGACGCGCTATTCTCTAGCTCCTGGAAAAACCGCTGCGCCAATACTATCGAGAGTCGTGTGACCTGTACAATATTGCGTCCACCGACTGTGACTCCCAGCGCCTCCGGCTTGAGTCGAGCGCCATGACAATCGGGGCAGATTCGCGCAGACATATAGCTTTCAATTTCCTCGCGAATGCTCTCGCTGTCGGTCTGCCTGTAACGCCGGTCAAGACTGGGAATGACCCCTTCGAAGTTAACGGTATAGGTGCGTGTATGCCCATGTTGGGGTGTGTAGCGAATCGCCAGCGGCTCAGGTGTACCGTAGAGCACCTTCTGGCGTTGCTCTTCCGTCAGGTGGCGCCAGGGAGTATACAGGCTGAAGTTATACCTACGCGCCAGCGCCTCTAGAATCGAGGCATGCCACTGGCTGCCATTGACAACCTTGCTCCACGGCACTATCGCTCCCTCGGCTAAGCTCAGTTCAGGATGAGTCACAGCCAGTTCAGGATCGATCACTTGCAGTGTTCCAAGGCCAGTACATGTAGGACACGCGCCATGCGGGCTGTTAAAGCTAAAGGTGCGCGGTGCAATTTCCGGTAGACTGATGCCATCATAGACACAGGCAAAGTTCTCAGAGAACAGGATCTCTTCGCCATCGATAATCGAAACCAGGACGACTCCGCCGCCAAGTTTCAGCGTCGTCTCCAGCGAATCCGTTACGCGCTGGCGGAGCGATGGGTCAATAGCCTCACCCTCTTCTCCCCCTCCATGAAGTGGAGAGGGAAGGGGTGAGGTCGTCTGAACCTGTTCTGCCGTAGCTCCATCTACGCTTTGCGTGGCATCCCTTTCGGCATTCACGTCATATAGCGCAGGACGCTCGGCAACCTGCTTGTAGGGGCTCAATTCATTGCGCCCTTCCTGTTGTCGAGGTGATTCGGGCGCAATGAATTGGAACCCGGCAGATGCAGATGCTTTCTGGCCTTTACGGATGACCAGCCGGTCAACGACCACTTCTATGGTGTGCTTTTTCTGCTTATCCAGCTCGATCTCTTCGCTCAGGTCGTATATCTTGCCGTCTACGCGCACACGCACGTAGCCGGAACGGCGCATCTCCTCAAAGATACTCTTGTATTCACCTTTACGCCCCTGGACGAGTGGGGCAAGCAACATGATACGCGAACCGTCCGGCAAATTGAGCACTGCATCGACAATTTGCTGAACAGTTTGCCGGCTTACCTCTCGTCCACACTTTGGACAATGCGGATGACCGATACGAGCGTAGAGCAGGCGCAGGTAGTCATAAATCTCTGTGACGGTTCCAACGGTTGAACGTGGGTTGTGCGTGGCCCCTTTTTGATCAATAGATATAGCGGGAGAGAGGCCATCGATATGATCGACGTCCGGCTTCTCCATCTTATCGAGAAACTGGCGCGCATAGGCTGACAGGGACTCGACATAGCGCCGCTGTCCTTCGGCAAAAATGGTGTCGAAGGCCAGGCTGCTCTTGCCGGAGCCAGAAAGACCCGTGATTACCACCAATTTATCGCGAGGAATGGTGACATCGATATTTTTCAGATTGTGTTCGCGGGCGCCACGAATAAGAATTTTGTCCTGGGGCATACAACTGAACCACCATCACCACAAGTCCTCAGGAGCAATCCTCTGACCGGCACTTGTGGATTACAAATCAGGTTTGATACAAACGTTCGATATAGCTACTATACTATACAACAATCGTCAAGACGTTACGACTGACTTCTACTCATAATTTCTCTTAGTCCCCACCCGCCCGCCCTTTTTAGAAAGGGCAAGGGGGCACCCCTTGAACCCCGGCAAAGGGCTGCCGCCCTCTGCACTCCTACCTGTAAAACAACGATAACCATAGCCTTTATTTCCTATGGACGATTTGTTGCAAATCTGTTGCATCTTGCACCGTACCTTTTCAATGCCTGGTCATGATGCCGCTTCAGAGGCTGCGTTAGAGGCGATCTGTTTCAACTCTGTTTCAAAATGAAACAGAATATATTGACGGTGCTTGCTTGCTTTTGGCACTGAAATTGCAGAGATTGAATCGGCATATAAGACCCCTTTCCTGAAATTCACATGCCTCCTACTTTTCTTATCTTTTTCTTCATTTTTCAAGCGGCTAAGACCTTGTGGGAAGTTCCTGGCGCTGCTCTCGAAACCGCTCTCGTGCAGGGGTGATGTCAAGCTCACCCAGATGGGTCTCCACCAGGCTGAAGGTCTCCTCAATGAGGTCATGGAGCTGGTAGACCGAAGCCCTCGGATCGATGCTGACGATGCCAAAGACCTGTTTGAAACGCGGGGCAAGATTGCGAGGAGCGAAGTGCATGTGTTCTATCAGTAGATCAGACCATTGCCACCCAGGATAGTATATATGATTCAGCCCCATGAGGACGAGCAGAATCTGCTTCTCGACGGTACAAAAGGACTCGTAGAGGATAAGTAGTTCGTTGCGCTCTGCCAGCATCTCTTGCTCCCAAGCGGGGCGAAAGCGCAGATGCGTTCGGACCATGGCCACGCCCAGTTCATGTGGATAGACCTTCGCTTGCTGCTGCCAGCGGGTGAGCACAGAAGAGTCGGAAAGTGGCAGGGCCGAGAGGAGCGCGGCAATGTGCTGCTGTTTGGCAAGAGAGGGATCACAGCGCTCCAGGACATCAGCCAGGATACAGCGTGTGGCCTCGACCCCGAC
>WNGD01002519.1_pt1 | contig 25815 bp, 28 predicted proteins | sample 5400671 | NCBI WGS metagenome assembly WNGD01 (sample SAMN13153369, study PRJNA577476) | soil metagenome | isolation source: 40 cm soil or saprolite under grassland replicate 2 | place: USA:California | collected 2016-06-15
GCAAAACTCGGCAAGAGACGGCTAACGCGCAATAATCGAATCGGGGCGAAGGATTTTTTGAATCGATGTTGCGCCTTAGTCGCTGTTCTTGAATCAATGTTGCCCGCTCGGGCGCCCAAAATAGTTTTGCAACAGAATCCCCCTATGAACGGACATTTCTGGCCGTGATCGGCTAGTCCGACTCGTGCCATTGACGGACATCGGCTCGAGCGGCGTTAGCGTCCCATCGCCTTTTGCAGACGAGCCTCGTAGCGATCTGCCAGCGCACCGAGGGCACCGACCGTATCGCCTCTGAACGACGAACCGTGCATCAGTGCGAGTGTGGTCGGCTTCGTCTCCATGAGTCGGAGCCTCGAATCATGATCTACGAACTCACCGACTATGAATGGGTGGGCTTCGGCGGTTGCTGGAACGGCAGGCTGGGGCCCGGCGGCTCAGGGACGAACGGGTGGCGGAGTTGATCGAGTATCTTCCGTGCCGTGATCCTATCCATCGGCGGCCTCCGTCGTCTGGTAGTGGCGACGGGCCTCTTCCCACGATCCCCAGGTGATCCAGGCCCACTCCTGTCCGTCGTCATCGGTGCGGGTGTGCACCATGGCCACCCGCTGCTCTGGGTCGGCGGCGGCTTCCGTCAGAAGCCGGGATTGTGGTTCCTTGGCGAACGGCCGGATCGGCTTGGCCGACTCGGTGGTCCGCATCATGACGGATTCCGCTCGGGCAACTACAGCAGCGCACTGCGCTGAACTGACGGGGATGCCCTGCCGCCGGCATTTCTGCTTCCGGAGTTCGGCCCGGGCCGCATCGATGACCCGTTTGGCCCTGTTCCGGGCTTGGGCCCGGTCTATTTCGGCCTCGATAATTAGGATCGCATCTTCGTCGGTCATTCAATGCCTCGTCGGCGGTGGTTCGATCTGATGCTGACAGCGATGGGCGTGCTCCAGGGCATCACGGCAGCTTCTCGGCGCCAGGGCGCGCTCCGGGCAATCTCGAATCTCGGCGATGATCCAGGCTAGGGCGCCGAAGGCCGCCACAACCCGATCCTCGACTTCATCGGACTGGAGTGCCATCAGGAGGTCTTGCTGATCGGCGGCAGTCACGCTACTGCACCTCGTATTTTTCGAAACTCGTAGTCCGCCCGCTCCAACCTGTGACGGCTTTCGGCGATCTTGGATTCGGCGTCGGCGATCCTTGTCTCCAGCCGATTTATCGTTTGCCCACACTGGACCTTGGCCGCCTCGATCTGGGCCTGCAGCTGGCCAATCGTCTTGACGCAGGCTTCCTGAACAGCATCAATCATTATGCGGCTACTCCCCATAACTGACCGAGCGTCCGCCGCCTCAACAATGGCGGTGGCGGGGCCACGATCTGCTTGACTTGCCTGATGATCGTTTGGGCCCGCTCCCTGGTCATCGTCGGCCGAACCGGAGCGGCGATGGCCCGGGCGACGGCGAGTTCGGCCTCGTTCCGATCGGCGAAGATCCCGAGGTAGCGGCTACGAAGGCACGCCTCCCATTTTTTGTTGGGTTTGTTCCACTTGACCGTACCGGTTCGGCGCTGCTTCGGCCTCGGCTTCGGCCTCGGCTCGCCCCAGTACTTCAGTTCGGCCTGGTGGCGGGCGACCACGGCATCATCGAAGGCATGGAACCCACCAACCCGGATGTTGCGCCCGTCAACGCCGATGTCGACCGCCCACTTGTTCTCCCGGCTGTTCCAGGACACGCCCGTCACGCCGGATTTGTTGTTCTTCTGGACAGGCTTCGTCCATTCGACGTTGCCCGGCCGGAAGATGTCGTGGTCGTCAATGCGGGTCAGCACCAGACCGGGGCGCCAACCTAATCCGATCGTGTCATCGTAGAATGTCTGGAAGCTCTTGACCCAGGCCGGATGTATCTCATATTCAAGGAAGTATTTGCTATGCGGGTTGAGGGCTTGCTGCTTCAGCCTCGCCCAGACATCGTAGGTCTCGTGCCGGCGAAGGCGATGCTGCGTGCGGATAGCGGTTTGTCTGTAGTTGTCGCTCACGACTGCATTTCCTCCATCATGTTAGGTGGCCGGCCCCAGGTCGTGATGCCCAGACACATGAGGCCGGCCGGGCCGCGGGGTTTCCCCGTTGCGGCCGTTTGTGGAAGGGGGACCAGGAGCCGGCCCAAGGAGAAGAAGACCGACTCCTGGTCGAGGCCGACGATGGGTCCGACGTCCACATCACCGGCGGGCCAAGGTCGCCACGGGATTGGCGCCCTCAGTTCATTGTGACTCCCAGAATGCCGACAAATCTTCCGGCCCGAGCGCTGCACACCATTCTTTAGCTGAATCGAGATCGGGAAAAGTTGGCCCGTCCTTCTGCTGCTGGTTCGGTGGTTGGCCGAGGTAGACCTCAGCCTGCACCTGATCGCCCCACGACCAGATCAGGAACCAATAGGACTCGGTCGGATTCTGGGCCACGACGCCGGGGGGCCAGAGCGGATATGGCTTCCATGTGAGATCGGTCACGGCGTAAAGAGCCCCGCCGTCTTGCCACCGGCGATGCTTCCGACCCGCTCCCGTGCCAGATGGACCGCATCGGCGGCGATCCGTTTGCGTGACTTCAGCGTCCGGATCTCGGCTTCAAGTTGGGATAGAGCAGCGAAGTTTATTGATCTCTATGTCCTGGAACGCAAGTACGGCCCGGAGAGAGCAGAGGCCGAACTCGGGCAGATGATACTTGCACTTGCGCTCCGGTGACCGAAATGGCGTCCTCGAATGGAACTCGGGAGCATCAGCATATGACAGCCGACACATCGTTGCCACTGCGCGGCTCCTGCGAATGCGGCGCTTGCTCGTTCGAGGTGCATCCGTCGCCGAAAGCCAGGTTCCGGTGCCACTGTCTGATCTGCCAGGCGTTCAACGGCAAACCGTTCGCGGATGTGGTCGCCGTTCGCGCCAAGGATGTCGTGCTGAAAAACGCCGGCAATATCTCATTCAAGAAATACCGTCCGCCGCCGAACTTCAATCGCGGGGTCTGCCGGACTTGCGGCAAGCCCGTTGTGGAGGTTGCGGGCGTCGGGCCGTTCAAGGTGATGTTCATCCCGGCCAGCAATTTCGAGCCCGAGGCCCGGCTGCCGCCGGTTCGGATGGATATATTCTATCACCGTCGTGTGCTGGACATGCCCGATAGCTTGCCCAAATACAGCGGCTATTACCCGAGCCAGTTGGCGATCGGGAAAATGATCATGAGTGGATTGTGAAATGGCGAGTCGATCTATTTGGCGAAGCGTGAACCGATTGCTCCCCTAGGCTAGCGCGGGGCTATGCCCGGCGGCAGGTCGGCAGCATCCATCCCGGCTTGGTAGGCGGCATCGTCTTTCTTCTTCATTCACTATCTCCGGTCAAGGCGCAAAAAAGGGGATGGAAGGGGTCGGCCCCGAAACACCCGAAGAAGCCGACCCCTCCCGGCGCCGAAGGCTGCTGATAAGCGCCCCGTCGCCATTTCATCACGCCGCCGCAAACTCGTCCCGATCAACCTCGTTTCCCCAAACCGTCCATCCCGGCGCCGGCTCACGTCCAAACAATTCCAGATACGGCCCCCCGACCAGCCGCTCGATCCGGGCCCGCACCTCCGCCCGTTTGGCGCTGTGCTCGCCCACTGGCGCCATCACGACCTGCGGCACGTCCATGGCCAGCCGTCGTGGCGCCCCCCTCTTGGCCAGCAGACACAGCTCGGCGTTGGCTCGGGTCCACGAGCCCAGGCCCGTGAACAGACCGTCGCCGCTTCGGTTCTGCTTGACCCAAATGAAGCCGACCGTGACGTACTTGAACCCCCACGCCTTGATGACATCCAACGCTCCCGGCAATTCCTGCATCACCGCCCACAGAAACAGGACGCAGTCCTTGGCGGCGAGCTGTCCGATGGGAAGCGCCTTGATCATGTCCAACGGCTGGGCGTCATAGTGTCGGGTGGCCGTGTGTTGCCCCACCCGGAATTCCCACGGGGATCGGCGTAGATCACCGAGAACTCCCTGCCGTCGGTGATCAGACCGTGGAGGTCGTCGACGGTGCAGCCGTTCTCGATCTTCTGTTCGTATTGACGACGGCCCCGTTCCTTCCGCATCAGGGCGAGCATGCCCTTGACACCCAAATGCGCAACCCGTTGCGCTTTTGCCGGCGGATAATACTCGGCCAGTTCCATGTACTCCTGCAGCGTCCGGGGCTTGAGCGTGAAACGGGATTTGAGCCACGCGAGCCATTGGCCGTGGGAGATGTCGCCCGAATGCTTGATCTTCGACAGCAGGCGGGCCCCGGCCAGGCGGTGGAGCGTGGCTTCAACGAGGTTCGCCGCCGCCAGGGTTTCCAACCGATCCGCCTCGGCGAACTCGGCTGCGGCCTGTGTGATCAGCGATTGGGTATCAGATGGTGCGAGCATCGGGATCACGCTCTATCTATGAATCGCCGAAGGCGGTGGTTTTTGGACATCATCGACGGTGTCGCCCTAGGGGTGGAACCTTCGAAGCTTCGAACATTCCACTGGTCGTGGACCTATCCTTGCTGCTTCTTCTCGAACGGAACCACGTTGTTGCCCTTGCGACAACGGCGTGTCTTCGGCGGGGCGGGTTCGGCGTCCTGTCGTTGTTGCGCTGACACCGACGCCGGTTCCTGCTTCGGTGGTGGGAGCGTCCACACCCACGGTCCATCCGCAGTCGTCTGCTTCTCGACCTTGATCTTGAGCGACTCCTTGGCTCGATGCAGGGAGCCCCGCCGAATCTCCCGTTCCGCCGCTCCCGCCAGCACCTCCGCCGCCGGCTTTGGGCCGTCCTTCAGGAACTCTTCCAGGAATTCCTTCGCCTCCGCCTGCGCCCCCCTCGGCCGTCCCGCCGCGGCCTTGATCCGCTGCTGTTCCAGGACCCACCAGTCGTCGGCCGTCATCTCGACCGGAGCATCGGCCCAGGACACACGCGGCGCCTCAATGCGGCCGTGCACCTGCACGTTGGCCGACTCGAACTCCAGGCCGGTGCGAACGCGGGACAGATTGCATTTGCCCCACAGCAGCAGGCGGCGGTCGTTCTCATCCTTGACGACCAGCCACATCGCCCGGGCGCTGCTCACGATGCCCCGGCTCCCGCCGAACGCATCGAGTGAGGCGGGCTGGCCCTTGGGCGGGTGGCCGACCCCGAGCACGGCCACTTCATGCTTCAGCGCCAAATCCCGCAGCTCGCCAAGCACCCGACGGACCTTGGTGTAGGTCGAGGCGATGAGGTAGTCGCCGACCGGGTCGAACACGACCAACTTGGTGGCGGGGTGCGCTTTGAGGTCGGCCTTCAGGTGGTTGAGCTGGTGGTCGATGACGAACGACGGCGCCCGCCAATGCCGGATCCTCGCCAGGTCGCCCCCGGCCGCGAGCAGCCGTGGGTTCTGAACCGACGCGATCGGGTCCTCGCCGAAGATCAGCACCTCGCCCCGGGGAGCGGGCCCGGCGCCGTCCGGCCAGTCGGCGCCGACGCTGACCCGGGCGGCCACGTCGTCCACGACCAGGGTCTTGCCGGCGTCGGTCTTGCCGGCGAACAGGGTGACCAGGCCGATCGGGATGCGGCCCGGCCACAGCCACGCCACGGTCTCGGTCGTGACGGCGCCGTGGGGCTGGCTGATGCGGCGAGTCCGACGCTTAGTCCTGGCGGCGCTCATGACGCTTTGCCGTTGCCCTGCTGCTCGGTCTGCTCATCATCGGCGGCGGCGCCGTAGTTCGGATGCTTGGCGGCGAACTTGTTGAGCTGCTCGACGATGACGGTGATGATCTTCAGCACCTCGGCCGGGGACATCCCCGACCGTATCGCTGTCTTAATGTCCTCGACTACGCCGTAGTCGAGCGTCCGCGCCGGGGCGCTCGGCACGCTTTCGTTCCCGCAGATCGTCGCATCGAGAGGATCGATGGGTTCGTCACCGAAGCCGTCCTCGGGCGTCGACGGCGCTTGCGGCTCAGCCCCGGCAGCGGCGGCGGGCTTCGGCGGCGCTCCGGGCGGATGCGACGGCTCCGCCCCGGTCGGCTGGGCATTGCCCTGGCCGTCCGCCTTCACGCTGTGTTCGGAATAGCGATCGCCGCCGACGGCGGCGGGCAACGTCGCTCCGGGCTGTTGCGCAGGTTGCGCCTTCGCAACAAGGCGCTCGAACTCACCTGACGCCCGCAGTTCATCAAGAACCTCAGCAACGACGGCGACCGGGATGGGCGGATCGCGTCCGACCAAATCCCGATCGGCGGCAGCCTCGGCAATCAGTTCCGCGGTGATCTTCTTGCCAATAAGCTTGAGCCTCTTAATAATATTGGAGACACGCTGGACCTGCCACGTGCGCAGAGAAGTAGCGGCGAGCTTGCTGCTGGTGCCGGCGGCGCGGCGGCCCCGCCCGTGGTCGTGCTTTTGCTTGCTGGGCTGCTGACGCCCCCTGGTGTCGATACGGGTTTTGACGGTCGGAATTTCCGACCGTGACTCTAGCTCGGCCCGGACCGATGCGATGGTCTTGTCGTTGATGCCCGTTCGCTTGGCGAGGGCAAAGTCGGTGCGCTTGGGGTCTTGCTTGAGCAGAACCGCGATCCAGGCCCGCTTGCCCTTCGTGCTCAGGTGCCGGCGCTTGAGATTGACCGACTCGACGTAGGCCCACGGATCCGGGATCTCGACGGCGTTCTTCTCGACGTGGAACTCGCAGTCCCGGTCACCGATCCGCACCCTGTCGACGAAGAGGCCGTCATCAACGAGCGGGATGCCGGCGGCTTCCAGCGCGTCAAGCCGGCTGATGCCGTCGAGCAGCTCATAGGGCGTGTCGGTGTCGTCGTTGGCGGCCCACAGCACCACGGGGGTCAGGAGCCCGTGTTCCTTTATATCGGCCGCCAGCGCCTTGGCTTCGCTGGCGCTCGGGCGGGGGAACGTCGCCGCGGCCGGGTGGATCGGCAGCACCTCGCGCCACTTCGTCTTGCGTTTGATGCGGTGGGTCATGGTATCGGGTTCCGGGGGCGCCGGGCCGGGGGGCATAGGCTTCCGGCCGGGGGCCCAGGGGGGTATGGTAAGCCTGCCCGTTGACTATTGCAACACCGGCGTCAAGTGTATATTGTGTTGCAGGTTGACGGCGCACATATGGATGCAACACCGTGCCGGAAAGTACTAGAGAGCCATCAAGGCGACAGCGTCGAAGGGTCCTGGCCTTCTTAAGGGAGCCCCGCCCGTGCCGATCATGCGGCGTCCGGTTCCGGCCTGAGCGCCCGGACGCCCTGACCTGTTCAACCACATGTCGATCCCGACGCTCGCGGGGCGCGGACCTGGCCTACCTCGCTGACCTACCGGAGGTGGAGCGGGCCGAGCACCGTCGGCTGCATGAGGAGGTTGATGCGGCGCTTGCGGTGCTTGATGCCTACCGCGCCGCCCAGCGCCACGGTCGCACCGTGACCGAGGCCGCCAATGCCGCCTACCGGGCCGTGCTGAGTAATTTTGAGAACGAGGTACTTGAGCGGCTAACGCTAATCACGAAAGGGGAACTGGAAACCGTCACACCGGACAAGATTGTGACGGCCATCAACACCGTCTTCCCAAACTGCCCGGCGGCGTTTCGCAGCCAGCTTCAGATCGTTGTCAGCGACGCCGTGCTTGAGCGGATGCGCTCATCGCCCCCCGCCACCACAACAGCTCCGGCGCCACAGTTGAGCGCACCCCCCGACAACAAGCCGGACATCCTCGCCGCGGTCCGCTCGCTGCGAGAACGGGTACGTGCCTACGATCCAAGCGCCGTCGTTCTGGGTGTCGTCGAGCGCCCACCTGCGAGTGAAGGCGATGTCACGGCGCTGTTCCCGGACACTGTCATGCGCAACATTCAGGGCGTCGGCATCGTGGTGGTCGATGCGATCCTGGATCACCTGGCGGCGCAGGGGGTGGTGTTGCCTGACGAGATCGACACGATCACCAGCGAAATGGTGCGCATAGCGATCAACGAGATCGGCAGCGAAACAATGGCCGCACTCATTGCGGACACCGTGATCGAAATTCTGCGCTCGGCGAGACGCCATGATGCTGAGCGGCGCTCCGCATCGAGATGACCGAACGGACCTGACATGACACCCCCCCGACCCCGCCCCAAACCAATATGGCAGCTCTCGGCCAAGCGCCGCCACCGGAAGCGGCTCGCCCCCTCAACCCCGCCCACCGCCACCCCGGCAAACGAGCCGGAGCCGACGTCGTGGGTCGACCTGGAGGCCAAGCGCCGTCGTGAACTGTCAGAGCGAACTGCCAGGTTGCGCTCAGAGCGCCTGGGGCGGCGGAGCGGCTGACGTGATGCTTGCCCCTACCGCCACCCTCGCCGATCTCGCCGCCCAGGTCCTGGCCGAGCACGATGCCGTGCTGGCGTCCCACAAGGCGGGGGCGCAGCACGCCATGACCGCCGGGGATCGGCTGATCGTGATCAAGGCGGCGGTGAAGGCGGCGGGCGGGAAGTGGCGCGACTGGGTGAAGGAGAATTTCGAGCCGCACGGCCTGAGCTACCGGACGTGCCGGCTCTACATGCAGCTCGCCCGGCATCGGACCGACATCGAGGAAAAATGGCAGAGTTCTGCCACTCTGTCCGTCAACGCCGCCCTGCAGTCAATTGCCCCTGAGCCGGATGCTGATGAAGAGGACGATGATGAAGCCAATGACGATGGCGACGATGATGTCAACGGCATGGACGGTGATGAGTGGTATACTCCCCTTGAACTGATCGAACTTGTCTGGGACAAGTTCGGCGGCACCATCGATCTCGATCCGGCATCCTGTGTCGAAGCTCAAACAACGGTGCAGGCCAAGCAATTTTTCACCAAGGCGGATGACGGACTTCAACGGGAATGGCACGGTCGGGTGTTTCTCAATCCGCCGTTCTCCCATCCCTTGATCGCCCAGTTCGTGAAAAAGCTGATTGACGAGCGGGAGAGCGGACGGGTGACCGAAGCGATCTTGTTGCTGCCTGTCAGACCGTCAGAAAGCTTGACCCTGGCCGATAAGTCCTGCTCGGCGTTCTGTTCCTTCCAGGGACGGATGCGATTCCGACACCAGACGGGCAAGGTGCAGACCAACCAACTCCAACTGCACATCTACTATTTCGGGAATGACGTCGAGGGGTTTACCCAGCGGTTTGCGGTGCTCGGCAGATGCTGGGCGGATCGGGACCCTGCGCTCGACGGCAAGGCTGACCCCGATGGCGATGGCGACAAGGGCGGCGGGGAAGCCGACGGCGACGAATGGTACTCACCCCCTGAACTCATTGAAGCGGTTCGCGACGTCCTGGGCACCATCGACCTTGATCCCGCCAGCTGTCCCGAGGCACAGCAAACCGTTCAGGCGATCCGGTATTACAGCATCGTCGACGACGGCCTGGTGCAGCCCTGGGACGGCCTGGTGTTTCTCAATTCGCCGTTCAGCAACATAGCACCGTGGGTGAACAAGCTGATCAAGGCACACGAGTCAGGGCAGGTTCCAGCGGCCATCCTGCTGCTGCCGCCGAGGTTACTATGGCAGGGCGGCGAGCAGAAATTAGCCCTGCAGAAAGCCGAGGAATCCTGCTCGGCCTGGTGTTCGTGCCGGATGCGGTTCCGGCACAAGTCAGGCAGGGCGCCAGAGCGCGAGGTTGGCGTCTTCTACTTCGGCGATCACATTGAGAAGTTTGTGGAACGGTTCCCGGACGTGTGGGTGCGGCCGGAGCCGAAGCCGGCGTTGCCCAAGCTGCAGCCCAAGCCCGCCCCCGAACCGGCCCGGGTCGACGTCCAACTGGCGGGCGAACCGTTCTACAAGATCCTGCAGGGCGACGTCCGGGAGCTGATCGCCGACCTGCCCGAGGTGCACTGCGTTATCACCTCGCCCCCGTACTTTCGGAAGATCCCCTATGGCGACTCCGAGTTGGAGATCGGCCACGAGGCGACGGTCGACGAGTACGTCGCCAAGCTAGTCAATGTGTACAAGGCGATCCCCCTGCATCCTCAGGGCAGCATCTTTGTGAATCTCGGCGACAAGAGAGTTGACGGCGGTCTCCTCAATATCCCGTCCCAGTTCTCCCTGGCGATGCAGGCGGCGGGCTTCGTGCTGGTCGATGTGATCATCTGGGCCAAGGCGGTGGCGAAGGTAGATGGAAACATCGATGGCCGGATCCGGATCGAGCCCTGCGCCGGTCGGTTGAACAGCAGCGGGTTCGAACCCGTGTTCCGGTTCGTGAGGGCCGGCGCCGACCCTTGGACCGATATGGCGGCCATCCAGGCAACCCGACGTAACGTCGAGCCTCAACGGTATCTCCCTGAAGACCTTATGCGGACCACTACCTCATTAAACGGCCGCAGCGTCGCCAATGTCTGGTTGATAAGCGGTCGCAACATCCAGGACGAACACTACGGATGTTTTCCCCCCGAACTGGTTGAGCGCCTCGTCGCAGGTTTCTGTCCCCTCTTCGTCAATCCCGACGGCAGCCTGCCCCGGCGGCTGGTGCACCAGGTCGAATATGACGACGGCATCGGCCGACGGACCTATGGCAGGCCCTATGACCCGGGTTACCGCAATGATGGAGACAGGGAATACGTTCCCCACCGGCCGCTGCACATGGGCTGGGAACCGATTGCGGAAGGGGCGACCCCCGGAATCGTCCCCGGAATCATTTGCGACCCGTTTGCGGGAACCGGGACGGTAGGGGAGGTGGCGCTGAAGATGGGGCGGTCGTTCATCGGCTGCGAACTTTACCCGCAGCACGTAGAGACCGCCCAGCGGCGCTGTGCCGATGCGAAGGACTACGTCCGGGCGCATTACGGCTACGCGGCGGTCTACGGCCGCATCCTGAATCCGCCGGCGACGCCGGAGCAGGATGACGAGAGCGATAACGTGATTCAGTTTGACGAGGAACGCATCAAGGCCCTGACCGCCAAGCTCCGGGCTCGCAACGATCGCCGGGAAGCGGCGATCGCCGTGTTGCGGCAGGGCGGCAGGGCGGGGCTCTTCCGCCGCGAATAATATTAGGTTGCTCGTAGTGGTAGAGTGCGCTACAATCCCTTCCGATATATGAGATGCGTGTTCGGCGGCGTTAGCCCCCGCAAATTCCCCGAACAACTACGGAATCGGATGTGTCAGGACAAGTGCCTGACGATGTTGTTGGATTCGGAGTTTGCCTAAATAGAACGTGACGTAACCAGGGGGATTTACCGATGCGTCGGGCAAAGGAATTTGAATACAAGGACTACACCGGCAGTTTCCGGCTTTCCAAGGCCGACGCCGAACGGGCTCTTGCGTTCGCCAAATCCAAGGATTGGTCCGTTAGCAAGCTCATCCGCCATTCGATTGCCGCCATGATCGATGCCGAACAGCAGAAGCAATCGCCGGCCGCATAAGCCACATAATGAAGCGGGGCGGCCCGAAGACCGCCCCGACAAGACCCTGAGAAGGAACCCCGATTGGCGTCGAGGGCAACCAAGAAGGAGAACCAAAGACCCGACCTGAGGCCGTAAGCACTCCGTCCCTATTTAGCGGTAGTGTTTATACCAGATTTACCGGCCCAGGTCAATCCGTCAGAACCGCCCTGTTTGGTTCTGATGAATAACGGGCACCACGACAACGGTGTCTGATGAACCCCGGGGGCTGGGGGCCAGGGGACCGGGCATCGGTCTTAGGCATTGTTCTGCGCAAGCTGTGATGGCCACTGCGCACAAAGATCGGGTCGCTCAGGGTTCGCCTAAGCATCTCCCCGATCGATCTAATCCAAACCTACAAGTGACACAAAGCTCCGGTCACGGTCGCCTGATCGGCCAAACCGGGGTGCCGTTCGTGGAAGGCTTCGGCCTGAGGCGTGCAGCAGGGCAAGGGTGACAACATGACCTACCCACCACAAATCGTGGTCTGCTGATCAGGGTGCTATGGGGCGGGATGGGGCTGATACCATCTAACCTTGGACGCACTATCGATTCCCCAGGTGGGGCGGTAGTGCGTCCAAAGCGAACCGGGCTGACACATTGGGCTAACGCCACCTACTAATGATTGACCACCATCACCTGATCTTCGCCATGGCGATTAGTGATCGTTGAGTCCATCTCATACGAACAATGTGTTGCGGGGCGAAGCCCCTTCGGGCCGCTTCTTTCTTGCGGCCCGAAGTCCTGATCGTAGTCAGCGAACAGGTGCCGAGGCGGGGTTCCCCGCAAGTCACACGATTCCGCTGTCACAAAATGATGACGATGGAATGATGGGATCATGAATCAGGCCTATCGGGAGGAATCCGTGCGACGAAAACCAATCTTGAATGTTGCCGATGAGCGGGACCGGCTGGAGAAGGACGCCGCCACCAGATTCCTGCAACAGGCCGATGGCGGCCGACGCCAAAGGAAGCGGCGGCCTCAACGTCAGTCCCGGCGCCAGCATCAGATCGCCGTCGACAAGGCACGCTTTGCCGCCGAGATGGAAATCTACGAGCAGATGCCGAAACCGGCACCCAAGGACGAGTCATAAACAGCGGTTATAATTGCTCAGGACGATGGAAAGTTATTCCAAATATCAGATCACCCCACAGAACACCTTGTTAGATGTGGCCCCATGTGGTATAAGGACGACATCATGAGTATCCGTTCGGCGTGACTAGCAAGGTCACTAAACCGACATATCCAGAAACGAGCCCCGGCGACGACGGCAGGACTCCGGCCGTGTGCCGGGTTCCCGGTTGTTCCGCTCCTCATTATGGCCGGGGATACTGTTCCCGACACTGGCAGATGTGGCGAAGAAGGGGACAGGGGACACCACGACGGCCTTCCCCCACCCATCAACAACAAAGTGAGACACTTCTGCACGGTTGCCGGCTGTGAAAATCCGGTAGTGGCCCGGGGCGTATGTAACAAGCACTATTAGCGATTGAAGGCAACTGGCACCACCGATGATCCCCCGCTGCCGATCATCGCCGACTTTTGGTCCACGGAAAACATAGACTATGAGGGCGGACCGGATCACCGATGCTGGCCCACGGATGCTCCCTATTTCGGGGATGGTTCGCTGTGCTGGGTCTGGAAGCGGGGGAAGCACATTGGTGGTTACGGTCATGTCTACAAGGATGGGGATAGTTCCTACAGAACGCACCTGCTTGTTTGCTCGCGAGCGAGCACATTGCAATTTCGCAACAGCGGGGGGTGTGGGCGAAAACTTGCTTTGCGACGGAAGGCCAGAGGGTGTGCGCAAATTTTGTGGAAAATCCCAAGGTATGTATGCGCTTGCCGGACCGAAGGACACTCGTCCGCGCTAAGGAAGGGGAATGAAAATAGGCTCTTGAGGCTTCACATCTGGTGCGGTAATCAGTAAGCTACCTCTTCACGTAAATTCGAACATTGAGGTGGACGATGACCGATGTAACTGGCCCACTGCACGGCGTCAAAGTTCTGGACTTAACCAGAATTCTCGCCGGTCCCTACTGTACGCAAATACTCGGTGACCTTGGCGCAGACGTGATAAAAATCGAGCACCCCTTCAAGGGCGATGACACACGTCAGTTTGCGCCTCCATTTTTAAAGGATGAAGGAGGTAGGAAAACCTCTGAAAGCGTCTATTTCTTAGCGGCAAACCGTAACAAGAAGTCAGTGGGGATCGACTTTACGACACCGGCTGGCCAAACATTGGTTCGGCGCTTGATTGCAAAGTCAGATGTTGTGGTCGAAAATTTTAAAACCGGTTCGTTAAAACGATATGGCTTGTCGTTTAATGACGTCAAAGACGACAATCCAAGCTTAGTTTATTGCTCCATTACGGGTTTCGGCCAGACCGGACCTTATGCCGGTCGGCCAGGTTACGATTTCTTGATTCAAGGGATGGGCGGGGTCATGAGTGTTACGGGCGAACGCGACGGAAGGCCGCAAAGAGTTGGCGTATCGATCGCCGATTTAATGGCAGGAATGTATGCGGCGGTCGCCATAAATGCCGCGATATATGACGCTAAAATTTCAGGCGTTGGCCAATTTATTGACATTGGAATGTTGGACACTCATGTCGCTTGGCTCGCCAATGTAGGAATGAACTATTTACACGCAGGGGAACTGGGCCGTCTAGGCAATGATCATCCAAATATTGTTCCATACCGCCCATTCGAAACCTCTGATGGAGAGATCATTATCGTGGTAGGAAATGATGAACAGTTTAAACGTTTTTGCGAAATTGCCGAGTGTAGCGGACTAGCCAACGACCCAAGGTTTCGAACGAACCAGATGCGGGTCCAAAATCGTGGGGAGCTCTCCAGGATTATTGATCCAATTGTCGCTGCGCGTCCTTCGGCGTTTTGGTTGAGGCAACTCGAGGCCAACAACATAGGATGTGGTCCGATAAACAATCTCGAGCAAGTGTTCAATGATCCCCAAGTCATCGTGCGTGAAATGGTTCACAAGATGAGACATCCGGCAAGTGGCGGAACAGACGTACGTCTACTGGCCAACCCCATAAGGATGTCCAAAACGCCAGTTACCTACCGCCATGCGCCACCACTTTTGGGGCAGCACACTGCGGAGGTCATGTCTGACATACTCGGATTGGATGATTCAGAAATAGAGGAGCTGTGCGATCTCGGTGTACTTAACTAGGGTCAGAACTCATTAATTTTTCTGGTCTGAGAATACGATTCTGATTCGTTTTTGGAAGGGGATCGGGATCGTGCGCAGGAACCTGTTTTGGCTGAGCGATGAGCAATGGAATCGGATCGAATCCCACCTGCCGACGGATGTACGGGGCGTCGAGCGGGCGGACGATCGCCGCGTCATCAGCGGCATCGTGCACGTGCTGAAAAGTGGCTGTCGCTGGTGCGATTGCCCGCCCGAGTATGGTCCGCCGACAACGATCTATAATCGCTTTGTGCGCTGGGCGCGGCGTGGCGTGTGGGAAAAACTGTTCCGGGAGCTTGCTGGAAACGGACGAGCCACAGACACGCAGATGGTCGACTCCACGCACGTGAAGGCACACCGCTCGGCAGCGGGCGGAAAAGGGGGGAGCAAAAGCAGGCTGTTGGCCGCTCGCGCGGAGGGCGAAACACGAAGATTCACGCACTCGCAGATGGCTAAAGGACGCCTTCTCGCCAGACGGCTTCACTCTGCGGATCAGGCGCTCCGCGACCGGGCAATCATGCGCTTGGCCTCCGGTCAACAGGAACGACACTTTGCCCCGGTAGGACAGCACCACTCGTCTCTGAGCCTCGCTCGCACCCAGCAGGGGCAACCCGGGACCGTGACCGCCTGGCCGGGGAGTGCGGACGAACACAACTCCCTGACGCAATAGCGCTGTTCAGCCGCCCCGCAATCACCGCGCTCTTGCCCCCGTCCCGCCGCTCAGTTGGGCTACGAAGGCGTGGTCCCCGCTGTGCTGGCACGGGAGAGATGATTGGAGAGGTGGAAGTCGGCCATACCGCTATTTATCGCAGAATAGATAGAACAACAACAACGGGGGGACACCACATGAGCCACGACGACGACCACGACGGCATCAGCCAACAGGACCTGTCCGAGCTGGATGATCTGATCCGAACATCATTCAGCGGACTGGAATCGTTGCAGATCGATTCCTATGAGAAGATCGCGACCGTGGCCGACGAGGTCACCAAGACCCAGGACATGCTGAAGCACTTTGGCAAACGAATGAATGATCTGGAGTTCGCCATCCACAGAATCGCCAATCCGGTCAAGAAGCGTCCGGTTCAACATGACGGCGACCTCGTGGGCAGTTCATCGCCGTATGAATGACGGTGACGGGTGGTGGCGACGATGGCGGCGGCGGTGGTGGAAACGATGTCGGCGATGGCTGCTGAGCCCCTATGAGTAAGCCCCTACGGACCATCCTGGCGCCCGCAGATCCCCGGTACGGCACGGCAGTACATGAGAGCGCCCACGCCGTGCTGGCCAGATTGTTTTCCCTGAACATCGAGGGGATCGACCTGATCGTCCGGCCCAGCGACGGTGGCACCAGCCACGGTCAGTTCCGCTGGGCCCCTGCCCCGGAGGAAGGCTATCCGCTCACCGACCTGGAACTGAACGAGGCGTGCATCCGGGTAGTGATGGCGGGGCCCATCGCCAAGGAGATGGCCGGCCATGACGGGCGAGCCGGCATCGACGGTGACCAGGCGACGGTCGCGAAGTATCTCGGCTTCATCACGGAGAAGCAGTTGCCGGCGTCCTACATGGACGGGCTGGAGCATCGCCTGGCCGGGGAGGCGGTGGAACTGGTCAGGGCCAATCTTCCCGCCATCAAGCGAGTGGCTCAGTTGTTGCTGCGAAAGGATCATCTCTCCCAGGATCAGGTGAACCAAGCGATGTTGGCGCCGTGAAGTTCCCATCACGATCATCTAAACAGAGATCGGGTGAATATTCCTTGTTTCGTGCTGACGGAACCCGCTACGCCATTGGCCATAGAGTCGAGACCCGGTCCGAGACGGAAGCCCAGGCCGTGGCCCAAATCCTGCATGGCCGGTTTGATGTTTCCATAGCCCCCGACAGCTATGACACTACCGGCACCACCTGGATCGTCCTGGCCCGGCACTACGGGACGCCCGAGGGCAGGGACGGGGAGAAGACCCTCGCCGTCGCCCGGAAGGCCATCAATCATGCCATCTTCGCGGCCGGGGCCACAGGCAAATATCTGGGATTTGAACGAACCGAATTGGGCCCGGCCGAAACACCATTCCGGCGGCATCATCACGACGAAGATGATTAAATGACCATTCACCCGAAAATTTCCAGCGCACCGCTGCTGGGCCTTTTCCGCTACGCCTACGGTTTGAGGAACCTCGAACTTTACGGAACTGCGGATTTTCGGCTCCGGTGCGTTCCATTTCGCCTATGACCCAGCGCGTCGAGCCTGCCGATCAAGATGATCGCGCCGCCGCAGGGCATCAATCGGCGCGGGGGCTTACCCTAAATGAGAAGGGCCCGGCGGGGGCTCAACCCTCCGGGCCCATCGTCTGATCGCTCCGAATTCCTCAGAAGCCCCCTGAGCGATCAGGCCGTGCCTCAGTAGCTCGCGACGACGGGAGCTTTGCCCTTGCCCCAGCCGAAGCGGTAGTTGAGTCCCAATTTGACCACTTGGATGTTCTCATTAATGCTGAAGGTTCTGGAGAATGCGGACGTAGTAGTGGGATCCCGTACAATCAATTCACCGCATGGGCCCACACAGCTTGCGGTCGCGCTGCCGTTCAGCGTGACGTCTCTACTGCCAAACCCGAGGTAGTCGTATTCGATCTTGGCGGACCAATTGTCGAACAGGCCAAATTCGAGACCGATGCCCGCCATCCAGCCCCAGCGGTTCTGGTTGCCGCTCCAGGAGCCGCTACCATTGACGGCAGAGCAGTTCAAACCCCCGCCGCCATCAATGAGGGAGAACGGGATAATTTCACCTCCCTCCGTGCAGGAACTTGCGCTGAATTGGCTAGTGACTCTGTATTCGTCTCTCGCATAGGCGGCGCCGCCCTTGACGTAGAACAATGTCCGGTCGAACAGATCCGAGGTAATGCCGATGCGGGCGGCAATGGTGGCGATGTCCCTGACCTTGGTGAAGAAGCGGTCGTTGATCGTGCCATTTATCGTGGTGGGAAAAAGGATTGTTTCGTCCACTCCAACCAGATCCCCTAGTCCAAAGGCCGCCGTACCGGATGTACTATTCTGATGATCGCCCTTCAGGTCTGCGAAGCTGAACTGCCCCTCGATGCCGAAAACCCAGTGGCTCCCCACGGGCTGCCAATTGAAGCCGGCCTGGAAGCCTCCGAGCGGCCCAATTGCGTTATGCGAGCCTACGAAACCGTTCTGACCAAATGACGATCCAGGCGCGTAGCTCAATTCATCGAACGGGCAGAAACTCTCGACGTTGTCGACCAAGAGTTCAATTCCGTCCAAGCCGCCGAAGCAAACACTACCAAAACCCTTGTTAAAGTCACTGCGCTCCTCCCAGGCTTTTCGAGCCCAGCCGCCGCCAAAGTGGCCTCCGATATAGAAGCCACTCCAATTATACGCCGGTGCCACGACCGGCGGCGGCGGTGCTTTGTATGCGGGTCTTACGCCGAGATCGGCTGCATTCGCAGAGCTAGAGCTTAAAAGGGCCAAACCGGCCAAGCCGGAGAACAAAAGCTTTTTCATCGATTCCCCCCTGAGAGAAGAAGAGTCAGATTCAATCTTAACACCAGTGGGGCCGCTAGGATGTGTCCTCGGTGCAACAGTCTGCCGAAAAATCACGGCCCTTTTGCTGGTCTCGGCGAGTTCTCGTGCTCAAGCGCGACCCAAGCATTTGCCGGGTCGCCTCCTGCACGTCGGCCCGCTTCCGGGTCTCGGCGGCGACCAGGATCATCTCGGCCGCCCGATCCCATACCGGCCGCGCCTGCCGAAATGGCTCAAGGTCGCGGATCAGGATCGCAGCGTCCATAAGGGTGACGAGGTGCGAGCGCGGGCCAAGGCCGAAATGCCCAGCACCCTTACAACCTGCCCGCGATTTATTGCAACAATTATGGGGGCTAGGGCCGGGGTGGAAGGCCGGTACGCAGAGGGGCCCTCTACCATGGATCATTGACAATAAAGGGCTTTTTCGCCTATGGCCGGTTCTACCCATGTTTTGAGCCATGTTTCGAGGCTGGAAAAATGAGCGTCGATACCACGGTTAAACGGCTGAGATATCGCCCGAAAGTGCGGTTGCTGACGCTCGCGTCGCTGGATGGCCGGACGAAGGCAAAACGCACCATCAAGCAGCGCATCAATGCCTATCGGGTTCGGTACGGCGGCAAGCTCACGGCTGAGCAGGCTGCGGCGGCCGAGAGGGCCGCTGTCTTGGCCGCGCTGCTTGAGCACCAGCAGGTTCGCATGCTGCGCGGCGAGGATATCGGGCTCCAGGGCTTGTCCTGGTTCACGGTCAGCCTACGCCACGCTGAGCGCGATCTTGAGAGGCTGATCGAGCGCAAGCCGAAGCGCGCGCGGTGGCCGTCGTGGATGGGTCGCAAACCGAGGGAATTATACGATGACGTCGAAGAAAACACCGACGAAGCCGACGAAGCCGACGAAGCCGCCGCGACGGAAACGCCATAAGCTTCCTGTTGCCGTAGCGTTGCGCCGGGCTGCTGAAAGCTATCTGATCGCGAGCGGCAGCGGGCGATAAGGGACGAAAAAATAAATTGGCGTGACTTGGCCGCGCTTGAAGAAGCGGCGCGTGATGCTGCGGCTGCGATCGGCAGTGACAAGAAAGCCCTGGCGCGGACTGCGGCCAGCGGTGGCGCAACAGATATCCAGATCAGGTTTGTCCCCAGCGACTTTTCACTATGGCAGGGCACGGACGAGGCTGCCCGTCGTACTTTTGTGAGCGAGCACTGGCCCGAGATTACTCGGCTCGCTGTCGCGTTGAAGCTGCTGCCGCCGACGCAATTAGTCACATGACAGGCTGCGCTCATGCGGGCGGCGCAGTATTTTAATTATTTCACCGCGCCGGATTTTGTTGGTGCCGTAACGCGCGTCGATCAGCGCGGCGATCTCGGTTGCCATGCGCCAGAACTGATCTCGTTCGTACCGCAGCTCGGCGCGCCAGGGACCAGCCCCAAATCTACAAAACGGTTGGAAGTGGCTAAGATTTCGGGCTAAAGTTAAGCGCAAATAGCACAAGCCGAGGGGAACGGGGACGGTGCCGGTAAGCCTTGCAGATCCGGTTTTCACGGTAGTCACGAAAGGCGGTCACCGATCAGTCGGGCTGTTCGGCTTGATGGCTCGCGCTATGAGCGGTGATGTCATGGATTTGCCTGTTCTGGCCGCACATCAGCGGGGCGCGGCCGTAACGGTCTTCTCGGTCCTGATGCACGTGCTTGCGCGCTACGCGCATGTGGACCGCAATGATGAGGCAAGCTGGGCCGCCGCCTGGGACAAACTCATCGGCACCGAGGCTCTGCGGGTGACCGCGCCGCACCGTAAGGTGGCATTTTTGCAACCGCCAACCGATAAGCCAAGCTCACAACAGTCAATCGAGGCCGCTGATCTTATGCTCCCGAACGTTGAGCACGAGGTAAAGCGCACATGGTCAACTTGCAGCGCGGAGGCGGCCATTTTCTCCATAATGGGAAGCTTATGTCGGCCCAACACCAAAGATCACCGTAGCTCGACCCGAACTGGCCTTTGCGCAGTGCTGCCGAGCGAAGACGGTACGATTGGCTCCGAGATCGTTGGCCTGCTCACGGCCTACGATCGCCTAAAGTTACGCTCAACAACCTCCACAAAGGCCCGAGATCATTTCGTATGGCTTAGACCCTATCGTCCGACGGATCGATCAATTTCCTTTGCGGACCTGCCTTGTCCATTCCTTGATGTCGGTCGGGCACAGCGCATCATCGAGGCCGGGAATGGGTGCTTTGAAATCTGGGCATGTCCGAATAACTCGATACGAGTTACCGGAACCGACCCGTGGCTTGATGACCCCCAGGTACCCAAGGCGACGGAAGCAAAGCGTGTCGCTCGATACAAGCTGGGTGCGAAGACATTTGACCACCGGTTTCAACATCACGTCCTTTTTGGCAGCACCGATAAGCAACGCAGCATCGAGCGGCCTCGAATATTGGACCTGATCGACTATCGCGTGGTACGGCTTGGCGCGCTTGGCACTGAACAGGGCAAGACCAAGGGTTACCGCGAAGCGCTGTTCGTGGCCGCACGTTCAGAGGGGCTGTTCCATCTCGATCCACCGAAAGCCGAAGATCGCCCGGCGCGCCTCTCGGCGGCCGCGCTTGCTACGATAGAAGCCGGTTCCACGATCCTCTTTTCGGCTCTCGCTGCTCTCTATCCCGATACTGACGATCTTACCGTCACCGAGCGCAGTCGCATCCGCAGGTCCCAGGAAGCCTATCGCGCACGTGTCGGTCCTGCCTCGGTTCAACTCGTTTTTGACCTGTTGAACCAAGAAGAGAATAGCCCGGAAGAGCAACGCCGGCTCAATACTGTGATCGCAGCTGAGGTACGTGCCACGTTCGATCTGGCAGTATCGGCTCTGGTGCGTCCGCTTCACGCTGCTCGGGCCGAATACCGGCTCGAAGGTGGCATCCGTTTCAAGCTCAAAGGTGAGGCCATGTCCAAAGATACCGAGCCTCCGCTGCTATCGCGACAAACGTTCGCGATTTTGCGGGATATTTCAGCCCATGCGACGCCCGATGATCGGGCGCTGCTAAGAACCATGTTTTTGCCTGACCCTCCGCTGACATTCTGGAAAATGATGGCTTCGGTGCCGGAGGAGCAGACTGATAACGAGCGTTGTTTGGCGATCTGGAAGATCGTGCTCCGTGCCCTCGGGGATATTAGGCAGTCATCGAGTTCACTGGGGCGAGCCCTAGCCGAACAGGAGTTCCCCGAGAACCGTATGGAGCGTCTGCTTACCGCCTCAGGCTCTTCGTTGCCCGGTCTCATTGAGGAAGCCCTGCGTTGGCTCAGCAGCCATCATGTCCAAACGGTTGATCTTTCGATCCTCGCGTCGCTTGGGCTCGCCGATACACTCGGCGATCTGGAAGCCCGTGATTGGGCCCGCCGACAAATCGCCCTCGATTATGTCCGTCAAGCGGGAGCGGAACACCGAACGGTGAGAGATGCTCAGGCCGGTGCTGCAGTCAAGGAGGCATCCTAATGTTTGTCCAGATCCATACGTTGAGGGATTATTCAACGGCTTTGCCGAACCGTGGGCAGGATGGCCTTGCCAAACGTACTGTCTATGGGGGCATCGAGCGTCAACGCATCTCGTCTCAGAGCTTCAAGGCAGCACTGCGCGATAATCCAACCTTGGTACGAACTGACGCCAACGGGAAGGTTACCGGCGACACAATGAAAGATCTCGCGAGCCGTCTCGGCCTCGATATGAGTGTGCGGTCGGCGCTTATCGGAGATCGTAAGGTAATTCCGGCACTCGTTGAGCGGGGTTTTGGCGAGGAAGATGCCAAGGATTGGTCCGACGCGATCATGGGGCTGTGGCGTCGAGAGGGGGCCGCCGTAGGTGCAGCAGACACACCGATTGTCGTCGGCGAGAAAGAGATTGCGGGGCTCGCCGATGCCTGTGCTGCTCTGCGAAAGGCCAAGCAGAAACCTGCGGACTTTCGTGACCTGATCGATAATCCGCGCAAGCTTGGCAAGGCAGCGGAGACGGCTCGCGAGGCCATCGAAAGTATGCGGGCGATGCGGAGCAATTCCGGGATAGATGGGGCACTGTTTGGCCGGTTCGCAACGGGTATCGCCGTGAACAATGTCGATAGTGCAGTTCACGTCGCACACTTGGTCACGGTGCATCCGCTGTTCAGTGTGACAGACTTTTTCTCGGTTCAAGATCTTCTAAAAACCGGCGAGGGCGAGGATCGGGGGGCAAGCCACATCGATACTGCCGAATTAACCAGTGGCTTGTTCTACGGGTACGTCGTCGTCGATCTGCGACAGCTCGACGAAAACTTTGCCGTGCTGAGCAAGGAACAACGTGCCGAGGTCGTCGCGTGGCTCGTTCGGGCTATCGCGCAGGTCGAACCGGCGGCGAAGCTCGGCTCGACAGCACCCTATGCGGGTGTGCGCGAGGTCATGGTAGAGATTGGCCGCCGTCAACCCCGCTCGCTCATTGGGGCGTTTGAGCGGCCCGTTGAAGCTACGACGGACCGAACCCTTTCAGAGGAGGCACGTCAGCGTCTTCAGGCGCATGCGACGGAAATGGATGCCCTGATGGGAGCACCTGCATGGCGCTCAGCATTTCGAGAGCATCTTGGGAAGCCGATGCCTGCCATCGAAGCCATTAGTCACGCCGTAGCCGAGCAACTGTTGGCGGCATGACATGGCCTTTTTGATCGTTCGACTTGCCGCACCTCTCATGGCATTGCAAGGCCCACGTATTGACGGCGAACCGCAGTCGCTGCCGATCCCGACCCGCTCGCTGTTAACTGGCTTGTTTGGCTCGGCGCTCGGTTACTCACGGCGAGACCATACGCGATTGCAGGCGCTGCAGGACAACATCCGTGTGGCCGTTATCGTTCACCGGGCTGGAGTAGAGATTAGCGATTACCAAATCGCGGATCTTGGAAAACCGTATATGCGTGGCCCGATGTGGTCGAGCGGCACGTCTATCGCGGAACGCGAGGGCTCTCGAACCGAAGGTCTTCGACAGCAGTATCGACCATATCTGGCGGACGCGGAGATAACCGCCATCGTCGAAATTGGGGCGAGTAGCCCCGCAGACGCAAATGAGATCCTCTCTGCCCTAGATGAACCCGCACGTCCGCTATTTATTGGTCGCAACTCTTGTCCTCCGGCGAGCCGCATTGCGGGCGAGATTGTGGAAGCGGCTTCGCTTGAAGAGGCCACCCTGGAAATCGCACGAAAAAGGCCGGGTGACATCTATCTCCCCGCCGAGGACGTGACGGCAGCGTGGGGAGATCTACCGTTGTCCGTTCCGGGACGGCGAGATTGGGCCACCTACCGCCATTCAGGCGCGGACCTTTATGTTCACCGTGCCGCGCCACGAAATTCGGATGTTTGAGAGCGGTCCATGTTCCTTGTGCAAGTACCCGTCGATTTCACCGCTGCGGTACGTCACCTCAGATCATTTCTTCAGCCGTCGGCCTTCGAAGATGAGACGCTGATCCTCAAAACTATCCTGTGGGAAGGTTTTTCTGGTGGCGTCGTGCGGCCTTGGGCGGCTCACGCTCAACGTGGCCCTATCACTACTGTCGTTGGTTATTCCCAGGCGGATGCCGATGAACTGAACAAGCGTAGGGCGCTTGCGCTGCCCTCCGTTCAAGCTTCCGTAGGTGAAGCGTTAACTGCCGCTCTGCCGTCACTTGGAGCCGGTGAGCAGTATCGCTTCTCGATCCGATTGGTCCCCACCGTTCGGGTTACCAAGTCCGAAACCCGACGTTACGGAGAACGGGATGCGTTCCTCGTGAAGGTTGAAGCCGGAGCCAAGGACGGCCCTCTCACGCGCGATGCTGTTTATCGGGACTATCTCAGGGAGCGACTGCCGGGTGCCACCATCGACACGAGCCGTCTCGTCCAGTTTCGGTTGCGCCCCTTCATGCGGCCCAGAAAGGACGGCTCGGTCGCGAAAAAGACGATGCCCGAGGCGGTGCTTGAGGGCACCATTACCGTAAGCAACCCTGAAAGCCTGACAGTGGCAATCACTCAGGGAATCGGTCGGCAACGAGCCTATGGATGCGGGATGCTCAGGCTTCAACCCACGTAATCGATACCGTTTTCTCGGTGGCTAGATGGCGAAAAGGAGGAACCGTGTGAAATCAACGATTTGGAAACAAGGGTCTCGTCCCCGCGCGCGGGGGTGATCCGATTGCAGCCCAAGACTTGATCCTGAAAGCGATGTCTCGTCCCCGCGCGCGGGGGTGATCCTCACGTCTTCATGCAGAAGAATCCAGGCTTTATGTTTCTTCCCCGCCCGCAGGGGTGTTCCGTACACTAACCCGGCTTTTGCTGGCACAATCACCTTTCGTCCCCGCAAGCGGGGGTGATCCCGTTGATGACACTGGGAACACGTTTGCAGGAGTGTCTAGTCCCCGCGAGCGGGGGTGGTCCGTACGGTCAGTTGTGTACATGGTCAATGAGGACGTATCTTGTCCCCGCATGCGGGGGTGATCCTATCGTGCAGCAGTCGATCCCGCAGAATGTCACGTCTCGTCCCCGCGTGCGGGGGTGATCCATACTCACGTCCCTTGGTGAGCTTATACGGACGGTCTCATCCCCGCCCGCGGGGGTGATCCGCAGGATGCAACAGTCCAGGTGATGGGTTGTGCCTATTCCCCATGCGCAGGGATGATCCGATGTTGAACTCGGTCCGCTGCGGCTTATCATGGTCTCGTCCCCGTTCGCGGGGGTGATCCGGGGGTCTCGGTAGGATCGACCCGATAGATGACGTTTCGTCCCCGCACGCGGGGGTCGTCCTTATATTTGTGACGAGTTTATGCGTATCCCCTGGTCTCGTCCCCGTGCGCGGGGGTGATCCGTACTTGGACATCGAGGCGTTCTTTCAGTTCAAATCTCGTCCCCGCGCGCGGGGGTGATGTGCCCGATGGGATTAGGTGCATGAGGATTGACGAGCCTTGGGCAAAAACCAGCCCGACCGGGGAAACCTGTTCGCTAATTGCACACTGCCGTCACGTTGGCGTCATGGCGCGGGAACTGATGTCGTCGCCAGTGATCCGCCGTCGTCTCTCCGTAGCCTTTGAGACCGAGCTGACACACACACACCTGGATCGGCTCGCCACACTTGCGGGATTGCACGATCTCGGAAAAGCATTGAAGGGCTTCCAAGATAAACTTGAGGACACTCCGCTCACGAGCCGGGGGCACGTCGCAGAAGCTCTCGCCGTGCTCGCAAACAATCCTCAGACACAAGACGCGATTGGATTGCCGATCCTGTCCGAGTGGTTCGAGCGAACAACCGATGCGTTGTACGTGGCCATCTGTCACCACGGCCAACCGATCGGAGACGATGCAATCAGGTCCCACATCGCCGTTGTCGATCAGCTTCTTGCTCGCACGAGATACGGACACGACCCGGCCACCGAAATGCGCCGATTGAGAGACGCACTGAGGGACCATTTCCCCCTTGCGGCACAATCCGCTTCCAAGCTTCGCTTCACTCCGGCAGCGCAGCATCTTTTTGCCGGGGTCCTCATGGCTGCGGATTGGATGGCATCCGGCTTTGCGTTCGCCCCAGGGGAGCCCGAGACGCTCGCATCGGATGTTCTGGATCGAACTGCCTGGAATGGCTGGCACTCCGGCGCGGCGGCCCAAGATCTCCTTGAAGGCCGAAACCCGCGACCCGCGCAAGTCGGCACACTCGAACTACCGCTCGATGAACACTTTGCAATCCT
>WNGD01005684.1_pt1 | contig 25793 bp, 19 predicted proteins | sample 5400671 | NCBI WGS metagenome assembly WNGD01 (sample SAMN13153369, study PRJNA577476) | soil metagenome | isolation source: 40 cm soil or saprolite under grassland replicate 2 | place: USA:California | collected 2016-06-15
GACATGGACTGTATCGACCTGAACCACGAGGCCTGCTGGCGGGGAGAGCGGGGTACCATGCCCTGCTGCGGTCTGGAAGTGGAATTCGAGAAGGTTCACGGTATCTGTCCTTTCCTCTGGTTCAAACACAACAGCTGAAGCCGCCAGCCCCTCTGCAGCCTCGCGACTCCTCTGAAAATAGGTTTCGCCGACTGGCAAGTGCGGTGAGGGCACGACTGAAGCCGCGCCCTCCCGTTCTGACCTGTTTTCATTCGCTGTGGCGAGCCGCAGAATCATGGAAACTCTGTGGTGAAACCCCGTTACCGGCCGGCTCCCTGCTTCAATCGGCTTGCGATAGCCACACGGATCTCTGAAGTCAGAGTCGCGGCAGCCCCTTCAAATTCTTCTTTAGAGCCAGGCTCGAACCTGGGGCATGAGACAGGCCGTAAATACTCCGTTTTCGCCCCCGTGGATCGCAACAGGAAGAACCGTTGCGCCGGTTTTGAGGGCCAACCGGGCGGCTCCCTCTTTAAAAGGTTGCAGCCGTCCATCCGCCGAACGGCCTCCTTCGGGAAAGACCATCAGGGCTTTTCCGCCTTTCAGCACTCGAAGAGCCGTCTTGTACGCGCTGGATTCCGGGTTCACAAGACTTACAGGAAAGGCTCCCAGCCAGCGCAATATTCTCCCCGCCACAGGGATTGTGAAGATCTTGTCCCAGGCCATAAAGCAAACCGCGCGGCGCATCGGGACCCCAACCCAGAAAGGATCGAAGTAAGTCACATGGTTCGGCGCAATGACAAGGGGGCCGTTCGCGGGTATGTTCCCGAGACCGTGGTGCTCGATGCGAAAGAGGACACGCATCGTGCCCATCAGGAATCCGCGGAACAGCTTTACGGAGATCGCGTTACTTCCTTGATCGATCATTGACGTCACGTCGATCCTAAAGTGTAAGCTACTCCGCGTAAACTGCACAAAATGAAACCACCGATGCGCACCGGTGAACGCAGATCCGTGTTATCTGTACTACTAACCAGCAAATTCTTGGCCGCCTCGAAAGAATTTATCCGGGTTTTCCTGGGAGCGCACGCTTCCAGCGTGCTCACGGTTTCGCGATTAACAGAGCACGCAAGATGCGTGCGCTCCCAGGAAACGTCCTCACCGGTCTGAGATCTTTTTTTGGTTGCGGCTGGGCTGTTCTCTGAAATTCGTGGCGAGGCTTTTCTAAAAAACTCCTTGACTGTTGTGACAGAAGCCAATTACGTTTAAAGGCCCTCAGTTTTTCCCTCGAGTTTGAATTCAAGTTCGAGCCAGACCTCGCTGTACGTCGATCCCTAAGGCTCTCTGGAACTACTTTCAAACCTGGAGGGCTGGAGTGTGTCCAAGACACTCGAGGGCTTCAAATTCGGATTCTCCCCAATTCAAGCCGCAGATATCCTTTCCCTGAGCTCTGGGCGGGTTCCGTCGCTGGACGATTGGCCGCCTGAACAGCTGTCGCGGATGCGAGTGATATTCAGAAAATTGACCTCGATGCGAATCGTGAACCCCGAGGATGCGGAGGACGTTGTCCAGGAGACTTTTCTGACCATGGCAGAAAAGTTTCCGTGCGTCCGGCTTCAGAAGGGGCTTCTCGTGTGGGGTATGGGAATCTTGCGCCGCAAGGTCGGAAACTACTATCGCCGGGCAAACCGCACGGCCGGGCTGGATCAGGAAATAGTGGATGCGTCTGTATTGCGCGTCGTCCAGTCGCAGCCTTCGCCGGAGTCCCACTTCCGTCGCGCAGAGCTTCAGACGCTCGTGCAATCACTCATTCGGGAATTGCCGCCGAGGGAACGGATCGTGATGGATCTCGTTTTGGCGGGGCTGGCAACGCATGAGATCGTGGATCTTCATTATCCGGAACCCTATCAGAACGTCACGAACCGTATTCATCGCGCGCGCGGGCGGCTGCTCAAACGGCTTGCGAAATACGGTTACAGGGTGTACACACGGCGGGAAAAGAGTGGGCGAAAGCCCGCGGGGTGCGTCTCTGGACGGGGATCTTCCGGCAACGTCTCAAAGGGACACGGATGATCAGGGCGCGGCATAGCCCCGTAACCATGAATGAAGCCACCGATGAACACAGCGCAGCCGAAGCCGCAAAAGGGTGAGGCCGCCTCCCGGGAGCGCCCGCATCTTGCGTGCTCTGTTAATCGCGAAACCGTGAGCACGCTGGAAGCGTGCGCTCCCAGGGATCACCGCCGAGACGCGGAGAACGCAGAAAAATCCTTTCCGGAAAGCGTCTCTCACTTCAAGACGCGGCCCTGGCGCTTCTGCGCAGCCAGCGATAACCGAGTATTCCTCCGGCGAGAAGGAGCGGAATAAGCCAGAGCAAATAACCGGGAAGGGAGACAAGGTTCTGCCAGATCGTTCGGCCGAAGCGATAAGCCAGCACGGTGTAAAACGAAGACCAGAGGACCGCGCCGATAAAATTCAGAAAGCCGAAAACAACGGGCCGCATCCCGCCAACGCCGCACGCCGTCGAGATCGCGATACGCATTCCTGTCACGAAGCGGGAGACGAACGCCACGGCGGGACCGTATTTCTCCACCAGGACCTGCGCCTTCGGGTAGGCGCGCATGAACTTGCTGGAGCGCTGAAACAGCCGTAATCCGCAGAAGCGGGCAAAGTGGAAGTACGCCTGATCTCCGAGCGACCCTCCGAGCGCAGCTGACGCGATGACGGCCGGGAGTGAGAGGTACCCTTCACGTGCCAGCACGCCGCCCATGAGGGCGACTTCTTCTCCGCCGACCATGGCGAACAACACTATTCCCGCATATCCATAAGCTCGTACGTAATGCTCCAAAGTCCCCATGATTCACTTCTTGTCAGCTGAGATGCGGTGGGACAGGATTCTTTTTTTCATAAGTTAACCGGCCAATCTTCCTGGTCCAAGATAAAACGGGACGATTGGCCACTTCGATTAACCAAGCACGAGAAGCTGATCTGATGTATTTTCCCCCAGCTGTGCTTTGTTCTTGAGTCGAAAAAGTTCATTTTGGCTCCTGTGGAGCGAACGAATATGGCTTTCCTGCAATCGAGACAAGGTGGTTCTCAAAAAAAATTGGTCAATTTTACAGGCTCCAATCTGGGCACCGATTAGCCGGTTAATCATTGGATATCAAGAAACGAAACTCTCACCGCGGAAGGCGCGCCCGAGGACTTCAGGAACGAAACCAGGTCCAGAAGTTCGCGCAGGGTGTAAATCTCGCCGTAGCGCTCCGGCATCGCCGATCGAGTTTGGGGCTCAACGCTCTGGATTTTTTCCTTTGCGAGGCGCCGGAGAACCGGCGGGACCCTGCTCATATCGAAGACTCGAACGGCCGCGGGTGTCTCTTCCTGCTTCAATCCCAGAATCTTCTCGCCGTCTTTCATTACGATGCGGAGAAGCGGCTTGCTCGCGTCAAGGGCAGGCCCGGGAAAAACAATGTCTCCAAAAAGCGCGCGCGCATTTCTGCGAACCGAGCCCGTCAGATCCGGGCCCACGGGATTTCCTTTGCCGTCTATCACGTGACAGCCGACGCATCCTCTTTCTCCCGCTGTGGCGAAGAAAAGCTGTTCGCCACGCGCAGGATCTCCCACGAGGCTTTCGGGCAGGGGAGCTGCTGGAGCTGTGAAAGCCGGCCTGGTTTTCTCGGGGGCGAGCCCGGTAGAGGAGGGGCTTTTCACCGGCTCTTCTCCGGAGATCGAAAGGATGTAGGCTATGACTGCCGAGATCTGCCGTTCGGTGAGTTTGTCATTCCAGTTAGGCATCGACGTATTGGGGATCCCTTCCATGATGACCTTGCGCAGTCGAGTGACTTCCCACTTCTTGTCCCTCACCGAGGGTGCGCGTCCAGCGGCCCCTTCGCGGCCATGACAGTAGGTGATAGAGCAATTTTGAGCAAAGACCTTATCCCCCTCGGAAATCAGCTGTGGGTCCTTGAGATCGATCGGCGTCTTCTGAGCACTGGAGATTTCCCGAGCCGCCGCTCCTGGAACCGGAAGAATGAGGAGAGGAACAAGCACAGCAAGCCGGAAAACAATTCGTGATTCTTCGCGTCTTCGCGTCTTCGTGGTGAGTCGGGGTCGGGCTTTACCACGAAGACGCGAAGACACTAAGAATCGCCAAGTTTTTGGTTGCGGTTCCGCTGCTCGGCGTTCATCTGCGGCGTGCATGCCTTCGGTTGCGATTTGGGCGGCGTCAGGGTAAGGTGAAGACAAACAGGGTGGCTCCCGCTACGAAATCCTTGGCCTCGGGCCATACTTCTGTCAGGCCGTCATACACGGCGCCCCCTCCGCCGGAAGGCGTGGCTATGTACTGCTTTCCGTTCACAGCATAGGTGATCGGCGATCCGCGATGCCCGGCTCCCGTGTTGAAGCTCCAGAGCTTCGTTCCGCTTCGCGCATCCAGCGCAAAGAAGATCCCTTCCGGATCTCCCGTGAAAACGAGGCTGCCTCCGGTGGAAAGAATGGAGGCGAGCAGTGCGTACCGGGATTCATGGCTCCACTCTTTCTTCCCCGTGATGGGATCGTGGGCATCGAGGTGCGTGATAACCCTTCCCGATGGGAGCGGCTTTGTTGGAAACGTGCCCGCCATCGCGAATTCGCCTTCCTTCATCTCCTGCTTCCTGGCCGTCAGTTCCGTGCACCACTCGATGCCGATGTTGTAGAGCAATCCCGTTTTCGGATTGTACGACGCCTGATTCCAGCTCCGAGCGCCTGAGATGCTGGGGCAGATAAAAATAGGCACGTCGGGCACCGGTTCCCGCCGCCCCACGGGAATCCCTTTTGCGTCGAGGCCGGTGCTCCAATTGAGGTTGTCCATGAACTTCCAGCCCGAGACAAATTCTCCATTGGTGCGATCGAGCACCCAGATGTACCCCCCTTTGTTGGGGTGGATGAGGAGTTTGCGTACCTTTCCGTTTACCGGCAGGTCTACCAGGATGCACTCGTAGGCGCTGTCGTAATCCCACACGTCGTGAGGGATCTCCTGGAAATACCAGGCAAGCTCGCCGGTATCAGGCTTCAGTGCGATGGCACAATCGGTGTAGAGATTGGTCCCTTTGCGCGCTTCTCCGTAGAAGTCGGCCGCCGGATTGCCTACTCCCCAATACAGCAGATCCAATTCCGGATCGTAGGAACCGGTCATCCAGGTAGCGCCACCGCCGAATTTCCAGCTGTCGCCAAGCCAGCTCTCGTTTCCCTTTTCTCCCGGCCCTGGAACCGTGTTGAACCGCCAGCGCATTTTCCCGGTCTTCCCTTCGTAAGCGACCAGGTGGCCGCGGTGCGCTGAGTCCCCTCCCGTAGACCCGACGATCACGATGTCCTTGACGACCAGAGGCGCGCCGGTGATGCTGCATCCATACTTCTTGGAGTCTTCGACGTTCACCTTCCAGTTTTCCTCGCCAGTCTTGGCGTCGAGGGCTACGACATAATTGTCCAGACTGCCCAGATACACATTCCCGTGTCCGAGCGCCAGGCCGCGGCTGAAATGGCCATAACGGAACTGCGTGCCTTCCTGGTGTTTGTAGAAGTAGCTCCAGAGCTTTTTGCCGGTGGCAGCATCGAGAGCGAAGACCCGGTTGTTGGGCCCGACCACGTACATCACGCCGTCCGCCACGAGCGGAGTGCACTGCAGCCCACCCTGCACGTCACCGAATTGAAATGCCCATGCGACTGAGAGTTTCTGAACGTTGGAGGCGTTGATCTGGTCGAGCGGGCTGTAACGCCAGGCTCGGTACGTTCCTCCGTAGGTAAGCCAGTTGTGCGGCTCCTTGTCGGCCTGATTCAAACGCTCCGGCGTGACATCCTCCGCGCTCAAGGCACTGGCAATCACCAAGGCCACAAGCGGGAGAAGAAAACGGAACGGCTGGGCGGCAGAAAGTCCTTTCACAGGCAACAGACCTCCATGGGTTTGCGGTGAGCAACGAACCAAATTCGTAGTTTAAACTGTCACCTCGAAAGCGGCAATCCCATTCCCACTCCACTTCACTCGTTCACCACGGAGCAGATGAGACCTCCGTGGTCTCCGTGGGTGCGATTAAAAGTGCGACTCGATTTCCGCCGCGGATACGCGCAAGAGACGGACAAATAAGGAGTCCGACATGGAGTGCGGCTACTTGTCGCCGCTATGGCCCCGGCGCCAAAACGAAAGCGGCGACAAGTCGCCGCACTCCAAAAGAGCCGTGATTGCTCATCTGCATCTCATCAAGAAGCGGCACCTGAAGCGAGTCGCACTTCCAATTACACCCGCTCTCCGTGGACGAGTAAGGCTCCAAGGCGCTCATGATAGAATGACTGGGCCTGTCGGGAACGAGTGCCTTATGCGAATCGAGGCTCCTGCGTTGGATTTTGTTGATACCGTTGTCAACGTGCGCTACGCGGAAACCGACCAGATGGGAGTGGTTTATTACGCAAACTATCTGGTCTGGTTTGAGGTGGGGCGTGTCGCATGGTGCCGCGCCAGGGGATTCAGCTATCGCGACATGGAGATCGAAGACGGCCACCGCATGATGGTTGCCGAAGCCGCGTGCCGGTACAGGGCTCCGGCCCGGTTCGACGACGACGTAGTCATCCGGACCGCGGCCGCGTCTGCCAGCGAGAAGGTAATTCGGTTCTCGTATGAAGTGCGTGACAAAAAAACCTGGAAGCTTCTCGCTACGGGAGAAACGGCCCACGTAGTTACTGACTTGAACAACCGTCCATCACGCCTCCCCGCCCGTTACCGCAAGTACTTCCGTCTGCGAACCGGATAGAGGGGAGTTCGCCTAACCGTTACGTAATCCGGTTCAGAGGGATTAGATTGTGTTTGATTGCATAGATAATTAGCTGGTTGCGATTAGATAAGTGAAATTTCTGTAATAAACTCGTGATGTGAAATTCCACGGTCCTTTCCTCTATCCCTAAATTGGCAGCCATCTCTTTGTTGGTTAGGCCTTCGTTGGCAAGAAGTTGCAAAACCCTTCTTTGCGCCTCGGTAAGCAAGCTTTTCTTCCTGGGCTGCCTCCTCTTCAATTCAAATGCGACCTCATTTATGAATCTTCCCATGACCGTATGGGCTATCCATGAATTGCCCTCGTGAATGCCTTTTATGGCGGCAGTAATCGCATCAGCAAAATGCAGGATATTAAGATAGCCTCTTACACCCGCAAGCAAGGCATTTGCAATGTCTTCTTCCTTGTCATTGATGCTGATTACCAGGACCTTGACGTGAGGGCATACGTGTTTGCAGGCGTCGAGGAAATTTTGTAATTCCACTTTTACAGTTGTTATATCAAGAACCACCACGTCCGGCTTGAGTCTGGCGATGGCGTCAATGTCGTCTTCCAGGGGACCTTTTTCCACTACGACCAATTCTTTGTCTTTAGCGAGAACATCGGATATCCCGATATGACGAAACCTGTCCCTGGTTAAGATGCTGACTTTAATTCTGCTCATTTGAGGACAAAGTGGCTGCTTGATCGGGACATCGCCTTTAAGTGAAGTGACAACCCTGTGCCGGCGCTCGATAGGTTAGTTTCAGGGGGAGGAGGATCACGTGCGCCCCGAGGATATGTTGCCGCCGGCTCAGAGAGCAGAGGAGATCCGCCGTTGGTCAACCATAGGGAACTCAGGCCCTGGGATTCGGCGCCAAGTTTTGGCGAAGTCATAAAGGTTGACCGGGTCGAAGCTGCTCGGATCCAGATCCCAAAGCCGTGGCCTGGCTGGGCCGGCGAAAGACGATGGATCTCGCGAACGATCGGGAAATAATAGTCGTTCGCGTGGAGCGCTTTCTAAAATCCAACTGACTCTCCGTGTTCATGGCTTAAATCAAGTCTTGTTACCGCAGCGCAAGCTTCACTGCGCTTAGGCAGTTTATCCTTCCGGCACCCAGGCTTTTCGCGTACATAGGGCTGAGATCATCTATGTTGTCTGGTGAGCTCGTGATTATCGATACGAGTTGATTCACCGTAGCCGTAGGTATGATCGACAGGATCAGGGCGGCTTCACCGCACACCAACGGCACGGCAAACGAGGTTCCGCTCCACCATGCCAACTGACCATCGCCGTAGGAACTGTACAACGATACCGCTGGGGCTGAAACGTCAGCTTGTGGTCCCCAGTTTGAAAAATCAGCCTTAACGTCGTTTGAATCAACTCCTGTAATTCCCAGCGCCTCCTTCTGCAAGGATGGATAGTCCAGATTAGGCTGGCTCCTGTTGCCCGCGGCTGCAACAACAAGCACCCCGCGACCTGATGCATAACTGACAGCCTGATCGAGAGCAGTAGACCTCGTTGTTAACCCGAAGCTGCAATTAATTAGCCGCGCTCCTCTATCCACCGCATAAATCATTGCCTCATAGATATCAGCCACCGACCCCTTCCCGTCGTTAGCAAATGCCCTCAGAGCCATGATCAGGCTTTTGGGGGCGGTCAACAACACCAGCCCCGCTACGTGCGCTCCGTGGCTATAGCCGGCCCCCCCCGGCAGGTCCGACGGATCACTGTCCCGGTCTACAAAGTCGTAGCCGGGAACCGTCTTGTTGACAAACATGGGATGCGCAGTGATCCCCGTGTCTACGACGGCAACCGTAACGTCCTGGCCTGAAGCAAGCAGCTGAGCCTCAGTGGCTTTGATCTGTACCATTGAAGGCTGCTGCGTCAGCTCTGGCGGAAAATTCCCGTCAACAAACGCCTGGGTGCGCTGATCCACAAAGGCTTGACTTTGCTGATCTACAAACGCTTGACTGTACTGCGACACATCAGAGACGGGCAAGAGGTAATCTAACTCAGACCAGTTAACACTGAGGTTCCCGGATAGAAGTGTAACAAGCACCTCCTCGGAACCAATTTGAGTGCCGAGAAGGAAAACATTGAGCCCAAGGAACCGTTTGACTGTGGCGCCGTAGGTAGCAACGAGCGCGTTTATGTTGCTCCCGGGCTTTAACGCCACCAAAACTTCCCCTGCACGATAGGGGATGCTCTGGGCGTTGACCGCGCCAAAACTTATCAAGCAGATGCAGAGGATCAAAATGCTGAACGAGCGCTTAGCCATAACTCTCCTCTCCGCGTTCGCTCGGCGTAGAAGACGGGCGGGCGCTTTTGCTTGCCGAAAGGGGGGTAATGGTTAACAAGTAAGTTAAGTAGGAATGTAAGTCAAGCGAAAAGCTAGGATGTCGGCAGCAATTTCTTGAAAATAAGAAATTGCAAATGAGAAATGACAAATGAGAAATGACAAATCCCCGGAGGCAATCCGAACCGGTTTATTTGTCAGGGGTCCCTTAACTTTTGCCAACCAGCACAAAAGGAGCCCAGATGTGTGGATGCGGATATCTTTCCTTAATTTTAATCTGGGCCCAACGCAGTGCGGCTCTATTGCCATAACCCTCTTTTATCCTGCTGTAAAACGCCTTCATGAACTCGGCGGTGTGGAGATCATTAACAACCCATAGGCTGACCACCAAAGAACGGGCTCCAGCATAGAGGAAACCCCGCATTAGCCCCAGAAGTTCGTCGCCATAGTCGACTTTGCTCAGTCCGCTGTGGCAGCCGCTCAGGGTCACCAGTTCCGCTTCCAGAGGGAGATTGAAGACATCGTAAAAAGTGAGCCATGAATCTGCCAGCTTCAGGGCTGAAAACATGGGATTGTCATATCGGAAGGTACCATGGGAAGCTAAATGTATCAGGCGGCTTGAAGGGGCATTTTCGATGAAGGCTTCCTTGGTGGCCTCGGACCCGAGAAGCACTTTAGCTTCGGAGAATAACTCTTTAACTGCCTTGACCTCTTCTCCGATGTAAGGGGTGAACTCATCTGGAATTCCTATGATCAGGATATCGCCCGTCTTCTGAGACTGCTTGTTCCGACAGAGTCTGTACACATAGGCGCTAGGGGCATAGGAGATCTCACAGCGGTCGACAAGGTACGCTGCGCCGTCATAAAGGGCGTGAAACGGAGCATAGTGCAGCAGATCAAACGGTATGATAACGAGCTTCTTCTTGCCCTCCAAGTATGACGAGATAGGGGCCAAGAGCTCCTGGTAGAGCCGGTGCAGGCAATCGTTAACGGTCTCACAGGAAGTTTTAAAGTCAGCGTTGATCGGCTCGCTATCGCAGAAGGACTTTTCCAACTGAAGCCTCAAGGTCCTGAGCAGAGCCCCCAATTGATCTCGCGTAGCTTGACCGCAGGCTACATGAGTTTGTTCGTTATCGATCACGAAGATCTTAAGGCCTTCGTCGCCCAGGTAATATTCCACCAGTGCCTCGTCCTCGGCCAGCAGCTGGTTTAACTCTGCCGCGGTTGACCAGGTTACCTCCTGCAAAGACGTGTATTCTTCGTCCTCAATCTGTATTGTTCGGAGCAGCTCGGCGAGCTTCCGCTCGCGCGCTACGACCTCGTTGACGAGCTGTGTCAAAGACTGATCGCTTTTGAGTCCCTGTTGATTGAGCTTGCTGTAGTACCAGTTCAGCTCTTCAGACAATTTCTTCCAGTTCTGGTGGACCTCGGGGTCCGCCGGACGGCGTGCTCTGACGTTGAAGTTCCTCGCCAGCAAATCGACCAGGGCGCGAGATTTCGCCCGCTCCACATAGGCGAACGCCTCTTCCACGTTGTGGCGCTCCAGGCAGAACGTTATCATGTCCTCATAGACTTGCAGTTTATCCCTGAAGAAGGTGGACTTGAACTCGTCGGACTGAACGTGACTGCGCATGCGCTCGATGGCCTCTATGGCTTTTAGATAACAAGCGTGGGCTTGAGCATCGTCCTTCTCCTCCCGTCTGATCCCTCCCAGCAAGTGGTACAGCTGGTAGGCCAGCCAAGGCGGCTCATATTGGTCGAAAGCCTTTAACGCCTCGACACACAGCTGGCCCGCGGCGCTCGTGTCACCCTGGCGCCTTTTCGCCTTGGCAAGCTGCAGCCGCGCGTAATTGGCCTTGGTAGGCAGCTTGTTACTGAGAAAAATCTCCAATGCCTCGCGGCACGGGGGGATAGCCTCCTCGTACGCTCCACGCCGTAAATGCACTTCGGCCAGATAGACATTCATCAGAGCGCTGTAGGTCTGATTCCCTTCCGTCTCGAAGATAGCTTTGGCTTCTTTCAGCTCCGTCTCCGCTCGCGAGTAGTTCCCGAGCTGTAACTTGGCGACCGCCCCATAGGCCAGCGCCTTGGCCAGCTCATAGCCCATCTTCAGCTTGGTAAATCCTGCTCGGACGTGCCCGGCTAACTCGACGGCATCCTCAAAGAGGCTAAGCTCGAGATATGATTCCAGAGTATCCAGGTCGCACAGGGTTGCGGTGACAGGATCCCCTAGCTCGGCCAGAACGGGCTTAAGGTCATGCAAGAGTTTCAACGCTTCGTTATAATTGCCTTTACGGAAATGCAAGTAAGGAATGTTGTATCTGATCTGAGCTGCCTTCAGTTCCATGCCTCCATTCTTAAGGAGGCTGCCGGCTTTTTCGTAAAGGGAGAGCGCGATATCAAAATCGTTCAGATACGTGAAGATGTTGGCCCGGTTGCACTCCACCATGGCAATCGCTGATGGGTCCCCGGCTTCGGTGAACACGTCGAGTGCTCGGTCATAAAACTCCAGGGCCTTCTGGTACTGGTCCAAGCGATGATATACGTTGCCAACATTCGTATCCAGTTGGGCCATGAGGATCCGCTCATCGTGCCGCTTGAAAACTTCCCGGGCCGCCTCCCCCGTTTGCAAGGCATCTGCGTACCGGCCCATAAGCATCAGGATATCGACCTTAGACCTGCCGATCCTCGCTGCCGCCACCTCTTGACCCTGCTCCTGGTAGATCTGTTGAGCCCTATCGAATAGTTGCAGCGCCTTAGAGAATTTTGCCGCTGCCCAATAAGCCTGGGCTTTGGCTCTCAAGCCGGAAGCTAGACTTATGGGCTCGTTCAAAAGCTTGGCGGCTCGATATGCCCGGTTCGCCACGTTTAAAGCTTGCTTGACATCCAAGTTTACGAGGCGACCGACTTCTTGACGCAGATCTTCGATAAACGTGGCGTCGATTCTCCTGCCCTCAGACTCTTTTTTTGCCTTTTCCGCTTTCATTTATCTTGAGCAATCATGGAAATCATTGATGTGACTGGCATGGAACCTGGCGAGATTCTATGGCAGAGACAATTTGTAATGGCTCCAGATCATTTTACGCAGGTTTGCGCTTTGGTGACAACAGCTAAGGGCCCGTCAGAAAATAAGGTGTGCATTTTGGCGCGAGCGCCGGGCGGGCAGATGCAAGGCGCCGCGACGCAGGCGATGTGGTGGCATCGTCGAGGAGCGGCAACGCCGCAGATGCCCGCCCGCCGCCGCGCCCCTCCGGGCTGGAAGCTGAACTGGGACTTGTGTGTGCGCATCTTCGGGTCAAGCAGATCCCTTAAACCCTCGCCGAGAAAATTGAAAGCCATAACGGCTATGAAGACGGCAACCCCGGGGGCCAGGTTCCACCAGAAGTTTGTCGACAATTGGAGATCCTGGGTCGCTAACGCGAGCATATTCCCCCAACTCGGAAGAGGCTCTTGAATCCCCAACCCAAAATAAGAGAGCGTGACTTCTGCCAACATGTAACCCGGAACCGACAAGGCAGCCTGAATGAGTGTGAAGCTGTATAAATGGGGAACCAAGTGCCGGAGAATGATTCTGGTGTCCGAAGCTCCCAGGACCACGGCAGCAGTGACGAAGCCTCGTTCTCTGAGGGACAGAACCATTCCGCGAGAGATCCTGGCCAGCTCCGCCCATCCGAAAAGAGCGATGACCGCCACCATGCAGAGAAACACCTTGTCTGGAGGGAGGCTAAGCGGCAAGCTGCTTCTCAAGGCTATAACAAGGTAGAGAGCAGGCAGAGCAAGAAAGACTTCCACAACGCGCATTAGAACGAAGTCAATAGCTCCACCATAGAAGCCTGAAAGGCTGCCGATAAGCAGTCCTAGCGGAAAGGAGATTAGCAAGGCCACCGCGGCTATGGAAAGGGATATGCGCGATCCGTAGACCAGGCGAGAGAAAACGTCACGCCCTAAGCCGTCGCTGCCAAACAGAAAAAGCCGGCCCGGCTCTTCAGCGCCCAGGAGGCGAATCTCGCATGGAATGAGACCGAATAGAAGATATTTTTCTCCCCTAAAGAATAGATGAATCGGACAGGGCTTGGTGACGTCCTCCCCATATAATGGCTTTTCAGGATCCAGCATTTTATAGCCGTAGACAAACGGAAACGCGTGAAGGTTTCCGTTGCCATCGAGAAAATGCAATTTTGTAGGAGGAGCGAGAAATAGCTCTCGCTTCTGGATTGTGGGTGAGTAAGGCGCTATGAAGCCGGCAAAGATGCCTGACAACGATAATAAGATCAGCAGAATCACCCCTGCTACGGTCCTTTTGTCTTGGCGAAGCCTCGCGTAGGTTTTCTTTAACTCCATATGGCAATCGAGAGAAGGTGTGTGCCGCCCTCAGGCTCAGGCGTTACGTCAGAGCCTTCTCTTTTTCAGAACGGTTCCGGCGGAAAAGGCCGTCTTTGGTCTCTCGCTTCCGGGTCTGCGACAGGAACTGCCGAGAACAGAGCCTTGGTATACGGATGAATCGGGCGGCTGAAAAGGTCCGCGGAGTCAAGTATCTCCACTATTTTGCCGCGATACATGACCGCAATACGATCGCAGATATTTGCCACTACACTCAGGTCGTGGGAAATGAACAGGCAGCTCAAATTGAATTTTTCATGCAGCTCCAGCAGCAGGTTGATTATTTGGGCCTGAACCGACGCGTCGAGAGCAGAAAGAGGTTCGTCCGCGATTATGAATTTAGGTTTGAGTGAGAGGGCGCGCGCAAGGACGATGCGCTGGCGTTGGCCGCCACTGAACTCGTGGGGGAATCTGTCCATGTGCATGGGACTTAAACCGACCAACTCCAGAAGCTCCGCAACCTTCTGTTTTATCTCTCCTCTGTCGACCATCCGATGAATCAGTAAGGGCTCGGCAATTATGGAGGCGATTCTCATTCTGGGATCGAGCGAATCGTGAGGGTCCTGAAATATCATTTGCATTTCTTTCCTGATCGGCTTGAGCTTGCCTTTCTCGAGTTCGAGAATGTTCTTGCCTTCAAGGCAAATCGTTCCTGCCGTAGGTTCGAGCAAGCGCAGAATGCACTTGGCCACAGTGGTCTTGCCACAGCCGGATTCGCCGACTAATCCCAGGATTTCGCCTCTCTTTATCTGAAAGTCGACTGCGTCGACTGCTTTAAGATAGGAACGGCGTTTGGCGAAGAGCGGATTGCCAAGAGGGAAGTGTTTCGCGAGACCTTTCACTTCGAGAATTGTTTGATTTGCGTTTGTCATTTCAGTCAGGCACCGCCTGGGGGTCAAATTTGAAGCAGCGGACGATATGTCGTGCATCAAGCGGCGTAGGTTCGGGAAAGCTCATGGGGCACTTCGCCATTCGATCGGGGCACCGGGGAGCGAAGGTGCAGCCGGGAGGTAGAGCCAGCAAATCCGGAACATTTCCGTCAATGCTTCTGAACTTGACTCTTCTCACCCGCGGGTTTCCGTGGGAAAGCCGAGGGATGGAATTCAGCAGGCCCACGGTATAAGGATGCTTGGGGTCTTTGAAGATGGCGTTTACGGGAGCGTCTTCGACAATCTTTCCCGTATACATGACTGCGACTCGATCGGCAAATTGAGCTACGAGCCCCAGATTATGGGTGATGAGCAAGAGGGAGAGATTAAACTCTGCTTTTAATCTCGCAAGCACGTCCAGGATTTGGGCCTGTGTGATCCCGTCCAGGGAACTGGTAGGCTCATCCGCTATCAAGAGTGAGGGATTACAGGAAAGGGCCATTGCAATCATGAGCCGCTGGCACGCGCCACCGCTAAGTTGATGCGGATAGTCGGCGATGCGGCGATCGGGGTCAGGAATTCCCACTGCGCGGAGCACTGCCGTAGCCAGTCGCAAGGCTTCCTTCTTGCTCTTCTTCAAGTGGACTTGCACTGCCTCGGCCACTTGGTCGCCGACAGTGAGGACAGGGTTGAGGGAGGACATCGGCTCTTGGAAAACCATGGCAATCTCTTTGCCTCTAATTCTCAGCATTTCTGATTCGGTCAATCTCAAAAGGTCTTGCCCTTTGAAAGTAATGGATCCTCCGGCTATTCTTCCCGGCTCGTCGATCAGTCTTAAAATAGAAAGGGCAGTGACTGTTTTTCCGCAACCGGACTCTCCTACCAAGGCCAATGTCTCTCCCTGAGCGACCCGCAGATCTACGCCGTCCACGGCCTTTATGACACCCTGATCCAGAGAAAAATGAGTTTGAAGGTTTTTGACCTCTAACAAGAGATCTCCTGGCACCCTTTGGAGTGCGCAAGCTTGCTTAGCTTGCTTGCGCCATGAAGGCGTGGTGGATGTCTCCACACCGGAACGAAGGCGGCGGCTTGCTGCCGCACTCCAAGATAATACGCCATCGTAATCATGAAACCGTGCACTTAGCACCAGTTAAGGGCTGGTAGAAATCAACCTAATCAGGGGTTCGCCCTTACGAACCTTACCCTGGGGTCGGTGAATGCCAATAGCAGGTCCGCCAATAGGTTACCCCCCAATAGCAGGATCGAGGCGTATGTGAGGCAGGCCATCAGTAGATAGGGATCACGGCTTAACAACGCGGTAAGGGTTAGACTTCCAATACCGGGCCAAGAGATCACGACCTCAACCACAAACGCCCCGGAAAGCAACGAGGCCAAAGAGTTCCCAAACATCGAGATAAGCGGGTTAAGGGCATTCCTGAGCCCATGCTTGAAAATGACCATTCGCTTGGGCAAACCTTTGGCGCGGGCGGTGCGAATATAGTCCTGCGATAAGACATCCAACAGAGTAACTCTCACTTGCCTTACATAAATCGCCGACATCCGCAGGGACAGGACGAGAGCAGGGAGAAACGCGTGATGAAGAAAATCTGTTAGCTTGCGTATGGATGAAAGGTTCTCGTAGCCCAACGAACGCGTGCCGCCTATGGGAAACCACCCGCTGCTTGCCGCAAACAACATTGCCAACAGGGACAAAAACAAAGACGGAAAGGAGAGGATGAGAAACGAAAATGAGCATAGCACCTTGTCTATCCATTTGTAACGGTACAAGGCGGCAATAACTCCAAAGGGTATGGAGATTGTTAGCGCAAAAAGAAGAGAGATCAGAGCCAACAGGGAAGTGTTGATGACGCGCTCTCCTATCAGATCGAGGACCGGGCGGTTGTATGAGAAAGAATAGCCGAAGTCGCCGGTTGCCATGCCGCGGACCCATTTGAAATATTGAATGTACCAAGGCCGATCGAGACCGTACTTCGTTCGTAAAGATGCAATCGTTTCCGGAGAAACGTGGGGATTGAGGCTCAACTCGGTGAGAAAGTCGCCCGGAGCCGCATCGATCAATACGAAGGAGAACAAGGCTACGGCCAAGACTAACGGGATCAGAGACAGCAGCCGTTGAACGATGAAGGTCGTCATTGTCTGACAGTTCGCCAGCTGTTATCAGTTAGGGTTTGAAGTAGAGTCGATCGCAATTCCACAGGACGAAATCGGGAAGGTGCGCTGGCTCGAGGTTACCGATGCGCGATTTTGCCGCTACGATCAGGTGGCGCGAGACCAGGAAGATAAACGGAAGCTGTTCGGATAGAGTGACCTGAACTTCATCGAAGAGTCTCTTGCGCTCGTTGAGATCGAGACTAATCGCCTGTCTATTCATTAATTCGTCTATTCGTGCTTCCCAGGGCGTCGCTGGCGTGAGCTGCTTTGGATACCACCAATGATTGGCGCCGTTACTCAGCAAGAAGTTCTTCTCAGATGTAGGGTCGGTGTCGCCGCTGACAATAGCCAGCAGGCAGGCTTCATAATCATAGGAAGCGTTAATTTTGGCCAGTAAGGCTTTGCTCTCCAGAAAAGAGAGACCTACCTTGATGCCGATTCTTGCCAGGTCCTCTTGAATGATGGCGCTCATCTTTTGGCGGAGCACATTTCCCGCGTTTGTGCATAACGTGAACTCCACAGGATTTCCCTCAGGGTCGAGCAGAGATTTCCCGGGTTCTGCGCCATAGCGAAAACCAGCGTGGAGCAACAACCGTTTCGCCTGATCCAAATCGTAAGGGTATTGCTTGATGTGCGGGTTGAACCAAACCTTGTTTCCAGAAGAAGTGAATGCCCAGAGAGGCGAGGCTTTTCCGAAGAAGACCAGACGGACGATTGCGTCGCGATCGATAGCGTGGGAGATCGCCTGTCTGAATTTCACTTCCTTGAACCAGTGCAATTTAGCCGGATCGACGACCGGTTTCTGCGTGTTCGGATTGATCCGTTCATTGAGGTTGAACCAGAGAATCTCCCTGATCAGACTGGGACCTAAACTGACTGCTTTTATCTTCCCGTTGTTCTCCAGTTCGGACAGAGAATGTAAATCCTCTACGCTGACAGGACTTAACAGGTCGGTTTGGCCCTTCTGGAACTTCAACAGCCGTGTGTTTTTGTCGGGATCTATGTCGAAAACGATTTCGTTGAGATAAGGCAGCCTGTTGCCTGTTGCGTCGGCTTTCCAATAGTTCGCATTGCGCGTCAGGATAGTCCGTTGTCCGGGAATGTAGGCCTTTAGCTTGAAAGGACCAGGAGTGGGGATCTCCTCCGGAGGGGTCCCGAGGTTCCAAGCCTGCTGAAATTTTCCGGCTCTGTAGGGTTGCTCCAAGGCGTGTTTGGGCAAGATAGGTGCTGCGTCGAACAACCTTTCAACTGCCGCATGAACCGAAGGAAATGCAAATCTTACCGTGTAGTCGTCGATCTTCTCGGCCGTTACCTTCTTTCCACTGAATGTAAATAGATCTGAGACTGGAGAATCGATCTCTGGAGCAGTTAGAACCTGAAAGGTGAAAACCACATCATCCGCAGTAAATGGGTGTCCATCAGAAAACTTGACCCCCGGTCTCAGGTTAAATGTGAGGATTTGTCCATCTTCGGAGATCCTCCAAGACCGTGCAAGCTCGGGTTCGGCCTGTTGCGTCCGCCGATTAATCCGGATCAGGTGTCCCATCATGCAGTCGGAGACGGTCAGCGTTTGCTGGTCGTATGCAAGGAGTGGATTAAAGGTCTGAGGCCCTGCGGACTGAGATGTCACGAGGCTGCCTCCATAACTTCCTATCTCATCGGAAGGGAAGGAGGAAGCTGAGAGAGAAGTCGCTTGGATGAAACGAAGCGGCGGTTGGTTTCTGCCAGTGCCGATAGGGTTGGCTATTGTCAGAAAAGACGTAGCGGCTATGCAGATGAGAAACGCCCTATACGGCAACCTTTGTCGCCGGCCAGAGAATCTCAAGCAATGACTCTCTCTTTGGCCATTGGCTCTTGACATATGCAGCCTGTGTCGCCACTTTCCAGGAGCGCAGGGCATATTAGAACGACAAAACTAACCGAAATTAAGTCAGTATTGCGTGCCGTTCTGAAAAGCTCGGTTGGCAGAGACCGCTTTTTTGGAAGAATAAGAAACTGCCAATTGGATGTCAACATCGACCTCATTGCGGACAGTCCAGCGCGCCTCCGGATCCCGATTTGGCCACAGAGACACGGAGAAACCTTTTATCCCGGTGTCTCCGTGGCTGAAGATCGGATTTTGAAAAATAACAAAGTCCTGGTCACAGAGCGCGGCGTCGTCTCTCGAAACCAGCGAGCGCCCTGCGCCAGCTCCTAATTGCGGATTGGGGATTGGAAAGAGAGAAACCGGCAATCGAAATGTCTTTCAATCCGCAATCCGCAATTAATAGACCGAGCGTTTCTGTACGGTTTCCTTCGTGGCCAGGGTGAAACGAGGCTCCACAGTGCCTCCCGTGGTTACCAGCTGGGCCACGTAGTCGCCGAGGGAAGGACCATGTTTGAAGCCGTGGCCCGATCCCCCGCCAACCAGCCACACATTTTCCATCTCCGGATGGCGGTCGATAAGGAAATCGCCGTTGGAAGTGTTCTCGTACTGGCACACCCTGGCTTCTAGAAGGGGCGCCTCCTCCAGCGAAGGGAAACGGCGGCGAATGAAGCGCCGCGCTTCCTGGATTCTTTCCGGGGTGACCACGCGCTCGCCCAGGTCAGGATCGAATGCCGGACCATGCCGGTCGGGCGCGACCTTGAACCCGCGATTCTCCAGATCCGGGATCCCGTACATCTCCGCGCCAAAGTCGATCCAGGCGGGCATGGCCGGAGGCGCGAAACGGCGGTCTCCGGGGCGCGTGCCGAAAAAGAAAACCTCCTGCCGCGTGGGGTAGATGCGTTTGCCCAACAGCGCCGGAAACAACTTGGGCAACCAGGGACCGCAGGCGAAGATATAGGTCTCGGCGCTCAGATTCATGCCGCTCCGAGTTCTCACAGACTTTAGCTTCCCTTTCCCCGAGGGACTCTCGGCAGCGTCATCGAGGTACTCGACGCCGTTCTTTATCGCTTCCTGCGTCACGGCCTGGACCGCGCGCCGGGCCATCAGCGCGCCGCTCTTCGGCTCGAACACGCCCCACGTCACGGTGTCAAAGTAGATCTGGGGAAACCGTTTTTCCAGATCGGTCCGTTCGAGCTTCTCAAAAGGGACGCCGAGTTTCTGCAACACCGCCGCTGTCTTCTCAAGATACGGATCCTTGTCGCGGCCCATCCAGAGAACGCCGGTCTGGTGGAACAGGGTGTGTCCGGTGTCGCGGCAAAAGCGCTGCCAGCGCTCGAGGGCGCCGAGGGACCACCGGGTGTATAGTTCGTCCGCGCCGTAACCCATGCGGATGACGCGGGACTCACCTCCGGAACTGGCGCGGCTGTTCCCGGGCCCGTGCGCATCAAGCAGTAGGACTCTCTTTCCACGCTTGTTCAGGGAATAGGCCGTCCAGGCGCCAAAAACGCCCGAGCCAATAACCGCTACATCGCAGTCTTTGTCTGGTCTCATCGTCCCTACATCCCGCCGCGAACGTGATTTCCAAAACAGCGGCGGCAACACCGCCATCGAGTGGATGAATTCACGCCGCCGCATGCCGGCCTCCCAAAGTCTGTCATTCTTCGTGTCTTGGTGCCCACGATGAGGACACGAAGGCGCGAAGAATCACGAAGCGTTTCCCGTCAGTGGTCGTCGATATTGACGCCCTGCCCAAACATCCAGGCAGGCAGAGTCAAAAACCAGTAGCCAGAATGGCGCCCCCCTTTTGCAGAGAGATGACCCTACGATACTGCAATGCCCTTTCACTCACAACTGACAACTGCCCGTTGGTGTAGCCGGTCAGTCGCGGGGGAGGAGTCTGGGAGAAAGAATTGAGAGCCGGAAAGTCTTGCCACGAATTACACGAATTTTTTGGTCACGGCCAGTTTTTCTCCGTGGCTCCGTGTCTCTGTGGCTCAATCAGGGAGCTGACTCGGTCAAAAGCAGGATGAAGGGGGCGGCGCTTTTTTTCTACTACCGTGCTGGCTGGATCGTTGTTATAACTCATTACCGAACGATGGGACACGGATTTTCACAGGATTCCACGGATCAAACCACTGATCGAATCCGTGAATCCGTGTGAATCTGTGTCCCAACGAGATTGGCAACAAGGGGAGAGGAGTATGGAGGTATTGAAGCCCTCGCCTGTGTACGACGTGGTAGTCATTGGTTCCGGGGCGTCCGGCGGAATGGCGGCCTGGAACCTGACGCGTCAGGGGGTGAAAGTTCTTCTGTTGGATGCGGGAGGAAAATTCGACCGCTCCAATTTCTGGACTCACGTCCCGCCGTACGAGTGGCGCGCACGACAGGCGCGGGGGGAGCACCCGCCGCAGTTCTTTCTCAGCACCAAAGAGCAGCCCTACATCACGCCGCCGGGGATGCCGTTCGACCTGGTGCGCGTTTGGGGACTGGGAGGCAAGACGAATGTCTGGGGACGCGTAAGCTTGCGTTATTCAGACCTGGACTTCAAGGCGGCGGAGCGCGACGGCATCGGAATCAGTTGGCCGATCTCTTACAAGGACCTGGCTCCATACTATGACAAGGTGGACCAGCTCATCGGCGTGTGCGGCGGCGACGACGATTCCGAGGTCCTCCCGGGCAGCAAGTATCATATGCCCGCACCGCCTCCCCGCTGCGGCGAGGTGCTGTTGAGGAAAGCAGCGGCGGGCATGGGGATTCCGGTCGTCGCCGGGCGGCGGGCCGTGCTGACCCGCAATCATAACGGGTGGGCGGCCTGCCATTACTGCGGTGAGTGCGGGCGCGGATGCGATACCGGCAGCTTCTTCAATTCCGCCGATCACCTTATTCCTGTGGCTGAGAAGACCGGGCGCCTCGAGGTGCGCACCAATGCCGTCGTGGCGCGCATTCTCGCCGGCAAGGAAGGGAAGGCAAGCGGCGTGCAGTACTTTGACCGCTACACCCGCAAGGAGTACCAGGTGCGCGCGCGGGTGGTCGTCCTGGGCGCCTCGGCGATCGACTCGACGCGGATCCTTCTGAACTCCAAGTCAGCAATCTATCCCGCGGGCATCGGAAACACTTCCGGCGTGATAGGCAAGTACCTCTGCGAGCAGGTCATGGTCCATATATACGCGTTTCTTCCGGAGCTTTATGGGCGCGAGACCACCAACGACGACGGGATAGGCGGCGAGCACATTTACATGCCGCGTTTCAATCACCGGGGCAACCCCAGAGACTATGCGCGCGGATTCGGCATGCAGTTCTGGGGAATCGGATGTCAGGCCGGAGCCGGTCATTTCGCGCGCGGAATTCCTGGGTTCGGGGCGTCCTTCAAGCGTGAGGTGAAGCGGCATTACCCGGCCTGGATTGCCATTCACCCATTCGGTGAGAAACCACCGCGGGAGGAAAACCAAGTCACAGTCGAAGGGACAGCGCTCGATCAGTACGGAGTGCCGCTGCCGAAGATCGTTTTCAAAGACGGCGAAAACGAACGCCGGATGGTAGAGGAGATGTATGACACCGTCGAGGGGCTCCTGCGCCAGGCCAAAGCGGAAGTCTTCGACTTGCGGCGGGGCCGCACGGATCCTCCCGGCTCGGCGATCCACGAACACGGCACCTGCCGGATGGGCGCTGACCCAAAGACGTCGGCGCTCAACAGCTTTTGCCAGATGCACACCGTCAAAAACCTTTTCGTGGTGGACGGCAGCGCTTTCTCGTCCGCCTCAGAGAAAAACCCGACGCTCACCATCCTCGCGCTGGCCTGGCGCGCGACCGATTACCTGGCGGACCAGATGAAAAAAGGACGCCTGTAGCCTCAGCATCAACTACCTTATTAGCGAGTCTGCCGCATAGGGCCGAGGCTGCTAGAACCACGGATGAACACCGAAGACGCGCGCCGCTTCTCGGCATCTGGGCCGCGGCTGAGCTTGCGCGTTAGACCTCAGACATGAAAATAATTCTGTTCTTGCTGAGAGCTGTTACCATCGGCCCTTGAGCGCGGCAAGGCAAGCTACGCAGGGGCTCCCGCCCTGCGCGGCGGCGTCAGTTTTCTGGTGATAAACAGGATTAAACACGCAACCAGCCACAACACCAGGGAGAAAACAACAATCCCTAACACCAGATGCGCGCCCACGTGGAGCCAGGTCTTGCCGTCTCCGCCGCCGCTGTATTCGGGGGCGCTGAAGATGTTGTTTTTTCCTGTGACAATGGCGATCGCAATGGCACCCGCGCTAATGGTGTGGGCCAGCGTATTCTGGATTACCAGAAGCGGCAAGAGGTGTCTGTAACTGCCGAACCCGCTCGTGTGCACGCGGATTGCGCAATACAGACCGCCGAGCAAGGTTACCACAGTGACGCTGAGCCATTTCACCGTGGAGTTCGGGACTCCTGCCAGGGATAGTAACAAACGCGCTAAGCCTACTATCAGGATCAATACCAGAATCGGTTTCTGAAACTGGACGTACTCGGAGAAAGTCTTACCAAATGCAGGCACGGCGCACCTCCTTTGGAATTGATGGAATGGGTGGATAGTAACACCAAAGCCACGCTCAGGGAAGCCGCTATTTCGTTTCGTTCTGAAGTGGGCGGTAGGCAGAACCTGCCGACTGTCCACTGCCGGCTGTTTTAGGTGCTGCCGAGAAAAGAATCGAGTCGTTCGACAGCGGGCTCCAGCACGGATCGGTCGGCGGCGTAACAGATGCGGACGGAGCCCTCTCCCCCTTCGCCAAACGCGACGCCTGGAGCGAGGCCGACCTTCTTCCGGAGCAAGAGCTGGCGGCAGAATTCGAAAGAATCTTGCAGCCCTTCGATCTTCGGAAACAGGTAAAATGCCCCCTCCGCCTGGGGAACGGTCACGCCCGGCATTTGCCGGAGCGCCTCGCGCACAAAATCCCGGTTTTTCTTCAGCCGTTCCACCATGGTTTTCAGTTCCGCTTCGCCATCGCGCAGCGCAATCTCCCCGGCCTTCTGGGTCATGGATGGGGCATGCGAAACGACGAACTCATTGAGCTGCGTCGCCTTCCGAATCAAGTCGGGGCGCGATACCAGCCATCCCAGCCGCCACCCGGTCATGCAGTAACTCTTCGAGAACGAATTGACGGCGATCACGGATTCTCCCGGCTTGCACTTGCGCAATATCGATGGGGCGACCGGTCCCTCGTAGAAGAGCCTCTCATACACTTCATCCGCAAGCAGCCACAACCCCTCTCTGCGGCAGATGTCCAGCAGGCGCTCCTGGTCGCTTTCCGTCGCCACCCAGCCGAGCGGGTTGGACGGCGAGGTGCAGATGATGAGGCGCGTTCTGTTCCCGATGGCGGACTCGAGGGCGTCGAAGTCTATCTCGTAGCGATCGCCACGCAGGGGGTGGGAAATGTGAATGGCGTGGGCTGAGCACATTCCCACAATGGCCGATCCGTTAGGCCACGCGGGCGTGAGGACGATGGCCTCATCCCCAGGATCGAGCACGCAGCGGATCGACAGATGCAAGGCCTGCACTCCCGAGGCGGTTACCACGATACGCTGCGCCGGGTCCAAAACGACGCCGTGAATCTCTTCGTACTTGCGGGCAATCGCAGCGCGCAGGCTGGGCAATCCGGCGTTCTCGGTGTAAAAGGTATAACCTTCCTTCAGAGCGCCAATGGCGGCATCCTTGATATATTGCGCGGTCGGCTGATTTGATTCGCCGAAATAGAGGCGCAACACTCCGTCCATGGCCATGGCGATATCGGCCAGCTCCCGGATGCGGGACTGCGATACGGCGAGAACAGATCGTGCCAGATCGGGTTTTAGCGCGCGCATAATCGCACCGACAGAAAACCTGCCACGAATCACACGAATTTCATGAAACTCTGGCGGATGATGCGCTTAACCAGCTTCTCGCATCGTTTCTTGCCCTCACGCTCACTAACAGCCCAGACTGTCCGTAAGCGGAAAAAATTCGTGTAATTCGTGGCAAGTTTTTTCTGCGGTCAATTCTTTCCCCCGGGTTCATCCCGAGACTAACCGGTAACGAATCACGAGGTTTCCAGGCTCCTTCGGAAGTTTTGCAATATTGTGAGCGCGTCAACCGGAGGCAACTCGGGCGCGCCCACCGCATCTGCGACGTACTTGAGGCGGCGCATGCCATTCAGCACGCAGTTTAAGCCGGGAAGGTGGACGAGAACATTCATTGCCATACGGCTGAGGCTTTCATTGCATCTCGGGTAGCCGGCCTCGAACAGCCGGGCGCGTACTTCATCCGACGTTCGCTGCTCCCCGGAAGTTAGATGGCGGGTAATATCCTCGAAGAGCGGATTGACCATCTTTATGAAATCCTGCCGCCACGCCTGCCACCGCATGTCCCGGCCATAGCGCTGCTGGCACTGCGCAAGCCAGGAATGCAGGGGGCGGATCACGTGTTGACCCGCGACGGATTCCCAGTGGGACGCGGACTGAAGCTCCGGGACGATCTCTTCCAGCGTGGCGGCGAGCCCCTTGTTTCCGCCCGCAGCCAGGGGCGCCTGCAACTCTGTGTGCAGGCGCTGCTCGATATCGTGCAGAGGTTTCAGAATCTCCTTCAAAGCCTCGACGCCGGGAGGTTGCTGTCCTGGCTTGACGAAGTCGGCAAGACGAATCAGCCGGTGATTGTAGAATGCATTCAAGGGCCTGTTGACCAGGACGCCGATACCTTCGCGGTCACAAAACTCGAGCGCCGTGCGGCCCGCGTTGTTCTTCTCCAGAGCCCCTCCGGATTCAAAAAGGTTCATCGGAAGCTGGACCACGCGAAAATGATGCCCGCTCTGCAGGCCGCGCGCTTCCTCGATACAGCGGCTGACAGAGGTCATCGCCGGCTCCGAAGACGGCATCCCGAAGTTATTGGAGCTGACCCCGTACCAGCCGATGATGCCTGCATCCACCTGGGTTTCCAGGAATCGGAAAGCCTCACGAACCCTGCGATAGAACTCCTCATGATCGGCAGGAGCAGGGCCGGCGTGGTGCTCCTTTTCAGTGAGGAAATACTCCGGATTATGAAGAAGGTACACATCGATTTTCTTCAGCTGCATCCGATCCAGGGACAGCTGGATCTGAGTCTGTAGGAACTCGGGATGGATGCAGTGCCACAGACCTTCTTGATAACGGACGACCTCGGGGAAGTCGTGCTTTTGCGCCAGGGCCATGTTCTGCCCCTGGATGTAGCCTCCCTTGGTGACCACGATCGTCCTTTCTCGCGGATAATCCTTTAGAACATAACCGGCCAGGGTTTCAGAGAGGCCGTCCGTGTAGTTGGCGGAAGTATCGATCAGATTTCCCCCGCGGTCCAGATAGGAACGCAACGCAGCCTCGTGCTGCTCATTCCCATGGTTAATGCGGTAGCAGCCAAATCCCACGGGGTAACAAGCAAGACCCGTCGTTCCCAAGGTTCTAAGCACGTTTGTAATCAATG
>WNGD01001440.1_pt1 | contig 25790 bp, 23 predicted proteins | sample 5400671 | NCBI WGS metagenome assembly WNGD01 (sample SAMN13153369, study PRJNA577476) | soil metagenome | isolation source: 40 cm soil or saprolite under grassland replicate 2 | place: USA:California | collected 2016-06-15
GGTCGCGATCCCACGCCGCGAGACGGCCAGGCTGCGCATCCGCGTGGGCTTGCGGAGCGAGGACCCGATCGAGCTCGCGACCGCCACGCTCGGCGAGGGACCGACGCCCCTCGCCGCCCCGACGCACCTGCCGCCCACCATCGGATCAATCGGCCTCGCGGGTGAGCGGCCAGCGCGCGACGCGCCTGCCGCGCAGCCCCCGCCCCCCCGCGCGGCCGAGCAGCCGGAAGCACCGGGGCACGTCCTCTACTTCCAGCGGCTCGTCATGTTCGCCGAGCGTCCAGCGACGCGTCCCCCAACAGGAGCCGGGGCCCCCCCCCGCGACGGCGCTGTCGACTTCTTCTCGCCGGTGACCGACGGTCCGTCCGCGATGCGGTACGGCGTGCTGATCGAGGTCGAGGAATACTGGCAATCGCTCGGCGTGCTCTGGGGTGAGCTGCTCTACAGCGTGACGCTCACGCCGGGGGACGAGGCCAAGCTCGCCGTGCTCGACGGCCGCTGGCGACGGGAAGCGGAAGGGCGCGAGCGCCCGCTGCAGATCCTCGCTCGCATGGTAGGGACGTCGATGCTCGGCGACCTGATCACCGCCCTCCGACCCGAGCTTCAGCTCGACCCGCTCACCGTCGCCGAGCCCGGCCTGGAGGCCGTGGCGGCGGACACGGTGCACATGATCCGTGACCGCACCGAGCGGATGAGCCACGCGCTGCGGCGCCGGCCGTTGGGCGTGGTGGACGCTCCCGCCGACACGCCGGCGTCGGGCGCCATCCGCCACGTGCGCAACACGACGCGCGACCGGCTCGTCACCTTCCACTTCTTCGAGCCGCTGGAGCGGTTCAAGGTCATGGTGCGGAGTCCGCGCGCCCGCCCCGTCGTGTTCGTGCCGTTCCGGTTGCCCAACGTCGCGACGTCGGACGTCGTGCGCCGCTTCGGCTATCTGTTCCGACGCACGCTGCTCGACCGCGGCCTGCTTCCCGACCTGGAGCGATTGGTCTCCGGCGACGAGCCGAGCACGGCTCCCTCCGGTGCGCCACGCAGCCGGCTGCTCGAGCACATCGAAGCGAACCTGCTGTACTACTCGACCGCGATCATCTCGGCGGGAGATCCGGCGGCGCGTCACGTCGCGCTCTCCAAGCTGCGCGATCCCGCGGGCCGGCCCCTCACCGACGTGGTGGAGAACACCGTGATCGGGCGGCTCGGCAATGCCATCGCGCTGCCCCTGCGCTCGGCGGGAGAGCTGCCGGTCCAGTGGCGGGAGGCGCTCGCCGCCTACCAGGCCCGGCCGCTCCGCGTGAGCGAGGGCTTCGTGGTCACGATCCCGCATCCGGGCGTCTGGGTGAGCGCGCAGGCCCACGAGCCGGTGCAGCAGCAGGAGACGGATTCGCACGAGGCGGCCGGATGAGAGCACTCCTTGGCTGGCTCGGGTGCGCCGCTCTCGGCGCGTCGCTCGCGGCCTGTCCGTTCCAGAGCACGCCCGTCACGCCCCGCGTGGTCAAGGACAGCGCAGCGGCCGGGCCGGTCGCGGCGCGGACCGTGTCGGCCCGCGACTCCGTCCTCGAGCAGCGGCTCGCACGCCTCGAGCTGCGGCTGGCCGAGCGCGATGCCCAGGTAGAGGATCTGCAGGCGCGTCTGGACGAGGCGCGCCAGGAGGTCGTACGCGCGCTGGCGAAGCTGCAGACGGTCGCGAGCCGGGCGGAGGCAGCCTCGGCAATGGCGGAAGCGGAGATCGCCGTGCAGTCGCTCCGCGCCGCGACCGGCGCTCAGCCGGCCGCGAGCTCGGACGTGGCCCAGGCGGGCACGCTACTGCAGCAGGCAAGCGCCGAGTTCGCGAAGCAGAACTACGGCGGCGCTCTGTATCTCGCGAACCAGGCGAAGAGCCTGGCGGGCCTCGGCAGGAGTCGCCTTGGCGGGGCGGGTCGGCCGTCGCTGCGCCCGGGCGAGGTGTCCTTCGCGGTCCCGGTGCGGCTTCAGGCCACCGCGCGGGGCAAGGTGCGGGACGGCCCGGGCGGCGGGTACCGAGTTCTCTTCACCGTGGACCCCGGCGCCGGACTGATCGGCTATTCCTACGTCGAGCAGTGGGTGCGCGTCGCCGATGAGAGCGGTCGCGGCGGGTGGATGTTCCTGAGTCTGGTGGGGCGGCGGGCGACGGAGCCGGGCGGCCGTTAGGGCGTGGGCGGCGCCCGCAGCACGCGATCCCGACCCTCACGCTTCGCCCGATATAGCGCCCCGTCCGCGCGGGCGAGCAGCGCCTCGGGTCCGTCCCCATCCTCTGGGAACTGGGCCACCCCGATGCTCACACTCAGCTTGCCGCCGACCAGCTCGTCGCCGGCGAGCAGCGTCCGGATGCGCTGGGCCGTCTCCATCGCCCCGACCGCCTTGGTCTCGGGCATCAGCACCACGAATTCCTCGCCGCCGTAGCGTGCCGCGCAGTCCACATCACGCGTCGTTTCCCGCAGGACGGCGGCGATGCGCGCCAGCGCCGCGTCGCCGGCCAGGTGGCCGTACGCGTCGTTGTATTCCTTGAAGTGGTCCACGTCGGCGATGAGCAGCGCGCAGGGGTGGTCGAGGCGGCGCGAGCGCCGCACTTCGTTGGCGAGCGTCTCCATCAGGTATCGGCGGTTGTACAGCCCCGTGAGGTCATCGGTGATTGAGCGTCGCTCGAGCTCGCGCCGGCTCTCGCGCAGTCGAGCTACCATGTCGTTGAAGACCTCGGTGACATAGCGGAGCTCGCCGCCGCCCACCACGGGCAAATGGACGTCGAGATCGCCCCGCGCCACCTTCCCGGCCGCCCCTGTCAGACGGTCGAGCGGCCGCGTGATCAGCAGCCCCAGGAAGTAGGCGAACAGACCTACCGCCACGAGCAACGCCGCCACGATGAGCGCGGTCACATTGCGGAGCCGCGTCACCTGGCGGTAAGCCTCGGCTGCCGGGACCTCCGCCAGGACCGCCCACTCGAGCCGGGGCACGCCCTTGATGGTCCCCACCACCTCCTGCCCTCCAAGCCCCCGGTATTCGCGAGTCACTCCTTCGTGCTCGAGCAGGCGACGGACGAGGGCGGCGGGCAGGCTGTGGCCCATCAACTCCGTCGGATCGACTCGGGATCCAACGATGGGTCGGCCATCCGCGGTGACGAGGTACACCTGAGCCGACTCCTCCCCCCCGCCTGCGAAGCGTCGCAGCAGCCGGTGCAGCGCAGTGAAGTCGAGCTTGGCCGTCAGGGCGCCGAGGAACCGGTCGCCCTGGTAGATCGGGACCGCGAACACGATGACGCCCTTCTTGAGGGCATCGTCCCAGAGCGCGTCGCCGACGACGGCGTTCTCCCGGCGGATCGTCTTGGCCCAGTCTTGCGGCAGGCGCACCGCCGTCGCCTGGGGGGCGGTGCTCGCCAGCTCCGCGTCCTCGGGGTTCACGACCAGCAGCTCCTGGTAATCGGCAAAGCGCTCGCGCACGGAGCGCAGGTAGCCGGTGAGGCGCTCGCGCGCCCGCTCTCCGCCGGCGCGCGGAATGCGATCGAGGTTCTCCGACACCTCGTACGAGCTCGCGAACACGCGCAGCTCGTACAACCGCTCCTTGACCCAGAGGTCCAGCTCCCGCGCGGTCTGCGCGCTCACGCTCTGCAGCTCGCCCGTGATCTTCGCGGTGAGCGAGCGCTCGTTCTGCAGGTAGGAGATCCAGCCCGTCGTGACGGAGGGGATGAGCGTGGCGAGCAGAGCGAACACCAGCATCTTGCTGCGGATGCTGTCGAGCCGCAGCGCGCGCAGCAGCCGCGAGACCGCCTGCTCCCACGAGGGCACGCGTTGCTCCCTAGAAGTTCGGCTCGTCCGCCGTGGGACCGTACACGGCGGGGATCGCGGCGTCGTTGAGGCGCAAGTACACGGTGAGCTGGCCGCGATGATGCACGAGGTGATTGAGCACGGTGCGGCGGTATACGGTGAACTTCGGGTTCGTGGTCACGGTCCGGCCGCCGACCTTGAACGCCCAGGGCTTCTTGAACTCCGCATCCGAGGCCGTGGCGAGGGCGGCCCGCGCCGCGGCGGCGTTGCGGTCGAACAACTCGAGGATCCGCGACGTGCGGTCGAGGGCCTCGAACTTGAGCGGCGGGCCACCCGGCGGCATGATATCGAGCTCGTCGCGGCTGATGGTGTTCACCACCCACCCCGGCAGCTCGGCGACCAGCGTCGCGAGCCGACCGAGCGTCATCGACTTGGGATGCGGCTTCCACGATGCCTTGCCGTCGGGGACGCGCTCCAGGACCCGGCGCGTGGCGGTCATCTCTTCATCGAACTCGGGGAGGAGCAGCTCGGCGAGTGGCATCCGCGGCCTCCGTCACGGGGGAACCCGCGAAGCTACTCGTGCGACGGCGGGTCCGGCAAGGCGTCGCTCACGCCATGCCCGTATCGCTCGTGCGTGCTTCGGGTAATGCCCGTAGGTATCGAGCCGCAAACGACGGCGAAACCGCGTTTCGCCGGTGATCTGGATCTCCGGCACGCTCCGAACCAGGGCGATCAGACGGCGGTGGACATCGTCCCTCTGCCGGAGCACTGCGGCGAGCGACAGGTCCTTCCGCTGCGTCGTCATCTTGGCGTTGAAGGCATCGATGCCGCCGTACGTGACGGAATACCGCGGCGGCCTGCCGCCGGCGAGGATGAGCGGCAGATGCGCGAGCGCCTCCTCCTCCCACCAGGTCACGTGCGCGATGATGTCCTTCACCGACCACGTCCCCGTGACCCCCGGCTCCACGAGCTCCGCGTCCGACAGTCCGGCGTACGACTCTTGGAACGCCTGCCACGCCTGGTCGAGGCGGCGCAGCAGCCGCGCTCTCCCCGCCGGTCCCGCCCCCCCTCCCTCACGCCGCGTCTCCATGGTCTCAACATGTTCGCCCGGCGGCGCTGGCGCCATCCGGTTTTGACGCCGAATCGGCCGCGCGGTAGCGTTGTCGGTTGACTCTTTGGTGGGGGGCGCGGTGGGTGGCAAACGAGCGGCGAAGTGGTATCGCTGGGACCAGATGCCCCGCGAGGAATTGCACGACCGGCTGTCGCGTCGCCTGATCACCGGCGACCAGGTCATGCTGGCGCACGTGTACCTGAAGCAGGGCTGCGTCGTGCCGCGGCACTCACACGAGAACGAACAGTTCACCTATATCCTGGAAGGTGCGCTGCGGTTCATCGTGGGCGACGAGGCCGAGGAGATCGTGGTGCGCGCCGGCGAGGTGCTGCACCTGCCGGCGAATGTGCCGCACGAGGCGCACGCGCTGGAGGATACGCTCGACGTGGACATCTTCTATCCGCCGCGCGCGGATTGGCTCAACAAGACAGACGACTACTTACGCCGTCAGCGGTAACCGGTAAGCGGTAAGCGGGGTGCGCTGACCGCCCACCGCTCACCGCTCACCGCTCACCGCTTACCGCCTTCCAGCGCCCTGAGAAACTCCCGGTCCCACGCCGCGGAAATGCCTTCGCGCGGCGAGTACGGACCGGGCTGGTAGGCGCGTGAGGCTATCCCGGCGTGGCTTTGCTCGCAGATGTGCCAGTCCTGCCGGTTGGTCTCGTCCCAGAAGCGGATGGCGTCGTCGGGGTCGAAGCCCGGCTGCCCGAAGGCGTCGGGGTGGAACAGCCACTCGCACCTGATGCGTGTGCGGTCGGGCGCCTGCGGCCACAGCGTGTGGAACATCACATAGTCCGGATGCAGCGACAGCAGCAGGTTCGGAAAGATCGTGTAGAAGTAAACCCGATTCTGGTCTTCCGCCGGCAGGTCTCCCACCGCCGGGCCGCAGGCGCGGCCGCTCATGGTGAGGCTGCCGCCGGGCGCGGTGATCACCATGTAGCCGCCGAGAAAGGGCCCATCGAACAGGTCGTTCTCCCCGCTGGTGTACGGGGTCAGCCTGGCGAGTCCCGGATGGATGATGGGGCAATGCAGGCATTCGGAAAAATTCTGAAACACGAGCTTCCAGTTGGCGTGCACGTCGTAGTCGATGCGGCCGGCCGAGCGGAGGCTCGCGATGTTGAAGCGGCTGAAGCGGCCTGCGAGCGGGGCGAACGCCCGGGCGAACGGCTCCGGCTGCTCCGCCAGGTTGACGAAGAGGAACCCCTCCCACTCGGCGAGCGCGACCTGATGGAGCGGGAAGTCGCGCTTGTCGAACCCCGCCACCTCGTTCATGTGCGGCGCGCCGATCAGCGTCCCATCGAGCGTGTAGGTCCACGCGTGGTAGGGGCACTGGATCGTCTCGGAGAGGCGCCCGACCTCCGTCTCGCACAGGCGCGTGCCGCGGTGACGGCACACATTGTAGAAAGCGCGCACCGCGCCGTCCTGACCGCGCACGACGATCACGCTCTCGCCTCCGACCGAGGGAACCACGTAGTCTCCCGGCTGGGCGAGCTCGGCAGCCCGGCCGACCGAGATCCAGCGCCGCGCGAAAATCCGCTCTCGCTCTTCGGCCCAGATCTCGGGTGCGTTGTAGTAGCGCCCGGGCAGGGTGCGCTGGCCCTGCTGATACGCCTGAGTGGCTTTGACGAACGTCGTCATGGTGCCTAAGGGTAGGGAGCGCCGCGCCCGAACGCTACTCCCCGGCGCTCGGGGCCGAGTTGCGCCACGATCGTCCCGAGGATGAACACGGTTGCCGCGGTCAGGGCCATGGCCCACGCGTAGTCCAGATGCTCGGCGAAGCGCGCTTCCAACCACCCGATCGCGCCCGCCAGGGCCACCCCGCATTGGTAGGCGAACCCCGGCAGGAAGCCGCGTACCGCGTCGGGGGAGAGCTCGTTGATATGCGCCGGAATCACACCCCACGCGCCCTGGACGAAGAACTGCATCACGAAAGCGCCCGCTACGAGCAACGGGACCGACGGAGCGAACGCCCACAGGGGAATCGCGACGACGGCGGCGCAGAGGGCGAGCCCGATGGCGCGCCGCCGGCCCAGCCGGTCGGAGTAGAGACCGAACGCGACGCCGCCCAGCAGGGCCCCCACCATGGAGATGATCGTGATGTCGCCCCGCTGCTGTGCCGTGAACCCCCAGTGGCGCTGGAGGAACGTGGGATACATGTCCTGCGTCCCGTGCGACACCATGTTCATCATCCACATCAGCACGGTGATGTAGCCGAACAGCGGGAGGTTGCCCCGGATCGCGCGACCGAGCCCGCTCCAGCTCTCGTGCCGGGTCTCGCGCCACACCTCCGACTCCTTCACCCGCGTGCGCACGAACAGCGCGAGCAACGCCGGCAGGCCGCCGATGAAAAACAGCGGCCGCCAGCCAAGATGGGGGAAGAGCGAGCGATAGCACAGCGCCGCGAGCAGGAATCCCAGGGCATATCCCTGCTGCAGCAGACCCGACACGACGCCCCGATAACGGGACGAGACCTTTTCCATGACCAGGGAGGCGCCAACGCCCCACTCGGCTCCCATTCCGATCCCAAACAATGCCCGGAGCACGAGGAACGTCGTGTAGTTCGGCGCGAAGCCGGTGAGCACCTCGATCACCGAGTAGAACACGAGGTCGATCATCAGGGGCAGCTTGCGCCCGTACCGGTCCGCGATCAGCCCGAAGATGAATGCGCCCACGGGCCGGAAGGCGAGCGTGACGGTGATCGAGAGCGCGATGTCCTTGTCGGACCTGCCGAATTCCTTGGCGATCGCCGTCAGCGTCATGACGACCAGGAAAAAGTCGAACGCGTCCAGCGTCCAGCCGAGAAAACCCGCGACGACGGTGGCGCGTTGATCGCTTGTCGGAGGGCGCGTGGAGGTCATTGGTGTCCCGGTCGAGGGACCTCTAGATTACACCCGTTCGTCCCATCCCACGACCCGGAGGTTTCGCGTGCGCGCTGGAAGCCTTGCCCTCGTCTTCATGCTGTTCCTGGTTGGTGCGCGCCTCGGGGCGCAGAGCGACAGGCCCCGTCCGACGATCGTGGTGGTGAACCTGCGATTCGACGGCGAGCACGCCAACGTGCTCTCCCCGGGCGACACGGCGGTCGTGGCGGCCGCGACGAGCAAACTGCTCGCGACGCTGCGGGCGTCCGAGCTGGTGACGCTGGTCGATTCGAGCGCGGTGGCAGCGGCGGTCACCGCCGCGGAAGCCGGCGGCGACCCGTGCGGCAACGACTGCGCCCTGGCGGTGGCGCGGCAGCTCGGGGCCCGCTGGGTCGCGAAGGGGACCATCTCGAACCTGTCGAACCTGGTGTGGCTGCTCACGGCCGAGTTGTTCGATGCCACGACCGGGAAGGCGGTGCTCGCCGACAGCTATGAGATCAAGGGAGACGCGAGTCGCATGGCGCCGGCCGGGGCGCACGTGTTCGCGCAGCGCGTGGAGAAGTCGATCGGAGGCGCGCGATGAGCCGTCGCGCCGGCCTGGTCCTGCTGTTCGGCGTACTCGCCGCGCGTCCCGTGTCTGCCCAGGCGGACTCGGCCCCGCGGCCGAGCGTGCTGGTGCGCGCCGGGCGGCTCATCGCCGTGCGCACGGGCGCGGTGCTCACGAACCAGGCGATCCTGATCGAAGGCGACCGCATCAAGGAGATCGGCGCTGCCGACGCCGTCGCCGCACACGCGCCGCGCGAGGCGCGCGTGATCGACCTGCGCAACGCCACCGTGCTGCCCGGGTTGATCGACTGTCACACGCACATCACGTCCGATCCCGGCGACTACTACAAGCAGCTGTTCCGCATGAGCGCGATCGATGAAGCCGTCCGAGCGCATCTCTACGCGAAGCGGACGCTCGACGCGGGGTTCACCACGGTGCGGAACGTCGGGGCCGGCGAGTTCATCGACGTGGCGCTGCGCAACGCGATCAATGAAGGCGCGATCCCGGGGCCGCGCATGCTGGTGTCGACCATGCCCCTCTCCGCCACCGGCGGGCACGGCGACGTGAACGGCATGTCCCCCTACCTCCGGTTCGAAGGCTTCTCAGGGATCGCGAACGGCGTCGAGCAGATCCGAGAGAAAATCCGGTTCGAGGTCAAGTACGGCGCGGATCTCATCAAGGTGCTCGCGAGCGCCGGCGTCCTGTCCGAGGAAGAATCGGTGGGCGCTCCGCAGTACACCCAGGAGGAGCTGAACGCGGTGGTCGAGGAAGCGGCGATGTGGGGCCGCAAGGTGGCCGCGCACGCCCACGGGGCGGAGGCGATCAAGCGCGCGGTGCGCGCCGGCGTCGCGTCGGTCGAGCACGGCAGCCTGATCGACGATGAAGGCATCCGCCTCATGAAGGAGCGCGGCACCTACCTCGTGGCGGACATCTACAACGACGACTATATCCTCGCGGAGTACACGCGACTCGGCTTTCCCCAGAAGATCATCGAGAAAGAGCGCCTGGTGGGTCGCCAGCAGCGCGAGAACTTCAAGAAGGCGGTGCAGGCGGGCGTGAAGATCGCCTTCGGCACGGACGCTGGCGTGTACCCGCACGGCTGGAACGCGAAGCAGTTCGCACACATGGTGCGGTGGGGGACGACACCGTTGCAGGCGATCCAGGCGGCCACCGTCAACGCGGCCGACCTGATCGGTTGGTCGGACCGCGTGGGCGCGCTCGAGCCGGGGAAACTCGCCGACGTGATCGCCGTCGTGGGCGACCCGTTGCAGGACGTGACCGTGCTCGAGCACGTGGGATTCGTAATGAAAGGCGGGCAGGTCGTAAAAGACAGTCTAACGGGAGGCGCGAAAGCGGCACGCTGATGCACAAACTTCTTTGGGGCTCGTTCATCGTTTTCGCGGCCGCGGTCGTCGCCAGGCCCGCCCGCGCTCAGGAAACCGCCTCGGACACCCTGCTCACGGTCGATCACTACCTCGATTGGGAGCAGGTCGCCGATCCGCAGCTCTCCCCGGACGGCTCGCAGGTCGTGTACACCCGGCGCTGGGTGAACAAGATCGACGACAAGTGGGAGTCGGCATTGTGGATCGTCGGCGCCGACGGGTCGCACCACCGCTTCCTGGTCAAAGGATCGGACGCGCGCTGGTCGCCGGACGGCACCCGCATTCTGTACCTCGCCGACGGCGAGCCCAAAGGCACGCAGGTTTTCGTGCGCTGGATGGATGGGGAGGGCGCGTCGTCCCAGGTGACGCGCCTGACCGAGACGCCGACCGACGCGAAATGGGCGCCCGACGGCAAGGCGATCGCCTTCCTGATGCTGGTGCCCGATTCGACGCCCTGGAGCATCTCCCTCCCCAAAGCGCCTGCCGGCGCGAACTGGACGCCCGCCCCGCGCGTCGTGGGCGACCTGCATTACCGCCAGGACAGAGTCGGGTTCATGCAGCAGGGGTTCACTCACCTCTTCCTCGTGCCCGCCGACGGCGGGACCGCCCGGGCGCTGACCAGCGGGCACTGGCACGTGGGCGCTCGGTTCGACGGGCTCGCGCTCGGCGTGGGCTACGATTGGACGCCCGACGGCCGCACGATCGTGTTCGATGGTCTGCGGGACTCGACCTGGGACCGGCAATACCAGGTAGCGCGCATCTACACGCTGGACGTGGCGAGCGGCGCGATCCGGACGCTCGTTTCCCGGCCCGGGTTCTGGGCCGCCCCGGCGGTGTCGCCGGACGGGCGGACGGTCGCGTTCACCGGGTCCGACTCCTCGGATCACACGCACCGCACGTCGGACCTGTGGACGGTGGGGCTCGACGGCTCGGGACTGCGCGACGTGTCCCGTACCCTGGACCGCGATCCGGACAACCTGCGCTGGGCGCCGGACGGCAGGGGCGTCTACTTCACGGCCCCGGACCGCGGCTCGATCAACGTCCGGTATGCCGACCTCTCGGGTGGCATCCGGGACGTCACGCAGGGCGCGCAGGTGGTTTCCCTCACGTCGCTGGCGCGCACGCTCGTGGGCGTCGGCGTGCGGAGCGACCCCGACCACGGTCCGGACGTCGTGCGCATCGATCTGCGGCGCGGGCAGGCCCCTCCCCCGGCGCGCGTCACCGCGGTGAACGACGACGTGCTGGCGAACAAGCGGCTGGCCCGCGTCGAAGAGGTGTGGTACACGTCGAGCGGCGGGACGCGCGTGCAGGGGTGGATCGTCAAACCGCCGGCGTTCGACGCGGGGAAGAAGTACCCCCTGATCCTCGAGATCCACGGCGGCCCGTTCGCGATGTACAACGTGGGCTTCAGCTACATGTTCCAGAACTTCGCGGCGAACGGCTACGTCGTGCTCTACACCAACCCGCGTGGCTCGACCGGCTACGGCGATGCGTTCTCCAACGGCATCGACCACAATTACCCCGGCCCCGACTACGACGACCTCATGGCCGGCGTGGACGCCGTGATCGGCCGCGGCTTCGTGGACACGACGCGCCTGTACGTCTCGGGGTGCTCGGGCGGCGGCGTGCTCTCGAGCTGGGTGATCGGACACACCAACCGCTTCGCCGCGGCCGCGGTGCGCTGCCCGGTCATAGACTGGATCAGCATGGCGGGCCAATCGGATATTCCGCTGTTCACGTTCAGCTTCTTCCGCCAGGCGTTCTGGGACAAGCCGGACGACTGGCTGGCGCACTCGTCCTTGATGTACGCGGGGCGGGTGACGACGCCGACGTTGTTGATGACGGGTGAGCTCGACCGGCGCACGCCGATTCCGCAGACCGAGGAGTACTACGCGGCACTCAAGCTGCGGGGGGTGCAGACGGTGATGCTGCGCTTCAACGGAGAGTACCACGGCACCGGCTCGAAGCCGTCGAACTTCATGCGCACCCAGCTCTACATGATGAGCTGGTTCGAGAAGCACCGGCGGAGCGCCCCCGAGGCGGCGACGGGGGCGGGCAACCGCTAGGGCGACGCGCGGCGCAGCCGCGCGAGCCAGCCTTCCTCTCGAATGTGCTCGTCGCGCGTGAGCTGGACCCACGCGCCGAGGATTGCAGAACGCTCCACGTAGCCCACCACACGGGTGGGGTCGTCGGGACTGGCGACGGGCAGCACGTCCACCTCGTGCTCGAGCAGCTTGCGCATCGCCGTCTCGAGCAGCTCATCGGGATAGGTGACCACCGGCGCCACGGCTGCGGTGGGGGGCGCCAGCGGCGGGTCCATCACGTCCTCGACCCGCAGCACGCGCAACGGGTTGACGCCGTATTCGCGTGTCAGGTGGCGCCCGCGGCGCGCGAGCTTCTCGGTCAAGATCGAGCGCCGCATCAGCAACACCGTCACACCGGCGGCGGCGACGCAGGCGATGAGCAAGGCGGGCAGGGCGGGCAAGTCGCCGGTGAGCTCCACAGCAAACACCATGGCCGTGAACGGAATCTGCATCGTGCCGCCCATCAGCGCCGCCATCCCGAGCATCACCCAGAGGCTTGCGTCGGCGGCGTGAAACACGCCGGCGCCCAGCGCCCCGAGCGCGCTCCCCATCAGCAGCAGCGGAGCGACCAGGCCGCCCGACGTGCCCGAGCCGAGCCCGATCGCCCAGATCAGCGCTTTGACGACCAGCAGCACCACGAGCGTCGCGCCCACGAGCCGCCCGGCGAGGAGATCGCGGATCACGTCGTATCCGACACCCAACGCCCGCGGGGCGATGAGGCCGCCCAGCCCGACGAACACGCCGCCGATGGCCGGCCACCACATCCAGTGGATCGGTAGCCGGGCGAACAGGTCCTCGCAACCATATAACAGCGCCGTGATCGCCGTCGCGACGAGCCCGGCGGTCAGGCCCACGCCGAGGGACATGAGCGGCGTCCACGGGAGCGCGGGGTGCGGCACGACGGGAAACAGCGGGCCCGCGCCGAACAGGGGGACCCGCAGCACATCCGCGACCGCCGCCGCGGACGCGACGGGAATGAAGCTCCGCGGCTTCCATTCGAACAGCAAGAGCTCCAGCGCCAGGAGGACCGCGGCCACCGGCGTCGCGAAGATGGCCGTCATTCCGCCGGCGGCCCCGGCCACGAGGAGCGTCTTCCGCTCCGCCGGTGACAGGTGGAACGCCTGGGCGAACAAGGACCCGAACGCCCCGCCGGTGACGATGATCGGCCCCTCGGCGCCGTACGGACCGCCGGTGCCGATTGCGAGCGCCGACGACAGCGGCTTCAAGATCGCGACCTTGGGATCCATCCGGCTCCGCCCGATGAGGATCGCCTCGAGCGCCTCCGGGATGCCGTGACCACGGATCCGCTCTGAGCCGTACCGCGCCATGAGCCCGACGATCAGACCGCCGCCCACCGGAATGAGCGCGCGCCACATGCCCAGGGGGCTCGCGGCGGGCGACGCGAACGTGGTCGAGAGGCGGTGGAAGTACGCGAGGTTCGTGAACAGGCCGATGAGACGGACGAGGGCGAGAGCGACGAAGGCGCTGATGACGCCGATCAGCGCGGCCACGACTGTGAGCGCGATGATGCGCGTGTCGGCGGTGTAGTCGCCGAGACGGTCGTCAAGCTGGGGATTTCGCGCCATGGACAGGGTATGGGCAATTTAATCGTCGCGTTTCGGGCCCGTCCCCTTTCGGACGAGGACGTCTCACCTCGCAACTGTAGGCCGCCCTAGCGCCCCTTCGGCTCTGCTCCGATCAGCCGGGCCGCGAGCCGCGCGTCCCGGCTGATGTTGTATAGCCCGCCTGTGGCGTCGTAGTTGTGTCCCACGAAGTACAGGCTCGGCTGGTCCAGACTCACCACTCGATCCCGGCGGCGCGCAAAGCCTTTGGTGTCGACCTGGACCAGGCCCTCCAGGGGCCCGAGCGCTGCTCCGAACCCCGTGGCGAGGATGTAGCGGAGCAGGGGGAGCCATTCGAGGAGCTTGAAGAAGAGGGCGAGCTGGCGTTGCAGGGCCCGCGGACGGGCGGCGATCGCCCGGGCGACGATCGCTGCCATCTCGTCCCACTGCGCGGCGTCGAGCCCACCGGCTTCAGGCACCACGCACGTCGCGACCGCCCAGAACACGGAGGGCGTCATGGCGGGAACGTAGACTTTGCCTCGCAAACGGGCAACAAGCCGACGAGGCCCTTACGACGCCGTGGTCACCCGTTCCTGTTCCAATAGTGCACCTTTGCGCGCGACCCCCCAGCGGTAGCCACCGAGTCCGCCATCTGCTCGCACGACTCGGTGGCAGGGGATCACGAGCGCCGCCGGGTTCGTCGCACAGGCGCGCGCCACGGCACGAGCGGCGGACGGCTTGCCGATGGCGTGCGCGATTTCGGCGTAGGAGCGGGTGCCACCGTAGGGGATGCGACGCAGCGTCTCCCAGACGCGGTGCTGGAACGCCGTGGCGCGCACGTCCACCGGCAGATCGAGCGGCTCCGCGCGGCCGTCGAGGTAGCGCAGCAGGGCGCCGACCGACGCGGCGAGCGCGCCGCGCTTGCGTCGCAGCTCGGCGGCGGGGAACTCGGTGCGCAGGCCCGCCTCCAGCTCCTCCGCGCGGCTCCCCAGACTGACGCGGCAGATCCCGCGCGCGGTAGTCGCCACCAGGAGCCGGCCGAGGGCGCACGGGACGACCGTGAAGGCGATACGCGTGCCCGGCGCGCCGCGGCTGTAGGTGGCAGGCGTCATCCCGAGCCGCGCGTGCGCCTGCTCGTACACGCGACTGCTCGAGCCGTATCCCGCTTCGTACAACGCCGGGCTCACCCGGCCGCGCGAGCGCAGCTCCGTCTTGAACCGGTCGAGGCGCCGCGCGTCGCGGTATTGGCGCGGGCTGATGCCGAGCACCCGCTTAAAAGTGCGCAGCAGCCGATGGGACGTCACGCCGGCTCGGGCGCTCAGGAGGGCGAGACTCGCCGGCCGGTCCGGGTGCGCGTCGATCAGCCGGCAGACGGTTCGCACGAGCGGAACCCCGGGGTCGGGCGGCGATGCCGCGGACGGCCGGCAGCGGCGGCAAGGGCGGAAGCCGGCCACCTCCGCCGCCTCCGGGACCGGGAAGAAGGTGACATGCTCGCGTCCCGGCCGCCGGCTGGGACACGACGGGCGACAGTAGATGCCGGTGGACTGCACCGCGTAGACGAACGCGCCGTCGTACCGCCGATCGCGCGCCAGCACGATGCGCCAGCGACGCTCGGGCGTCAGGTCGGAAACGACGGCGGCAGGGCTCACGAGACAGAACTTAGCGCGGGAGCGCGCGACCATCTATCCGGTTTTGACCTTCAAACCTCACCCCCCGAAGCAGGAACAGAGTTGTCGTACCCCCTCTCCCAAAGGGAGAGGGGGACAGGGGGTGAGGACGGAGCGGAGGGTCCGACCTACGACGCCTAGCTCCAGGGTTCGTCCGCCGACGGCCCGTAGATCGACGGGACCTTGGCGTCGGCCATCCGGAGGTACACCGAGAACTGGCCGCGGTGATGCACGCTGTCCATCAGCATGAACCACAGCACATCCATCTTGCGGAGGTCGCCCATCTGCTTGGGGGCCACGAAGAACTTTACCGTCTTGTCGAGCTCCGCGTCGGGCGTCTTGCGGATGCGCTCCACGAAGGCCTTGGACGACCGTTCGTACGCCGAGATCACTTCCGACATCGTATCCGGCGCCTTCGCCATTTTGCCGAACTCGATCCCGCCGTCCAGCGCCTGTTCGCTCGCTTTTTGCTCGGTCACGAATATCCACGCGAGGTCCTTCGCGGACTTGCACCTGCCGTGCGGCTTCAGGTCTCCCTTCGCCGCCGGATAGGCCTTGAGCACTCTCATCGTGGTGGGGAGCTCGCGCTCCAATGCTCCCAGGAACTGCTCCTTCTCGGTCATCTGTGCCTCCTCAACGGTATCGTCCTTCAAGCTGGCCGATTGCCCGGGTTGCCGCCAGCCCTACCGTGGCCTTTTTTCCTCCACGTGATCTACACCATCGGACACTCGACCCGCGAGCTCGGCGAGTTCCTGGGCTTGCTCGCGGCCCACCGCGTCACCCAAGTCGTAGACGTGCGCCGCTACCCGGCTTCCCGCCGCCACCCGCAGTTCGCGCGCGATGCACTTGCGACCGCACTCGGAGAAATCGGCGTCGGCTACCGTCACGAGCCCGACCTGGGCGGGCGCCGTTCGGCCCGGCGGGACTCGGTCAACACCGCGTGGCGCAGCGCCGCGTTCCGCGGGTATGCGGACTACATGGAGACGCCCGCGTTCGAAGATGCGCTGGCCCGGCTGCGGGAGCTCGCCCGGGCCGTGCCGACGGCGATCCTGTGCGCGGAAGCCGTGCCGTGGCGCTGCCACCGCCAGCTGATCGCCGATGCGCTGGTTGCTCGGGGCGAGGAAGTGGGCCACATCCTCGGCGCTACGCGGGTGGAGCCGCATCACCTGTCGACGCACGCTGAGGTGCTCCCGGGTGGACGGCTGCGCTATCCTGCCGGCCCGCCCGATCAGATCGCGCTGTGTTAGCGCCGGTCGGCCCGCGCGAACCGTGAAGCGGGTAGGTAGGTTCAGGTATGGCACGTCAGAACATCTCGAGCGGGGCCCCGTGGGAGCCGCTCGTCGGCTACTCGCGCGCCGTCCGCGTCGGCTCCACCGTGCACGTGGCCGGCACGACGGCCACCGGGCCCGACGGAACGATCGTCGGGATCGGCGACGCGTACCTGCAGGCGGTCCAGGCGCTCAAGAACATCGAGCGCGCGCTGGTCCAGGCCGGCGCCTCGCTTGGCGACGTGGTGCGGACCCGGATGTACGTGACCGATATCGCCGACTGGGAGCGGGTCGGGCGGGCGCACGGCGAGGTGTTCCGCGACATCCGGCCCGCCAGCACCCTCGTGGCCGTCAGCCGGCTGGTGGCGCCCGAGATGCTGGTGGAAATCGAAGCGGAAGCGATCGTGCAACGCGACGAGTAGATTGCCCCTACGGAGGTGAGCCGTGTCGATCACAGAGGTCGGTAAACGCGCGACGGTCGCCTGCCCGTTCTGCGGAACGCTCAACCGGGTGGATCTCACCCGCATCGCCGACCGGCCGAAATGTGGCAGCTGCAGTCGGCCGATCCTGCTCGATCGCCCCATCGCGGTCACGGACGCGACCCTCGACGCGGTCCTCAAGGGCACCGAGGTGCCGGTCGTGGTGGACGGTTACGCCGACTGGTGTGGTCCGTGCAAAATCATGGCGCCCGTGCTCGACGACTTCGCGCGCGAGCGTCAGGGCGAGGTGCTGGTGCTGAAGCTCGACACCGACCGCAACCCGGCGACGACGCATCGGTTCGGCATCCGCGCCATTCCGACGCTGCTGGTGTTTCGACAGGGTCAGGAAGTGGGCCGGCAGATGGGTGTGATCCCGCGGCAGCGGCTCGAAGCCCTCGCCGGACTGTCCGGGCCCGTCACGTGACCTCCGGCTCGGTGTCGCGCTACGAGCCACTGGAGCCGCCGGAGCCCCGCACGGGGCGGGCCCCGCTCTCCGAGCGCTCGCGCGGCGTGGCGCTCGGGCTGGCGGTCCTGGGCGGCCCGTTCGGGCTGCACCGCTTCTACGTCGGCCGGACCCAGAGCGGCATCTGGATGTGCCTCACCCTGGGGGGGATGGGGATCTGGTACCTGTACGACATCATCGTGGTCGCCGCGGGCGACTTCCGTGACCGCGATGGGCGGCGCGTGGCGCGGTGGGACGTCTCCGATGCCGTGGTCGATGCCGTGATCGGGCCCAGCTCGTCGGAGCGTCGTGTGTCGGACCTCGAAGATCGCATGCTCGGGCTCGAGTCGCAGGTGGGCGAGCTGGCGGAGCGGCTCGACTTCTCGGAACGCCTGCTGGCACAGGTGCGGGAGCGGGGAACGCCGCCGAAGGGCTAGAACGTTATGCGTAATCCGTTATCCGTCATCCGTTACCGAGAGCATACTGACAAACCACGGATGACGGAGGACGGATAACGTTGTTGTCTCACCAATGTCATCTTGAGGTTGCATGAGGATCGGGGTCCCGAAAGAGACCGCGGCCAACGAACGCCGTGTGGCCTTGACGCCGGACGTAGCCGGCCGGCTCGTGAAAGCCGGCTTGCCGGTTGTGGTCGAGCGGGGCGCGGGGGAGGCTGCCTCGTTCGCTGACGAGGCGTACGCCGCCGCCGGGGCGACGCCGGTCGCGACCGGCGTCGAGACATTCGGGCAGAGCGACATCGTGCTCAAGGTACAGCCGCCCTCGACCCAGGAAGCCCGGTTGTGCCCCGAAGGGAGTGCGCTGGTCGCGCTGTTTCAGCCGTCGGCGGAACGGGAGGCCGTGTCCCAGCTCGCGGCCCGCAAAGTCACGGCCTTCAGCCTGGCGCTGCTCCCCCGAATCACCCGGGCGCAGCCGATGGACGTGCTGTCGTCCCAGGCGACCGTGGCCGGATATAAGGCCGTTCTGCTCGCCGCCACGGCGACGGGTCGCTTTTTCCCGATGCTCGTGACCGCTGCCGGCACGCTGCCGCCCGCCCGCGTGCTGGTGCTCGGCGCCGGTGTGGCGGGGCTCCAGGCCATCGCCACCGCGCGCCGCCTCGGCGCCGTGGTCACGGCTTTCGACGTCCGCGCGGTGGCGAAGGAGCAGGTGGAGAGCCTGGGCGCGAAGTTTCTCGAGCTGCAGATCGGTGAGCAGGCGGAGGCGGCGGGTGGCTACGCCAAGCAGCTGTCCGAGGAGACCCACCGCCGCGAGCTGGCGTTCATCGCGGAGCACGTGAAGGACGCCGACGTGGTGATCACGACCGCGGCGATTCCCGGCAAGCGGGCGCCGGTCCTCATCACCGCCGCAGCCGTGGACGGGATGAAGCCGGGCGCGGTGATCGTCGATCTGGCCGCGGAGACGGGCGGGAACTGCGAGGTGACGAAGCCCGGAACCGAGGTACGTCACCGCGGCATCCTGGTGCTCGGACCCCTCAACCTGCCCAGCACGCTGCCGCTGCACGCGAGTCAGATGTATGCGAGAAACATTTCCAGTTTCCTGTTGCACGTCACGCGGGACGGCAAACTGGTCGTGGACTTCGACGACGAAATCATCCGGGAAACCTGTGTGACCCACGCTGGGGAGGTGCGGAAGTCATGACCGACTACTGGTCCATGCTGTTCGTGTTCGTCCTCGCGACGTTCATCGGCCTGGGCGTGATCCGTCGCGTGTCCCGTCTGCTCTACACGCCGCTCATGTCGCTCACCAACGCGATCTCGGCGATCGCCGTGGTCGGGTCCATCGCGGTCACGGGCGCCGAGTACCCGAAGGCCATCCGCGTCCTCGGAGCGATCGCCCTGTTCGCCTCCATGACCAACATCGTCAGCGGCTTCCTGATCACCGACCGGATGCTCAAGATGTTCAAGAAGCAATGACGTACGCCGTCGCCCAGGTCGCCGCCATCCTCGCGACGGCGCTGTTCATCTTCTCGCTGTACTGGATGAACGACCCGAAAACGGCCCGCCACGCCGTGGTGGCGGGCGTTACGGGGATGCTCGTGGCCGTGCTGGCGACCTGGTTTCAGCCCGAGATCGTGCACCACGGCTGGATCGTGCTGGCGATCGTCGCCGGGTTCCTCGTGGGCGTGCCGCTCTCCCTCGTGCCGCTCACGGCGGTACCGCAACGAACGGCCCTCTCGCATGCGTTCGGCGGGCTGGCCGCCGGGCTGGTCGGGACCGCGGAATACTTCCTCGGCTTGACCGAGCACCCGGAACAGCTCTCCGCATTCCGGATGAGCGCCATCGTAGCCGAGGTGATCCTCGGATTCCTGACGTTCACGGGCAGCCTCATGGCGGCGGGAAAGCTGCAAGAAGTCAAATGGATCCCGCAGCGCCCCGTGACTTACCCGGGCCAAAACGTCGTCAACATCGGCGTGCTGGTCGTCGCCGCGGCGCTGGGCGTGGTCGTCGTGGTGCACCCGACGGCGGCATGGTCGGCGCAGGTGTTCTCCGGGATCGTCGGCCTCGCCGTGCTGTTCGGCGTGCTGCTCATCATCCCGATCGGCGGCGCGGACATGCCCACCGTCATTTCCATCCTCAACTCCTACGCCGGTCTCTCGGCCGTCGCGATGGGCTTCGTGCTCAACAACAAGCTGCTCGTCACCGCGGGCGCGCTGGACGGCTCGAGCGGCCTGATCCTCTCCATCATCATGTGCCGTGCCATGAACCGGTCGTTCACGAACGTGCTGTTCGGCGCGTTCGGGACGGTCCAGAAGACGGCTGTGATCGGAGAGCAAAAAGCCTGGAAGCAGGAGACGGTCGAGGGCGCGGCCCAGCTGCTCGAGCAGGCGAGCCTCGTGGTGGTCATTCCCGGGTACGGCATGGCCGTGGCCCAGGCGCAGCACAAAGTGCGTGAGCTGTACGACCAGCTGACCAAGCGGGGCATCACGGTCAAGTTCGCTATTCACCCGGTCGCCGGACGCATGCCGGGCCACATGAACGTGTTGCTCGCGGAAGCGAACATCCCGTACACCGCGCTCGTCGAGATGGAAGAGATCAATCCCGACATGCCGCAGTGCGACGTGGCGCTGGTGATCGGTGCGAACGACGTCGTGAACCCCGCCGCCCGCTACGCCAAGGGGAGTCCCATCTACGGCATGCCGATCATCGACGCCGACAAGGCCAAGACGGTGCTCGCCATCAAGCGCAGCAAGAACCCGGGCTTCGCCGGCATCGACAACGAGCTGTACGTGCAGGACAACACGTGGATGTTGTTCGGTGACGCCAAGGCGGTGGTCGGTGACCTCGTGAAGCAGTTCGGCAGCGGCGGCCTGCACTAGGCTGCTTGACGCCTGCGACGTCGTGTTGCACGTTCGGGCTCCCCTGACCGGAGCCCGTCCCCTATGCGCCTCACCCCCCTCGCGGCCCTCGCGGTGATCGTCGCCTTCTCCACCTGTACCCCCAGCGACGCGGGCCGCGTCGCGGCGCCGGGGATCGCCGGCGCGCACGATGCCGACTTCACCGGTGCGCCGGATCTCATTGTCGACGGCAAAGCGCTGGAGGGGTCCTGGGTCGTGTACGATCAGATCCTCAAGGAGGGAACGTGCACGCTCGAGGAAGGCGGCGTGCTCGATCCCACGATCCCGCACCGGGTGGTCCGGTTCACGGTGAACACGCCCAACATCGGCGACGCCGACATCGCTCTGGGCGACCCGGCCGTGCACGTCGCCGCGGGAGACGGACTGTACCAGTTGTCGACATGCCATCAGCACTGGCACTTCCAGCATTACGCCACCTATGAGCTGGTGGACCCGGTCTCAGGGAAAGTCTGGCAGGCGGCGAAGCGCGGCTTCTGCATGATCGACGTGGTACCCTGGAACGGGGGCGTGCAGTCGCCGACCGCCTGGGTGTACCGCGTGTGCGGCCGGCCCGCCGGCCCCAACGGCCCGGCGATCGTCGGCAACCAGGGGATCAGCACGGGTCACGCCGATCAGTACTACAAGTGGCTCGGTGGGCAGTATTTCGTGTTAGATGGGGGTGACGGGCAAGCGCCGGTGCCGCCCGGCAACTACATCATCCGCATCCACGTGAACCCGCCGTTCCCCTGCACCAAGTTCGACCGCGATCACAACCGACCGGTGGATCCTCAGGGGATGTGCCACAACTTCTTCGAGAGCCGCTACGACAACAATGTGGCGGAGGCGCCCATCACGCTCCCGGTGAGCCGCCCCGGCAGGACCGGCTTCGGCCCGGGCGGCGGGCAGACCCCGCCTGACGTCGATCCGATCGACGACGAGAATCGGCCGGCGACGACCGACGGCAAATGAGATGCATGAATGGGTGAAGGAAGGTGAGCGGGCCCCGGGGCGCCTTTCCCGGGGTCGGCTTACTTCACCCGCACTCCCCCCTTGATGACGATCTCCACGTGCTGTAGCAGCGCGATGTCCTGCAGCACGTCGCCCCGCACCGCGATGATGTCCGCATAGCGACCCGGCGCGAGCGTGCCGAGATCCTGCTCACGCTTGAGGAAGCGAGCGGGCCAGCGCGTCGCCCCCTGGATCGCTTCCATCGGCGTCGCGCCCAGCCGCACCCAAGTCGCGAGCTCGTGCCAGGTTGCATCGGAGTGAAAGTTTCCGGGCGTTCCCGCGTCGGTCCCGACGAGCATCGTTACACCGGTCGAGCGGAGCTGCTCGAACTTGTGTGCGAGCGTCGGGATACGGCGCCGCGTCAAGAGGAAGTAGGGAAGCGCGACATAGCCCGCGAGCGACCGGCGGATATCCTGCACGACATCGGGCGCGAGGCCTTCCTGCCACGCGGTATCGTCCAGGCGCTCGGGAAAGCTGTCCGCCGTGTACTGATACAAAAACAGCGGCGCGATCGTGGGGGTCCAGTACAACGTCGCGTTGCGCCGGCGCAGGCCCTCGAGGATGTCCTCCGGATAGCCGGGCTCGGTGCCGAGCCCGGTGTGCTCGAAGCAGTCCACGCCGTACTTGAGCCCGAGCCGGATCTCGGCCTCCCGATGCGCGTGCGCCACCACCGGAAGCGCGGCCGCGTGCGCGGATTCGACCACGGCCGCCACCTCCGGCTCCGTCATCTGGTCCTGATCGATCAGCTTGATGACGTCCACGCCGGCCTGCGCCAGCTGCTTGACCTTGGCGCGGGCGTCGTCCGGGCCGGTCACGCCCCAGCGGAAGCGCGCCTCGTAGGGCGAGTACGGCGCGTGCTGGAGAAACGGCCCGGAGACGAACAGCCGCGGTCCGGGGATCTCGCCCCGCGCGACGCGCCGCTTCACGGCGAGGATGTCTTCGAGCGGGGCGCCCAGGTCGCGCGCCGTCGTTACGCCGGCGAGCAGGAGCTGCTTTGCTGCGGCCGGCATGATCTCCTTCTGGAAGCGGCTGCGGTAGGTCGTGTCCCAGTGCTCGTAGTCACCATGGCCCACGATCATCAGGTGGACGTGCATGTCGGCGAGTCCCGGCAGTACGCTCATCCCCTCAGTCGAGATGACCCGCACTCCGGCGGGTAGCGCGATCTCGCTCCGGCGGCCCACCGCCGTGATCCGCTCCCCCGCGATGAGAATCACACCGTTCTCAATCGGCGGCCCGCCGTAGCCATCGATGATGCGACCGCCGACCAGGGCCAGTGTGGGCTGCTGGGCCCAGGCCGGCGTGAGATACGCCAGCGCGAGCAGGGGCATCGCACAGCGTACGAGCACCGTCATGGCTTCCCCCTCCCCTGAACGAGAGCCTCGACCACTTCCGCGTAATCGCGCACCATCCGGTCGACTGAGTAGCGCTCCAGCGCGCGGCGCCGGGCCGCCAGAGCGAGGGCCGCGCGACGCTTTTGGTCGCCCAGCAGGTCTTGCAGCAGACGGGCGAACGCGCTTGGATCGTGGGGTGGCGCCAGGACGCCGGCGTCGCCGACGAGCTCCGGCGTCCCCCCGCCGCCCGAGGCGACCAGCGGCCGCCCGCACGCGAGGGCTTCGATCAGCGCGAGAGCGAACACCTCATCGGGGCGCGTGTGCACGACGCACGTCGCCGCGTTGTAGGCCCCCACGAGTTCGCCCGAGTCCATCTGACCCACGAAGCGCACGTCCAGACCGAGTCGGCCGGCGTGGGCCCGGAGCGACCCCTCCAGGGCGCCGGTGCCGCACAGCGCCAGCCGCGGTGTCGGCTGAGCGAGCCGGGCGAGGCCGTCGAGCAGCAGGTCCCAGCGCTTCTCGATCTCCAGGGCCCCGACGCCGAGCAGCAGCGGGCCGTCGCCCAGCGCGTGGCGGCGACGGAACGCGCGTCCCGCCTCCTCGTCCGGGCGGAACAGATCGCAGTCCACGCCGTTGGGGATCACCCGATATGCGGCGCGCCGCATGAACGGAGCCTCGGCGAGCGCGGTCCGCGCGAGCTGGTGGGAGAGGAACACCGTCAGGGCCACCCGCCGGAACGCGAGGCGCGTCAGCAGGTCGCGCGGTGGGCGCGGCGTGCTGATGCAGTAGACGACGGCGAGGGGCCCACCGAGCGATGCGAATGCCGCGTGCCGAAGGTCACGCGGTCTGTCCACGAGCACGATGTCGGCCGCGAGCTCCTGGAGCGTCCGTCGCAGCGCTCGTGCGGCCTTGAGATTGGTGTGACCCACTGGAAGCGTCCGTACGGCGAGCGTCTGGCTCCGGAATCCGGCGGCGACGGGCTCATAGGCAGCGAGCGCAGTCGTGGTGTGTCCGCGCGCGGCGAGCCCGCGCGCGAGCACGGCGAATACGCTGCTCGAGCCCCGCCAGAACCGACTGGACGTCAGCAGCGCGACGTGGAGCGGGCGCGCCGCTACCGCGGCCACCGGTTGTTCGCGCGATCGACGTCCGGGTAGTTCTGCCTCGGGTCCACCACGACGCCGACCACCGACTTCGCGGTCGCCACGCGCGCCGTGAACCGGCTCCCCAGGTTCCACATCTCGATCGGCAGGTCGCGCGTCTCGCTCGAGCCGTCGGCGGAGCGGAGCTCGAGTGTCACCGGGAGCACCATCTGCCCACGGTTCGAGAGGAATATCAGTGTCGTGTCGCCGGTGGCCGTCACCGAATCAATCGCCTGATCGAGCCGTGCCGTTGTGTACACCCAACCGCGCCAGAACCAGTCGAGGTCTCGTCCCGATACGTTCTCGAAGGTCCGGAAGAAATCCGCGGGCTGCGGGTGCTTGAACGTCCAGCGCCGCACGTACTCTCGCAGGGCGCGCTCGAACGTTTCTTTTCCGAGTACCGCATCCCGCAGCACCGTGAGCATCAGGGCCGGCTTCTGGTAGGCGGTCCAGGCGAGATCACGCGACTCCACCGGCTTGGTGATCAACGGTTGTTCGTTCCCCGGCACGGCCGAGATCCGATAGTCCGTCAGAAGCTCCCGCCGCACCGTGTCGCCGTAAGCCGTTCCCTTGAAGTAGCCCTCCGCCGAGCCGTAATCGATGAACGTGTTGAACCCTTCGTCCATCCAGGGATAGCGGCGCTCGTCCGAGCCCACCATCATCGGGAACCACTCGTGGCCGAATTCGTGCGTGAGCACCCAATACTGATCCTCGGGCTTCTCGATGGACGGCACGAACGTCAGCATCGGGTACTCCATCCCCTCGACCAGCCCCTCGACCGTGGTGGCATGGGGCCAGGGGTACATCCCCCACGTCTCGCTGAAATGCTTGATGGTGAACCACGCCATCCGGTTCGCCTCTTCCCACGGCGTCGCGCTCGGCCGGTAGAACGTTTGGATCAGTACGCCGTTCCAGGCCGAGGCGTCCCACCGGAAGTCGGGGGAGGCCGCCCAGGCGAAGTCGCGCACGTTCCTGGCGGTGAGGTGCCAGGTCTTGGTGCCCGGAGTGCGCTGCGCGCCGTGCGCGGTTGCCTCCCCTTTCGTGACAATCGGGACGCGCTCGCTGGAGCGCCGTGCCGTCGCCAGGCGTGCTCGCTGCTCCGGCGTCCAGACCACGAGCGGGTTCGCCACCGTGCCCGTGGCGGCTAAGAGGAACCCCGCGGGCAGCGTGAGGGTCACGTCGAAGTCGCCGTACTCGAGATAGAACTCGCCGGCGCCGATGTAGGGCAGGGGATTCCAACCGTGCACATCGTCGTACACCACCATGCGAGGGTACCACTGGCCGATCTCGTAGAGGCGTGTCCCGATCCGTCCCATACGGCCCCCGCCGTAGGGCGGCACGGGGAAGTGCCAAGCGACCTCGCAGTCGATCATCCCTCTCGGGGCGAGCGGGCGCGGCAGCTCCACGCGCATCATCGTTCCATACTCGGTGCGCCGGAGCTCCCGGCCGCCGGACCGAAAGCGCTCGATCGTGATCCCGCCGATGAATCCCTTGCCGGTGAAGTCGAACACCGCGCCACCCGCGAAGTGCAACGGTGGCTGGTTCAGGGCGTAGGTCACGCTGTTCTTCGTGAAGATGTTCTGCTCGATCTGCACCCACAGGAAGCGCAACGTGTCGGGAGAATGGTTTTCGTAATGGATCCGCTCGCTACCCTGGAGGAGGGAGCCCGCCGTGTCGAGTGTCGCGCGGATCACGTAGTCCGCGCGCTGCTGCCAGTAGTCGGGGCCGGGCGCGCCCGACGCCCCGCGCACGCGGTTGGGTGCGGGGAGCGGAAGCGCGCGGAACGGGGA
>WNGD01001444.1_pt1 | contig 25744 bp, 20 predicted proteins | sample 5400671 | NCBI WGS metagenome assembly WNGD01 (sample SAMN13153369, study PRJNA577476) | soil metagenome | isolation source: 40 cm soil or saprolite under grassland replicate 2 | place: USA:California | collected 2016-06-15
CGCTGCTCACCGCGGATGGCGTGTCAGTGACCTTTGCTATCGGCTCGGCGCTCAGCGCGCGGATGCGGCACGAGGAGCGGGTGCTCCGCGCGGTCGACGGGGTCGATCTTGAGATCAGGCGCGGCGAGGCGCTCGCGCTTGTCGGCGAGTCCGGTTCCGGCAAGTCGACGCTGGCCCGGGCATTCACCGGGCTGGCGCCGCTGGCCAACGGCGAGATCAGGTTTGACGGACGGGTACTGCCCGATCGGCGCAAGCGCGCCGACCAGCGCCGGATTCAGATGGTCTTCCAGGATCCCTACTCCTCGCTGAACCCGCGGCTGACCGTCGGTGGCATGCTGCACGAGCTGCTCCGCGTGCACCATGTCGTGCCCAGGGACGAGGTGACCTCGTTCAGCCGGGAGCTGCTCGACCTGGTCGGGCTCGGCGACGAGGCGCTGTCCGCGTATCCCCGGCAGTTCTCCGGCGGCCAGCGGCAGCGGGTCGCCATTGCCAGAGCGCTGGCGCTGCGGCCCGACATCCTGGTCGCCGACGAGCCGGTGTCCGCGCTCGACGTCAGCGTGCAGGCGACCATACTCAACCTGCTACGGGACCTGCGGGCCGAGCTCGGCCTGACCCTGATGCTGATCTCGCACAACCTCGCCGTGGTCCGGCACCTCTGCGACCGGGTGGCGGTCATGTACCTCGGCCGGATCATCGAGGTCGCGCCGACCGAGACGCTGTTCAGCAACCCGCAGCATCCCTATACCCAGGGCCTGCTCGCCGCCATCCCGAAGATGACCCCGGCCATTGACGATGGCGGGCCGGCCATCGCCGGCGACCCGCCGAGCCCGCTGCGGATCCCGGCCGGCTGCCGGTTCCGTACCCGCTGCCCGATCGCGGCGGACCGCTGCGTGCATGAGGACCCCGTCCTGCTGACCTCTGCCGGGGACGGCGCGCACAGCGCGGCCTGCCATTTTGCCTTCTCCGCGGCCACACCGGGCGCCGCCGACTAGGCGGCGGTCCGGGCCGCCCGTTCAGCGGCTGCCGCGACCGCGGCCGCCGACCGTGTCAAAGGAGGGACAACCATCGCCGAGCCAGTCATGATCGCGAGTGAACGCGGTGAAGTCGGCCTCGCTGCCGGGATAGCCCTGCTGCGTGCCGGGGCCAGTGCCATGGACGCCGTGGAGGCGGCCGTCCGGGTGGTGGAGTCCAACGAGGCCGACCATTTCGTGGGCGTCGGCGGGCTGCCGAACCTGCTCGGCGAGGTGGAGCTGGACGCCTCGATCATGGACGGCGCGACCCGCCGGGCGGGCGCGGTCGGCGCGGTGCGGGGCTTCCCGCATCCGATCTCCATCGCCCGAGCCGTCTGCGAGCAGCTGCCGCAGCACCTGCTGCTGGTCGGGGCCGGCGCGGAGCGGTTCGCGGACGAGGTCGGCGTGGAGCGAGGCGAGACGCTGACCGACGAGGCACTGGCGATGTGGCGCGACGGCCTCAGCCCGGCAGGCCTGGAGCGGGCCGCGGGCACGCACGGACCGGGTGAGCTGGTCTACCGGCGGCAGGCGCTGGACCGGCTGCGGGCCATGTCGCCGCCGGACGGCCCGTGGGGCACGGTCAACGTGCTCGGCCTGGATGCGGCCGGCAACCTGGCGGTGGGCGTGAGCACGAGCGGCTATCCGTGGAAGTACCCCGGCCGGGTCGGCGACTCGGCGGTGATCGGAGCAGGAAACTACTGCGACAACGCGGCCGGCGGTGCCGCCTGCACCGGCCGCGGTGAGCTCGCCATCCGCGGCAACACCGCACGATCGGTGCTGCTTGGCCTCACCGCCGGGCATGACCCGGTCAAGGCCTGCGCCGAGGCGCTGGCCGAGACCGCGGCGCTGGCCGATGAGTTCCGGGCCCCGCTGCAGGCACTCTGCCTGACCCCGGACGGCCAGCACGGCGGGGCGTCCACCAGGGCCGGGGCCAGCTACGCGGTGATCACCGCCAGTGATCATGACTTCCGCATCGTGCAGAGAAGGCAACTATGAAGATCTTCCTTTCCAGCGACATGGAGGGCACGGCCGGCGTCGTGGCCTGGGAGCAGTGCGTCGGCGACGGGCCGCAGGCGGACGCCGGCCGCCGCCTGCTGCTGGACGAGGTCAACGCCGCTATCGACGGCGCCCTGGCAGGCGGTGCCACCGAGATCGTCGTCAATGACTCGCACTACCAGATGCGCAACCTACCCGCCGGGGCCATCTCCGGCCAGGCGTCCTACATCTCGGGCAGCCACAAGCCGCTGTACATGATGCAGGGCCTCGACTCGAGCTTCGACGCCGTGCTGTTCGTGTCCTACCACGGCTCGGTCGGTGCCCCGGCCGGGCTGTCGCACACCTACAATCCCCGTACGGTCGTGGAGGCCAGGATCAACGGCACCGTGACCGGCGAGGCGGGCATCAACGCGCTGGTTGCCGCGCACCACGGCGTGCCGGTGGTGCTGGTGACCGGCGACCGGTGCGCATGCGAAGAGACCGCCGCGCTGATCCCTGGCGTGCACGCCGCCGTGGTCAAGGAGCACGTCAGCCGGCTGGCCGCGCATAGCCTGCACCCGGCCCGGGCTTGCCAGCTGATCAGGGAGACCGCGCAGCGGGCCGTGTCAGGTGCCGCGGCGGCGGGCCCGCCGCCGTTCGCGATGCCCGTCACCCTGGACATCTCGGTCCGCAATACAGATATTGCCGAGGCGGCCACCTGGGTGCGCGGGGTGGACCGGGTGGGCCCGCGGGAACTGCGCATCGAAGGCGACGACCTGCTGTCCGTCTACCGGTCCTTCGCCTCGGCGATCCTGCTGACCAATTCGATCGCGGAGGCTGTATGACGGCCGGAGACGCCACGGCCGGTCAGCAGGCGGCCACGCCGCCGGCGGCCAGGCCGCCAGGAAAGCCAGCACAGCAGAAGCCAGCACAGCAGAAGCCAGCACGGCAGAAGCCAGCACGGCAGAAGCCAGCACGGGAGGGGCCAGCGCCGGGTCCAGGCGCTGGACAATCCCGGGTAGCCGTTGTCACCAGCGCGGCCGGCGGCATCGGCGGCACGGCCTGATGCGTCACCGGCCCGGCTTGCTGCGGCCCCGGCGCTCCGGGCCGGGGTTCCGCGCGCGGCAGGCCTGGCCCGGCTTACCTGGGCCACCGCGGCGCTGGCCGCGGCGGCCCGGCGGCCGGCCGCGGCGGCTCGCGCGGCGGCTCGCGCGGCGGCAGCGCCAGCGGCCTCGTCTGGAGGGAAGGACGTGACAGCGGAGAAGCGCGCACGCGAATCCCGCTCGTCGCCGTCCCGGCGCCGGGCGTCCCGCCTCGTTGACATCGCCGAGGCTGCGGGCGTGCACGTGTCGACGGTGTCCCGCGTGCTCAATGGTGATCCCGCTCAGTCGATCCGCCCCGAGACCTATCAGCGGATCCTGAACGCGGCACGCCAGCAGGGCTACCGGCCCAATGCCCTGGCCCGCGCGCTGAAGCGGTCCAGGGCCGGGGCGTTCACGTTCGTGATCCCGCTGCTGCGCAACCCGATCTGGGTCAAGCTGCAGCGAGGAGCCCTGCAACGGGCGGCCGAGCGCGGCTACGTTGTCATGATCATGGAAGAGCCGACCGAGGATCCAAGGCCGCCGGATGCGTACCGCTACCTGGTGGAGGAGAGCCGCGCCGACGGCCTGCTCGTCGCGACCGCATTGCGGGTTCCCGAGCACGCCGGGGGACTGACCGCGATACCGCACGTCTACGTCAACCGCCGCGGACCGCGCCGGGGCAACGACGTGGTGATGGACGAGGCGGGCGCGGTCGGGCTCTTCCTTGACCATGTCATCGGGCTCGGTCACCGCAGCGTCGCGATCATCGACGGCCCGCCCGAGGTTGATACCGTGCACCGCCGGGTGTCCGCCGCCCGCCGGATGTGCACGGCCCGCGGCGTCCGGGTGACGGTACGGCACGCCGCGCCTACCGAGGAAGGCGGCTGGCAGGCCACTACCCGGCTGCTGCGCAGTAGCCCGGTCCCCACCGCCTGCGGCGTCGGCAGCCTGAATCAGCTCTTCGGCGTGATGGGCGCGCTGCGGGACGCGGGCGTTGCCGTGCCGGAGACGATGTCGCTGGTGAGCTTCGACGAGGATGAGTGCCTCGCCTTTCTGGACGTCCCGGTGACCAGCGTCTGCATGCCCCTGGCCGAGCTTGGCAGCGCCGCGGTCGACGCGCTGATTGCCCGGGTGGAGGGCAGCCCGGCCGGTGATGTCATGGTGCGCGAGCCGATAAGCCTGCAGCTGCGCGACTCCGTGACCCGACCGGGCGCCGGGCACGCCGCCACCGGCACCGCCAGCTAGCCCCAGCAGCCCCATCCCCAACGGAGTTGCCCCATTCCATGTTGCCCCATTCCATGATCACGGAGACTTTTGGGTGCGCCGGCCCCCGAAAGTCTCCGTGATCATGGAAACCAGGGCGTACGGGGCAGCCGGGGGCGTACACGGAAGCTGGGGCGTCTGTCGCCGTTTGGGTTGTCAGGGCGGCAGGGGTGGTGCCCATGAGGGAGGCCGTTTTTCCCGGAAGGCAGCCATCCCCTCGGCTGCCTCGGCCGATGCGAACAGCGACCGGGACAGCTCGGTGGTCCGGGTGAACGCTGCCGAGCGCTCCAGGCCTGGCACTTCGTACACCAGCTGCTTCGCCGCCGCCAGCGCCTCGGGTCCGCCGGCCAGCAGCCTGGCGATCATCGCGGTGACTTCGGCGTCGAGTTGTTCCGGCGGCACCGCCCGGGTGATCAGCCCAGCCTCGGCGGCCCGCCCGGCACTGATCCTTTCGCCGCCCAAGAACAGGTCGAGGGCGTCCGCCCGGCGCAGCTTAGGCAGGCAGATGACGGCGATTATGGCCGGCGCGACGCCGATGCGGACTTCGGTGAAGCCGAAACGCGCGGTGCCGGAGGCAATGGAAAGATCGCAAGCGGCCGCCAGCCCGACACCGCCGGCCACGCAATGCCCGGCGATTCGCGCCACTACCGGTTTCGGTGCGTCCTGGATGCGGGCGAGGATGTCGGCCAGTCCCGAGCGCGGGACTGGCGTCGTGCTCCGGCCGGCTGACAGGTCGGCGCCGGCGCAGAAGGCAGGACCGGTATGGGTCAGCACGACTACCCGCACGGCACGGTCGGCCAGCGCGGTATCCAGGCCATCGGCTAGGCCATCGAGTAGGGCGGGCGTCAGCGCGTTGCGGTTATGCGGCTGGTCCATGGTCAGTGTCGCCACCGCGCCGGCGGCCGAGTAGCGCACTGCCCCGGAGTCGTTCACTGGCGCATCAGCTCCTGGGGAATGTCCACGACCCGGGCCCGCAGCCACTCGCCGAGGCTCTTAGCCTGCGGGTCCAGCCTGGTGCTGGCGGCCGCGCCTTCCCCGAGCAAGCCGGCGATGACGAAGTTGAGCGCTCGCAGGTTGGGAAGCTCGTAGCGGTCAACCGGCAGGGCCGCGGTCTCGGGCAGCAGCTTCTTCAGCATCTCGACGCTAAGGAACCCGGCCAGCCATTCGTACGCCTGGTCGCTGCGGCACCACAGGCCAAGATTGGCGTTGCCGCCCTTGTCTCCCGAGCGGGCACCGACGGCCCGGCCAAGCGGCGCCCGGACCGTCGGCCCGGGGACCGAAGGACCGGCCGCCGCCGGCGTGGTCCTGGCCACGGGGGCGGACGCGGGGGGTGCCGGGATCGACGCTGTCGGCGGCCTGGCGGCCGGCCCAGAGGCCGCCACCTGGGCCACGACCGGCGGGTCGGGCGGCAGCACCGGCTCGACGCTGGCACTCTGCCCGCTGGCCGGCCCGCTGGCCGGCCCGCTGACCACGATCTCCTGCCGCACGAGCGACGCCGGTACCACCGTAGGCCAGTACACGCCGAACGCCTGCGGTCCCGACGTGAGGCCGGACCCGAAGAATCCGGGATACGACGCCAGCGCAAGCTCCGTGACCCGGGCAGTGAACGCGCGGCCCACCTTGCGCTCGTCCTGGTCCTTGACGGTGATGCGGAGCTGGGCCATGGCTTCGGAGTTGGTGGACGGGTCTGGTTTGTCCGTGCGCAGGAGCGTGACGTCGACGGACTCGAAGGCGCCCTGCCCGCCGGGTATCCCCGTCCACAATGCCCGCTCGACCAGGGCGGCCTTAGCCTCAATGTCCAGCCCGGTGAGATACAAGGTGACAGTGCAGCGCCAGCCGCCCTGGTAGTTGAGCGCCACCTTGGTCGTGGCTGGCGGGGAGTCACCGCGAACGCCGGAGATCCGCACCCGGTCGGGGCCTTCGGCGGACAGCAGGACGCTATCGAGGCGCGCCGTGACGTCGGGATTGAGGTAGGCGGGGCCGCCGATCTCGTAGAGCAGCTGGGCGGTCACCGTGTCCACCGACACCATCCCGCCGTGGCCAGGATGCTTGGTAATGACGCTGGAGCCGTCGGCAGCGACCTCGGCGATCGGGAAGCCCGGCCGTTCGAGCCCGGGGACCTCGGTAAAGAAGGAGAAGTTGCCGCCCGTGGCTTGCGCGCCGCATTCGATCACGTGGCCGGCCACGACCGCTCCGGCCAGGGCGTCCCAGTCGTCGCGCCGCCAGCCGTGATGCCATGCCGCCGGCCCCACGGTCAGCGCCGCGTCGGTCACCCGGCCGGTGATCACTATGTCAGCCCCGCGCGCCAGGGCATCGGCGATGCCCCACCCGCCGAGGTAGGCGTTGGCCGTCAGGACGGTGCGGCCGCCGAGCCGCTCGCCGGTATCGGTGTGCGCGAAGTCCACTCCCGCGGCCCGCAGCTCGTCCATCCGGGCAACCAGGTCGTCCCCGGTGACGTAGCCGATGACCGGCTGGAGACCGAGCTGGCCGGCGACCCGGGCCACGGCGTCGGCGCAGCCTCGCGGGGACAGCCCGCCGGCGTTGGACACAACCCTTATCCCGCGGCTGAGGCAGTCGGCCATGACCTGCTCCAGCTGCGTCACGAACGTGCGGGCATAGCCGGCCGCGGGATCACGCATCATGTTCTTCGCCAGGATCAGCATGGTCAGCTCGGCGAGCCAGTCGCCGGTAAGCACGTCGATGGGCCCGCCGTCGACCATCTCGCGCGCCGCGGCCAGCCGGTCGCCATAGAAGCCGCTGCAGTTGGCGACGCGCAGCGGGGCCGTCACGTGGCCGCGCCGATGACGGCGAGCAGGTCGCCGCCGCTAACCTGATCGCCGCGGCGGGCGCGGACATCATCCACCACCCCCGCGTGCGGCGCGGTAATGCGGTGTTCCATCTTCATGGCCTCCACGATCATCAGCAGCTGGCCTGCGGTCACGGTGTCACCCGCTTTCACGTGCACCGCCAGCACCGTGCCCGGCATCGGCGCGACCAGGCCGCCGGGCACCAGCTCGGGCTCGGCCGCGGGAAAGCGCGCAACGGCGGTCAGTGCCACGTCGCCGGACGGACCTTGCACCCAGACGAGCTGACCATGTGGGAAAACGTGCAGCCGGTGGCGGAGCCCGTCCGCCGTCAGGTCGATCCAGCCGCCATCGGCCCGGTGCACGGTGACCGTCATGCTCAGTCCCTCGTGCCCGGCCGGCTCACCGCTGCGCTCGCGCCCGGCTGGCTCGCCGCCGGGGTCACCCTGCGCGAACCCGGTGGCGGTGACGCCAACCGCGAAGCGCCCGTCGCGCTGGCGCCGGTAGGTGACTTCCAGGGTGCCGGACCCATGCCGGTAAACGGCCTTCTCCGGCGGCATCACGGAGTTCCGCCAGCCGCTCGGCAGGGTCCGCAACACCGCTGCGGCAGCCCGGGCGCCGGCCTGGGCAGTAAGGGCGGCGGCCACGGCGGCGATCCGCAGTTCGTCACCCGAGCGCTGCCGGGCCAGCGGGACGCCGGCCCGTTCGATGAACGCGGTGCTGGTGTTGCCCGCCAGGAATTCCGGATGGCGCAGGGCGGCCACCAGGAAGTCCCGGTTGGTGGTGATTCCCCGGATCCGGCTGCGCTCCAGCGCCAGCGCGAGCCGGAGCGCCGCTTCCGTCCTGGTCGGCGCGTGCGCGATGACCTTGGCAAGCATCGGGTCGAACTCGATCCCGACCACGCTTCCCGCTTCCACCCCCGAGTCCCACCGGGCTTGCGGATCGGCGGCCGGGCGCCAGTCGAGCAGGGTGCCGGTCGTCGGCAGGAAGCCGGCCGCGGGATCCTCGGCGTAGAGGCGTGCCTCGATGGCATGACCAGTGCTGGCCAGATCGGCCTGGGTAACCGACAGCGGCAGTCCCTGAGCCACCAGTAGCTGTTCACGGACCAGGTCAAGCCCGGTAACCGCCTCCGTGACCGGGTGCTCCACCTGCAGCCGGGTGTTGACTTCGAGAAACCAGAAGCTGCCCGAGGGCTCAAGCACGAACTCGACGGTCCCGGCGCCCAGGTACCCGGCGGCCTTCGCCGCGGCCAGCGCGACCGCGCCCATCCGGTCGCGCAGGCTGGCGTCCAGCGCGGGCGACGGGCATTCCTCGATGATCTTCTGGTAACGGCGCTGGATCGAGCATTCGCGCTCGAAGCAGTGCACGATTCCGCCGTGGTGGTCGGCGAGAATCTGGATCTCGACATGCCGGGCTCCGGTGATGTAGGGCTCAACGAACACCGTGGGATCCCCGAAGGCCGCAGCTGCTTCGCGGCCCGCGGCGGCCACCGCATCGCCGAGCTCGGCGGCAGCGGAAACGACCCGCATGCCCTTGCCTCCCCCGCCGGCCACCGCCTTCACCAGCAGCGGCATCGGAAGATCAGTTGAAACGGGCAGCACGCCGCCGGTCACTTCCCACGACGGCAGGACTGGCACTCCGGCACTCGCCATCATCGCCTTGGCGGCCAGCTTGTCACCGAGCACCTCGATGACATCGGCGGGCGGGCCGACCCAGGTCAGCCCGGCGCCGGTCACCGCGCGGGCGAAGGCGGCCCGCTCGGCGAGGAACCCGTAGCCCGGGTGCACCGCATCGGCCCCGGCGGTGGCCGCGGCCCGGAGCAGGGCGTCGATGTTGAGGTAGGTCTCGGCGGCCGTTCGGCCAGGCAGCGCCACCGCCTGGCCGGCTTCGCTGACGAACGGCGCGTCGGCATCTCCGTCGGCATAGACGGCGACCGTCGCGATCCCCATGGCCGCGGCCGTCGCGGCGATCCGGCGGGCGATTTCACCCCGGTTGGCGATGAGCAGAGTGGTGATCACAGCCGGAACACCCCGTAGCCGCCGGCCCCTTGCACCGGGCCGCTATGGCACGCGGACAGGGCCATGGCCAGCACGGTCCTGGTGTCGCGCGGGTCGATGATTCCGTCGTCGGCCACCCTCCCCGTGGCGTACAGGGCCAGCGATCCTGCCTCGGCGAAGTCTGCCACGGCCTCGGTGACGGCAGCCTCGACTTGCTCGCTGACCTGCTCACCGCGGCGGGCGGCCCGCTCGCGGCGGACAATGGACATGACACCGGCCATCTGCCGGGGGCCCATGATCGCGATCTTGGCGGTCGGCCACAGGAACACGAACCGGGTGTCGAAGGCCCGGCCGCCCATTCCGTAGTTTCCGGCCCCGTAGCTGGCGCCGAGGATGACGGTGACGTGCGGGACCTTGGAATTGGACAGGGCGTTGATCATCTGGCTGCCGTGCTTGACGATTCCGCCCCGCTCGTAGTCGCGGCCCACCATATAGCCGGTGATGTGCTGCAGGAACACCAGCGGAGTGCTGGTCTGATTGCACAGCTGGATGAACTGCGCCGCCTTCTGGGACGAGTCGGAGAAGAGCACCCCGTTGTTGGCCAGCACCCCGGCCGGAAAGCCGTGAATGTCGGCCCAGCCGGTGATGAGCGTCGGGCCATAGCGCGGCTTGAACTCCTCGAACCTGCTGCCGTCGACTACCCGGGCGATGATTTCCCTGGCGTCGACCGGGGTGCGCAGGTCGACGGGCATCAAGCCGAGTAGCTCTTCGGGGTCATGCCGGGGTGGCTCGGGAGCTGCGGCGGCCGGGCCGGGTCCCTGCTTCCGCCAGTGCAGGTGCGCCACGACTTCACGGGCCATCCGGATCGCCTCGTGCTCGTCCTCGGCCAGGTAGTCGGCTAGCCCGCTGACCGTCGCGTGCATCTGCGCCCCGCCGAGTTCCTCGTCCGCAGAGTCCTCGCCGGTGGCCACCTTCACCAGCGGCGGGCCGCCGAGGAAAACCTTGGCGTTGCCGCGGACGAAAATGTTGTAGTCCGACATGCCCGGCTGATAGGCGCCGCCTGCCGTCGAACTGCCGAACACCACCGAGATCGTGGGGATCCCGAGCGCGGACAGTTCGGTGATGTCGTGGAACATGCGGCCACTCTCCGCGAAGTGGCTAAGGTTGCGACGCAGCAACGCCGCCGGTTCCTCGCCGGAGGAGTGTCCGCGCAGATCGCCGCCCGCCGACTCCACGAACTGGATATAGGGCATCCGGTTGTCCCTGGCGACCTCCAGGGCTCGCATCAGCTTGCGGATGCTGACCGCGGTCATGGCTCCGCCGAGGTCGGTCGGGTCGTTGCCCACGATGACGCACTCGGTTCCCTCGACAACCCCGATCCCGAGGACCATGCCGCCGCCCACCGCGTAGTTGGTCTGGTAGCCGGCCAGCGGGCTCAGTTCAAGGAAGGGGCTGTCGGGATCGAGCAGCAGCGCGATGCGTTCCCTGACGGCCATCTTGCCGCGGCCGCGATGGCGCTCGGCCGCCCGCTGTCCGCCGCCGAGCGATGCCTGCTGCAGCAGGCGGTCGATTTCCGCCAGCAGGCCGAGCATCTGGCCGGAGTTCGCGCGGAACCCCTCGTCACGGGTGTCGACGGCGGTGGGCAAGACCGACGCAGGCATCGATGGACCTCCCGTGTCTCACGGCCCGGCGTGCGCGCCGCACAACCCTGCGGCTCACCGCTGGCCGCCCGCTCAATCGGTGAAGCCGTCCAGGCGGGCCAGGATCTGGAGCATAACCTCGTCGGCCCCGCCGCCGATCGATAGCAGGCGGCTGTCCCGGAAGTATCGCGACACCCAGGTCTCCGCCATGTAGCCGAAGCCGCCGTGGAACTGCAGGCAGGTGTCGGCGACGACGCGCTGCAGACGGCCTGCCTTGAGCTTGGCGATGCTCGCGAACCGGGTGGTGTCCTCGCCGCGAAGATACGCCGCCGCGCAGGCGTAGTTGTAATGCCGCAGCATGTCTACCTCGGCGGACAGCTCGGCCAGCCGGAACTGCACGTACTGCTTGGACAGCAGCGGCTCGCCGAAAGCCTGCCGCTCGCGCAGGTAGTCGGCGGTGCGGCCGAGCGCGGTGTCCATCGCGCCGACGGCGGTGTAGGCCGCGATCATCCGCTCGTTCTGGAACTGGCTCATCTGCTGCTGGAAACCACGGCCAGCGCGGCCGATCGTGTTGGCCACCGGGACTCTGGCGTCGGCGAAGGCGAGTTCCGCCGTGTCCGAGCAGTCGTTGCCGAGCTTGCGCAGCTTCCGGCTGACCGAGAACCCGGGGGTATCGGTCGGGAAGAGGATCTGCGACATCCCGCGGTAGCCGCCGGAGTCGGAGGTCCGGGCCAGCAGGCACAGCCAGTCCGCCTGGGTGCCGTTGGTGATGTAGAGCTTCGATCCGTTGATCACCCACTCGTCGCCATCGCGCACGGCACGGGTCCGGATGCCCGCCACGTCGGAACCAGCGTCCGGCTCGGTGACCGCAATGGCGGCGACCATCTCCCCCCGCAGGGCCGGCACCAGGTACCGCTGCTTGAGCTCGTGGCTGCCGTGGCGGTGCAGGGAGGGGGTCGCCATGTCGGTCTGCACCATGATGGCCATTGCCACTCCGGCGCAGCCCATCCGCCCGAGTTCCTCGCCGAGGATCACCGTGTAGGAATGGTCGCCGCCCTGGCCGCCGTAGGCCGGGTCGTACTCGAGCCCAAGCAGCCCGGCCGCGCCGAGCGCCTTGAAGAGCCGGTGAGCGGGGAATGCCTTGGCTTCCTCCCACTCCTCGATGTGCGGCACGACCTCGCGCGCAAGTACGCCTCGTGCCGACTGGCGGAATGCCTCGTGCTCGGAGGTAAACAGAATTCGCATCCGTAGATAGATATGAAAATCTTCTATTACGTAAAGGAATCGTAGGGTGGCCCGGGCACCCCCCGCAAGGCCCGGCCGCGGGCCCTCGCCCGGCGGCGGGGAGAAGCCCGGAGGCGGGGCGCAGCCCGGAGGCGGGCCCCAGCCCGGAGGCGGGCCCAGCCCGGGCGGCTGCCCTCGCCCCGCCGGGGACCCGCCCTCGCCCCGCCGGGGACCCGCCCTCGCCCCGGCCTCGGCATGGCGGGCGGGCAGCCTGCGTCCCGGATCCGTGATCGCCGCCTCGCGCGTTGCTGGGCACGCGCGTGGTGCTGCCGGGAGTATGATTTGGTCCTATCCAAGGAGGTTGCTTGTCTGTCGCCGTCATCAGTGCTAATGGCGGAGGCGCCGAGGACCGGACCGGGATGGCGGGCTCCGGCCTGCGGCATGGGTGGGGCGTCAGCCCCGAACGGCAGCAGGCAATCCTTGATACGCTGCGGGGCCTGGTTCGGTCTGCCGGGCGCTTGACGCCTGCTCAGCTGCGGGCGGTCACGACCACGATCGCGGCCCGCGCGGAGTTCTGGGCTGACCTGGTCGTGCACGACCCGGACGTGCGCTGGTACCTGCCGTTGCACCGCTGCGACGCGTGCGACGTGTGGCTGCTCGCCTGGGAACGCGGCCAGGACACCGACTGGCACGACCACGGCGGATCTTCCGGGTCGTTCGCGGTCACCGAGGGCAGCCTGCTCGAGCAGTACCGGGCGCCAAGCGGCCGGGGACTGAGCCGCCGGCGGCTCTCGATCGGCCAGACCGTCGCGTTCGGCCCCGGGCACGTGCATGACGTCGCGCACGGCGGTGCGGGATCCTCGATCAGCATTCACGCCTACTCGCCGCCGCTGATGACGATGACCTATTACCAGCAGACCGCGTACGGGCTGATCGCCAGGGAGACCGTGGTGATCGATGGACCGGAGGGTGCCAGGGGCCGTGGCGGATCGGACACGGCGCTGGCCGACGCGACAGCGTCGGCGGCGGAGCTCACCACCCACTTGCTCCCGGCCGGCGCGCCCGGCGTCGACAAGCTGATCACCGAGGCCCGCGGCGGCCTTGAGCGGCTGCGCCCAGAGACGGCCCTGGCGGCGCTGACCGATGGCGCGGTGCTTGTTGACATCAGGCCGCTGGAACAGCGGATCGTCGAGGGCGAGGTGCCCGGCGCGATCATCATTGGCCGCAACGTGCTGGAATGGCGCCTCGACCCGCGCAGCGATGCCCGGATCCCGGCGCTCGCCCGCACCGACGCCAGGGTCATCGTGATGTGCTCGGAGGGCTACGCGTCCACCCTCGCGGCAGCCAGCCTCCGGCGGATCGGCCTGCGCCGCGCAACCGACCTGGATGGCGGCTTCCAGGCATGGCAGGCGGCTGGCCTGCCGACGCGCCGGGCCCAATCCCTGGGCTGAGCCGTCGGCATGGCAGGCGGCCTGTCGACGCGCCGGGCCCAATCCCTGGGCTGAGCCGTCGGCATGGCAGGCGGCCTGTCGACGCGCCCCGTCTCTGGGCTGAGCCGCCTTGGGCTTCGGGAGATGCCCGTGTGGCCGGCAGTCCCGCGGGTACTTACAGATCGGGACGACTGCTGGCACATCGGGACGACTGCTGGCACATCGGGACGACGGCTGGCCGGCCCGCTGCGGCCTGCCCACCGCCCGCGTGTCGGTGCGGTACGGCCAGGTGCCGGTCCGGCAAGATAAGACGAGGCCCCTCCATGTATGAGATGGAGGGGCCTCAGCCCGGCCCGGCAGCAACCGCCTGCCGATTGCTCAGCCTGCCGCACGCTGCCTGACCTGCCACCGGTCCCGAACACCCGCGCCAAGCGCCGGTTTCCCGGCTCTTCTCGCGTTCCCGGAGCTGCCCCCGGGCCGGTATCCGTCTCCGGTAGTGAGAGCAGTTCTACGCCCTCGGGCGCGGGCCGCACAAGAGGATCCGGTCACCGGTTCCAAGATTCTTTAGCCATCCACAATTCATCCACAGAACACGCCGTGTTCTCCCCAGGGAATGGCGCTTGTCCACCGGCTCATCCACCGCACGGTCCACAGGGCATCGTGCTAACACGAACCCCCGCTGGTAGCTGGCCACCTTGCCGGCCTGATCCGGTGCGAGATAGCTGGCCACCTTGCCGGCCTGATCCGGTGCGAGAGACTAAACGCTGGGCTGCGCTGCGGGATGAGGCGCTTACATGCCCGTGCGCTGTGTTGCCCGGGCGCCGAGCCGGACCGTCCAGGCCGGATCGTCTCGGCATGGATCACCGGTGCCGATCGCTGGCTTCCGGCCAGTCGGCCAGCAGCTGCGGCTGGCCTGGCTGCGGCTGGCCCGGCCGCGGCCGGCCCGGCTGCTGTTTCCGCGGCACCACGGGAGCCGGGACGACCGGATCGCCTGCCCTGGCGAGCGCCCAGGGCTGGCCGGCCACGATCGCAACCGGATCGTCCCGCCCGGCCTGCGCGGCTACCACCCGGGCCGAGATGAACTCCCCCTTGCTCGGCGCGGGCAGCCCGAGAGCGGCGGCTATCAGCGGGTCGCTGTCCTGGTGCCCGAGCACCAGGATGCCTTCCGCGCGCAACTGAGTCCGCGCCCCGCCGTTGCCCCTGGCGCGCTTCATGAAGTCATCCTGCTGGGCCACGGTGGCCAGCTCGGCCCGGCGGATGATCCGCCGCTGCACCGAGCGGAACAGCTCGTTCGTCCGTGCCTGGCCGTGCTGCTGGCCGCGCGCCGCCCGCGCGCCGAAAATGCGGTCACGGGTGGCGGCGTCCAGGCCGAGCAGCAGGTTCGGGGCGAGGCTGCCGCGCCTCGGCCAGAGTCGGCGGATCCGGGCCCGGCTGGCCGCCGTCAGCTGGCGCTTCGCATCGCGGTTGGGCTTGCCGCGCAGATCGTCCGCGCGGACCCTGATCAGCCCGGCTGACCACGTGCGGGCGATGTCGCTCGCGGTGAGGACAAGGCAGAGCTGGCCGACGGCTTCCGGCGGCAGCTCCCAGCCGCCGTACGCCATCGAGTACTTGCAGTCCACCTCGATGCCCGCGATCCGGTAGTCGGTCACGTCGCCGTCGTCGAACCCGAACTGCCGGTGCAGGTTGATCTCGACCAGCGTGCCCATGTGGGTCTTCTCGGTCTTGTGCAGCTGGTCATAGTTCCAGCGGCCGGTGTGCTGGCCGTCGTAGAGCTGGTCAAGGGTGTCGCGGAGCACCGCGGCGACGCCGCTGCCGGCCGGATCGAGCCGGTAGAGCTCAGCCTGCACGGCATCAAGCTCAGGATCGGCCCCGGGCGCGGGCGGGACCGACTGCGTCACCAACAGCAGCCGGAACTCATCCGCAGTCACGGCCGCGCCTCCTCCGGATCTCGCCCGGAGCCGCCGGAATGCAGTAACTGCCGGACAGCTTCATGATCACGGAGGGCCTTGGGGTTCGAGCACCCGAAACCCTCCGTGATCATGAAACCCGCAGCGCGCCGGTCGCGGCGCGCAGCAGGCGGTCGCGCCCGGACCCCGGTGCCGCCCGAGCGGCCTCGATCGCCGCCCGGATGCTGACCCCCACCGCCCGTGCCACCGGCGGCGGGAACGCGTTGCCGATCTGGCGGTAGGCCGCGGTCTTGCGGCCGGCGAACCGCCAGTCCAGCGGAAAGCCCTGGACGGCCGCGGCCATCGGCAGCGTCAGCCGCGGCACGTGATCGAGGGGATGAGCGGCCGTAGGCGGCCCGTCAGCAAGACCCTTGCCGTCTACCCGCAGCCGGAGCCAGGCCTCCCGGGCCCGGGTCGGGCCGAGATCGGGGCCGCCGTGCTTGCGCGAGCCGCCGACGAGCGTGGCGCCGATGTCGTTGGCCGCCTCGGCCCAGGCGTCGGCGCCCGGCCAGCCGCCGGCCGCCATCAGCTCGCGCAGGGTCTCGCCGACGGTGGGCGGCGTCCCGATGGCACGCGGCCACCGGAAATGCTGGTATGCGGCCGGCCGCATGGCCACCAGGATGAAGCGCGGGCGCAGCTGCGGCACGCCGAACTCGCTGGCGCTGCGCACCTGCCAGTCGGACTGGTAGCCAAGCTCGTGCAGCCGGCCGAGCACCTGGTCGCGATAGCCGGCGAAGCGCACGGTCGACAGGCCGCGGACGTTCTCCAGCATGACCGCGGCTGGCTGGCACTCCTGCACCAGCCGCAACGCCTGCGGGAACAGGTCACGCTCGTCGTCGGCGCCGAGTTGCCTTCCGGCGATCGAGAACGGCGGGCACGGCACTCCGCCGGCCAGCAGATCAACGCCGGGGTAGCCGCCGCCGTCGAAGTGATGGACGTCTTGCTCGACTATTTTCCAGCCGGGCCGGTTCAGCCGGAGGGTGGTGCAGGCATCCGGGTCGAGTTCGACGGCGGCGGCGTGGGCGAAGCCCGCCTGCTCCAGGCCGAGTGACTGGCCGCCTGCGCCCGCGCAGATCTCCAGGCAGGTGAGCTCATGCACAGCGGCCCCGTGCTGCCTGAGCCAGGGCGCTGGGGGCACAACAGGAACCTCGTTCACCATGCGGGGCAGCACTCGTGGCAGCACTGGCTGTACGCGGCTCCGCTGTACTCACGAGCATCCTCACAGTCCGGCACTCTACAGATCCTGATGATCTACTTCTAGGAACGGCTCGCACTGGCGTTCGATGTGTCGCCTGCCGGTCAGCAGGCGACGACCATGCACCCGCTCGCACACTGAGGGAACAGGGGCGGCACGGGCGCCCGCGACCTCGTTACCCCTGCGATTTGTGGTCCTTGCCGGCACCGCCGACGGCCGGCGGCTGCCGCTACGGCGCAGACGTGGGACCCTGGCGCAGCCATTGCCCGCGGCCTGGCTTGGCCATGATCTCGCCATCCGCCAGCACGACATCCCCGCGGCTTACGGTGAAGCGCGGCCAGCCGTGTACCTGCTGGCCTTCGTAGACCGAGTAGTCCGCATTGGACTGCATCGACCGGCCGTCGATGGTGCGGCGCAGCTGCGGATCCAGCACGACGAGATCCGCGTCGCTGCCCACCGCGATCGTTCCCTTCCGCGGGTAGAGACCGAACAGCCGGGCCGCGTTCGCCGAGGTGAGCTCGATGAAGCGGGATAGCGAGATCCGCCCGGTTCGCACGCCGGCCGAGAACAGCATCGGCAGGATCGTCTCCAGGTCGGCGACGCCGGGCCGGGCGGTGGTCACGTCCAGCGAGGCATCGATCTTGTCCCGCAGCGACCAGGGCGCGTGGTCACTGCCCAGCGTGTGGATGGACCCGTCGGCAAGGCCGGACCACATCGCCTCGACGTCGGCGGGCTCGCGGAGCGGCGGGCAGCCGATGTACTTCGCGCCGTCCGGCTCCCGCAGCAGCTCGCTGGTCAGGTAGAGGTAGAGCGGGCGGGTCTCGACGAACACCGGCAGGCCGCGGGCGCGGGCTCGGCGGGCGGAGTCCAGCGCGGCCTGTGACGACAGGTGCACGATGTAGATCGGGGAGCCGGTCGCCTCGCAGATCGCGACGGCCCGCTCGACCGCGGCCCGCTCGGCCAGCACCGGGCGGCTGCTCGCCCAGTCGGCCAGCCCGCCGCGCCCCTCCGCCAGCAGCCGCTGGCCGGCCGCGCGGATCAGCGCACCGTCCTCGCAGTGCAGCATCGTCAGAGTTCCGCTGTGCCCGGCGATCCTGATCGCGGCGAGCATCTCGTCGGCATGCGCCTCGACACCGGGGAACATCATGAACAGCTTGAGGCTCTGGTGCCCGTGCGAAGCCAGCACCGGCAGCTCCGCGATGGCCTCGGCCGAGGGGTCCGTCAGGACGGCATGCAGGACGTAGTCGACTGCCGCGCCGGCGGCGGCAGCGGCCAGGTCGCGGTCCAGCGCGCGCCGGAGCGACTCGCCGTCCCGCGGGAACGTCATGTTCCCGATGGTCGTCACGCCGCCGGCGATGGCGGCACGGGAGCCGACCGCGAAATCGTCAACCCAGGCCGGGACGCCAGGCTCCGGCGCCTCCGGCGAAGAGAGATGAACATGCATGTCCAGCCCGCCGGGGAGCACCAGCGCGCCGGCCGCATCGATTTCCCGGCTGCCGCGCAGGGAGCCGCCGAGCTGGCTGATCCGGCCGCCGGAGATCCCCACGTCGCACTCGGCCGAGCTGCCTGCGGTGACCACGGTGCCGCCGCGGACGACCAGGTCGCACTCGAAGTCTCCGATCGCCGTCCACCTCCGTCGAGCGCAAGCGCGGGGCCAGGGACTTCAGGGTACGACGATCACCGGGCAGTGGGCATGCCGGGCAAGCCAGCCGGGAACCGAGCCGGCCACGTGATGCCAGACGTGCTCGGGCGCCCCGACGACCAGCGCGTCGGCGCTCGCCTCGTCGGCCGCGGCGGCGAGCTCCCTGGCCGGGTTCCCCCGCCGGGTGACTACGCTCACCGTGAGGTCAGTGCGGTCGAAGACCTGGTCGAGCTCGGCGAGCAGCCAGCGGGTCGTCTCGGCGTCATCCCTGGCCGCGCCGATGACCTGCCCGGTCAGCGGTTCGCAGCTGATGCCGGGGACGACGTAGACGAGCAGCAGCGGCCGGCCGAGCCGCCGGGCCATGCCCGCCGCGTACGCCAGCGCATGGCGGCTCGGCGGCGAGCCGTCGTATCCCGCGATGACCGGATGGCTAATGTCCTGCACCGGCGCTGGGTCACGCCGGTCCCGGGGCTCGCGGCGGGGAGACGGCTCGGCCGGCTTGCCCGCCGGCTTGCGCATGGACGGACGATCCGGCTTTTCCGGACGGGGCTGCGTCTCTTCGTAGTTCATCGCTATTCCCGCTGGCCGCTCCGCGCCGGCTCCCGCGCCTGCGCCTGCTGCCGTGCCTGCGCCGGGTTCCGGCTCCGGCACGGCAGCACTCTGTCGCTTATATTAGTTTGTGTTAAACAACTAAGCCAGTAGGCCGCCGCACCTGCCGGGGCCGGCAGGCGCGCGGATGCCGAACCCGCGCCCGCGCCGCGTCCGCGGGCGCCGGCCGGAAGCGCTGGCCGCGGCGTCAGCCGGTGAGAATGGCCCGGAGCCGCTTGCGGTCGATCTTCATGACGCTGGTCAGCGGGACCCGATCGACGATGCGAACCTCGCGCGGGTACTTCACCGCGGCCAGCCGGGCCCGGCCGAACTCGACAAGCTCGGCCGGCCCGGTACTCGCGCCTTGGCGCAGTTGTACGAATGCGACGACCTCCTCACCATACTTCTCGTCCGGACGCCCGACCACGGCCGCTGCCGCGACATCCGGGTGCTCGAGCAGGACGTCCTCTACGTCCCGCGGATAGACGTTGTACCCGCCGCGGATGATCAGGTCCTTGATCCGGTCCACGATGTACAGGTAGCCGTCGGCGTCCAGCTTGCCGATGTCGCCGGTGTGCAGCCAGCCGCCGCGCAGCGCGTACTCGGTCTCCCGCACGGCGTGCCAGTAGCCGCTCATCACCACCGGGCCGCGGGCGCAGACCTCGCCGTCCTCGCCCGGTCCCGCCGCCGACCCGTCGCCGCGCTCGATCCGCACCTCCACGCCCGGCGCCGGCTTGCCGACGCTCCCTGGCCGCGCCAGCCCGACCGGGGACGTGGCGATGATGGCCGCCGTCTCCGTGCAGCCGTAGCCCTCGGCGATCTCCACCTTGGGCAGCCGCCTGCCGAATTCCTCGGCTACCTGCCGCGGCAGCGGTGCCCCGCCGCTGGTGAGGCGCGCGAGCGCGGACAGGTCATAGTCCTCAAGCGGCTGCTGAAGCAGCATCTGCAGCATTGACGGGACCAGCGGACTGACGTTGACCCGGTGCTCAGCGGCGAGCCTGAGCCACCCGGCCGGGTCGAACCAGCGCATCAGCACGGACGTGCCCGGATCCGGTGCGTGCAGCGACATCACGCTCACCATCAGCCCGTAGACATGTGACAGTGGCAGCGGCAGTAGCACCGACCGCAGGCCGGCGTCATTCGAGGTGGCCGTCGCCGCCCAGGCGGCCGAGGACAGCGCATCGTGACTGATCATCACGCCCTTGGACCGGCCGGTTGTGCCGCCGGTGTAGAGCAGCGCCGCCAGGCCGGTGGGGTCGGCGTCGACAAGCTCCGCGGTTGCGCTGGCCTCCAATTCTTTGTAACGCAGCAGCACAGGGCCGGTCCACAAGTCAGGCGGCTCGCCACAGACGATGATGCCGCGGACGTCGTCCAGGCCGGACGTCGCGGCGATTAACTTGGGCAGGAATTCCGTGGTGGTGACCGCATACGCCGCACCGCTGTCCGCCAGCACGTACCGCAGTTCGTCCTCGCTCAGCAGGAACAGCACCGGGGTGGTAACCCCGCCCGCGCGCCACACCGCCTGGTAGGTGATGCCAACCTCGGGGCAGTTGGCCATGCAGACCACTACCCGCTCGCCCGGGCGCAGGCCCGCCCGGCGCAGCCCGCCGCTGACCCGGCTGACCCGCTCGGCGAGCTGTGCCCCGCTGTACTGCGCTCCCTCGTAGTGCAGCACGGAACCGGCGGCCACCCGGTCCCACGACTCCTCGGCCAGCCGCTGCAGGCTAGTGCCGGTCGCGCGGGTCACCATCGGCGATGTCACCGTCGTGCCTCCTCTTCGGCCCCCAGTGGCCTGGAAGGAACATTACGGTGAACTGTCCGCAAACAACACGGGTAGTGCAGAAACTCCGGATTCGACGCGGGCGGCGTCCACGGCGTCGCTGTGGGCCGGCCACAACCCAGGGGTTCCGCACGCTGTTGCCCGGCCAGCGGCATCCGTCGCGCGACGCCGCTAGCCGTCCGGCCCCGGCTGGCCGGCCTTCGGGGGCTAGGCGGGCTGCGGCGCCGGCTTGATGATGCTGAACGCGGCGCCCTGCGGGTCGGATGCGACTGCCATCCGGCCGACCGGGGTGTCGAACGGCTCCGCCAGCATCGAGCCGCCAAGCTCGGTCACCTTCGCCGCGGTGGCGTCGGCGTCCGCGACGGCGAAGTACACGTGCCAGTGGTTGGGCACTCCCGGCATCTGCGGCGGGGTGCTGCCGCCCACCGTCTCGCCGTTTACCTGGAACAGGGTGTAGTCGGCCATGCCCATTTCCGGCATCGTGGCGGTGGTCATGCCGAGCACCTGCTCGTAGAACTTGGCCGCGGACGGCTCGGTCGTGATCAGCTCGTTCCAGGTAACGGTGCCCGGCTCGTTCACCAGCGTGGCGCCGATGTGCTGGCCGGCCTGCCAGAGTGCCACGGCCGCGCCGCCCGGGTCCAGCACGAAGGCCATCCGGCCCGCGTTGGGAATGTCGAACGGCGCCATCGCGACTTGGCCGCCTGCTGCCTCGACCTTGCCGACTGCGTCATCGACCGAGTCGGCGGCGAGGTAGCTGTTCCACATCGGCGGGGCTCCTGCGGCGGCCAGCTCCGGCGACTGCGGGGCGATCGCGGCGACTTGCTCCTCGCCCAGCTTGGCCATCGAGTAGACCGCTCCTTGCGGCATCGGCTGGTCGTCAAAGGTCCAGCCGAACAGGCCACCGTAGAAGGCCTTCGCGGCGTCTTGGTTGGTGGTCTGCAGGTCCACCCAGTTCGGTGTCCCCTGCAGGTAGGAAGTGCGGACGGGCATGACGTTCTCCTTTTGTCCTTGGGCCCTATGCGCTCGGCCCTATTTGTCGGCCCTATGTGTCGGCCCTATGTGCCGGGCCGGATGTGCCGGGCCGGATGTGCTAGGCCGGTTCTGCTGGGGCACGATGGTCACGCGGCGCGGCCGGTGAAGGCGACCAGCCGGTCCAGGATGCCAGCATCCGGGCCTGCCGGGACTTCGCTGGCGAAGCTGCCGCGGCCTCGGACCTCCGGGGTGATGATTGTCTGGGCGATCTCAAGGACGTACCCGGCGAGCTCGTCGGATACGCTGACCTGCTGCCCGGTTGCCCGCGCGAAGTCCCACGCGTGCACAAGGAGCTCGACGGAGAGGATGCCGAGGGCAAGCCCGGCAGGCATCTCGTTCGGGCCGACCTTGACGGTGCCGTCGAGGCCGCGGCGGTTCCACGCTTCCAGCGCGGGCTGCCCGGCCGCCGCGACTCGCGCCTCAAGGGTGGTGGCAGCGGTCTGCGGGAACTCCGCGTCCGCCGTGCCGCCGATGAAGGTAATCGATCCGATCAGGTGCTCGGCCACCTGGCTGACGGTGAACTCGGTACAGCAGGTGGCGTTCTGGTAACTGGCCGCCGGGATGCCGCGCAGCACCAGCTGGCAGCTGGCCAGCGTCGCCTCGGCGGACTTGATCGCGTCGAGCTGCTGCGGCGCGGCCACCCATTCGTCGGGGCCGGCCTCCCCGCTGGCGCCGGCTTGGACCAGTCGGTCCAGGTAATGAGTCCAGCCCTGGCCATGGCTGGCGGCCTGCTCGTCGGTCAGCCCGTCATGGACCAGCCGGACGATCGTCCCGTCGCCGGCCGGCTCCAGCGTGATGGTCACGGTCGACGCGCCCGGCGGCAGGTCCGCCTGGCCTTCCCAGCCCCAGGTGAAGACGACCCGCTTGCCCGCTTCCACCTCGTTGAAGGTCCCGCTGGCCGAGTGGCCGGGAACGATTGTCCACCGGTAGTCGCCGCCGGCCCGCAGGTCAACCCGGGCGGCGATGGTGTGCCAGCGGCGCAGCCGGTCCGGCTCGGTGATCAGCGCGAAGGTTTCATCGGCGCCGAGCGGCACTAGGACGGATTTCTCGAATTGCATCAGCGGGCTCTCTTTCGGGTCGATGCGCTTGGGCGGCGGGGCGTGCATCGCGGACAAGCTGGTCCAGTTCGTGCGTCCAGAACGAGTCGAGCTCCGCGCGCAGCGCCGCCATGCCGTCGGGTTTCAGCCGGTAGAACTGGAACCTTCCATCTCGCCTGCTGACGACCAGGCCAGCCTCGGCAAGCACGCCAAGGTGCTGCGAGATCGCCGACCGGCTCACGGTGAAATGCCCGGCCAGCGCAGTGACGGTCCGTTCGCCATGCCCCAGCAACTGCAGCAGCCGGCGGCGGTTCGGCTCCGCTACCGCAGCCACCAGGTCAGGCACGTCAACACGTTAGCGGTCACTAACGCATTCGGCAAGCCCCGGCAAGCCCGGCAGCCCTGGGCAGGCCCCGGACGGCCCGGGACGGCGCGGGACGGCCCGGCGAGCCGGCTATCGCCTGGGATTCAGTCGTCGATGATGGGGGCGTCGGCACTGGCGTTGGTGAAGCGCGGCAGGGCCGCGGCGCCGACGGCGAGGAGCGCGACGATGCCCATCTGGACGTACTCGGCAGTGGCGAAGGCGTGCGGGTAGCTGTGCGGGGCCAGGGCCAGGTAGAGGGTGCCGAGCGTGGCGACCCCGAGGGCCAGCCGGCGAGCGGAGCAGTCGGCCTGCTCCGCGCCGTCGAAGCCGGCCTGGCCAGCAGCCGGCCCGCCGCACCCGGCCGCCCAGCGACGCTGATGTAGCGCCCGCGCCCCTGACCCGCTGGCGTCAGCACGCAGGGCTCGTTTACGCGCACCGGCCAGGTCAGTGTGCCCGAGAGCCAGCTGAATCAGGTGCCCAAAAGCATGTAGATCGGCTGATACGGGTCTGCCGCCGTATCCGTGAGACTAAGCTCGCCGGCCGAAGCTTAGTACTATAGTACCCTGGTACTATCGAAACATGGCTGACGACATTCGGCAGTTCAAGGTGTATCTGCCTGCCGATCTGATCCGCGAGATCAAATACCGGGCGGTCGACACGGAGCAGTCACTGTCGTCGATCACCGCCGCGGCGCTGCGGCAGCATCTGCGGACTGCGCAGCACGAGGGAGAAGAGCAGCACGAGGGAGAAGACATGGGGACAACCGGAGTTGAAGGGCTCATTATCCAGACCCGCAACTGGGGCAAGACCGTGGCGTTCTGGCAGGCGCTCGGCTACCAGGTGGAGTTCGAGACCGGCCGCAACTCCGGCAGGCTGGAGCATCCCGCAGGCGGCCCCTACCTGTTCGTCGTCGAGCGCCCCGGCAGCGCGGATCCCGAGATCCAGCCACTGGTCGGGACCAGCGATGCGGACAGCTTCGAGCCGCCCCGCGCTGGCACCGTCGAACATCCCTTCACCGGCAGGCACTGGGGCGCTGCCGAGATGCTGCTGCGCGACCCGGACGGCCGGCACGTCAGCGTCCAGGCACCGCTGCCTGCGCCCGCGGGTGAGCCGGCGGCTGACTCCTGACGGCACGATCAGAGGAGGCAACATCACATGGCAACGGTCAGCGTCCGCTATATCGTCAACGACATCGACGCCGCGATCGGCTTCTACAGCAGGCACCTGGGGTTCAGCGTGCAGATGCACCCGAACGACATGTTCGCCATGCTCACCCGCGGCGACCTGCGCCTGGTGCTCAGTGTCCCGGGAGGCGGCCCCGGCGGCGGCCAGGCGATGCCGGACGGCACGATGCCCCAGCCCGGCGGCTGGAACCGGTTCTCGATCGAAGTCCCCGACCTCACCGCTACCGTGGCGCAGCTGCAGCGCGACGGCGTCCGGTTCCGCAACAACCTGGTGACCGGCGTGGGCGGCAAGCAGATCATCGCAGACGACCCCTCCGGCAACCCGGTAGAGCTATTCGAGCCCGTCACGCCCGAGGCCAGGCTCTCCGGGGGCTGATCAGTCGTGAGGACAGGCACCCAAGGACCTGCCCACGGAGAGCCATCGAGCGCGGCCGCGGGCTCTCACGGAGAGTGAACGCCCGCAGGGCCCTGGCCCTGCGCAACTAGTAGGGCAGCCGCAGTTAGTGATGTGTGCTTTGGCGGCTGCGGTGATGCTGCTGCTATCCGGCGAGCGCGGATAGTGCCTGGACTGTTTCGACCAGGCCGGCCAGGCATCCGGATGCGGTGAGCGTGGCTGTGGTCACGGTCTGCTCGCAGGCCCGGACGAGGTCATCGGGAAGGTCGCTTCGGAACTGGCCGGGCTGTAGTGCTGCTGCCAGCTCGCCAGCGAACAGGATCAGCGGCAGGCCGAGCTCGGGGGTGCCCAGGTCGTCGGGCTGCTCGCCGGCGGCGATGCGGCTGACCGCGGATGTGAGCATGGTCAGGCAGGCGCAGTGCTGGGCTACCATGCCGGGCCGGGCCGCCGGGGTCTCCCTGGTGAGCGCGTCGGCCAGCGAGACGGGCTCGGAGTGGCGGCGGGACTTGCCGCGCCGGCGCGCCCAGGTGGGGACGCACATGCCGCAGTCGCAGTCCTCGGGCATGACCAGCGCGTGACGTTCGGGTTCGGTGATCACCGTGGCAGCGGGCATACCGGCATGCTTCACCCCGGGCACGGGTATTGCCGAGCCGGCTCGCCGGGCAGCGGGCGAATAGTCACTCGCGCTGGCGTCGCTGCTGGTAGTGGCAGTGCCGGGCACGGGCCTGGTGGCGGCGGCGCCAGCACGACCAGCGCAGGTGATGGGCGGCCGGGTGAGCCGGGCGGCAGAAGATCGCGTGCAGGCGGCGGATCTCGTTCACGGTGAGGCAGGTCAGCGGGCCGTCGTCGCTGCCGGTGATCTGGTGATCACGAATTCCGGCCGCCGGGGCGGATCGCTGTCCACAGGCAGCCGGCCCCCTCTCTGGCGGGGTCACCGTGCCCGGGCCCGCCGCCGCATGCCAGCGCTGGCGGCGGGCGGCTGGCCGCGGCGGTGACCGCGAGCCAGGCGTGGGCGCACATTGCCAGGGTGACGTGCCGGTACCAGGCGGTGTGCTTTCTTACCTGGTAGTGGTCCAGGGCGGTCTCGTTCTTGGCGGCGGCGAAGCATTCTTCCACCGCCCAGCGGGCTCCGGCGACGCGCACCAGGGCGGCCAGGG
>WNGD01001622.1_pt1 | contig 25691 bp, 24 predicted proteins | sample 5400671 | NCBI WGS metagenome assembly WNGD01 (sample SAMN13153369, study PRJNA577476) | soil metagenome | isolation source: 40 cm soil or saprolite under grassland replicate 2 | place: USA:California | collected 2016-06-15
CTTGTGAAAGCCTGCTTGGAAGGCAGGTGGTTGCATGATCACCGCTTGATTGATACAAATAGCCATTACAGGCTGATTGATGGGTACTCCCTCGTTTTCGCGTACACCTGACAAAAGTTGTCACATGCATTTTTCGTGTTGTGCTGGCTACTTGGGACATCCGTTCTGAAAAAAGCAACTTGAGAGCGATCTATTGGTCCCATTCTGTTTGCGGGAGAGAAGCGGCAGAGGTAGAATCAGAGAGCATGCATGTCTTTCATACGTTGATACCTTTCTCTGCGCAAAGGAGAATTCTATGTTCCTTGTTCTCATCCCTCTCAGGCAACGATTAGCTCTGTGCTTTCACGCGCTTCACGATGGCATTGTTCGTTGGATAAAACCGCGCTCCACCTCTCTTGTGCTCGGAACGATCGCTGACCTCGACAAAGGGAAGTCCGAACTGCTTGTTGAAAACGCCATGTTACGGCAGCAACTCATCATCCTGCGTCGGCACGTCAAACGACCGGCCTGCAGGAAGACCGATAGGATTCTCTTGGTGCTTCTGGCGAGGATGGTTCGGACATGGAAGCAGGCACTCTTCATTGTGCAGCCGGAGACCTTGCTTCGGTGGCATCGGGAACGCTTCCGTTTGTTCTGGAAGCACACGTCAAAGACTGATTCGAGACAGCCGAAGATCTCTCCAAAGACGATCGCATTGATCAAGGAGATGGCAAGCACTAATCGGCTCTGGGGAGCGGAGCGCATCCGAGGCGAGTTGCTCAAACTAGGTATTCGTGTGTGCAAACGAACGATTCAGAAATACATGAGGGGTGTGCGTACGCCTCGCCCAACGGGGCAAAGCTGGCGGACGTTTCTACGCAATCATGGTGGAGAGATCTGGGCCTGCGATTTCCTCCAAGTGACTGACCTGTACTTTCGGTCGCTCTTCGCGTTTTTCCTCATCGAACTGCAATCGCGGAAAGTCATCCACGTCGGTGTGACGCGCGCTCCTACCGATACTTGGACCGCACAACAACTGCGGGAGGCGACTCCGTATGGACTAACGCCGAAGTATCTCATTCACGATCATGATGGCAAGTTTGGCCTTTGTTTCGCTCATGTTGCAGCAACAAGCAGCATCGAGATTCTTAAAACACCATATCACGCTCCTCGTGCCAATGCCATCTGTGAACGCTTTTTGGGGAGTGTCCGGCGAGAGTGCCTGGATCACATACTGATCCTCAGTGAAAAGCAGCTGCATCGTGTCCTGCGTGCCTACGTCGCATATTTCAATCGGGCACGACCACATCAAGGCATTCATCAGCTGGTTCCGGAAAGGGAAGTCACCTGTGTTCCATCAGCTCAGCCTGATGTACGAATCATCTCAGTACCGGTCCTGGGTGGGTTACACCACGAGTACCGAAGAGTGGCCTGAGCACTTCAAAAGATAAGCCGCAATACCTGAAGAGATTAAGTTTCGCATACCATGGTGTTTTTGAAGTGCCTGAAAGAAACTTCCGTCCTCTCGTCTCTCACTGAAAGTGAGGATGAACAGCATCTACTTCTGCATCATGGATGGAGACACACGAAATGCTCTTGCATCCCTTCACCGGTGCATGCCACAGCTTCGAGAAACCGCAGAAATGAAAAGCAAAAGGCTTGTGCCAAAGCCGAAGCTAGTAGAAGGTCAGGACGCGTGGCTGGACAGGGTATACGACGCGCTGCTCTGTTCAAGGGGAACAGGCTGCCAGTCTACCAGCGCATCGAAGTGATTGAGCGCGGTAGGATCGTTGTCGGCGGCCCAGCCGTCGGGATGGACCAGGATGTGACGGTGTAGATAGAGGAGGGCGATGAGCCACTTGCGCTTGCCGGTGCCCGCGGGCCCGCGCTGTAACTCGGCCTGGGCCTGCTCCAACAAGAGCGTCACGATAGTGAGCTGGGCCATGCGCTCCACCAGGCCGCGCATGGGCAACTGGGCACTCTCGGAGTCAAGCGTGGTCAACTCGTGCAAGCGCGTTGACAACTGTTGCAACAATGATTTCACCTGCTGCGCCACAGGGACAACGATTGGCTGCTCCAGCGTTTGCAGTCGCTGGTGCAATATACCCAGGAGCGCGGCACCCGCACCCTCCCTTTCGATAGCACGAGTCACGTCCAGCACGATGACATTGCTGGAACCCTCCCAGATCACGTTTACGATGGCGTCGCGCAGCAGGCGTGGGTTGACCCAGTCCTCTACGTAGCCATTGCCGCCGCGCATCTCCAGGGCCTCCAGGGCCACGTACTCGCCGCGCTTTGGGATGTAGTACTTGCACAGGGGTGTGAGGATGCGCAGCAGGCGGCGGTCCTCCTCCGCGCCATGACGGTCTACGCGTTCTAGCAGGGCCGCCGTCTCAAAGGCCAGGGCTGCACAGCCTTCAAGCTCGACCAGCAAATCAACGAGCTGGCGGCGCATCAGGGGATGCTCTGCCAGCGTGCGGCCAAAGATGACGCGACCGCGAGCGTGGACCAGCGCCTCCAGGAAGCTGCGGCGCATGGCAGCAAGAGAGCCTATAGCGGCCCAGATGCGCGTGCAGTTGATCATCTCCGTCATTTGTACGAAGCCGCGCTCAAGGCTGCCAACCTGGTAGGCCTGCGCGCCATGGAGCGTCACCTCGCCTGTGGCCAACGAGCGGGTACCGAGCTTGTCCTTCAGGCGCTGAATGGTGTAGGTATTACGGGTGCCATCATCTCGTGTCCTGGGGACGAGAAACAGGCCAAGGCCGCGCGTGCCAGCGGGAGCGCCTTCCGGCCGGGCCAGCGTGAGTATCAAGCCAGCAGAGACATTGGAGCAGAACCACTTATCGCCCCACAACTCCCATTCCGGCTGAAGCTCTCCCGGTGAGGAGTCGATGGAGGGCCGCCGCCTGGCTATGGTAGAGGTCTGACCCACATCCGATCCGCCCTGTTTCTCGGTCAAGAACATCGCTCCCTGCTGGAGGTCGGCCAGGGTGAGCGCGGTAAGAGCAGGCAGGAAGCGGCGCTTGAGTGGTTCGCTGGCGTAGCGTTCGAGCACACGGGCGAGCGCGTCGGTCATGGACACCGAGCAGAACACGCCGGACTCCGCCTGCATGCCGAGGTAGCCAAGGGCAAACTTCACTGGCTGGGGCACGCGGCCTGGCCAGCCCAATGCTCCCGAGCGGTGTGAGCAGGCAGCAATAGCGAAATCTTGATAGGCAATGCGCTCCAATTCGTGATAGGCAGGATGGAAAACGACCTCGTCGACGCGCTGGCCGCGCTTATCGAACTGCACCAGCGTGGGACCCTGGCGATTGGCGAGCTCCGCCAGCCTATCCATCTGCTGCGACGCGACGGCTCCCATGGCGGTAAGGATTGGCTGCGCCCGTTCGTTGTCTTCTTCAGAGAGGTGCCGTTGTAGGAGAAAGGCGAGGTCATGGTCGGCGGTGTAGAAATTGATGCCGCTCGTATCGGGCATGAGGTTCATTGGGTCGAGCGGGTTCGACATAGGGGGTCTCCCTTCCTGGTTGCAGGCTTGCTAGATCCGGGTTGGCTTATATGTTACTATGATAGCACAGAATGATATTGTTCTTTGAGAGCGTGTCTGATTTTCAGAGTCTTCGCTCTCTCTCGCCCGGTGCTCGCCAGCGATCGTGATGGCAATCAGACACATTCTGAGGAGAAGGTGTAATGCGGATTGAGGCTAAACTAGAGGCGCTCGGGCTCGTGCTACCGGAGCCGCTGAAGACACCAGGCCTGCGCCTGCCCTTTGCACCGGTACGCATACGTGGCAGCCGGGCTTACATCTCCGGGCACGGCCCTCAGAACCCGGATGGTACGATCACCGGGCCACTGGGCAAAGTGGGGGAGGCTGTGTCACAGGAGCAGGCTTACCAGGCAGCACGATTAGCGGCGCTGGCGATTCTAGGCAGCCTCAAACGCGCGCTGGGAGACCTGGACCGGGTAACAGCATGGCTGAGAGTTTTGGGCATGGTCAACTCGGCGCCCGGCTTTACCCAGCAGCCGGCGGTGATCAACGGCTTCTCAGACCTGATACTTGAGCTATACGGAGAGGAAGCCGGCCAGCACGCACGTTCAGCAGTGGGCATGGCAGGGCTGCCGCTGGGCATCCCGGTCGAGATCGAGGCCGAGGTCGAGATCGCCGATTGATTTTGCTTGACACAGCACTAACAATACAGTACAATCTGACTGGTGAAAACTACTCATTCTGGTGAGCATGCCTCGTTCGTCTAGTGGCCTAGGACGCCGCCCTTTCAAGGCGGAGATCACGGGTTCGACTCCCGTACGAGGTACTATTTTTTATGCCCCAGCCAAGTTTTTCTCTGTAGGAACTGGCTATCAGCTCTTGCAGGGCTGCCAATAGGTACGTTGATCCCCTTCATACTGGATACTCTGGAGGCTCAGGCTATCTGGTAAGGAGGGGCGATAAGCATAATACCGGCCTGAGATGAATGTGCTCCAGAGATGCTGCCGAGTATCAGGAGAACAGCTACTGACAGCATAATACACAGGATTGCTACAAGGCAACTGGCTACTATGGCCTGCCTACTTAAGATGCTGTTCATTCTGTCCTCCTTCTATTGCAATCACCCGTTAGATGTGCCGCTATGCTATGCGGCTTATCATTAGATCGACGCAGAAGCCGTGAATATCTCACTACTCACAGTTTACACGGCCGAGGGCTACAAGGCATCTGTAGAATCACCTGTCTTTGTGCATTGTGGTGGGGGCCGTTTTGAGGATGACCCTGTAGAATTACTGGGATGGTGCCAAATTTTCGTAATGTATACTAATGGTCAGTCTAGATAGGTTTATGAGGCAGAAATGTAGTGGCACCCCTTGCGGGGGCCGGGGAGGCAACCATGACACTTGATCCCAAACATCGCAGTCACATTATCACCGATGGGCGCGATCGCGCAGGCGCGCGGGCTATGCTTAAGGGCATCGGTTTTACCGATGACGATCTGGCTCGCCCCATCATTGGCGTAGCTAACACCTGGACCGAGACGATGCCCTGTAACTACCACCTGCGCCGCCTGGCTGTCAAAGTGAAAGAGGGCATACGCGCGGCCGGTGGAACGCCGATGGAGTTCAATACCATCGCTATCAGTGATGGCGTGACCATGGGCACAGAAGGGATGAAAGCCTCCCTGGTGAGCCGCGAGATCATCGCCGATTCTATCGAATTAGTCGGCCGCGGTCACATGTTTGATGCCATGATCGCCCTGGTGGGGTGCGACAAGACCATCCCAGGCGCTGCCATGGCGCTGATCCGGCTGAATGTGCCCGGCTTTGCCCTGTATGGTGGCTCCATCGCGCCTGGACATTTCAGGGGGAAGGACGTGACGGTTGGCGATGTCTACGAAGCAATCGGCGCACATGCAGCAGGTAAAATGAGCGATGCTGACCTGAGCGAGCTAGAGAACGTGGCCTGTCCCGGGGCGGGCGCGTGCGGTGGGCAATTCACGGCGAATACTATGGCGATGGCCCTGGAGTTTCTTGGCCTCTCACCCCTGGGCACAGCGAGCGTCCCAGCTACCGATGCGCGTAAGGACGAAGTGGCGAGACGCTGCGGCCAGCTCATCATGGACCTGCTGCGGCGCGGAATGACGCCCCGTGACATTCTGACGCGCCAGGCTTTCGAGAATGCCATCGCCGGCGTGGCAGCATCGGGTGGTTCCACAAATGCTGTATTGCACCTGCTGGCGCTGGCACGCGAGGTCGGTGTCCCCCTCACCATCGATGATTTTGACGCGATCAGCGGGCGCACGCCTCTGTTCGCTGATCTCAAACCGGGCGGGCGCTACGTAGCTGTCGACCTGGATCGCGCCGGAGGCGTACCACTCCTGGCTCAACGGCTCGTCTCCGCCGGCTTCGTTGATGGGAAGCAGATGACCCCAAGTGGACGGACTATCGGTGAAGAAGCCAGTATGGCAGTGGAGACGCCGGGGCAGGATGTAGTGCGTCCCCTGTCCAACCCCATCAAACCAAACGGGGGCCTGGTCATCCTCAAAGGAAACATCGCCCCAGAGGGCTGTGTGGTCAAGATCGCCGGTCACGAGCGGTTGTACCACCGGGGACCGGCGCGTGTCTTCGACCGCGAGGAAGACGCCATGAGCGCAGTGACCCATGGCAAGATACAGCCTGGTGATGTCGTGGTTATTCGCTTTGAGGGGCCGCGTGGTGGGCCTGGCATGCGCGAGATGCTGGGAGTTACTGGCGCTATTGTGGGCGCCGGATTGGGCGAGGAGGTTGCACTACTCACCGATGGCCGCTTCAGCGGCGCGACGCGCGGACTGATGGTTGGTCATGTCGCACCCGAAGCCGCGCTTGGCGGCTCCATTGCCGCACTGCTCGAGGGAGATACTATCGTCATTGACATCGGGGCCCGTCGTCTCGACGTAGAACTCCCGGATGCTGAGATTGCTGCGCGCCTGGCACATTGGACAGAACCCACTCCACGCTATTCCAGCGGCGTCTTTGCCAAATATGCTGCCCTGGTCTCGTCAGCCTCGGAGGGAGCCATCACACGGCCACCTGTCCAGTAGGGGGTGGAAACCTTGCTTTGTCTACTTGCCGCCTTGCCCAGTATCACCGCGCAGGCCATCCATCCCGCTTTTCAGCTCACTATTAGGAGCATGGAATACCAGCATGAGGTAAATAGGTAGTTCGTTACTGCCAGCACTCTCTTGACGTTCTACGATTCAGGTGGGGGTGGGAGCATTCCTTGTGCAAAAACATGCGCACGCTCCCGTGGAAACACACTAGAGACAAAAACACCTCATAGGGGCAATAGAGCATGTTTGCGATTCTACTTGTTGGGGGCATGATCCTCCTGGTAGCTAACATTCTGGTGGCCTTGATCGTTCTGAGCATGCAGCAGCAATCCTTTGACCGATCCCTGATGAGCATACAGCAAGAGCACCAGGTTCAAGAGGAGCACATACTCGAGCTAGAGGAACAGCTTGCAGCACAAAGCCAGCAGTTCCAACAAGCGTGGCACACCTGGCAAGCCAGCGTAGAGGCGCTAGCACACCAGCAGGAAGTGGCACGCCTTCCTCGTGTCGAAGATATTCCCTTGCCGCCCCACTCCAAGTCGCCAGGTCGCCAGGATGTGTTGACGAATTGGCGACCGGCAAGGTTCTTTCGGGCTAACTTGAGCCGCCATGATCTCTCTCATCGCTACCTCGGATGTGCTGACCTGCGTGAGGCACAACTGACAGGGACGAATTTCTACCTGGCTGACCTGTCTGATGCCTGTCTTGTAGGAGCTAATCTTGCTGAGGCCGAACTTTCAGGCGCTAACCTCTCAGGGGCAGACTTACGCAACGCCACGCTGACGAACGCTAACCTACTCGTTGCCGATCTGCATGGGACTGTGCTCATCGGAGCGAACTTGCTGGGAGTCCGCCATCTCAGTAGGCAACAGCTCTGCTCGGTCATCTTTGATCATACCACGAAACTGGATGCAGAGGTTGATTTCACCTTACCACGACTACCAGGCGTTCATGGCAAGAGTTCCATCCACCAGACGATCAGCCCGGAGTTACCAGCTTTTCAAACGCACCTGGCGCACTAAGCGCGGCTACAGGCGGATTAGATCAAGGTGAGAAAGGAGGAGGGAGCCTGGCGAGCCGGACGAGACTTGCCAGGCTCCCTCCTCCTTTCTGAATCGCCTCAATCTGTCAGCTTGAACAAAGGGAGTAACTATTGCGGTTGAAAAGCTTTAATGCTGGCTTCTATGCTTTTGCACTTGTTTTGCAGAGAAGCATTATGGTTGGGTGGTTGTGCGTCTCCCTGCGATGGCATGCAAAATGGCGACCAGGATACAGGCGCCAATTAATGCAACGAGGAGACTGCCCCAGAAGCCAAACGTTTGATCGGGGACAAGGACACTCAGGATCAATCCGCCAATAAAGGCTCCCACGAGTCCGATGATCAGATCACCAATCAGACCAAACCCGCGGCCAGGCATGATGACGCCTGCTAACCAACCGGCAAGCAAACCAATGACGATCCAAGCAACAATTCCCCCGGGATTCAAAGCTGCGGCTAACACGAGTGTTGCGAGTGACATCTTACATCCTTTCTTGTTGCAGAAGCAACGACGCATCCCAAGCTCATCACGCTCTCTCCAGAAGAGATGCCTGAGCGAAATGTGGTATCAAGAGCGTCTCCGGCATTCGGGCCGTGACGATTGTGCCACTTCTTACACGAGAGAGGGGGCCAAATGGATGCAAGTGATATCTGCTCGTTCCCTCACGCCGCTGTAAGCCGGCGATGATCTTCATCACCTCCACAGGGTGAACTGCTTCATGGTCGCATGACTGTGTGTATGCTATGCTTCGTTTAAAGCAATGCGATGATGATAACTTTGGATCAAGAGGGAGGACACCACCTATGAACATGACAACCGAACGCTCAGCAGCACGGAAGCTCTACCGACCTTCACTGGCATAGGTCCTGTTCACGCTTGCTCTTGCAGTGTACTTATCCGACAGGTATACTACAGCCGGGAGAACCTTATTGGGGAAGAATCTCTCAGATGCCCATGCATGGCCCATCTCAGGAGGGGGATGCGATGCCGAAATTCCCCGTGCATACACTGGCCTGGTCGCCTGTGAGAGCGGCCTATGAACTCTACCAGACGCGCGAGCGCGAGCGGCTCGGGATTGTTCCTGAGAGCCCGGCCTGGTTTGCCTGGCTGGATCAGGTGTCCTCCTTTGCCTTCGTGGGCAAGCGCGGCCACTATACGGCTCGTAAGGAAGCCAAACAGCGTGGTGACCGCTACTGGTCTGCCTACCTCACAACGGGTGAGCACCTCACCAAAAAGTATCTGGGCAAGAGTGCTGACCTCACCCTGGCACGGCTGGAGCACATCGCAGGGATACTGCCTGCTCAGAGGGAAGACCAGCTCCCACCTCCCGAAACGCGCGCCTCAGCCAGTGCTGACAAGGAGGTGGATGCTGCACGGCATGCTGTACTTGCCCAGCAGCGTCACCCGCTCCATCCCCTACTGGCCACCAAGCTCCATATGCCGCACCCGCGAACACAGCTGGTCCCCCGCGCTCACCTCGTCGAACGGCTCCGGCAGGGCCTCAAGCAGACCCTGGACGCGCTCGGTTGGCCTGCCATCTACCCCAAACGGGTCACGTTCAGCCGGACCTTCCCAGCCAGCTTCTTGCAAGGCTTCCAGCGAACTGCTTGTCACGCGAGCGCGGTGGGCCCGCCAGTAGTCAATGAGCGTGGTCCGCGCCACCCGCAACAACCAGTGGCCCATCCTCTGTGGGTCTGTCTCCTGCCGCAGGCCGCGCACGGCTTTCAGAAAAATGGAGGAGGTCAGGTCCTCGGCCTCCTGCCGGTTGCCCACCTTGCGATAGACATAGTGGTAGATCAGGCCAAGATGCTCGCGATACAACGCCTCAAATCCCTGCGCATCCAGAGCGGGGCGCCTGATCGATAGGCAGGTGGTGCTCATGTTACCTCCCTTCCCCTAGGGCCTTTCACCCCTGGAGGTGTCGCTATCTTCCAACACACGCCAGGTGGCTCGTCGCTCCCACTCAGGACTGTCAAACTTCTCCGTACTGTCGAACCCCCAGCTCAAGGACGCGATGTCGAGGACAATAAACAGCATAACCACGATGAGCAGTGTTTCCATGATGATCTCCTTTCACCAGTGCCTATCACTGAGGGAAGCATACCGGTTGGAGGCCACGGGAGAGAACGGCAGGACTGATCATTTTGTGCATCATCCTGCTGATCACGTTCATGTTGCGAACATGATCTGTACGATGCTCAGCAAAATGATCAGTCCTGCCGTTCTCTCGCATAACCCATGCCAGCTATACTTGGCCTGTCAAGCGTTTTTTACACAGGAAAGGAGCCACACATGGCAACCATCAGTCAACCGCAAACGTCCGCAACAACGCGTGATTTTCCTCGGAGTAGTGTGAGATTTGATTGGATAGTGGTTCTTCTTGAGGCCTGGTGGGTGGGTGGGCTCTTTGTGGACGGCTGGGCCCATGCACATGGGAAAGTTGATCAGTCCTTCTTCACTCCGTGGCATGCTATCCTTTATGCTGGCTTTTTTGTCAATGCCCTGTTCTTTGCCAGCGTCGTGTGGAGCAATCACACCAAAGGCTACCCCTGGAGCCGCAGTGTTCCACGGGGCTATGAACTCGCCGTCCTCGGGGTCGGCATCTTTCTCGTCGGCGGTTTTCTCGACCTGCTCTGGCACCTGTTGTTCGGTATTGAACGCAGCTTGTCCGCGACGCTCAGCCCGACCCATCTCATGCTGGCACTGGGCATCTTCCTGGCAGCCAGTGGACCCTGGCGGGCCATCTGGCTGCGTCCTCCAACTCAGCAGCCGGGGAACCTGGCGCAGTTCCTGCCCATGCTTGTCTCCCTGGCCTATGTCCTCTCCATCCTCACCTTCTTCACGCAGTATGCCAGCCCCATCGTCAAGTCCTGGGCGGACAAGCAAACGCCGCTTCAGGAGATGCAAGCATTAGGAGTCGCGGGCATCCTGCTGGCAACGGCTATCTTAATAGGAGTGGTGCTGCTGGCGATACGGCGCTGGCGGCTCCCGCTGGGCTCGTTTACCATCATCCTCACCATCAACCTTGTGCTCGCCAGCGTCCTGGCAAACCCCAGCCCGCCTGTGCTGTTCGTTGCGGTGCTGGCGATCATCAACGGGCTGCTGATTGATGCGTTGAATCTGGCACTCAAGCCATCAGTCCAACGCGTGACAGCGCTGCGCCTCTTCGCCTTCCTGGTGCCGGTGGTGACCGAGATGATCTACTTTTTCGCTATCCAGATGCTGCACGGGATTGCCTGGGTGGTTCATCTGTGGGTCGGCTCGATCGTCCTGGCAGGGGTAGTCGGTCTGCTGCTCAGTTACCTGCTCGTCCCCCTACCAGGACAGCAGGAGTAGCCCTGGGCAGCGTAACTGCCTGCTTCTCCCTTTTCGTGGAAGAAGTCCTTCCTTTCCAAAGATGATGAAGCGCTTCCGCCAGCCAATGACCATCGCCTGCTGTCTTTGGCTCTCGCCATGAGAAGGCGTGTCATGCTATGCTCAAAACAGGGGGCTGCTTCTTACCTCCCTTCTGGAAAACTACTGAGACGTTAGGAAACAGCGTATCGTTGAAGCATGTGATGAAGAGCGCGACTTGAATCGGCTCAACTCAACGAACTTGCGAAGAGGCTATCATGCTGAAATGTTGCGCTGCCTCGTTCCAGGCGACAAGTTCAGTGTCGCGCGGCGAGAACATCTGCGTGGGCGCGTTCTGTGCGATGGCACGCACCTCCTTCAAGTTGTGCAGTTCGCCCAAACCGACCAGTTGCATCAACGTGTTGCCATACGCCGTTGCCTCGTATGGCCCGGCGATCACTGGCACATTGAGCGCATCAGCCAGCCACTGATTGAGCCGCGCGTTGCGTGCGCCACCTCCAAGCACATGCACGCTATTGATCATGGTACCGGTCAGCCTGCTCATCTGGTGAAACACCTCGCGATAACGCAACACCAGGCTTTCCATGATGCATCGTGCGAACGCTGCTGGCGCCGAAATTGACGCTTGCCCGTGTTCCACCAGGTACGTGTTGATCGAGGCTGGCATATCCTCTGGTGCCAGGAAGTGGGCATCATCTGGATCGATCAGGGCTGCAAATGGCGGGACCCCATCGACATCGGCGAGCAAGGTGTCATAGTCCCTGGCGCGACCATCTCGCGCCCAGCGACGCTGGCATTCCTGCAGGAGCCACAGCCCCATCACATTCTTGAGGAAACGGGTCGTGCCGAAAACGCCCCCCTCGTTTGTGCAATTGGCAGCCAGCGCTTCTGGCGTCATAACCGGACGTGAGAGCTCCAGCCCAACCAACGACCACGTGCCGGAACTGATATAGCCCCATCCACCCGAAAGTTGAACCGGCGTCGCCACAATCGCCGAGCCAGTATCGTGCGTCGCTGGTGCAACCACCTGCGCTGTGCCGAGATCGCCCTGCAGTTCTGGCAGGACTTCACCCAGCACCGTGCCCGCCTCGACTACCGGCGGGAGTATGGTCGTAGGGATCGCCAATTGGCCGAGCAAATCTGTCACCCATGCTCCAGCGATGGGGTCCCAGCACTGCGTCGTGGTGGCGTTGGTGCGCTCGATGGTGAGTGATCCACAGAGCCAACTGTGCAGCAGACCGGGAATCATCAGCAGTCGGTAGGCATGGGCCAATTCACCTGGCTGCATATGCTCGTGCGCATAGAGCTGGTAGAGTGTATTGAACGGTAAGAACTGAATACCTGTCCGTGCATAGAGAACGTCGCGAGGAACACGTGCGAAGACCTGCCCCATCACGCCATCTGTACGGGAGTCGCGGTAGTGGAAGGTATTCCCTTGCAAGAAGCCTTGAGCGTCTACCAGGCCGTAATCAACCGCCCAGGTATCAACGCCGATGCTATCCAGCGTTCCTGCTACCTGGCGCGCTTTGCGCAGTCCTGTAAGCGTCTCGTCCCACAGTGCGAGGATATTCCAGAAGCGGTGTCCACGCAGTGTCACCGGGCGGTTAGGAAAGCGGTATACCTCTTCCAGGCTCAGCCTTCGTCCATCGAAGTGTGCCAGCATCACCCGTCCGCTCTCGGCACCCAGATCGACTGCCGCTATACTACGTGTCCTCATGACCCTCTCTCCCTTTCTCAGCGCGGATATGCCGCTGCGACACCGCCATCGACGTTGAGGATGTTGCCGGTGCTCTTGAGTGAGCGCGTCGGCGAGGCGAAGAACGCCACCGCTTCGGCAATGTCCTCGGGTAGGATATTCACCCCCAGTGTTGTGCGTTTGCGGTACACCTCTTCCAGTTGGTCGGGTGCCACGCCGTACGTCGCTGCGCGCTCTTGCCGCCAGGCGCTGTCCCAGATACGCGAACCGGCAAGCACTGCATCGGGATTGACCGTGTTCACGCGAATACCGAACTGCCCGCCCTCTTCGGCCAGGCAGCGCGCCAGGTGCGCCTCAGCAGCCTTCGCCGTCGAGTACGCGGCGACGTTCTTGCCGGCGACCAGCGCGTTCTTGCTGGCAACAAACACCAGATTGCCGCCGCGCCCCTGCGCCTGCATGAGCCGGAAGCCTTCACGCGCCACCAGGAAATATCCTGTCGCCAGCACATTCCAGTTCTTGTTCCACTCCGAAAGAGTCGTCTCAGTAATCGGCGCGCTGGAGGCCAGTCCGGCGTTGTTGACGATCACATCGATGCCGCCGAAGGCCAGAGCCCCGTGCTCGAAGGCTGATCGCACGTTGGTCTCGCTGGTCACATCCATCTTGACAGCGATCGCGCGCCCGGCCCCGAAGTGCTGGTTGAGATATGCCGCCAGTTGCTCGGCGCTGGCTAGGTCGATATCTGTAGCGATAATGTGCCCGCCATCTTGCGCCACGCGTCGACATACGGCCGAGCCAATGCCTCCAGCTGCACCAGTCACCAGCACCACGTGCCGCGCGAACTCGCGCTCCGGCGGGGCCAGTTTGAGCTTGTATTGCTCGAGTGGCCAGTACTCGACGGCGTAACTCTCGGCAGAGCTTAACGAGGTAAAGCCTCCACAGGCCTCGGCTCCACGCATCACGGCAATCGCCCGGTGGTAGAGTTGGGCGGAGACATCAGCCATCGCCGCGTCTTTGCCAGTCGTGAACATGCCCACGCCGGGAATCAGGATCACGCGTGGATGCGGATCGGCTGCGGCATCAGCCACACGATAGACCGGCGCGGCTGCATCGGGATCGAGGTTCTGCTGTGCATTGGCTTCCAGGTAGTGACGATATTGCTCCACGTATGTCCCAATGCCCGTGCGCAAGGCTTCCACAAGCCCCGCGCTACTCTGACTCGGTTCCCATTCGACAAGCAGCGGCCAGGGTTTGGTGTGAACCAGGTGATCGGGACAGGCCGCACCAATCTTCGTCAGGCGCGGCGCATCCTGACTGCTCGCAAAAGCCAGCACATCGTCTCCGTCTTCGAAGCGCAAAATCTGCCGTTTTTCCTCTGAGACCATCCCGCGCAAGGAGGGCGCGACCTGTGCCGCGATGGTGCGCCGCTCCTCGGCTGCCAGCGTGTTGACACGAGCGCCGCCAAAGACCCCTTGCAAACGTTCACCTGAGGAGGATCTGGCGATACGTGCCTCAACATAGTCACGTGCTTTGGCGATGGTCGCCAGGGTTGAGGCATAGCAGGCATCGCCGGCATCACCCCAGGTGATGAGTCCATGTTTGGCCAGAATGACGAGCTTTGCATCCGGTCTGGCTCTCACGGCAAGCGCAACCTCGCGCGCCAGCCCAAAGCCGGGGCGGCGATACGGAATCCAGATCAGGTCATCTCCGAAGCAGTCCCGTGCCAGTTCCTCACCACCGGCTGCGCATGCGAAGTAGTTTGTCGCGTCGGCGTGGGTGTGATCGACATGGGCGAACGGCAGAAACCCATGCAGGAGTGTCTCGATGGAGGGACGCGGGCGGCCCGGCTCGTAGAAGCAGTGTGCGAGGTAGTCGACCATCTCGCTATCACTCATACGCTCGCGTTCGAGCAGGGAAAGCACATCCTCCAGGAACAGCCCGGTAAACGAGGCTTCTGTAACGGTCGCCAGATCTGAACCGGAGCCTTTGACCCACAGTACACGCGCCGGACGACCGCGAAAATCGATCTCGTCGGACTTGGCAGAGGTATTGCCACCTCCCCAGTTGCAGATCGAGCGATCTGCTCCCAGCTTGCGCGAGCGCGCGACTAAGTGCGCCAACGTGGTTGATGCTGAGACATATGTCATTGTCGTGAATCCTTACGTAGTTCGGTTGAATCCTTAACACAGTATCTGGCATGAGAGGGCCGGCTATGCGACTACGCGCCGGGATAGCCGCTGCTCCCAGCGCTAGCGGGCCTCTCGCGCGCTACCCTTTCAACATAGCCACTGGCGCGGAAAGCCGCGAGCGGGTCGGGATCACGTCCCTGGCGCACGTGGAATTCAGAGAGGAGCGGGCGCACATCCGTTTCAAACGCCGCCTGGAGCACGCGATACGCCCCCAGCACATCGCCAGCCTCCTGGGCTTCGCGCAGCGCTGTCCGATCCACCAGCAGCGCTTTAGCGTAAGCCGTCTGCACGTTGATGACGCTCTGGATCATCGCCTCGATCTTCGGTTCAATGTTGTGCGACTGGTCAATCATGTATGCAATGCGACCGGTGTTGGCGTTGCCCTCAGTGCTAGCACCTACGATTTCATTGAAAATGCAGAAGAGTTCAAAGGGGTTCTGTGAACCGACGATCAGGTCGTCATCAGCATACCTGCGGTCGTTGAAATGGAAGCCGCCAAGTCGACCTTCATCGAGCAACTGCGCGACAATCTGCGCAATATTGGTACCCTGTGGATGGTGCCCGGTATCCACCAGCACCTCCGCCTGTGGGCCTAGCTTGTGCGCCATAAGCAGCGAGGTCCCCCAGTCTGGGAGATCGGTAGCATAAAAAGCTGGCTCGAAGAACTTGTACTCGATCAGAAGGCGCATGCCAGCGGGTAATGCCGCGTAGATGGCCTGCAATGAATCCAGCAGGCGGCGGCGGCGGCGGCGCAGGTCATCCTGTCCGGGATAGTTGGTGCCGTCGGCCAGCCATAAGCTGATCACATTTGAGCTTACCTCTTGAGCAATCTGGATGCATTCGGTCACATGCTCAATCGCTCGCTGCCGAATCGCCTTGTCGAAATGGCACAGGCTGCCGAAGCGGTACGCGTCATCCTGAAAGAGGTTCGGATTCACGGCACCGATACGCAGGCCGAGCTGGCTAGCGTATTCCTTCACTGCACGCCAATCGTCTTCTCTGTCCCAGGGGATGTGAATGGCGACGCCTGGGCAAGCGCCGGTGGCCTTCTGAACCTGGGACGCGTCCTCCAGCTTCTCGCGCAGATTCCTGGCCGCCCCCGGCCAATGAAAGACCTTGAAGCGCGTCCCCGAATCACCATAGCCCCACGAAGGAGTCTCAATACTGAATTGCTGCATGGCCGCAATGAAACCGTCAAGAGCGACACCCAGCTCCTGCAAGCGATTTTCGATTTCTGAACTCACCACAATTCCTTTCTGGATGCTCGCCTCATTCATAGAGCAGGAGGAAAGAAAGGCGTGCTGCAACACGACTCTCTTGCCTCTTTTGTCTATTTGTGCTACAATGTGCTTGCTTAGGCACTTCCTACCAGTGGGAAGCAACGGCTTGCACTTTAGCAACATATGGGTTGACGTAACTACTGGGCTTACGTCGTAAAAATGTTGGCCCAACTGGTAACGGGCCGTGTTGTCAAGCGGCCTATTGCGGGGCTTGAGTCCTGCCGGAAGAATCGTCAGGATGGTCAAAGGCTACTGCAAGCCTGTCCCATTCACGGGACGGGTACTTGACGTACTCACCTTGCCCTACTAATACCGGTTTTATGCCGGGACAGGTTTGCTACCCCTATATCCTAATCGAGGTGAAAAACTTCCTCAAGTACAGGTGGAAAACCTGTAGCGGCCTCGGTTTCGCGGATTAAAATATCGCTCATCCGGGCCTCCCAGCGTTCGCTGGCCTGGCTGGTCGCCATTATCTCCAGGTAGCGCTGAAAATCCTCGACCTCCATAGAAGCGAAAAGCTCTGTACCCCGCAGATAGATGGAGTAATTCCGGCATCCCGCGCGCTTCAGGTCCGCCAGGAGCTCTGGCCAGACCTGCCGGTGACGCCGGCGATATTCCTCCTCGGTACCTGGCCTGATCCTCATCATAAAAGCGATGCGCTGCATAGAATTGCTCCGTCCCCTATAGGCGAATGAAACAGAGGGTGCAAGTGAGCATGGCAGGGGCAAGCCCTGCCACTACCATGAGACGATTGCGCCGACTTGCCAAGCCGTCTCATGGTAGTGGCACCCCTTGTGTGGCAAGAGAGCCTGGGGGGCTCTCAGCCATGTGTCCCCAGCCTATTCGCCTCTCTTTCATTCGCCAACAGGGTCTTGTAAGGTTGCGCTTGTTCCCACTCGTCCGAGAGGACATGCAGAGAAGCGGTCCTCTCTACATGCCTCCCAGAAAAATGGCGAACCAACTAGAAGTTAAACTGGTCAATGTTTGCACTGTTGAAAACGGTTGGTGGGCCAAGCAGAACCACGTTATTGGTGGCAATTGTATAGCTACCCAGTTTGCCAGCCGTGAACGTGTCACCGGTATTCCCTTTGATCTTGCCTTCAATCAACAGGGCCGCGACATAATAGGCCAGGTAGCCCAGGCTGGCGGGGTTCCACAACTCAAAGCCCTTGATCGTGCCATCTTTCACGTACTGGCGCAGTTGATTCGGCGTACCAAGACCTGTCAGCGCCACCTGACCGCCTTTCTTCACCGACTCGAGCGCGCGAGCCGCGGCAGCGATACCCACCGTGGTGGGAGAAATGATCCCTTTGAGATTTGGGAACTGCTGCAGCAGGGCTAGCGTCAGGTTAAAGCTAGTCGTGTCATCGTCGTTCCCATAAGCGATCTTCACCAATTTCATATTTGGGTACTTCGTTGACAGCTCATCCTTCATGAAGCCAATCCAGGCGTTCTGGTTCGCGGCCGTGCTGGCTGCTGAGAGAATGGCAATCTGGCCAGTGCTATTGATTTGCTGCGCCAGCAAATCCACCTCGCTGCGGCCAATCTGCTCACTATTGGCCTGGTTGACAAACACGTTGCGTGCATCGGGTGCCACATCGGCGTCATAACTCACGACCTTGATCCCCTGCGCCATCGCCTGTTTCAGGGACGGCGCGACGGCATTGGGATCATCGCCCGAGATGACGATGGCACCGGCATGCTGCTGGGTGAGGCTCGTGATGAAAGGCACCTGTGCAGCGGCGTTGGCCGAGGACGGGCCGACCTGTTTGAATTGTCCACTTAGAGCCATAGCAGCCTCCTTGCCCCCCGAGGCCGCGGTGTCGAAATACGGGTTGTTGATCTGCTTGGGCACAAATACGATGTTGAGGTTACTCCCTGTACCAGTCGTAGGAGTAGCTCCTGTGGTGCCGGAAGTGCCCCCGCAGGCCGCCAGCAGCAACAGTACAAAAACCAGAGAACCGAGTCCGAGTGTTTGGAACAGCTTCTTCACTGCCTTCTCCTTTACACTTGCATTGAACTTCCCGCGGCAAGACGTCGGCGGGCTAGAACGACCTGAATGCGCCGGGCAAGGTTGGGACCCAGCACAGAGAGGACCAGCAATAAGCCAATGGCGAGACTCTGAATATCCCCACTGATATTCAGCAGGTTTAACACGTCCTGTAAAACAGCGACAATGAAAATGGCCAGCACCACGCCCAACAACGAGCCACGACCCCCAAAGATGTTGACGCCGCCCAGCAAGACAACCGTCACGACAGCCAGTTCAAACCCCAGCGCATTGTCTGGTCGAGCGCTGGAAAAGCGCGCGGTAAAAATCACTCCGGCCAGCGCCGCGATCACACCAGAGAGAATGAACAGCACGAGTTTCACCCGGCTCACGCTGATCCCGGAAAACCGCGCTGCCTCTTTGTTATTGCCCATGGCGTAGAGTTGCCTGCCCAACCGGCTAAAATGCAACACTACCACAAAAATTACCACCAGAATGGCAAAGATCAGACCCGACCAGGGAATCTCTGTGCCTGGGATAGTGCCAAATCCCAGATTAGTAAAAGAGGAAGGAAAGTCGCTGACCGCCTGATCACCCAGGACGACATAGGCCAGACCGCGATAGAGGGCTAGAGCGCCAATCGTTACTACCAGCGAGGGCAAAGCGAGCTTTGTGACGAGTAAGCCGTTGAGACAGCCCGCAACAAGTCCAACCAGCAGTGCCACCCCTATGGCGAGCCACATAGGATGTCCGCTCTCCCAGAAAAGGCCCAGAACGACGCTGGCCAGACCCAGCACCGAAGCCACCGACAGGTCAATCTCGCCAGCGATGATAATCAGTGTCATCGGTAGAGCCATGATGGCTATTTCCATGATGTTACTGGTGAGCGCATAGAAGTTAAAGCCGCTCAGGAAATAGGGTGAGAGAACACTGCCGACCACAACACCGATCAGGAGCAGCAGCACAAGCAGAGCCTCCCAGGAAATCAGGAGCGATCTTAGTGGCCGATTTATCGTGTCCTTCATACTTTCTTCCTCCTGGAGAGCAAGGTTCGCTGCACCCAGCGGGTAATAAAGGCATCAAGTACCACAGCAACGATAATAGCCGCGCCATAGAGCGCCTGCAGCCAGAACTGGGAAATGTTCAGGATGTTTAACGCATTTTGCAACGTGCCCAGCACAATCGCACCCAGCACCGCACCCAGAATGGTGCCCGAGCCACCAAAGATATTGACTCCACCTACAACGACCGCGGCAATGACCTGCAATTCCAGACCTGTGGCATCGGTCGCGTCCACGGTGGCAAAGCGCGCGCCCCAGAGCACTCCTGCTAGCCCGCAGAGCAATCCAGACGCTGCGAAAGCCGCGAAAACAAGCCAATCCCGGCGAATACCAATTATGCTAGCCGCTTCGGGATTGCTGCCTACTGCGTAAAGCTGGCGTCCGCTCTGTGAGGCATGCAGAAAATAACCGACGATGACTGCTATGACCGCGGCAATGAGAATCAGGGCCGGAATACCAAAGATCCGGGTCGTTGCCAGTGCCAGGTAGCTGGCCGGCACATCAGAGGCATTGACCTGAGAGGTAGTATTGGCCGCGACAATAAAAACCAGGGCCCGGTAAACGTAAAGGGTACCCAGCGTGGCCACAATCGCCGGGACACGCCCGAACGAGACGATCAGTCCATTGACAATTCCCAGAACCAGCCCCAGAGCACAGCCCAGTAGAATGCCCAGCAGCAGATTGCTATCGGGCAGCTGCTTGAAGAAATAAGCCGTGACGAAGGCGGTGATACCTACCATTGAACCCACTGACAGATCCACGTTGCGCGTCAACACCACCAGTGTCTCTCCCACAGCAACGATCGCAAGAATGGCGACTGAGAGCAAAATCTGCTCGAAATTGTCGATGCGCAGAAAGCGCGGTGCCTGAATGCCGACGATGAGAACAATGAAAAGCAAGACAATCAGAAGACCCAGTTCACGTACCCGGCTGACCTGGCCAGGCAGACGCGCCTGGCTCACCCGGCTGCGCTGCTTCGCGGGCTCCACTTCTTGACCCGTGGCTGTCATACCATCACCTTTCCTGTCCTGTGGCGGCGAACATTACCCGCTCCTGAGTCGCTTCGGAGCGCGCGAATGTGCCGGTAACATGTCCCTCGTGCAGAACAATAACCTGGTCGGCCATGGCGAGCACCTCTGGGAGCTCGCTGGAGATCAAAATAATCGCCAGGCCCCTGGCGGCCAGATCCGAAATAATGCGGTGAACTTCGGCCTTGGCCCCAACATCGATACCGCGCGTTGGCTCATCCAGGATCAGCACCGACGGGTTGGTCGCCAGCCATTTGCTCAGGACCACTTTCTGCTGATTCCCGCCAGAAAGGGCATTGACTAACTGCTCCACGCCCTCGGAACGGATGTGCAGCTGGCTGGAATACTCACCCGCGATCTTCTGTTCCCGGCGCGGATCAAGCAGTCCTAGGCGCGAAACCTGTTGCAGGATAGGCAGGGTGATGTTGGCGGCAATACTGAAGTTCATGACCAGCCCATACTGGTGGCGATCTTCAGGCACATAGGCAATGCCGTTATCCATCGCGTGCTGTGGCGAGCGGATATGCACCTTCTTGCCTTTGAGCCAGATCTCTCCACTCTCCGCCCGGTCAATACCAAAGAGCACCCGCGCCACCTCTGTGCGTCCGGCCCCTACCAGGCCCGCGAAACCGAGAATCTCGCCGCGGCGAAGCTGGAAGCCCACATCGGCAAAAACTCCAGGCCGCGTGAGATGGCGTACCTCCAGCACCACTTCCTCGATCACAGCCTCACTCTTGGGGAAAAGGTTGGAGAGTTCACGTCCAACCATGTGCTTGATGATCTCTTCGGTATTCATCCCGCTGACCGGGGCAGTAATGATATGTTTGCCATCGCGGAAGACCGTCAGGCGATCGGCGATCCTAAAAACTTCTTCCAGGCGGTGGCTGACGAAGAGCACAGCTACGCCGCGCTCACGCAGTTGCTTCACAATGGCGAATAATTCTTCGACCTCGTGCGCCGAGAGGGCCGCAGTCGGCTCATCCAGCACCAGAACGCGCGCTTGCAAGGAGAGAGCTTTGGCGATCTCTACCAGTTGTTGTTCAGCAACGGCGAGTCCTAGTACCGGTGTATGGGAACTGAGTGAAACATCCAGGGATGCGAGCAGTTGATCGACCTCGCGATACATGCGCTTCCAATCAACGCGCCCGAAGCGATCACGAGGGTGACGGCCCATGAAGACATTCTCAGCAACATCCAGGTCGGGGAAAAGCATCGGTTCCTGGTAGACAACAGCGATGCCCAGGGTCTGGGCCTGTGTAGGCGAGCGTAGTTCTACCACCTCGCTGCCAACCCTTACTACCCCCGCGTCCGGCCGGTGGATCCCTGCCAGGATTTTTACCAGCGTGCTTTTGCCCGCGCCATTCTCGCCTACCAATGCATGCACTTCGCCAGGGAACAGACTAAAGTCCACTCCCCGCAGGGCCTGCACACCGCCAAAATGTTTGGCAATCCCACTGAGTTCAACGATGGGTTCAGGAGGATTCGTCACTTGCTTTGCCCTCCTCGTGGAGAAACTTGACGGGCTAGATCCTGTACAGTACAATTACTGATGAATTGAATCGTTTCAATCGTTTTAGAAAAAAATAGGCTGCGTTGCCAGGAGGGAAACGATCAAAAATAGGCCTCGCATTCGAGTAGTATATCCGACTTCCTCCTGACATGCGCAAAGATAATTGCGAATTGAAACGTTTCAATAAGTGCAAGTATAAATACAAATTATCACATTGTCAAGAGGTATGCCCAAACCTCAATTGAGGAGATGAGGAAGCTTGCGCGAATGAGTCCAATATCAGGTATCCGAGAAGTGGCGAAGCGTGCGGGCGTTTCGCTTGGAACCGTGTCGAACGTGCTCAACCGGCCCGAAATCGTTGCACTGGAGACGCGGCAAAGGGTGCAGCAGGCCATCGATGAAATCGGCTTCGTACGCAACGGGTCAGCGCGCCAGTTACGCGCCGGCACCAGTCAGCACATCGGCCTGGTCGTGCTCGATGTGGCCAATCCTTTTTTCACCGAGGTCGCGCGCGGCGTTGAGGACCTGGCCAACCAGGCCGGCTATGTCGTTATTCTGTGTAACTCCGACGACTCCGTAGAAAAGGAAAGCCACTACCTGCACGTCCTCGAGGAGCAGCGTACTCAAGGGGTCCTGATTACTCCGGTGCAGAGCGATGCCAGTTACCTGCAGCGATTTCGACAGCGTGGTATCGCTGTCGTTTTACTGGATCGACCGAGCAGGATCAAGGAACTTTGCTCGGTCGCTGTAGATGATGTGCGAGGGGGCGAACTTGCCGCCGCTCATCTTCTTGAAAAGGGACACGAGCGCATCGGGTTTGTGCATGGTCCACCCAGTATCCGCCAGATTGCCGACCGGCGGCGCGGAGTGATACGGGCGGTGAAAACGGCTGGCCTTGATCCGAATCGCACTATTGTTGATATCACCACTCATGCGCAAAGTGCCAGAGCAGGTGAGGAGTGCATCGAGAAACTACTAAGCGCCAGGACAAGGCCGACCGCTGTTTTTTGTGCGAATGATCTCCTGGCGCTTGGGCTGATGCGCGGTTTGATCAAGCGCGGGATCTCCATCCCTGGGGATATGGCTCTGGTAGGCTACGACGATGTCGAGTTCGCGAGTGTCCTTGCGACGCCGCTCACATCAATTCGGCAACCAAAATACGAACTCGGCCGCGCAGCCGCTGAGCTTCTTTTCGACGAGGCAAATAATCCCACCGCTCACCAGCACAAGCACGTTATGTACCAGCCTGAACTGATCGTGAGAGAATCAAGCCGCCCTTAGCTGAGTGACACTCCAAGGAGATCTTCATGCAACATACTCTCCCGCTGCCGCCAGGGGAATTGCGATCTGCTTCTCATCTGCTTGACTTGCCGAAAGTGGATCTGCACATCCACTGCAAGGAAGATGAGGTCCCTTCAAAGACCAGTGAAGTCCGGCAGTTCGTAACGTTTGCTGTAACGCTTACGAGACGCTCATAAGATAAGATGCCAGACAGGAAAGCTGTGTCTGCATGATGCGGGCAGTTCTTCATGCAGAAAGGATCTCGCGATGGCCCATCGAAAGACCTCACCAGTGAAGATCAACCGAACACCAGAATCTGTTACAGTCGAACAACGCTGGCTCAGGCTTGCACAGGTGGGAGGGATTGTGCTGGCGACCTGCTCCATTGGGCTTTTTCTTGCCAGCATGCCCTTTGTGGTTCAGCATTTGCACCAACTCTGCACCAGCAGCGGCTGTGCCGTCGATCAACTTACCCCGGAGTACACGCTCTCGTAAATCTTCTGAATAAGCTTTCATCAACTCTCGCTTCTTTCTCCTCTTGCTTCTGGCTAAGAGATATGTTCCCGATAGCTGGTTCTCAACTCAATTGAAGATATGCATTCTTCAGGTATTCGACTCGATCTCTTGGCGCTTCGCTGTCATTCCAAAATGGACAGGTATGGAAGGTCACTATCGCCTCCAGATCTTTGGCTTCAACCGTGGCAAATGTGCGCATGACGAGATCATGTAAAGATGTGTTCATACAACATTCCTTCCTTTGTGTTGCAATAAGCTGTGTCATGATAGATCGTTACCGTTCATCGAACTATATACGATCTATCGCATTGTGTTAAACCCTTTTTGTGGTGAGTTCAGGGTCGTTGCAAAGTTTCTTTTGCCCCAGAGGAATACAGCAGCCTCAACCGTGAAACATCCCTTTCATGAATGGAGGCTGCTTTCTCACCGGTCAATGAACGGCCAGCTTGAGTGCCACAGCAGTCAAGAAGAACGCAAATGCCAGGACCGCCGCCCAGACCCCAACACTATGGAAGCGCTCCGCGCGATTGACTAACGCCTTCCAATTCTTGGGTGGCGCGCTGAGCTGCCAGTCAGCGGTGGCACTGTTGATAGGGACGGTGCCGACAACCCTGATCATGATCCAGATGCACACGGCGAGCACTGCCGCACACCGAAACCAAAAGCCGGGTGTGCCAGCATTGAGAACCGTGAGGGCAATCCCCAACACTGCCGTTGGCGCAAAGAAGGCGGGCACCAGCACTTTCAACCTCATTATCAGCGCTTGACGAAGCTGGAGCTGCGAATGTTCGTCCAGCACCTCGGAGGGCCCACGCAAACCGTAGTGGATCACGAACTCGATGCCAGCCAACATGCCGGCGAAGAATAGATTCACGAAGTCAAGGATAGTAGCGGGTGTCATGTTTCTTTTTCCTTTCATTGCTCAGTTACTTGCGTGCCAATGACGCTGGAAGGGGGCAATATCCCGGCCTTCTTTCGTTCCTTGTCAGATCCGCTCTTCACCTTCATTCCCAGGAGGAAAAGAGAGAAAAGCAGGTGATGCTCAGATTGACCGCATTTGAGAACGTGAACTCGGGAGGTAGTAGCCAGGGAGATATGTTATGAAAGCTCCCATAAACACGAGTACCAGCACATCGCGCCCGAACTGATCTGATGAGCGAGAGGGTACGGCCTACTCCACCGCGTGGTCAGCTTTAGGATTGTAGGCGCATTCGCCAGCACGTCAACACCCCTCTTGTACGCCAGTACAAACAACCTGTCCTCCGCTCATGTAGTCCTCCCTTTTCAGCATTGCTTGCCTCTTGCGAGGAGGTGAAAACTTACTCCTTCGTGCCTTCGCCGCTACACACTCCATCGTTTGACAGCAGACGGAAGCGATCGCCCAGCCCTGGCCCGACCTCGGCGGCGTTGGTAATGAGCTGTTGGAGTTGGAGCAGGAAACGATCCAGCTCGCTCTCAGAGAAGCCACGTTTCAGGCTTTGCTCGAAGTGCTCCACCGAGGAAACCAGCGTGTGTGAGATGTCTCTGCCCTCATCGGTGAGATAGACTTTGACCACACGGCGGTCCTCACGATCATGTCGCCGCTCCACCAGCCCACTCTGCTCCAGCCGTGTAATAATACCTGTCGCCGCCGGAGCATCCACGCCACGCTTTTGACTCATGGTCCCGATGGTCATGCCATCCTGCACGAGCAGGAGCGATAAGGCGCCCCACTGTGGCGGTGTGATGACATACGGCTTTCCACGCTCTTCGCAGTGCGCACGCAGCACTTCGGCGTAGGCATACACAACACAGCGTTCTGTGTAGAAGAGCAAGTAACTGAGACGACCGCGATTATCAGCAAGAGGTAAATCCATATATCTCCTTTTCGTGTTAATATCTTACATTGCCAAATGTTTACATGTTAAGTATCGGCATGTGTGAAGCATAAACGATATATCGTCTTGTGTCAAGGCTTTGGCAGGCGAATTTTTGTAGGCGTGCTCAAAAGCAGGGAAATAGCTCCTTATCACTATCAAATGAGCACTCAAGTGCAAACTTCCCCAGTTCTAAGGCACGTGTCAACTCATATGAAAATGTTACCGAAGAGCGACAGTTCACTCACCTGAAAATGTTACCGAGGCCAGCCTTCTCCTTTCTGCTTGTGTGCTGCTTCCCTGGGGCGGCGCGGGTGTGCAGGCGGGCCCGCCTGCACA
>WNGD01001450.1_pt1 | contig 25670 bp, 24 predicted proteins | sample 5400671 | NCBI WGS metagenome assembly WNGD01 (sample SAMN13153369, study PRJNA577476) | soil metagenome | isolation source: 40 cm soil or saprolite under grassland replicate 2 | place: USA:California | collected 2016-06-15
CCACTCGATCGCCATCTGGTGCACCGACCACTGCTTGTGGGTCAGCGCGACGATGGGACGGCGCGGGCGCAGCCTCGCGACCGCCGACGCAGTGCGCCCGGTGAACGTGGGAACGAGTATCGCCTTCGCGCCGAGCGCCTCGGCGAGGTCGCAGGCTGCATTGGACATGGCGTTGCCGATCGTCGGGTCTTCGTTTGCTTCGGGAATCTGATGGCGGTAGCCGAGGCTGGGCTCGACCGCACGGGCGATGCGGTCCATCGTCTGCACGGCCTGCACCGGGTACTCGCCCATCGCCGTCTCGCCCGAGAGCATGATCGCGGAGGTGCCGTCGAGGACTGCGTTCGCGACGTCGCTGGCCTCGGCTCGCGTCGGCTCGGGGTGGTGGATCATCGACTCCAGCATCTGCGTGGCCGTGATCACGGGCTTCCCGCGCTCGAGGGCTTTGGAGATGATCCGCTTCTGCACGAGCGGCACGAGTTCGGGACCGATCTCGACGCCGAGATCGCCGCGGGCGACCATGACCGCGTCGGCCTCCATGAGCACGTCGTCGAGCGCGTCGACGGCCTCCGACTTCTCGATCTTTGCGATCACGTGAGCGGTCGATCCCTCCTGCTCGATCAGCGCCTTCAGGTCACGGACGTCGGCGGCGGAGCGGACAAACGACAGTGCGATGAAGTCGCATCCGAGCTTCAACGCGAACTCGAGGTCATCGATGTCCTTTCGCGTCAACGAGGGGATCGGGATCGGGACGCCGGGAAGATTGACGCCCTTGTGCGACGTCACTGTGCCGCCGACGACAATCGCGCAACGGGCCCGCCCGGACTCGACCTCGTCGACGCGGAGGCGGATCATCCCGTCGGCGATGAGTACCTCGTGCCCCTGCTGCAAGACCTCGCCGATGGCGGCCGGCGCAATCGGCAGCTCGCCGTTCCGGACGCCGTCGCCGCCGGTCACCACCGTCACGTCCGACCCCTGGATCAAGTCCAGCGGCTCCTCGAGCCCACCGACTCGGAACTTCGGTCCCTGCAGGTCCCCGATCAGCGCAAGCGGCCGGCCGATCTCCTCCTGGACGTCACGGACGAGCTTGGCCCTCGCCGCGTGATCTTCATGAGTCCCGTGCGAGAGATTGAGCCGGGCCGCATCCATGCCGGCCTCGACCAGCTCCCGTACCTTCTCGGGCGTCGAGCAGGCAGGTCCGATCGTCGCGACGATCTTCGTCCTTCGCGGCGTGATCGAAGCCATGCACGCAGGTTAGCGCCGGGTATACCCGGCGCGCTGCGTGCGCGGGAAGGCCGACCACCCCGGATAGACCGCGGCGCCGCCAAGCTCTTCTTCGATCCGAAGCAGCTGGTTGTACTTCGCGACACGGTCGGTCCGCGAGGGTGCGCCTGTCTTGATCTGACCTGCACCGGTCGCGACGACCAAGTCGGCGATCGTCGTGTCCTCCGTTTCGCCCGAGCGGTGAGAGATCACCACTCCGTAACCATTTGCGCGCGCGAGCTCGATGGCGTCGAGTGACTCGCTCAGCGTTCCGATCTGGTTGACCTTGACGAGGATCGCGTTCGCAACTCCTTCGTCGATGCCACGCTGGAAACGTTCGACGTTCGTCACGAAGAGGTCGTCGCCGACGAGCTGCAACCGGTCGCCCAGCCGCTCCGTCATCGTCTTCCACGCGCCCCACTCGTCCTCCGCGAGCCCGTCTTCGATCGAGACCACCGGGTAACGATCGGCGAGCTCCGCGTAGAGATCGATCAGCTGATCGGCGCGCATGACCTGGCCCTGTCGCTCGAGGTGATAAGCGCCCTCGCGGTAGAACTCGGTCGACGCGGGATCCAGCGCGATCGCAACGCGGTCGCGATGCCCCACTCGCTCGGCAGCCTCGAGCACCGCCTCGACCGCGGCCTCCGTCGATTCGAGCTCGGGCGCGAAACCGCCTTCGTCGCCGACGCCGGTGGAGAGCCCGCGCTCGTGCAGGACGTCCTTGAGCGCGTGGAACGTCTCCGTGCCTATCCTCAATCCCTCGGCGAACGAATCCGCACCGGCGGGAACGACCATGAACTCCTGCAGGTCGAGCGAGTTCTGGGCGTGTGCGCCGCCGTTGATCACGTTCATCATCGGCACGGGCAGCATGTGGGCGCCCGCCCCGCCGATCCAGCGGAACAGCGAGACGCCCGCATGCGCCGCGCCCGCCTTTGCACTGGCTAGTGACACGCCGAGAATCGCGTTGGCGCCGAGCCGGGCCTTGTTCTTGGTCCCGTCGAGCTCGATCAACTTCGAGTCGACCCCGCGCTGGTCTTCGGCGTCGAGCCCCACGACAGCCGAGGCGATCTCCGTATCGACGTTGCGAACGGCCTGGAGAACGCTCTTGCCGCGATACGCGCCCTTGTCGCCATCGCGCAGCTCGACGGCCTCGAACTGTCCGGTGGACGCGCCCGACGGCACGGCCGCGCGTCCGGCGGCGCCCGACTCGAGCACGACGTCGACTTCGACGGTCGGATTTCCGCGCGAGTCGAGGATCTGGCGCCCGTGCACCCGTGCAATCGAGGTGGCACTCATTCGAATTCCTCCTTGGCACGGTCGAAGTATCGGTCCTGTTCTTCCAGCGGCAGCTCGGCGAACGACTTCCCTTCGGCGGCGGCCGAGCGCTCTGCACGTTCGACGCGCTCGACGAAGCGTCGCGACATGGCACGTAGAGCGAGCTCGGGGTCGACATTCAGGCGTCGCGCGACGTTGACCGCCGCGAAGAGCACGTCTCCCATCTCCTCGAACACGTGGGCCGGCGGCTCGGTCTCCGGCTCGATCTCGTCGGCTTCGGCGAGCGCGTCCTTCAGCTCGCGCAGCTCGTCATCGAGATCAGCGAGCGCGCCGGCGGTGTCCGGATACTCGAAGTCGACCGCCGCAGCGCGTCGCTGCACCTTGCGCGCGTAGAGCAACGCAGGGAGCGAGTCGGGTACGTCGTGGAAGATTCCTGCGCGACCTTCCAGGTCGCGCTTGCTGGACTCCCAGGTACGGCGAACCTGACCAGGGGAGTCGACCTCATCTCCGCCGAACACGTGCGGATGCCGGCGCACCAACTTCTCGTGCACGCCACGCGCAATGTCCTCGAGACCCAGTTCGCCCTTCTCCGCCAAGAGAAGGGCAAGGAAGTACACCTGGAAGAGCAGGTCGCCGAGCTCGTTCGCAAGCTTCGCGTCATCCCCGGCGATCGCCGCGTCGGCGACCTCGTAGGCCTCCTCGACGGTGTGCGCCACGATCGTGCGCTCGGTCTGCTCGCGATCCCAAGGACACTCGCGGCGCAGCCGCTCGGTCAGCTCCTGGAGGTCGACGAGCGCCTCGGCGAGGCCCACTTACTTAGACGACGTGCTGGTGGTGCCGGCGACCGTCGCGCAGGGATCCGGGCTGGGCTGGTACCCGACCTGGTACTTGATGCCTGACTTGCAGAAGCTCTGCTTCTTCTCGTCGACCCACTTCGTCATCGCCTCGTTCTTCTTCTGCTGCTCGAGTTGCTGCTTGATCGACGACTGAACCTTGCTGAGGGAGCTCGTCTGCGCCGGCTTGACGGCGGAGAGGGCCTGGATGATGTGGTAGCCGTACTGCGTGTGGACGGGCGGTGAGAGCTGGCCCTTCTTCAAGTTGAAGGCGGTCTTGTCGAACGCCGGGACGGTCTGTCCCTTGGAGACGGTCAGCTTGCCGCCGTTCGACGCAGAGCCCGGATCCTTCGAGTACTTCTTCGCCAGCTTGGCGAAGTTCGCGCCGGCCTTGAGCTGCGCATAGAGCTGGTCGGCAAGAGCCTTCTTCGCCACGAGGATGTGTCGCACGTCCCGCGTCTGCGGCTGCCCGTACTGCGATTTGTGAGAGTTGTAATAGGCCTTGATCTCGTCCTTCGAAACCTTGACGTCACCGGTCACTTTCTTGAAGAGCTCTTCTGAGATCAGCTGGGCGCGGACCTCTTCCTTCGCCTGATCCTGTGTGAGCCCCTGCTGCTTGAGCGTCCTCTCGTAGCGCTGCTCGCTGCCGCCGTAGAACTGCTTCTTCAGTTGTTCGATGCGCTTGTTCACCTTGTCGTCCGTGATCTTGATTCCCATCCCTTCGGCCTCCTGCTCGAACTCGGCCCGCTGGATCAGGAACGTGACCGCCTGGCCCTTGAGCTGCTCGTACTCGGTGCTCCCGGGCTTCGGAAAGGGACGCTTCTGCGACTCGTAACTCTTCTTCGCGCGGTCCATGAGGGACTGGAACTGGTCCTTCGTGATCGGCTTCGAGCCGACGACGGCGGCGTCGTCGGAGCTCAGGCTCGCGGTCGAGGTGCCACCACAGCCGGCGACCAGGAGCACGAGCAAGCAGAACGCAAGGAGAATGAGTCGTTTCATTGAAAATGCGCCATTCGCAGCGGATTCGTCACGCTGCCTGGCGCGCGGCCAATATAGCAGCGACTAGCCACGCGGCCTCCGCCAAGCAACGTGGGTGGCGCCGCCGTCGGCGCCACCCCCACGATGCGTTCCCGGAACTAGCCGCGGGCGAGTTGGCCGCGAATCTCACCGGCCGGGTTTTTCGCGGTGTGGACGTTCACGTAGAGCAGGTGCTTCTTGAACGCCGACAGCAGTGCCGGCGTGATATTGGCCGTGCCGGTCACGCCGCTGGTGCACGGGCTGCAGAGCGGAACGACGATGTTGCCGGGCTTCCCCTTGGCGGCCTTGTGAATGTGCGCGGCTGTCGCCGACCCGGACAGTTTCGCGAAGGTCAGCTTCCACTTGAGTGTCGTGCCGCTGAGAGTGGCCTTGAACAGGCCGTGGGCGGCAGGGGTCTTGACGACTTGCTTCGGCACCTCCTGACCGGACGTAAGCGCGGCCGTCCAGACGGTTTTTTGCGGTGCGGCGAGCGAGAGCGCAGCCAGGACCAGGGTGCAGACGGCGCCGGCGGCAATCACTGTTACGAGCTTCTTCATGGACTCCTCCTCGTGGGCTTTTCCTGCCCTCGTTGCTGTATTGCAATACCTCTATTCGTTGAAACCCCGTCGCCGGTTTGCCGGACGCTTCGGTTGCTAGTCCCGATGAAGGCTCTGCAGGGCATCGACGAGTCGCAACGCCTGCGGGAAACCCTCTTCTCGCAGCGACACCTCGCGGTTCGCGGTGGTGTAAACGGCGGTGTCGACCCGCCGCCGCAGATCGCGAAGCTCTTCGGAGCCGAGCACGATCTGCCCGATGCTGGCCTTGCCGCCGCGGAAGACGAAGTAGTCGGCGCCGGCGCGCGCCAGCTTCAGCTTCGCCTCCTGAATCAGGAACAGATTCTCGACGGGCTCGGGCAGCGGTCCGAAGCGGTCCTCGGTCCCGGCCTGCAGCTCGCGCAGCTCATCCTCGGACTCGGTCAGTGCCAGCCGGCGATGGAGGTCGATCTTGAGCGCCTCCGACGCGATGTACTCCGGCGGAACGTACGCGTCGACCCGCGCGTCGACGCGGACTGGGCGCGCGGCGACCCGTCGCTCACCGGAGAGCTCGGCAACGGCCTCGGCGAGCATCTCCACGTACAGCTCGAAGCCGAGGGCCGCGACGTGGCCCGACTGCTCGTCGCCGAGCAGGTTGCCGGCGCCACGAATCTCGAGATCGCGCATCGCGATTGCGAAGCCGGCGCCGAGCTCGGTGTGATCCGCGAGAGTGGCGAGGCGCGCGCGAGCCTCGGGAGTCAGCTCCGACATATCCGGATAGAAGAGGAACGCGTGGGCGGTCACGTCGGAGCGGCCGACCCTGCCACGGATCTGGTAAAGCTGCGACAGGCCGAGCTGGTCGGCGCGCTCGATGATCAAGGTGTTGGCCTGCGGGATGTCGAGGCCCGACTCGATGATCGTCGTCGACACGAGCACGTCCGCGTCGCCGCGCAGGAAGGCATGCATCTTCTCCTCGAGCTCGCGCTCGCGCATCTGGCCGTGCGCGGCGAGGAAGCGCAGGTTCGGCGCGAGCTGTTGCAGCTTCTCGAGCGCGTCGTCGATCGTCTCGACGCGGTTGTGCAAGTAGAAAGCCTGTCCGCCGCGCTCGACCTCGCGCTCGAGGGCGAGCTTGATCGCCTCTTCGTCGTACTCGCTCACGGTCGTTCGGATCGGCCGGCGACCTTCCGGCGGCGTTTCGATGATCGAGATGTCGCGAAGGCCGGACAGCGACATGTGCAACGTGCGCGGAATCGGCGTCGCGCTCAGGGTGAGCACGTCGACCTCGAGCCGCAGGGCGCGCAGCAACTCTTTCTGGGCGACGCCGAAGCGTTGCTCCTCGTCGAGGATGACGAGCCCGAGCTCCTTCGGGATGACGTCGCGGCTGAGGACCCGATGCGTGCCGATGAGGACGTCGACCTTGCCGGCCTGGAAATCTGCGAGCACCTGCTTCACCTCCCGCGGCGCGCGGAAGCGCGAGACCATCTCGACACGCACGGGAAAGTCGCGGTAGCGCTCGCGGAACGTGTGCCAGTGCTGCTCGGCGAGGATCGTCGTCGGCGCGAGCATGAGCGTCTGCTTGCCGTTGACTGCGACGGCGAAGGCGGCGCGAATCGCGACCTCGGTCTTGCCGAACCCGACGTCCCCGCACACGAGACGGTCCATGGGACGCGGCGCCTCCAGATCTTCCTTCACTGCCTCGATCGCAGCCTGCTGGTCCGGCGTCTCCCGATACGGGAACTCCGCCTCCAGCCGCTCCAGGTATTCGTGGCGCAGGTCGTACGCAACGCCGGGCGCCTGCTGCCGCTGCGCGTAGAGCGCGAGCAGCTCGCCGGCCAGCTCGCGAACGGATTCACGAGCGCGGGTCTTGAGGTTGTCCCACCCCTTGCCGCCGAGCTTCGAGAGCGCCGGCGCCGAGGTGTCGGCGCCGATGTAGCGCGATACCTTCCCGAGCTGCTCGTGCGGGACGTACAGGCGGTCGTCGCCACGGAAGCCGAGGAAGAGGTAGTCGCGCGTCACGCCGGCGACCTCCTTCGTTTCGAAGCCGAGCAGCTTGCCGACGCCGTGGTCCTCGTGGACGACGAAGTCGCCGCTGCGCAGGTCGGCAAACGACTGGAGAGCGCGTCCGCCGGCTCGCCGTTCACGCGGCGGCCGCTTGCGGAAGACCTGCGTATCGGGGAGCAGAACGAGGCCGAGGTCTCGCCAGACGAAGCCGCGGCGCGCAGGCGTGACGGCGAACATGAGTCCCGCCTCGCGCGGCAGCTCTCCATCTGCGATGACCCGCGCTTCAATGCGGCGGAGGAGATTCTGCTGCCGCAACGCCTCGCCGAGATGCGGGAACGCGACGACGACGCGCTGTCCGGAACGCACGAACGCCGTCAGTTCGTTCTCCGCTTCCGCCAGGCCGCGGGCGACGAGGGCCGGCCGCTGCGCCTCGAAGGCGAACGGTTGTCCCGCGGGAAGCGTGTCGAGGAGCGCAGCCTTGCCGAACGGCACCGGCTCGAGGCCCTCCTCCTCCCAGACCGTGCGGACCTCGCCGGCCTGCCACACGAGATCAGGACCGCCCGGCACGGGCCGCACCAGGTCGGTCGGGATCTGAGTCGCCTCCCCGTCGTCCCGAAGCGTCGGCTCGACGAGATCCAGGCGGCGCTCGACCGCCGGATAGATGACTGCCGTCTCGACCGGATGCAGTGCGCGCTGCGTGAAGGGCGAGAACGCACGCATCTGCTCGATCTCGTCTCCCCAGAACTCGATCCGAAGCGGTTCCCGTCCCGTCGTCGGGAAGACGTCGACGAGGCCGCCGCGGACCGCGAATTGGCCGCGCTCGTCGGCGCGCTCGACTCGTTCGTAGCCAGACAGCGCAAGCGTCTCGGAGAGCTGCTCGAGACTGATCTCCTCGCCCGGCGCGATGCGAATCGGCTGCGGGCGCGCCTTCGGAGGTGGTATCGGCTCTGCGAGCGCCGCGGCCGAAGCTGCGACGAGCCCGCCCGCGGCGAGGACGTCGAGCGCGCGTGCCCGCTCACCGACAAGGTGTGGCGCGGGGTCGAGGCCGGAGCCCCAGTGGACACCGCGGCTCGGAAGCATCGCGACGCGCTCGTCGCCGAGGAACCAGGCGGCGCCCTCGGCCGCGTCACGTGCGTCCTGATCCTCCGGAGCGAGGAGAACGAGCGGCCGATCGAGCTCCTCGTGAAGCGAGGCGAGCAGCAGTGGCAGCGCCGGTTCCGAAACGCGGGCAGGAGCAGGGAACGCCTCGGCGTAGCCTTTGAGGCGTTCGGTCGCGCGGAGCTCCGCGACGAAGGGGTGCAAGATCGAGTGGTCCATGACCAAAAGCCGAACCCCGCGGGTTCGGCGCTTGTCATGGTACCCCCGCATGGATGGTCGACCCGCCGCGGAGCGCGAGCTGGTTCCGCTCCGACGGAACCGGGACTTCGTCCTCCTCCAGATCGGCCAAGCACTGTCCACCGTCGGGTCGGAGGCTTCGGGGATCGCCTACCCGCTGCTCGTGCTCGCGCTCACCGGCTCGCCGGCGAAGGCAGGGTTGGCGGCGTTCGCGCGTCTCATCCCCTACGCGTTGTTCGCACTCCCCGCCGGTGTTGCATCAGACCGCTTCAACCGCAAGTGGCTGATGATCTGGGCCGACGTCATGCGGGTGCTCGCGCTCGGCTCGCTCGGTATCAGTGCCGCGACCGGACACGTCACGTTCCCCCAGATCCTGATCGTCGCTTTCGTCGAAGGGACGATGTTCGTCATCTTCAACATCGCGGAGATCGGAGCAGTCCGCTCGGTCGTTCCAGCGTTGCAGCTCCAACGGGCCTTCGCAACCGAGCAGGCCCGGATGTCGAGTGTGTATCTCGCGGGCCCACCGCTCGGAGGCGCGCTCTTCGGGCTCGCGCGATCGCTGCCGTTTCTCGTGGACGCGGTCTCCTACGCGTTCTCGACCGGAACGTTGCTCGCGATGCGGACGCCGTTCCAGGAGGAGCGCGAGGAGGGCGAGACTGCCGGCCTCTTGACACAGATCAAAGAGGGGCTCGCCTGGCTCTGGGGCCATGCGTTTCTGCGGACGTGTGCACTCCTCTTCGTCGGGGGAAACTTCCTCTTCGGGGCGCTGGAACTGGTGCTGATCGTCGCCGCGAAGCGACAGGGCTACTCGTCTGCAGTCATCGGCGGGCTCGTGGCGGCAACCGGTGCCTTCTCGTTGCTCGGCTCGGTCGCCGCGCCACGCTTCTTGCGCCTGCTGCCGATGCGGAGCGTGCTCGTACTGGCAGCGTGGCTGGCGCTCGGCCTGGTCGCATTCGTCGTCGAGCCCAACGTCGTCGTGCTCGTTGCCGGAACCGCTCCGTTGATCTTCTTCAACCCGACTGTCAACGCCATGGTGATCGGCTATCGGGTCGCGCTCGTGCCCGATCGGCTGCAGGGACGAGTGAACAGCGTCGCCAGGTCGCTAGCCCTTCTCGCCTACCCGCTGGGACCTGTCGTCGCGGGGCTCCTCCTTGCCACTTACTCGGCCAGGACGACCGCGGCGTTCGTGCTTGCAGGCTTCGTCATCCTCGCGATCCTGACGACCGTGAACCGCTCCATCCGTGGAGCACCGAGCTTCGACGAAGTGACCGCCACCGCTAGTTGAACTCCGCCTGCGCGCGCTCGAGCCCCTCGGCGTCGAGCTTCTCGACGGCGTCGGCTGCGCGGGCGACGAGCGTATCCGCGTCTTCCTCGGCGGTGAAGTTCGAGAGCACGTAGTCAGCGGGCTTGCGCGGATCGCCCCGGCCCGGGCGGCCAACGCCGACGCGCAGGCGCAGAAAGTCCGGAGTCTTGAGCTGCGCTGCGATCGAGCGGAGCCCGTTGTGGCCTGCAAGGCCTCCACCGCTGCGGGCCTGCAAGCGGCCCGGATCGAGATCGATCTCGTCGTGAACCACGAGGATTGCGTCGGGCTCGAGCTTGAAGAAGCGCGCGGCCGCACCGACGGATCGGCCAGATTCGTTCATGAACGTCTCGGGCTTGAGCAGTCCGACACGGTGGCCGTCGAGGCGGATCTCCGCGAGCTGCCCGGAGAACTTGCCCTTCCAGGACCCGCCGTGCCTGCGCGCAAGCTCCTCGACGACCATCCAGCCGACGTTGTGCCGATTGCCGGCGTATTCGCGGCCCGGATTGCCGAGGCCGACGACGAGCAATTCGAGCGACGAGGCCCGGTCGCCTCGACGCCACGGGAGGCGCATCTAACTCTCGGGCTGTTCGCCCGAGGCCGCGTCTGCGGCCGGTGCCTCGCCCTCGGCAACGCCTTCGGCAGCCTCGCCTTCCGGCACCTCGCCTTCGGGCAGCTCCTCGCCCTCCGCCAGCTCTTCGGGCTCCGGCTCGACTTCGCGCGTCGGCAGGCCGACAGTGGCGAGCACGGTCTCTTCCGGGTCGTCGAGATAGGTGACGCCGTCCATCGGCGCGAGGTCGGCAAGGCGGAGCGTGTCGCCGATCGCCATGCCGCTGACGTCGAGGTCGATGTGCTCGGGAATCTCCATCGGCAAGGCTTCGACGTTGATCTCGCGCTGCACCTGCGAGAGCACGCCGCCCTCCTTCACGCCGGCCGGCTCCCCGACCAGCTGGACGTTGACGCTCGCCTGGATCGGCTGGTCGAGCCGCACCTCGTGCAGATCGATGTGCGAGATGTGACCTCTGATCGGGTCCTGCTGGTAGTCCTTGAGGATCGAGGCATGTGTCGTCGACTGTCCCTCGAGGACGACGTCGAGGATCGCGTGGAGGCCACCGGCTCCGCTTAGGACGCGCCGGAGCTCGCGCTCGGGGACGGCGATCGCGTACGAGCTCTTGCCTTTTCCGTAGAGGACACCGGGGATGAACCCCCGCTTACGCAGGCGCCGCGCGTCGGCGGAGCCGCGCGCCTCGCGCTCCTGGACCGTCAGCTTGATTCGTTCGCCAGCCATTTTCGGCGGCGAATGGTAGCTACTTCTTTACGTGGAGGTTGATCCCGAGCAGGATCAGCGGCCAGAGGAAGATGGCGAAGATCGCGGAGAGCACGCCCCGCCAGCCGTTGATGTGCTGGAAGTAGTGGTGCGACGCAGCGATCGCAACGCCGACCGCGACGTAGACGAGGGTGAGGAGGCTGACTCCGGGGACTCGACGCATTGGCTGGGTCCTAACCCGCGCCGCGGTTTAAGAAACAGAAGGTACGCCGGAGCCAGGCTGAACCCAGGCACCGGAGAAAGTAACGGTGTCCGCCCGGCTCACGCCAGGTGCGGGGTTTAGAACAAGGCGTTCATGTCGCCGAAAATGGCGGACACCGAGTCGTCGGAGAAGACGTTGTGGATCGTCTCGGCGAGGATGTCGGCGACTGTCAGCACCGTTACCCGCTCCGGCTTCGTCAGCGGGTCGATCGGCATGGTGTCGGTGACGATGACGCTGTCGAGGGCGCTGGCTTCGATGCGCTCGATCGCGGGCGGGGAGAAGATGCCGTGCGTCGCGCAAGCGAAGACTCTCTTCGCGCCGCGCTGCTTCAGGAAATCGGCGCCGGCCACGAGCGTCCCGGCCGTGTCGGCCATGTCGTCGGTCATCACCGCGCACTTGCCTTCGATGTCGCCGATGACGTTCGTGACGCGCGCGACGTTGTGCGCAGGCCGATCCTTCTGGAGCACCGCCAGGTCGCCGCCGATCATCTCGGCGAACTTGCTCGCCAGCCGGGTGCGGCCGGTGTCGGGCGCGACCGCGACCACCTCCTCAGCGAGACCCAGGTCGCGCACGTACTGCGCCAGCATCGGCAGAGCGGTCATGTGATCGACGGGAACCTCGAAGAAGCCCTGCACCTGTCCGGCGTGCAGGTCCATCGTCAGGACGCGGTCGGCGCCTGCCGACTGGATCATCTCCGCCACGAGCTTTGCGGTGATCGGCTCGCGCGGCCGTGACTTCTTGTCCTGCCGGGAGTACGGATACAGCGGCAACACGGCAGTGATGCGCTTCGCCGAGGCGAGCTTCGCGGCGTCGATCATGATCAGCAGCTCCATCAGATGCTGGTCGACCGGCGGCGAGCTCGTCTGGACGATGAAGACGTCGGCACCCCGGATCGACTCTTCGTACCGGCAGTACGTTTCGCCGCTTGCGAACGTGCGCAACGACACGTCGCCGGCCTGGATCCCGAGCTTCGCCGCGATCCGCTGCGCCAGCGCGGGATGCGAGCGGCCTGAGAAGAGCATGAGCCGCTTGGACGGCCCGCGCTCGATCCAGTGTTCGGGCTTGACCTCGGCTTTGGTCTCTGCGACCTCGAGCCCTGGCAAGCGAGTCAGCTCAGTTGTTGCGCTTTCCACGGAGATAGCCCTCTTTCGTGATCTGCTTCGGGGGAAAACCGGCGAGCGATTCGGGAGGGACATCTTCTGTTATGTACGAACCGCCTGCAATCCATGCGTCGTCCCCGACCTCTACCGGCGCCTCGAACCCATTGTGAATGCCGGTGTGGACGTTTCGCCCGATCTTCGTCTTTCCCTTGGGCCGGTCGGGCTGGTGGGGGAAATTGGCGGTGATGTTCCCGGCAGCGATGTTGGAATCCTCACCGACCTCGGCGTCGCCGATGTAGGAGAGGTGCGGCACCTTCGTCCGCGCACCGATCTCGGAGTTCTTGATCTCGACGAACGTCCCGGCCTTGGCGCCCGGCCCCAGCCTCGTGCCCGGCCGGAGGTAACAGAACGGGCCCACCTTGGCGCCGGCGCCGATCTCGGAGTCATCGGCCACCACGTGCGGGCCGACCTCGGCCCCGGCGGCCACGCGGGTGCGTCCGCGCAAGACCGTGAACGGATGGATCGTCGAGTCGGGCTCGAGCTCGACATCGGGATCGATCCAGGTCGTCTGTGGGTCGACGATGGTGACGCCTGCGAGCATGTGTTCTCTGTTCACGCGCGCGCGTAGGAAAGCAGCTGCGTCGGCGAGCTCCGCGCGTGTATTCACTCCTTCCACTTCATCGGCATCCGGAGCCTTGAACACGACAACCTCCTCCCCTCCTTCGACCAGCAGCCGCACCGCGTCGGTGAGATAGAGCTCGCCCTGCGCGTTCGCCGGCTCGATGCGGTCGAGAACCGGCCAGAGCTTGTCGGCGGCAAAGACGTAGATCGACGAATTGACCTCTCCGATCGCCCGTTGGGCGTCGTCGGCATCCGCATTCTCCACGATCGCGTCCAGGCGGCCGTCATCGTCGCGGACGATGCGTCCATACGCCAGGGGGTCTGGCGGTTCGAACGAGAGCACGGTCGCACTCGCTGTGGCAGAGCGGTGCTCTGCCACCAGCTGTTCGAGCAGGTGCGAGGTGATGCGCGGATGATCGCCGGAAACCACAAGGATGGTTTCCGCGTCACCGACGCTCTCGCGCGCGGCGCGAAGAGAGTCGCCCGTGCCGAGCGGCTGTTCTTGAACGGCGACGGTCACCCCGTCGAGGGCGCCGGCAGCCGCAGGCGAGAGGACGACGACCAGCGGATCCGCGCCGAGCGGACGCACCGCCTCGACGACCCAGTCGACGAGACGCCGGCCGAGCAATGGGTGCAGGTGCTTCGGCGTCGCGGACTTCATGCGCGTGCCGAGGCCCGCCGCCATGACGACTGCCGCTAGATCGCTGGTTGCCATCAGTGCCCCTTCCAGTAGTGCCGTCGAGCTTCTGGGCTAGCTGGGGCGCCAGGATTCGAACCTGGGATCGCGGGACCAAAACCCGCTGCCTTACCACTTGGCTACGCCCCACTAACGCCGTTTCTACCAAGTGTCGCAGCCTAAGCGCCGACGCCGCCGGACGGCGGCCCCCGCCGGCAAAGCCGCCGCGGCCTTGACGGTCGGCGCCGCAAGCGGCGCCTCGGCACTTGGCTACGGCCCAATCGGTAGTCGCTGATTGAAGACGATAGACGGCCGCTCGACGGCGTACTCGGCTACGCCCCACAGAGGGAGCTTAAGTGCGCCGGGAGTCCGAGAAGAGATACACGAGGGCGATGATCGCGAAGACCACGATCGCGACGATCGCGACGAGCTTGAGGACGAAGGCGAGGATGACCACGAGGATCGCGAGCGCCTGCGACGCCGCGGCGATCCACGTCAGCTGACGTCCGACGTCCCAGCGCATGTTGCGGCCCGCGACGATGTAGAGGGCAAGCAGGATCGTGCCGATGATGATGACGGTCCACTTCGTCAGGTCGGGCGTGAGTGCGACGAGAAGCCCTTCGACCACGGCGACCCACAGAGCGAGGCGCAGTCGCCGTTCGCGGAGCCATCTGCCGATACGCGTGCTGCCGGCTTCGATCATCGGCTGGCTGTACGCCATGTGGTCAACGGTACCACGCAGGTGCTGTCAGCCAGGTGCGCCCTTCGGGGGAGATTTCCTTCTGCGCTGCCCGCGCCTGGTCCCCGTGCAAGAACAGCCCGTAGACCATCGGCCCGGCCCCTGTGACGTCTGCTCGGAACGCCCCGAGCGCCACGAGCGCACGCGTCAACGGGGACGATGCGAGGTCGTTCGGCGGCAGCCCTGCGAGGTCGCGCGGACGCTTGACGTGTTCCAGCGACCCGAGCAGCGCGGCGCGCCGCTCCTGGAAGCCGCTCTCGCCTCCGTGTGCGTCGAATGCGGCGTATACCTGCTCGGTGGAGCTCTTCACGACCTTGCGAGGCAGAACGAGCAGAACCCAGTAGTCCTGGGGAAGCTCGAGAGTCTCGAGGTCGGTTCCGTCGCGGGTGCCGAGCTGTGGCCCGTCCTCCAGGAAGAATGGAACGTCCGCTCCCAACGTGCGCGCAAGAGTGCGTAGCCGCTCGGCGGGATACGGATCGGGTCGCAACGCGTTTGCCAAACGCAACGCGGTCGCCGCGTCGGAGCTGCCGCCGCCCAGTCCCGCGGCAACTGGAAGACGTTTCTGGATCCGCGCGCTGAAGCTCGCACTGTCGCCGTCGGCTACGCATTCGAGGGCGCGCCGAACGAGCGTGTCTCCGTCGAAGCCCGCAACACTCAGCGCAGTCGAGCGGTCGACCGCGATCCGGTCCGCCAACGCAACGCGCTGGTAGACCGTGACGACCTCGTGCTTCCCGTCCTCACGGACTGGACCGACGACGAGCGACAGGTTGATCTTGGCAGGCGCGGGTGCTCGCGTCACTTCAGCGCCTCCGCGAGCGCGAGGAACTCATCGGGCTCAAGCTCCTCGGCTCGAACGTTCGGCGCTCGACCGATACTGGCGATCGCATCCTCGGCGCGAGCGCGTTCCGCAATTCCCGCGAGCTCCAGTGAGTTTGCGAGGCGCTTGCGCCGGTGTGCGAATGAGCCCTCAACGATTTGCTTGATGCGCCGGAAGTCGTTCGGCAGCCCGGTGCGCCTGAAGGCGACGAGCGCAGAGTCGACGTTCGGCCGAGGCCGAAACACCGTTGGGGAAACCGGATGGAAGCCCGTACGCACGGCCACCAACTGCACGAGGACTGACACTGCGCCGTACGCCTTGGTCGAGGGCGCAGCAAAGAAGCGGTCCGCAACCTCGCGCTGCACCATCACGGTCCACAGCTCGATTCCCGGCAGGCGGTCGAGGCTCTCGGCAATCAACGGCGTCGCGACGTTGTACGGGAGGTTGGCCACGAGCTTCTTCGCGCCGGGCGCCGCCTTCGCCAGGTCGAGCTTCAGGGCATCGCCGAAGCGCAACTCGACGTTCGGCCGGCCGGCCAATCGCTCGACGAGCTCCGGCCCGAGCGACGTATCCAGCTCGACCGTGTAGACCTGGGCCACGCGGTCCGCGAGGTAGGTGGTCAGGATGCCGAGCCCGGGCCCGATCTCGAGCACGACGTCGTCTTCGGCGAGCTCCGCCAGGCGGCCGATCACGCCGAGGATGTTCTCGTCGACCAGGAAGTTCTGCCCCAGCCTTTTCTTCGCCCTCACCGTCATGGCAGTCCGAAAGCTACGCTCGCGTTCGCGTCGATCTGCGCGGCGAGCGCATCGGGCTCGTCGCCACGAGCTTCGGCGAGCGCCGAGACCGTGTAGACGACATACGCGGGCTCATTGGTCTTGCCGCGGACCGGCTGCGGCGCCAGATACGGAGAATCCGTCTCGGCGAGGATCAGCTCGGCCGGAACGGCCCGCGCTGCGGTGCGCAGCTCTTCCGCCTTCGCGTACGTGACGTTTCCGGCAAACGAGACGTACCAGCCACGCTCGAGGGCTTCGGGAAGCAACGCGGGCGACGAGAAACAGTGCAGGACAACCGTGCCGTCGAACCATTGTCGGAGGACGGCGACCGTATCGTCGTCGGCGGCGCGGTTGTGAATCACGACGGGCAACTGAGCTCGCTTCGCGAGCCCGAGCTGATAGATGAACACCTTGGTCTGAGCCTCCCGCGGCGCGTAGTCACGGTAGTAGTCGAGCCCGATCTCTCCCACGGCGACGATCTTCGGGTGCGCGAGCAGGCGCCCGAGTGTGTCGACGTCGAAGTCTGAGCCCGCCTCGTGTGGATGGATTCCCGCGACGCCGTAGACGCCGTCCTGTTCCTCGACGATCGGGAGCGTCTTGGCCCACGAGCCCGGATCCGTTCCGATCGTGAGGATCCTTGTCACGCCCGCCTCGCGGGCGCGCACGACGGCTGCTGCCGGATCGTCTAGCGCGTCGAGATGCGCGTGCGTGTCGATCACGCCACGGTGGTAGGAGCGTCCACGCGCGGGAAGAGCGGCGTCGCCGGCTCGATCCCATCCGCGGAGACCGTGCGGCCCGTCTCCACGTTCTCCCACGCGAGGTCCTCTGACTGGCCGAGCGCCTGCAAGATGCGCGGCGCGGTTTGCGGAAGGTACGCGGAGAGCGCCACCGCGGCAACGCGGAGCCCGTCGGCCAGGTCGTACAGCACACGATCGAGCTCGCCCGCACGCGCGTCATCCTTGGCTAGCTCCCACGGCTTCGTCTGCTCCACATGCTTGTTGAGGGACCGGACCAGATCCCACATCACGTCGACTGCACCCGTGACGTCGAACATGTCGAGCCGCGCCGGCACTTCGCGCTTCACCGCCTCGATCGCGTCGGACACCCGGCTCTCTCCGGCAGGCGCCGGGATACGTCCCTCCCGATAACGGGCAATCATCGCCGTCGTTCGCGAGACGAGGTTTCCAAGGTCGTTGGCAAGCTCGCGCTCGTAGCGCTCATGGAGGCTTTCGAGTGTCACGTTTCCGTCCTGCCCGAACGAGACGGCCCGCACGGCCCAAAAACGGACCGCGTCGCTGCCGTACACGTCGACGAGATCGAGCGGGTCGATGACGTTACCTACGGACTTCGAGATCTTCTTGTCGTCGAGCAGCAGATAGCCGTGCACGAAGAGCTGCTTCGGCACGTCGTAGTCGGCGGCCAAGAGCAAAGCTGGCCAGAACACACAGTGGAAGCGCAGGATGTCCTTCGCCAGCAGGTGACGCACCTCCGGCCAGAACTTGTCGCGGAGGTCCTCGCCCTCGCGCGCGTAGGTCAGCGCACTCAGATAGTTGATGAGCGCATCGACCCAGACGTAGACGACCTGGCTCTCGTCCCACGGGACCGGGACGCCCCAGGTCTGGCCCGCGCGGCTGAGGCTGAAGTCCTGGAGGCCACCCTCGATGAACGAGCGCGCCTCGTTGTACCGAAAGCGTGGCAGGACGAAGTCGGGCCGCGCTTCGTAGAGGTCGAGCAAGGGCTGCTCAAAGGCGGAGAGCTTGAAGAAGTAGTTCGTCTCCTCGATCCGCTCGGGCACGGTGCCGTGAATCGGGCACTTGCCGTCGACCAGCTCGGCCTCCGCCTTGAACTCCTCACAGCCGACGCAGTAGAGACCCGAGTAGATGTCCTGATAGATGTAGCCGTTGTCGTAGATCCGCTGGATGAACTCCTGGACGAATCGCTTGTGTCCCTCGTCGGTCGTGCGAATGAAGAAGTCGTAGTCGGCATCGACCCGCCTAGGCAGCTCTTTCCAGGCTTCGGCGATCTGGTCGACGTAGGTCTTCGGGTCGAGTCCCTGCTCCTCGGCCACCCGGGAGACCTTGGAGCCGTGCTCGTCCGTCCCGGTCAAGAAGAACGTCTCGTCGCCCTGCTGCTTGTGATGGCGCGCGAGGATGTCGGCCACGATCGTCGTGTACGCGTGGCCGATGTGTGGTGTCGAGTTGACGTAGTAGATCGGTGTCGTGATGTAGAAGGCGTTCACCTGAATCCATGATAGGGAGCGTGTCGAGCGGCTTCCGGCGCAGACGACCACGTAGAGCGAGCAGCGCCGCGGCCGCTGCAACTGCGACCCCCGCCGGGAGTCCCCAGCCGCCGCCGGATCGGGCCGAAGCCGGGCGGGTGCCCGCCCGCCGCGAGTCGAGCACGCGCAGTCCTGACCGTCGTAGCTTGATCGCGTGCCCGCCGAAACTTCCGTGTGTCGAAGAACGAACGGACCGCAACTCCAGCGTAGCCAGCGGCGTCGCCCTCGCGGCGGTCGCGACGCGCGGACGGTTGCGAACATTTGCCTGTTTCGCCGGCGTCTCGGATTCGGACGCAGCCGACGAGGTTGTAGGCCGAATCGTGGACGTCTCGCCGCTCACGATCGTCGATTCGACCGGCCCGGTCTCCCCCGCGGACACAGCCGGGCTCTCCGGCGCACTCCGCACCGAGCTGCCCTTCGCCTCGGTTGTCGTGGCCGCGGGCGCCGCCGCCCCAACCGACGAGGCAGGCGCAGCGACCTGGGCCGCAGCAATCGGCGCAGGTTGCGCGGAGCCTGTCGCACCCGCAGCGGCGGATCCAGATCCCGGAACAGAGGCAACGCCCGGCTCGGCGGCCGACGACGGCGAAGACACACCGCGAGGAGGCAGCAAGGTCAGCGGATCGACGTACCCTTGCGGGTCGCTCGTCGTGCGCGCGCCGAAGTACACGTAGGGCTCCGCCAAGTCGACGGCGCCGCTCGGCCCGACCGTTCCCACGACCGACCCTTCTCGGACGAGCGCCCCACGTGCCACCCCGATCGACCCGAGGTGGACGAGCGTGGCGGTGTAGCCGAAGGGCGTCTGGATCGACAGCGTCTTCCCACCCGTCGGCACCGTCCCCGCGAAAGACACGACTCCCTCCGCCGGGGCGACCACAGGGCTGCCGCTCGGCGCGCCCAGATCGACGCCGCGATGCTGGCCACCCGCGTACGGATGCGCGTGGTCGAACGCAAACGGACGCAACACGGGTCCGTCGACGGGCCAAGTCCAGGCCTGTGCGCCCGTGACGGGAAGCGCACACGCACAGATGATCAGGATCGCAAGTCGCCGCACAGTTCCCTCCTTGTTGCCAATTTTGAGAACAAGGCGACGGTAGCAAGATCGATCGCTGTTGTCAATACTGGCTACAAAGTACTGCGGTAGAGCTCGTTGCGAGCGACCCCGGTCAGGCGCGAGACGACCTCGGCCGCCCGCCGGCGTGCAACTCCGGCGGCGACAAGCTCGGCGACCGCCTCGAGCGCCACGCTCAGGTCGCGTTCCTCCCCGCCCGGCCCGAGCACGAGCGTGATCTCGCCCTTCGGCGCATCCGGGAAGCGCGCCGACACTTCCGCGGCCGATCCGCGCACGACTTCCTCGAACTTCTTCGTCAGCTCGCGGCAGACCGCTAGCTCCCGCTCGGGCTGCACGGCCGCCAGCGAACGCAACGTCGCCGGCAACCGCTGCGGCGACTCGAACGCGACCACGGGATACGTCCAGCCTGCGAGCTCGCGCCACAACGCTGTCAACGCGCCGGCACCGCGCGGCAGGAAGCCGACGAACTGGTACCGGTCCGCCGCGAACCCGGCGGCGACGAGCGCCGTATCAACAGCCGATGGGCCGGGGAGCACAGTCACAGGCACACCGTGCTCGAGCGCCGCACGAACGAGACGGCCGCCGGGATCGCTGATCCCGGGCATCCCCGCGTCGCTGACGAGGGCGACACGCTCGCCGGCCAGGAGCAGCGGCAGGAGCTCCGCCGTCCGCTTGGCCTCGTTGTGCTCGTGGTACGAGAGGAGCTTCACCCCGGAGATCCCGTGCCTGGCGAGCAGCACCCCGGTGTGACGCGTGTCCTCGCAGAGGATCAGGTCCACGGAGCGGAGCTCCTCGAGCAGGCGCAGCGTGACGTCGTCGAGGTTCCCGATCGGCGTCGCGCAGACGGCGAGCGGCAAGGTGCTACCCCGCTGCGTCGAAGGCGACGAGGCCGGCGCCGATGAGACCCGCTGCGGTCCCGAGCTGAGCGCGCACGATCGGCACGCGGTAGCCCGCTCGCGCGAGCGCTTCACGGCGGAGGATCTCGCGCGCGGGATCGAGCACGAAGTCGCCGGCAGCCGCGAAGCCACCTCCGATCACGATCAGCTCCGGGTTGAAGATGTTCACGAGGCTGCCGATGCCCGCACCGAGGTGACGGCCGATGCCGTCGAGAATCTCGATCGCGCGGGTTTCCCCCTCATTCGCGAGTCGGACGAGGCGATGCGCGTCGACCGCGGGCCCGAACTCCTCCGCCGCGAGCTTCCCGGCCGCGACGCCGGTGACGTACGGCTCGAGGTGCCCGCGCCCAGTACACGATCCCTGACAGGGAAGCCCGTCGTAGACGAGCACGATGTGCCCGAACTCGGCCCAGCCGCGGAAGAGCTGCCCGTCGACGACCGCGCCGCCCCCGCAACCCGTCCCGAGGGTGAGCATGATCATCGAGTCGACGTCGCGCGCAGCGCCGAAACGGAACTCCGCGTAGGTCGCCGCGTTCGCGTCGTTCTCGATTCCGACAGGTAGGCCAAAGCGCTTCTTCATCCTCTGGCGGAAGTCGATGTCCGTGAGCGGAATGTTCACGGCCTGCAGAGCGCGGCCGGTCCGCTGGTCGATGGGAGACGGGATGCCAAATCCGAGGGCGCCGATCTCGTCCGTCAGAAGCTCCTCGACCGCCTCGTCCAGCCCCGCCAGCAGCTCGTCCTCGGAGGCGGTCCGGGTCTGGTGCTCGCGGCGGTGCTCCACATGCCCCTCCCGGTCGACGATTCCTGCCAGGATCTTCGTACCGCCGAGGTCGACGCCGATGACGCGTTTTTCGTTCAAAGCGCGCGGCTACCCTACTGGGTCGATGCCGACGGAAGAGAAGCCCTACCGCGTCTACCGGGGCGGGCGCGTCAAGGGCAAGGTTCCGCTGGAGCGTCCGCAGCAGGCGCGGCCGGACCGGAATGGGCGCCGCGCCCGCGAGCCGAAGATCCGCCGGCCTCGACGCCGCTGGAGCTGGAAACGGCGCATCGGCCTGGGCCTGATCATCGTGCTCGTCGTCGCGGTGGTCTGGGGGATCGCGGGCTACCTGGCTTTCCGCAGCGGAGTCGACAAGGCGAACGCGCGGCTCGACCAGTCCGTGCTCCCCGTGCTCGCGAAGCAGAACGGGCTCATGCTGTCGAACCCGACCACGATGCTGCTGCTCGGTCGGGATCACGAGAACACGGACCGCCGGGTCAGTCTGAACCACTCGGACTCGATCATGGTCCTGCGCACGGATCCCGGCCGGCACCGGCTCGTGTACCTCTCGATCCCGCGCGACCTGCGCGTGCCGATTCCCGGCCACGGCGAGGATCGGATCAACTCGGCTTACCAGCTGGGTGGCGCCGCCCTCACGGTCCGGACGATCCAGAACCTCACCGGGCTCCAGATCAATCACGTGATGATCGTCGACTTCCGCAGCTTCAAGAGCCTGATCGACAACATCGGGGGCATCGACGTCAACGTGCCGGCGCCGATCTTGTCGAACAAGTTCGACTGCCCGTACAAGGCATCACGCTGCGCGAGCTGGCACGGTTATCGATTCAGGAAAGGCACGCAGCACATGAGCGGCCAGCGCGCGCTCATCTATTCGCGCATTCGGGAGAATCAGCTCAATCCAGCCGACAGCGACATCACACGCGGCCTGCGCCAGCAGGCGGTCTTGCGCGCCGTGATGGCCAAGCTGCTCGGCTTCGGGCCCATCGTGAGCCTGCCGTTCAACGGCGACTCGCTTCTGAAGCCGCTCACGACCGACCTCTCCGCCTGGCAGTTCATGCAACTCGGCTGGGTGCTGAAGCGTGCCGGGCAGAAGAACGCGTTGCACTGCCGGCTCGGCGGGACGGCGACCTCGATCGGCGGCTCGTCGGTGATCGTCGGAGACGAGCAGAACATTGCCGTCGTACAAATGGTCACCGGTCGAGCTGCGCCTCAGCCCCCGCAACCGGGCTCGGGTCAATACGGCCCCGGGTGCGTCGTCGGGAACCGGCAGTTTCGCTGAGAGCTAGCCGGCCTCTGCGGCCTTCTTCTCCGTCGGTTTGTCCTTCGTGTCACCCGAGCCCGAGTCCGACCCTGATTCCGAGGACGATTCCTTCGCCCGGTCGCGCTTCCGACCGCCACGCCCGTAGTCCGTCGAGTAGAAGCCGGAGCCGCGGAAGTGGACCGGGACCGGATAGAGAACCGTCTCCACGGGCGAGGCGCCGCAGACCGGGCACACCTCCGGCGGCGGGTCGGCAATGCGCTTGAAGACTTCGAAAACGTGCCCGTTCGGACACTTGTATTCGTACGTAGGCACGAGATTTAGGACGCTAGCAGTGTTATCGGTCTGGACACCGTAAAGAGAAAGCCCGTGGTCGAGCTCGCGACCCACTCGTCCGCGCTTGCGCGTGCCCGCGTGCGAGTCCGTGATGTGGACGCCTTCTGGGCCGGAACGACCGCAGTGACGGCAGCGCTGGCCGGCGTCCTCGGCTGGTTTCTGCGCACCTGGCCGCCCCACGAGGACGAGGCGCTCGCGCTCTTCGTCGGCCGCGGCTCGCTCGGGCATGTTCTGCGCACGGTCGTGACGGAGCGCGGCGGCGCGCCGCTCCACTTCGGCTTCGCGTGGCTCGTCGTGCATCTCGGGGGTGCGCTGACCGGCCTCCGGATCGTCTCGCTGGTCTTCGCCGTCGCGAGCGTCCCGCTGATCGCACTGCTCGGCGCTCGACTCGCCGATCGGACAGTCGGAGTCGTCGCGGCCGCACTCGCTTCGGGAACCTGGGTGCTCCTGTTCCATGGGATCTACGGGCGGATGTACAGCCTGTTCCTGTTCACGAGCCTGCTCTCGTTCCTGGGGTTGTTGTCCGCGCTCGACCGTGGCGGTCGACGCCGGTTTGCACTTTGGGGTGTCGCCCTGCTGCTGATGCTCGCCAGCCATCCGTACGCGGCGCTCGTCGTCGCCGCGCAAGGACTGTTCGTCGTCCTCCGTCGAAGGCGTCTGAGGCCGGCTCTCGTGACGCTCGGCGCGGTGGGGATCGCCGGGATCCCCTTCTGGTGGGCCGACCTCGTGTTGCGCGACCGCTTCGACGTCGGCGTCGGCGGCGGCGGGCCGCAACTCGGGTCACCGGCCTCGGTGTTGCACTACTTCTGGTGGGTCGCCGGCGACTTCAGCGCCGGTCACGGGGCGTGGTCGACACCCGTCCTGGTGCTCGCGCTCGTGGGAGCTATCCTGCTCTGGCGCCGCCGCCCTGAAAGCGTCGCGCTCTTCGCGTGTGTGATCGCCTTGCCGGGGCTCGCATTCATGCTCGCGACGCTGAACTCGACTGCGTCGCCCGAGGCACGTCACCTGATCTTCGCGCTCCCCTTCTTCAGCGTGCTGCTCGCCGTGCCGCTGGTCGAGCTCGGACGCCGCGGGGGACGCCTGGCATCCGCGCTGGCGGTGACCGCGGTCGCCGTCCTCCTGGTCGGAGAAGTGCGCTGGACGCATGAGAAGACGCCGCCGCTCTTCGACGGCGACCCGCCCGGCGAGGCGCAGGCGCGTAGCGCGGCGGCGGCGTGGCTCGCGTCGACGTATCGGCCGAGCGACGTCCTACTCGGCTACGAGCCCGTGTACCTGCAGGCGTGGGAGCGCAACCGCTCGTTCTCGGGACACACGCTTCCACGGGCGGACCCGGCCTTGCTGGCCTCGGCCTTGAAGGATATCCCGGAGCCGCTAGGTCGCGGTATCTGGGTTTTCGACGCGAGCGACACGACGAACGTGAAGGAACGGCAGACGATCCGGTATGCGTTGCCCACTCCGCAGAGCGCGTTCGAAGCTCGCGTCTACGGCCCGTTCCTCGTGATCCGCTCGCGAGAACCGCTCCTGACGCGTTCGCGCTATCTCGCGGTTTCGGAGAACGTGATGAGGCTCGGCCGGACGCTCGAGATCGGCGACGCGGACATCAACCTGAGCGCGCTGCTTCGCGCAGAGTCACGTTTGTAACTCGTCGCGCTCCTTGTCGACGATCTCGCGGTAGCACGGCGCACCTTCGAATGCCTCGAGCCCCTGGAGGACAGGCCGCTGCGGCTCGGTCCGTCGCCGCCTGCGACGGGCCGCGGCCAGGGCCGCGGAAGCTCCGAGCACGCCACCGACGACGAACGAGCCGAGCCGGCCGCCCCTGTGTTCGCCGTCCATGGGACGATTGTAGATGTGCTGGTCGTAACCCTCGGCGACGCGTTGCTCGACGTGATCGTGCGTCTGGACGAGCCGCTCACCTCTGGGGCGGATGCACTGGCGACCACGCAGACAGCGGCCGGTGGGCAGGCGGCGAACGTCGCCGCGTGGGTGGTGGCGCTCGGCTCACAGGCGCGAACCGTCTCGAAGCGAGGCGATGACCTTGCGGGTCAGCTCGTGACGACGGAGCTCGAGGCACGGGGAGTCGAGGTCGCAGGGCCCGTTGGCGGCCGCAACGGCATCGTCGTCTCCCTCGTCGGAGCAGACGGTGAGCGCACGATGGCGTCGGATCGTGGCGTCGCACCGGAGCTCTCTCCGCCCGACCTCGACCCAACATGGTTCGCGTGCGACTGTCTTCACATCTCCGGATACGCATTGCTGGCGACACCGATCGACGGAGCTGCGCTCCACGCCGCCAAGCTCGCGCGCGGGAACGGCGCGCGGGTGAGCGTCGATCTCTCCGCCTGGACCCGCATTCGCGAGCACGGTCCGGTGCGTTTCCGCAAGCTGCTCGAGGAGCTCGAGCCCGACGTGATCTTTGCGAACGAGCCCGAGTGGGAGATCGTCGGCGCCGCGTACGGGCTCGCGCCGACGGCAGTCGTCAAGCGCGGGTCGCGCGGGCTGCTCGTCCTCGGTGAGGAGAGAGTGGAACTGCCGGCACGCGACGCCGCGGTCGTCGACGCGACCGGCGCCGGGGACGCTTTGGCTGCCGGCTTCCTCGTCGGTGGCCCGGAGCTTGCGCTCGACGCTGCGGCGCGCTGCGTAGCGAAGCCGGGAGCGATGCCATGATCGTCGTCTCCGACGAGGTGCGCGAGGCCACGGCGGTCGTTGCGCTCGAGACGACGCTGGTCGCACACGGCTTTCGTGCCGGAGAGGGCTTGGAGGTCGGGCTCGAGGCCGAACGGAGCGTTCGCGCGGCCGGCGCGGTTCCGGCCACGGTCGGTGTGCTCGGCGGAAAAATCCGCGTCGGTCTCTCCGAGGACGAGCTCGCACGGTTCGACGCGAATGCACGCAAGGCCGGCCCGCGTGACCTCGCCGCCTGCGCGGTGCAGGGGGCCGTTGGCGGGACGACCGTCGGCGGGACGCTTGCGGTCTGCCGCCAGGTCGGCATTCGCTTCATGGCAACGGGCGGGCTCGGAGGCGTGCATCGCGGGTTCCCCAATCCACCCGACGTGTCCGCGGATCTCGGCGAGCTCGCGCGCACGAAGGCGCTCGTCGTTTCCGCAGGAGTCAAGTCGTTGCTCGACGTCCCGGCGACGCTCGAGGTGCTCGAGACGCTCGGCGTGCCCGTGCTCGGCTTTGGCACGGACACATTGCCGCTGTTCTATTCGGCGCATGGCGGCCCGCCCGTTCCGGCTCGCGTGGAGTCCGCGT
>WNGD01007029.1_pt1 | contig 25667 bp, 30 predicted proteins | sample 5400671 | NCBI WGS metagenome assembly WNGD01 (sample SAMN13153369, study PRJNA577476) | soil metagenome | isolation source: 40 cm soil or saprolite under grassland replicate 2 | place: USA:California | collected 2016-06-15
AAGTTCAACAGCACACGTTCCACTTTCAAAAGAGAACTCCCGTAACCATTCACTTCTAGAATGATGGTTCCTGCCGGGACCTCTTGTCCGTCCCGGACCTTGGATTTTCCCTCGCAGCCTAGGAGCTTGAGGAGGATGACGGATTCTGACAAGCCCGCAATTACGGCTCGCTCTTTACAGACTACCCGCCCAGCAGCCTTTGTCCTCGAATCAACAAGAGCATCAGTCGTAATGTCTCCATGGCCAATATCCTCATCTAGAAATTTTTCCAGTGTTTCCTCGATCAACATTTTCACGTCACCTCGGTCTAGCTGAGATGTTGAATATTCTTCCGATCGCTTGATGGAACAATCTGAACCTGTCCGTTTGGAAACGTCTTGTCGAAGGCGCCGTGTTGGAGGTGCCAGTCGAGGAATACGGCGAGAGCGGCGACCTCGCTCATCGGCTGGTTTGTCACTGAGACGTTCCAGTCTGCTAGTTTGAAAACTTCCCCAGGCATTTTCTCTGACCCGACCACTACCAGTATGTCCTTGTCAGCCTCATCAATCTCCTGGATCACATGGGGCAGCTTCAGGCCATACGCGGTCAGATGCACTACCTTTCCACCTTGGTCCTTCCAGTCTCGAATGGTTTTCCTCCATGGTTTTCCGGACTCGATGGAGAAGCTTCCGCCGAACCTCTTTCCAACCTCCTTGATAGTAGCTTCAACCGATTTATCCTCCCTATCGGCTATGATTACGCCTTCGGCACCGAGCGCCCGAGCTGTGAGACAGACATGAGTCGTCACCCTCGAATCTCTGAAGAACCTATGCCCGATGCGGAGTACAACTAGCCTTGCCATGATTGGGAACGGGTCTTCAGAGCCTAATACATTAAATTGGAGAACCGCACAATATAGGGTGTCAACGAGGGATTTTTGCGAGCATGGGGTCTAATCATGATGATCTTGCACGACTGGCAAGCTTCTTCGGCGGACAGGAAGCTCTCAGCGTCGTCCAAGCGCTATCCGACGCTGGGACGACGACTGATGATATTATCGCGGTAAATGCGAATGTCAAACTGAATGCTGCCCGTAGAGTCCTCTACAAGCTCTACAACCACGCCCTAGTAACCGTTGTCCGGAGCCGTGATGAGAAGACAGGCTGGTTCATTTATCACTGGAAACTTCAACCAGACCAGCTTGACGCGTTCGTCCGAAGCAGGAAGAAGAAGGCATTGGAAAAAATGCGAACCCGCCTCGAATACGAAAAGGGACACAGCTTCTTCATGTGCAAAGGATGCCTCACCGTCAGAGTGACTTTCGAGGAAGCGATGGAGTCCGCCTTCCGGTGCAGTAGCTGCAACGGCCAACTAATCAGCGAGGACAACAGCAGGACAGTTCAGGTGCTAGAGGATCTGTCGAAGAAGATAGAGTCCGAACTTCAAGAACGGCCTGCAGCATTCGCACCCTAAAGAAACCCGGCTTTCTCGAGGTTGTAGCAGGTGGTAGCGGAGTGGCAGATCGCCACCCTCGCCGAGAAAGTTCCCCCGCAAGTACTCAAACAAGGCTCACAGTTCATCGCTAAGGTTCTTGGAGAGAGAGCCGACGGGCTCGAAATGGAGTCTGACTTTGGCCAGCAGGGACAGTGGCTCCAGGTTAGGGCTAGAGGTGACGATGCGGAGGCCTTTCTCAACCTCCTCAGGCAAGAATTTGGTGAGGCCTCGGTCTCTCGTGCGAGTCTTGAAAAGTGGGACGTCGTAAGAGGTTTCGTCGCCGGTGCCGGCCGAATCGGTTACGGGGTCTACGTCGACATTGGAATCCAAGACCCTAGACCGAAAGACGCGCTTTATCCACTCCACAGAATGCGCGCGCAACTTGCCGATGGAGAACCGAGGTCAGCTAGAGAGATCCTTGACGCGAATGCACTGGTCGACTTTGTCCCACTGAAGATGATCGTGACTGAGCTTGAGGGCGAGAACATCTCCGTTGAACTAGATGATGTAGCGAGGGACAATCTTGTTTCTTGGAGAAAATACCCCTTTGACAGGGTAATAGTTGTAGGAGCCGACAAGGCCTTTGTGGAGAATGCCGTGAGGGCTTCGGGGCTGGAGAGCGACGTTGTGAAGGTGGAGAGTCTCTCTCTCTTCGTTCAATCCGTCCTCTGCAAGATCGGCACCGAGGCGCCAGGAGTTATTGCGAAGATCGGTAATCGGCTTAGAGGGGTAGGCTTGAAGTCCTACAGAACCCCTGTCAAACTGTAGAACTCGTCACAACGTGTTCTCATCTATGGGGTTGCCGAGCATCGTGTTTTCCATGGAATCATGAGCAATCTCTATGATCCCGCCAGCACTACGACCCCTCTTCTCTCGTCGCTTAGCCGGCCTAGACCTCAAGATACAGCACTCCAGTATCTGCGAAGGTTTGAGGATAATAAGCTGATTTCTCTTCTCCGCGATTGGCCGGTAGGATCACGGAAGACTCTGGTAGAGATCTATATCCGGTCGGGGATTATTCTGTTGGTGTTCGTGGTTTCAACTGTGGTTCCAATGTAGCGGTCGCTGTATTTTTGCCGGCCGTCCCCATGGGTCCCGAGACCCACCGCCACATCGAGAACGAGAAGGATGAAGGTGATCTTTGAAATGTTTCTGACAAATGAGGACCAGAGGTCGATGCGTTTGCCATCCAGTCTTGCTACTCTCAAGCCCATCAATTCCTTCCCGATTGTCCGCTCGAACAGTGCTTCAACGAGGACGAAGTACGCTAGAACGATCAACGATGCGATTCCGCCCAGCCAGAACCCCCAGAACCATGCAAAAGGAAACGTCTGCCCGAAAAAGACCCCTGGGAGCGCGGGGAGGGCTACAACGAGTAGGAGAAAATACACTGAAACCGATACTATGGCCGCGTCAACAATGTAGGCAATAACCCGTTTCGCCCAATGGTCCTGGAATGCTCTGTCGTCTCTCAGCCGTTCGAAACTTGTCTGACCACTAGAGGTCGTCGTTGGAGAGGGCTTGGCTGGTGCTCCGCAGCTATGGCAGAAGGAAGAGTTCTCGTATAGCTGAGCACCGCATTTCCAGCAGTAAGCCATTGGTAGCGTCACGGATAGTCTGAGTAGACCTCTATTTCACTGTGAGGGTTTCACAGACACTTAGGCTGTCTGGGGAAGCAAGTGTGTTTCGATGAGGGTTCGGAACATCTTGTTCTCCGTCATCTCGTCTGCGATAGTATCGTCTTCTCTGCCATCGCGGTTCCAGACAATATAGCGTGCCTCTCCCTCGCGCGAGAGTTTTGCGATGAAGTAAGGCATGTAGAACAGTGTTCCATCCAGGAGCTCTAACTTGTCGAGATCGAGCTTTGTGGGAAGTTGCAGCCCGTCCGCGAACATCTTCCATCGCAACAACTTCGTCTTTCTCAAGAACTCAATATTCTCCTTCAGGTTTTCTCTCGTGGGACTCTCCTTCGGGAGAGCCTCGTACTGTTTCGATCTCTCTTCTGACTGCACCTCATAGTCTCTCAGGAGATTCTTGAGCTCGGCCAATCGCTCGCTGACGAGGACAGTGGAGTCGATGCCTAAGATGATCGCTGAGGTGTTCACTTCCATATCAGCAAGCATTGGAGCTATCTCCACTAGCCTGGGATCGAAGCCGAAGTTCGCCTCTCGCAAGGCCAAGACTGTTGATCGTCCCTCGCTCATCACTATCTGCTTTGACAACAGGCCCCGTTCCGAAGGAAACCGGTAAGTGAAATCGAGATAGGGCAGAAAGATCTTCTTAGCGAATACAATCCTCTCCTCTGCTCCGCCTAGGATTCCTTTCTTGGCCCGTTTTCTGTCCGTGTCCCGAAGGAAAACCTCTTCCGGTACCGCTAGGGGGACTGCTCTGACCGTCATCTTTTCAGGGGCCGCTCCCTCCTTCAATCTCTTTATTTCTAAAGGTTCCAGCGGCCCACGATGATAGCTGATCAGCCATCTGGCTGTGTAACGAACGCGGTCTTGGAGGCGCCCTATTGTGTCGGGGCCTGAGACGGAGGCAGCGGTGAAGGAGGCACTGGCGGTCCCCAGGTTTGCTGTGAGGGCATTGGAGGAGGTGGCGTTTCAGAGATCGAGAAGAAAGACACTACCTGAAGGATCGCAGCAATGAAGAGTATCAGAAAACCTACGAAGACGATCAGTGTCGCTGCTCCGATAAGGAACAGGAGCCCTGTGGTCCGAAACATGTCAACTCTCAATTTCAAAGCTATAGCGTCATAGCTCCTCTTGACGAAAACCGTCGAGATCAGAATGCAGATCCACAATACGACCGCGGCCACGATCACGATCTCAATCAGTGCCCAGAATCCGGAAGGGAGAGTCGTTGTCCCAGGTGTGAACCCTCTGAAGGCACTGACGAATGACGCGGCGGCCGCAAACAAGACCACCGTGGCAATGATAGGTCCTATGATTGCCAGGATAACCGAGTACATCATGTTGCTGAATATCGCTTGATCTCCTACCGTGTCGGCAATGTTCTTCACAGCGATAAGCATCAACACGAGTCCTACTATTAGCAAGCCAATGCCGACGTTGCTAGGGACCCAGAACAGTAGGGCGAGTATGGCCCCTATTCCGCCGAGAGTCTTCGCCTGCCCCAGAGAAGCCATGAGTAGCGCGATTGTTTCAGACTAAATAATGCTTTATCGACGGTGCCGGGGGCTCACTGCTCCCGGTTCTCTTGCTACTTGTTTTCTGGTTCTCTATGCCTTACCAGTGCGATGTCGCCGAGGGTTAGCTCTCTCGGCCCGGCTTGCCTGACGGGAACGGTGGAGATCTCAAGCTCTGCTCTCGGCGCGAGCAGTTTCACCCGTAGAATGTGCTCTAGCTCCTTTGTCAACCGCATAGTAGGCAGTATCTTGCCTAGCTCGATCTTCTGGATCACCGTCAGCTTCTCCTTCGCCTTGAATGCGAGATCCGTTTGTGACAAGCCTAGCTTCTCACGACCCTCCTTTACGACCCCAGGATAGTCCGCAACGAGATCCGAGTCCTCGACGGCTTTCGGAAGGCTCTCTATCGGAGTTCTAGTGTGAGATGGCACTGATCCGGGCCGGGCTGTTCTCTGTCTTCTTTCGGGAAAACCGGGAAGCTCCTTTCCCAGGCTGGAGCACTTCTGGCAGACGATCAGGGTTGCGCCTTCAACTAGTGACCGGGCAGGCTTGCCGACTATCTCGCTCCCGCAAACCTCACAGTACAATGCTGTAATCAAGACCTCGTGGCGGAGAAACAGTAGAAATAGGCTCCGACCAGGTTTAATTAGGTATCGGAACAAGGATGCCTCTCGAACCTGTCAAGCCTCAACTCCACGAGCTGCGACGGATCCGCGCTGTAGCGGCCTACCAGTTCGGCAAGGGAGCCGAGAAGGCCTTTCCACCCTCAATACTAATCGTGCGATCCCCTAACACCCATAGAATACGCCACGTCTACAACGACGGGAAGTTATTGGCGACATATCGTCCCAAGGACGGACTCCTGGCTCTAACCGTAAATGGAGGCCTCGCCCTCAAACGTGTATTCAAGGCTCCGAAGCTACGGGTCAAAGTCACTCCGGGGGTAGAGCCGTTCATCCAGAAGGGTGGAAACGTGTTCGCCAAACACGTAATCGGAGTGGACCCCGAGCTGCGGCCCGAAGAAGAGGTTCTCGTGGTGGACAAGAAGGACCGGTTGCTGGCTGTTGGAAGATCCTTCTTTAACGCGATAGAGATGCAGAGCTTCAAGATTGGAGTGGCTGTAAAGGTTCGGCATGGAGTTGCCGATTCTGAATAGGCTTAACAATCACCGGACAGGTGGAAGAGAGTGATTTCTTGATGATGCGTCGTGGAAAGATCAATCCCCGCGAAGCAAATAGAATGATGCAGCGGATGGGCATGCAAGTCCAACAACTAGGCGAGGTCACAAAGGTAATCATGGAAACCCCGACCAAACGAATTATCATCGACAGCCCTGAAGTCGCCACTGTAACAATCCAAGGACAGACAGTCTACCAGGTCGGAGGAGGAACTATGAGGGAGGAAGGAATTGGCGGAGGATCAGATGAGGACGTGAAACTTGTCGCCTCACAAGCAGGCGTCTCCGCTGAAGAGGCGGCTAATGCACTGCGACAATCAAACGGTGACTTGGCCCAGGCGATCATCCTGCTGAAACAGAAACGCAACCCCTGAATTGTCCAATTGACTATTCACGCGACCTTATGCTTCATCCTCCAAGATAACCGAGTTCTGTTGCTGAAAAAGAACCCTGGGCTCTTCGGAGCTGGAAAATGGAACGCGCCTGGGGGAAAGCTACAACCCAAAGAAACCGCTGAGCACTGCGCTACGCGAGAGGTCTACGAAGAGACTGGACTAGAGGTCCAACAGCTGAGAAAGATTGGAACGCTCGTTTTCTTCAAGTACGACAAACGAGAAGACCCGGACTGGATAGCACACGTATTCCTGGCGAACGAGTTCCACGGGTCCATCAAGGAGAGCAAAGAAGGCATTCTCCGATGGTATCCGATCGACCAGCCTCCATTGGACGAGATGTGGGAGGATGACAGATACTGGTACAACCACGCTATCGAGGGGAGGAGCTTTCGTGGAGATTTCTATTTTAGAGGAGATTTCGAGAAGCTAGTCGATCATAAGATCGAGCTTCTCGAGCCCGCTTGACTATTAAGGAGACGAGTTGACGTGGAGACGATTGAGAGGCGTCCCAGATTGCGGTTAGTCGAGTGTGTTCCCAACTTCAGTGAGGGTCGGAGGAAAGAGGTCATAGAATCAATTGCTGACTCTATACGAAAAACGCCTGGCGCCACACTTCTCGACGTGGAATCCAACCCGGACCACAACCGGTCAGTGATAAGCTTCGTCGGCGAACCTGGACCCGTGAAGGACGCTGCACTAGCCGCTAGCCAAAAAGCGATCGAACTCATCGACCTAACACACCACAAAGGTGAACATCCACGAATGGGCGCTGTTGACGTCGTCCCCTTCGTACCACTATCCGGCATAACGATGGATGATTGTGTTTCTCTCGCCCGGGCTTTCGGCCGAGAGTTTGCCGAGAAATTTCACGTGCCTGTCTTCCTCTACGAGGAGGCGGCCACGACTCCCGAAAGACGGAACCTCGCTGATGTCCGGGAGGGAGAGTTTGAAGGCCTCCGGGATAAGATTGGCAAGGACCCTGCGAAGAGGCCGGATTTTGGTCCCGACAAGATTCATCCTACTGCGGGAGCGACGGCTGTTGGAGCCCGAGAGATACTGATAGCCTTCAATGTAAACCTTGGAACGAAGGACCTCGATGTCGCGAAGAAGATCGCGCATCAACTACGGGCGAAAGATGGAGGGCTGACGTTTGTGAAGGCTCTCGGGTTCGAGCTGAAAGAGCGGGGGACGGTTCAGGTGTCGATGAACCTGACGAACTATCGCAAGAGCCAGTTGTTCAAAGCCTACGAACTCGTCAAGCTCTTCGCCAATCGCTACGGGGTACCGATTGTCGGGAGCGAAATCGTTGGGCTCACGCCCATGGATTCTCTTGTCGACTCGGCAGAGTTCTATCTCCGACTTGAGAATTTCAGCCGAGACCAAGTCCTAGAAAGGAAACTCTTCGCGCCCGGGTCCTCAACCTTGACCGACCAGAGTTTGGCTTTGTTCAGCGAAGAGGTCGCTTCCAAGAAATCAACCCCGGGAGGCGGGAGCGTCTCCGCGTACATGGCAGCACTCGCAGCCGGTCTCCTCTGCATGGTTGCCCGGATAACGTTGGGAAAGAAAGAAGCACCACCCGACGCAGAGAAGCTCAACGAAGTGGTGAAGGAGAGCGAAGCTCTGCGCCAGAAACTTCTACGCCTGGTCGTCGAGGACACTGAAGCCTTTGACATGGTAATGAGAGCGTTCAAGCTCTCGAAAGATCAGCCTGAGGCTCGAGAAAAAGCGATAGCAGAAGCAACCATCAAAGCATCCGAGATCCCACTATCAACGCTTGATTGTTCAGTTAGAGTTCTGCGACTGGCTCGCGAAGTCGCGGAGAAAGGATCCACGAATGCGTTGTCCGATGTAGTGACTGCGGTTTCGGCTGCACGTGCGGCCGTTGAAGGAGCCGCAAGCAACGTCCTGATTAACTTAGCAAGCCTGGATGATCAAAAGTATGTAGAGAAGATCTCAAAACAGGTCTCCGATCTTAGGAAAGAAGCAGCTCAACTAGAAGAACGCGCTGGAAAACTTGTCGAGTCGAGAATCAAGCATCCTAAGATTACAGCCTGACAAGCCCAGCCCTGTTATCAGCCCAAACCATCAACGGCGCCACCAGCATTGTCAACTCATTCCCTTCCTTGGTCAGATGGTATTCTACCCGTGGTGGAATTTCGGCGAAAGCTTGACGCTTAACTAGCCCGTTTCGCTGAAGATCCTTCAGAACTTCCGTCAGCGTCTTCGCGCTTATTCCCGGAAGCTTCTCGGCCAGCTTATTGAACCGGAGGGTTCCATCGTTTCCCAGTTGTGCCAGTACACATAGAGCCCATTTTTTGCCGATAATCTCGATTATTCCTTCGCATGGACAGGGGCAGGTGCAGCATGGTTCTCCTTCTTTCGTCCTTACCATCGTGTAACTCCGTTACTGTTTGGGTACTTGCCCGTTTAAATACTTTAGAAAAGTAACTGACTAACCGAGGTGAAGTGTGATTTGAGTTGTTGCTGCTGCGGACCCGGCTGTGGATGCGGCGGGTCCATGGAACAAACACGACCCACGACAACCGACAAGACCGCCTGAGTGCGAACTTCGGCGAGTTCCCGTGTCAATGCCAAGACCCCATTTTTTCTCCAGTCTGATCCAACCTCCTAGACAAGCAAGCGGCGACGCAGTGTCAATCGCAGTTCGCCGTTTGAAAAATTCATTTCTTGTTTGGGCCAGTTGGGTCAGTGAACTCTGCTGCCAATAGAGCGAGGGATGCGGCTCCATATTTCAGGACGTCTTCGTCGACTTTGAACCTTGAACTATGGTTTGGATAGATACATCCTTTCGCAGGATTCCTTGTTCCGAGGAAGTAGAATGTGCCTGGGGCCTCGTGTAGGAATCTGGAAAAGTCCTCACCGCCCAGCATCGGCTCTATTACCTTCACCTTTGTCCCGCCGCGAATCTTCCTCGCAATCTTCATTGCTTGTTCCGTCACTTTTTCATCGTTGACTGTGACAGGATACGCGTCCTTTTCGAACTCGACGATCGCTTTGGCACCGAAAGCCTTGCAAACGCCTTTGACGACTTCTTCCACCTTCGCCTTCGCTCTCTTCCTAGTGGCCTCGTCAAGAGTCCTGATCGTGCCTTGTAGCAATGCTTCGTCGGGTATGATATTCTCCTTTGTCCCGGAATGTATTGCTCCGACTGAGATTACGAAGGGCTGCATGGGATCGATCATTCTACCGGACACACCTTGGAGAGAGATAATCACTTGGGCGGCCACGTAGACTGGATCTATCGTTTGATGCGGCGAGGATCCGTGGCCTCCTTTCCCGATTATTCGGACCTCGAACCTGTCAGGTGATGCGGCGAAGGGACCGGCTCGGAAGCCGAGGACCCCGGAATTGTGGTCCCCATCAATGTGGAGTCCGAATACATAGTCAACATCAGGGTCTTTCATGACCCCATCTTCGATCATTGGTTTCGCTCCACCTCTTCCGCCATGTTCTTCGGCGGGTTGGAAGAGGAATTTCACGGTGCCGTTGAGGTCGTCTTTATGATTGGCGAGAAGTTTGGCTGCTCCGAGGAGCATAGCTACATGAGTATCGTGTCCGCAGGCGTGCATTACTCCTTTGATTTTGGACTTGAATTCGACGTCAGCCATCTCGTCCATCGGAAGAGCATCCATGTCCGCCCTGAGGGCGACGACCTTTCCCTGTCTTGGACCCTTGAGAATTCCGAGAACTCCTGTTCCACCGACTCCACGCTTAACTTGTATTCCTAGGGCTTCTAGCTTTTCAGCGACCAGCTTGGACGTGAATTCCTCGTGGTAGGCGAGTTCTGGCTTCTGATGAATCTCTCGTCGGATTCTGATTATCTCGGGCTCGATCCCTGCTGCTTCTCTTAAAAAGTCCACAGGATCACCTAGCGTCAACTTTCCTGAGTTTGCATTTCTATTAAACCTGCCTCGTTCTTCCTAGCTCAATTCTATGGTTAGATCGTTCCCACAACATCCTAATGAGGGCGGCCCCATGGACAATTCAGGAGGATGAAATAGTCAAAGATGGGGTTGTACTCGGAAGAGGGGTCACTCAGGCCGACCCCGCCTTTTGATTTTGCAAAGTCGTTGGACTTTTTAGGAATGTTTCCTCCGATGCGAGAAGACCAAACTGTAAGCGAGCTGTCGATGACCAAGGCCGTTCGGGTTGGTGGCCGAGCCATAGTGTTCCGGCTTAAACCGACCGGAACAATCAAGATGCCCGGACTGAAGTATTCTCTCTTTGCGGATCATCCTTTCTCTCGCGGGCTGACAGAGGTGGTAATCGACAGGATCTCTTTCTTTCAGAGCCTCTCTGACGATCTAGAACAGTTCTACCGCATAGCAATCAACGATTCCAACTTCGCACCAGTCCTTCAGAAGCTCTACGGGCTCCACCAGGTCAAGTTCTTCACTCCCTTCGAATGCGCCTGTTGGGCCGTTCTTTCTCAACGGAACCAGTTGAATAAGAATTGAAGGCCCTCATCAAACATGAGCGCCGAGAAGAATACCTCGGTCACGTAATCAAGGCATTTAACGAAGTCGATGAGAGGTTCTTGAGAACAGCTGACTATGGCAAGGTTGAGGAATGGCTGAAAAACATCAGAGGAATAGGAGACTTCTCGTCAAGACTAATTCTTTTGAGAGGTCTAGGCCGAATGGAAAAATTGGCCTTGGAAAAACGACTAATTGCTGCGACGGGAAGAGTCTATGGAAAACCGATGAGTGTTCAGAGGCTTCATGTTATCGCGGAGAAATACGGACGATGGAAGGGATACTGGGCATACTATCTAAGAACAGCAGACCACTAATCACTTTCCCGAATACCGTGTAACTTCCGTCGAGAGAATGGTTGTCTGCTAGGTTGATGTAGAACTGGGAGCTGCCACTATTCGGATCGGTGGAGCGTGCCATTCCGAGGTACCCCGCGTTGTTATGAAGAGAGCCAACGATCTCAAGAGGGACAGTCTGTGATGAGCCTCCGGTTCCCCAAGAAGATCTGTCACCACCGCCGTTTCTAGTATTTGGATCCCCCGTCTGGATCACAAAGCCCGTGACGATTCTGTGCCAGGTCAGGTTACTGTAGAATCCTAATCCGGCAAGATTCACAAAGTTAGTTACAGTCTTGGGCACTTGAGCTTGGTAGAGCTCGACTACTATTGTTCCGGCTGACGTAGAAAGTGTCGCGAACACTGGTGTAGCTACTTTGGGAGTCACGGTGTGGACAAGACCTCCACTTGTCGCGTTAATTGTCACGCTATAACTACCATTGGTCGCCGAGGATGTGGTTAGGGTGGCAGTGCCTGATCCTGTCACCGAGGAGGGACTGATTGTTGCAGTCAGCCCAGGCGACCCCTTCGCCGTCAAAAGTATTGTTCCAGAAAACTGGTTCACGGATGTCACATTAATCGGTGTAATCGTCGGAGTTCCCGCATGAATCGTTACACCAATGGGAGCCACGATCATGAAGTCTGGTTTGTCTGCCGTCGCTGAAGCGTAGACATACCAGCCAATGCCCACAGCGAGAACGATCAGAACCGTGGCTATGAGGTAAGTTCTTCCTCGATTTTCCCTTCTACGAGTCTTCTCGAGTACTCTGCGTTTTTGAGGAGAGGGCATCGAACGGTTCAACCAACTTAGAGGCGGTGCTCATTGAAATATGATTCGGTAAGTAAGCACAATTCAAGCATCAGGCTAAAGCAGCAAACGGTCCCGAGTTATTCTGTGTATAGTAAGCGATCTTTCCGTAACCTTCTGAACCATGAGCGACCCCTTTTCAGAGTTTGATAGGGCTGTATTCTGTGGAGCAGGGCGATCCCATCGCAGCCCAAAGCTTTCTGGTAGGGAGATCCATGATTACTGAGACTACTGTCTCGTATCTCTCGTACTCTGGAAGTTTCAGGTTCGAGTGACGGCATACAGATTCTGGCTTCCCATAATGATCTCTCAGCATGTTCTTGGCTGATGCGAGATTCAGCTTTTGTCCGGCTCGAACGGACCCATCCAAGAGCTTCTGAATTCTCCTATAACGTTGGAGTGTGGACAATCGCTCCTCGTCCAAGACCTGTTTAACGCCGAGTTTTTTCGGGTTTGAGAAGTGGTTGGTGTGCGCCACCGCTCCCCTGTCCGGGCCAAGTTCGCAGACAGCTTCAGGTGCGGATTCGATATCGATCACTTTTCCCTTTCCGGTTGTTTTTTGTTGTCCTAGGATGAAGTTTGCGGAGCAGTTCCGATCGCCCTGCGAGACTATCCTGGCTGCTTTTCCCAGGGTTTTCGATCTGAGGATTTCCCAGCATCTTACGTGGAAGGGTTTCTTGAGCCGTGCCCAGTCGTCCTTGCTTGACACAATTCCGTTGATTAGCAAGCCGAGTCCTTCGGAGTTTAAACCGATCTTGCCTCCAACCACACCTGCTTCAGTGAAGGATAGAACATCAGGACCGTTTTCGTTTCTGACTTTTAGGAAGAGCCCTTTGACCTCTGGTATCCAGTCCCAGTTTTGCGCCATAATCAAATGTCCGTTCTCGACCGCTGTCGGGAGTGTAGCGAAGGCTGTGCAACCGAAAGTCTTCGGCATCGGCTTTAATCCGATTTTCGAGAACTGACTGTACATCAACTCGTAACGAACATTCAATGCAGTAACATCGAGAATTTCCTGGCCAGAACCAGCGGCAACACCTTTCATCGTTTCAGCGTAATCTGGGCTGACCTCCTTGATCACTTCTAGGAACTTTGCCGCTCGACTTATAGCTACATCATGTGAGAGTTCGGTTTCGCTTTTGAAGCGACGAAAATAGACCTCTAGGTTGTCCTCTATTTCTGGACGAGCCTTCTTTCCGTGATCATATCCTATCTGGTGGGGTGAGCCTTTGAGGGTTAGAACGGGAACCTTCGATTTCATCGTGATCTATGCCAAGTTTTTCTCGAAAGTTATCCAACCGACCTCTCGTTTGAAGCCAAGCTTCACGTTGATCCCCAGCATGGGCGCGTTGGTCGAGTCGTTCCAGGTCTTGAGCTTCTCGTAATTGTTGTTCCGTGCGAACTCGATGACTTTGAGTTTCAAGGCGACCGCTATTCCTTGTCCCCGGTAGTCTCGAATTACCCCTGTTAGTCCCTGATAGAGTCCCTTGGGATCCTTCTGAGCCTTCCATACAGTGCTCATACCCACGTATTTGTCTCCATCTTTCGCTATCATGTAGCCTTGAGGGACCAAGTTCGGACTCTTCATCTCGAAAGCTGACCATTGCTCGAAAGAGACCGGTGTGAACTGTTCGGGGCGAGGAATGTCTTCTGAAATGGCTTGAACCAAAGCGTGGAGTTTGGTGTGACAGGCATGATCGCTCTTCATCTCGTCGGCTAACGTGACGAACTGGATTTGATGCTGAGAGGCCTTGTCCGCGTATTTTTTGAAAGCTGAGAGGTTAACCGTGGCGGGGTTGAGGCGTGATTCCCAAGCTCTCATCTTCTCATGGAACCCTCGGTTAGTAGCGAACATGATCGGATAGGGCATATCCTCTCTTACACCAGTCCAAGATGTGACAGTACCAAGACCCTTGAAGTCCTGGTTCAGCCGCTCGTAGAGAGCACTCCCTATGCCCTTTCTCTGATGCTGTGGATCAACCCAGATATCGAACCAGAGCTTCCTCGGATGATACATCCATGGAATGTGTTGACACTGAGCAAACCCGACAGGTTCTTGGACGTCCTTGCTGATACAGGAATATCGTTTGAAATGGAACTTCGACCTGTCGAGACTCTCATCCTCAAACCGCCACTCTTCCGGTGTCCGCTCGTAATCAGGAAAGATAGAGCCGAAGACGCGGGCCAACTTCCCGTAGTCATCAGCCTTGAATTCGCTGATTTGCAATGGGAGTGTCCACTGTCTCGACATATTTCACAAAATGGAAGAACGAGCGATTAAACCTTTGTCCACACGCTTGAACTAGCGTCAGATCTCGCCCTCGAGTCCAGGAAACGGCGTCTCGAGGTGCTTCTGACGGTTCAGTTGGAAGACCTCTGGTTGCGCTCTATGATCGAAGCTTCACCGGAGCTCCTTGACAATTTGCCGGCTCATGTTGCCGCTGCATTGGAAGAGACTCAAATCTACATCTATACTCTGGGACCGAGAAAGCCAGTCCCATGGGATAAGATTCCTGTTGATAGACGCGGGTCGGTTAGTGTATGGCTCGACTCTAGGTACGATAAGAGCAGGTTTGCTGAACAGTGGGCGAAAATAGCTAGGAAAAACAAAGTGAGGATGGTGGGGATCGAAGCCACTCTCGCGACCCCGGAACGCGCAGAGTCTATGAGTCTGGATTTGGAGGAGTGGAGACGAGTAATGTTTGAGGGTTGTACCGCCGACCCGAGAGAGATGGCTTCCCATGGACGTGCACTGGAACCTTTGATGGGCGGAGAAGGACAGGTGCATCTGACAACACCGTTTGGAACTGACTTCAGATTCAGACTCGACAAACGCCCACCCGATTATTCGTACGGCCTGGCAACAGAGGAGAAGGCCGAGAGAGGAGAGGTGGTCTTCTTGCCAACCGGTGGAATCGAAGTTTCGGCCGCAGAAGATAGCGCCGAAGGAAGAATAGTCTACGACCCACTAATCCGCACTGGAAAAGGGCAAGTTGAGGACCTGACATTTCAAGTAGCACAGGGCCGAATCAAACAGTTTTCTGCGGAACGTTATCTTAGAGAAGGAACGGGCGATGAGAACCGCTTCGCCTATTTCGGATTCGGACTGAACCCCAAGCTTCGCCACGGGTTCACCCAGGATGATAAAGTCCTTGGAAGCACCATCGTGGGATTCGGCCATAGCAGCGCAAAGGGCGGGAAGAATGCCGCGAGCGGCCAATGGTGGGCCTCGATGACCAAGGCGACAGTAACAATTAGCGGTGAGAAGGTCATGGAGGATGGGAAACTACTAGTCAAATCCTAGGACGAGTATCCTTTGACCAAATCTCTCCAAGACTGGATTCTCCAGCTCCGTAACGTCACAAAGGCTTCACACAGGTTCGGCGGCACAGAATACCAAGTACACGGTCTAGAATTCATGCATACTCATGGGACTTCGCAACTTGACATCAGACTCTCCAAAGAAGACCAAGAGCGAATGCTGAAGGAGGGTAAGGCTGAACCGCATCGCCCCGTACATCGTCAAGCCGGTTGGGTCATTTTCAGAATCGGTTCGGAAAAGGATGTTGATAACGCGAAAGAACTCATTCGCCTAGCGTATGATAATGCAGACAAGATCATGGCGACTCAGATGTCGAGGCGAGGTCCAAAGAGTAGCTAAGCACTCTAGGACTTTCTCAGTCTCACGAGAAAGTGGGCACGGTTTCCGCCCTCTTCAACCGGAATCAATCTCTCTTCGAACAATATGATCTCGAATTTCTTGAAACATGACTCGAGTTCTCGACGCGGGAAGAAGTGATGGATTATTCCGCGCTCGTCTCCCTCGGTAAAAACGAAGGTATTCGGCTCAAGTTTCCTCCCGTTACCCCTTCTGAAATCCGCAGTCGATAGGGCCACGACGAAAGCCGAGGCTCCCCCCTCCATCACCCGATAAACCTCTCTAGTCGCCTGCTTGATCTGCACGAGCTTCCCGTGGTGGAGAACGTTTGTACAGATCACCCCGTCAAAGTAATCGTCTATGAACGGCAGCTCCAACATATCATGCCTGACAAGAGTGACGTTGTCGATGGAGGTAGTTTTCAATCGAGCTTCAAGTGTTTTGAGGGCTGTTTCCGAAATGTCGAGAGCCACAACCTGGAAGCCAGCCTTGCCGAGAAGTATGGAATGACGACCTGTCCCGCAGCCTAGGTCCAGAACCTTCTTTGCGCCTTCACGTTTCAGATCGTCTGCGAAATCCACAACGGCAGGGAGTGGTGGGGAAGTTTCCGCCCACCTCTCTTCTCTCCAGGCTAGCTCCCAAGGATGTGTTTTGTCCGAACGCTTCGTTTGTCGAGCACCTAACTTGCCCACAGTCTCCCCTGGTTCACCTTAGAAGATATTTGCAAGTGCTTGCATAATTCTCATCAGGTCTATGGCAGCGACCAGAGGCGTCGACATCCCGGCGGAGTGGAGTGGGAAGATTCCTACTCACGTATTCATAGAGGAAGCCATGAGGATTCTCAGATCTGCATCAGAGGCCAAAGTCGCGCTCAAAATGCTGGGCGGCCTCGCAATCAAGATTCACAGCCTTAACGAGGAAGAGTTCGCACGCCGACTGGGCCGGTCCGCGGAGCCGGGTCAAGAGTACAGCGACATAGACTTCGCCACATACTACAAGTCTCGCGAGGGGGTGAGAAAAGCCATGGAGTCGCTGGGATATTCGAAACGCCCGTCTACGATGTCTACTTCAGCGAGCCAGAGGCAGATCTACTTTCACCCCAAAGGATGGTTCTACATTGATGTTTTCTGGGACAAGCTGAAGGCCGCAAACCATCCTATCAGCTTCCGCGATAGATTGGAAGTTGACCCCACATCGATCCCACTCTCCGACCTCCTACTGGAGAAGCTGCAGATAGTCTCCTTCAGCAGGAAGGACATGATGGACACGTTACTCTTGCTCAAGGCCCATACTGTAGCAGGGAAAGAAGAGCCGGAAGCCATTAGCACAGACAGAGTTGCTCATGTATTGTCCCGAGACTGGGGCTTCTGGTACACGGTAACCATCAACCTCCGAGGAATAAGAGAATACGCGAAAGAAATGGATGTCCTAACTGCTCAAGAAGCATCTGACTTGTCTTCGAAGGTCGAGAAGCTTCTCCAAGCCATTGATTCTGTCCCCAAGTCGCTGAGGTGGAAGCTGAGAGCCATCATCGGCTCAAGAAAAAAATGGTACAATCCTGTGGAGACAGAGGAAACGGTGGGAGAGTTCGGAGTATGGCGCCTGCGCGAGCAAGCACGTACAAGCGGCTAGATGAAAGACCAGGCCCCTTGACACCTCAGCAACTAGGCTTGATTTATCAGAGTCTGATAATTTCTCCATGAATCTCTTTGTCGATTGTTAGAATGCCGTAGGTTTTCTGCCTTGCAGGGAATGTTCCTGTGGCACTGCCGGGGTTGAACCAGAGAATCTCGTCCCGGAAATCGTTCTTCGTCTGATGGCTGTGTCCATGAATGATGGCTTGGACCCCTGGGAACTTGGGCCTCAATCTATGCTCTAGGGTAAGCGGAGAGCCTCCCTCAGCAGGATGGTTCACACCTATCATGAAATCCTCTGCCCCTATGGTGTCGATCGCTGGCAATTCTTTCCTGACCTCAGGCCCGTCAATGTTCCCGTAAACTCCTCTGAATGGGCCTATCTTTCGCAGCGCGTCCACAAGCCGTTTGCTCGTGAAGTCCCCCGCGTGAATGATCATGTCTGCGCCGGATAGCTCGTCGAGGACCTGCCGGGGAAGGTTGTCGATAGAATCCGTGTGAGTATCAGAGATGACGCATATCTTCACCTAGTCCACCGATCGGTGTACGACAGTGGTCTCGACTTTTCTAAGTTTTCTAACTCAGCGCATGCCTATTCCTTCGAGTGCAGCATAGATTGCTCGCATAGGCAATTACTCTGAGCGCGCTTTTAGCAGAGCATTGAAGTTGGACATCGTGAAGGTCTCGGCCCACCACGATCGAAAGTTCTCGACTGTGGCCTCAGGGGCTCCTTCGAACGTAAAATGCTTCACACGTGGGAGAAGGATCAGACGGTTGTTGGGGGTCTCTTTTGCCCAGCGTTCGGGCCAGTTCTGGCTTGTCATCGGGTCTGCCTCGCCAAACTGGATTAGTACAGGTTTCTCGCAAAATGCCAGTAGTGCACGGTCAAGTTCCTCTTGTGTTACGTGATCGTTGAAGCTTGCGAAGAGTCTCAGTGCTCGGTTCCTCGTGTTTCTTTTCTTAAATGGTCCAGTGTACTGCCCTCGCTCCTCTTTCGATAGACTCCGAGTCCCCAACCCCATCTTGGACCCCATCGACCAAGCGAGAAAATTCGTGTACCTGTTCACGAAGCGGAAGACAGGGCCTGTGACGACACGGAGTGTCCAGGCTACCGACCGATATTTCTTGATTGACCAACCGAAAGTGCCTCCGACAACGAGGCCCAGAACACGGTCTGTATCCTGGGCCAAGGCGAGTATTGCAGTCGGGCCGCCTCCATCGTTGCCCCAGACGATCACATTTCGGAGGTCGAGAGTTTGCACGAATCGTTCTAGGGCGTGGCTCTGCGAGCGGAGGGAATAGTCGTAGCCCTCTGCCGCTTCTGAGAACCCATATCCTGGGAGGTCAGGTGCGATGCAACGGAACTTGTCGCTGAGCTGCTTGATGTGGTAGCGGTACGTGAAGCTCCAGCCTGGGCCTGGGTGTATGAAGAGCAATACAGGTGCGTTCCGCGGTCCCTCGTCCACGTAGTGGATCGAGTTTCCGTCGATTTCAATCCAGTTATCGTGAAACGGGTAGAGGTTGGAATCCACCCAGTGGGGACGACCGAAGTTTTCTTGCATCTCGCGTCACTCCTTGTCCTGCAACTCGAAGCCCGGATGACGCCTGGCCTCGCGGGCGTAGTCGTCGCTCGTGGAGTCCTTCGTAAGACTGAATCCCATTCGGAGGAAAGAAGATCGAGCACGAGACGCCACGTACGGTGCAAATATCTCTCTGAGAACTGTGGAAGCCTTGTCGGTGTCGAGCTCCAACGCTGTTACGTGTTTCCAGCTCCAGCCGCGGCCTATGACCGCTTCTCCAGTCGCGCGCAGGTTTCGAACCCAATCGGCGTTTCCAGCGGATTCAACAGTGGAACATAGAACGGAACCCGGTGACTTTTCGCAATAGAGGTGGGCACAGCTGATCCCTTATTTTTCGGTAGATTCGATTTTGCAGCTCGCATGAGTTTGTTGAGGTTGCCGCGAGATTTAGTGGTGCGTTAGGTTGGGCTTTCGATTAAGGGAGGGTGCCAACTGCCTTTTGACTTTGGACTATTCGGGGAAAAAGGGAGAACTGGTCTTGAGAGTAGGTGAGCGTACCAGTCTCATCTCATTCCTTTGAGTGAGTATCGGAATTCAAGGTGGCGAAAAAAGGGAGAGAGCCTAACGTGTTCGTTAGGCTGTTCTGTTATGGGTCGAAGTGGTATTGGAGTGAATAGGTCCCGGTTACGGTCGTGGGTCCTGTAACTGTGGGTTGGAAGGTTCCCTGAGCGTGCAGTCCTGCTAGGCCAGAAGCGCCCAGTTCGATGACGAATTGACCTGAGCCAGATGCACCTGTGCCGGTGCTGCTGCCGGCGATGACTGCGGTTCCGGACCTGCCGTTGACTGTTCCGGTGAAGGTTCCTGAATCGTGGGCGTTGAATGTACCGTCAGGGTGGATTATCTCGACTCCCGTTGCGATCCGAGTTCCTGTGAGGAAGCCTGAGAGTGTCTGCGTCTCGATGGCGGTGATGATGGTGTTGCCGTCAGCTTGGCTGATGTTGGTAACGGTGACGGTTGCTGTGAAACTTCCTGTCGCAGACGCCGGGGTGAATGCGCTTGCCATTGGTACTAGAAGGATCAGTGAGAGGAGCAGTGGGAGCAAGGGTTTCAGAATCTTTCCTGTGCGTGTCTCTTGGACGAACGTATTGTTGTTCATGACGTTGTCTCTGCTCTGATCGGATTTAGTCGTACGTTAAGTGCAACTTTTGATTCAGGGAAACTTATAGCCCGCGAACCGGCTCTGGGCCAAGTGTGGACTCGAAGGACTTCCAGCTCCTGGTTGCGCTACACCAGAACACTCGGCAGAGTCTTCTCTCACTTGGACGACGCGTGTCACTATCGGCTCCGGCTGTTCGGGAAAGACTGAAACGCCTGCATAATACTGGTGTCCTTTTGGGATACGGTCTCTGGGTAGACCCAGTAGTCTTCCATCGTCAAGAAGTCTTGGTGTTCTTCAAACGTGAGCGGACTCGCGAACAGGTGATTATGGCTTTGAAGGCGCCGGACGTGTGTTACATAGGCTGGAAACTGGACGGAGGCTTGACTATAGGAGTCTGGTCTGATAATGTCAGCCGCTCCATAAGGGAACTCAGCTTAGCCCTGGGGGAGAAGCCTTCGGGACACGCTGTCACCGGAGCCGGCGACCTTCCGCCGCTCTCCATTCTCGATTTTATAGTGGTTGATGCTCTCATCGACGATCCGAAGATTCCTTTCAAAGAACTTGTCGAGGTAACGGGGCTGAGTCCGAAGACCGTGCGCAAACACCTCGACTCTCTGATGAGATCAGAAACGATAGTGATCATGCCAAGACTGGGCGCAGGCTCCAGTCCAGGTGAACTAGTGTACAACCTTGCCGTTGCAGGCAAAGCGTCGATGAGCGAGATTCGCAAGATTCTAGACGATGCGTTACTGGTTCACGAGACCCGGAATCCCCCGATGAAATACCTGCTCTGCCGAAGCAAAAACCTCGGCGACGTCAACTCCAAGACTCGGGCACTGAACCGATTGCGAGGCATCGAGTCCGCCGCCGTTACGCTGAACAGGGAGCTGGTGTTCGCGAACGAGTTCATTCATTCACTCGTGCAGGAACGAATCGAGAAGTTGGAGAAAACACGAGTGTCTCAAACAGTGTTTGCGTAGAATTCGATTCTCGAATGGACTAGCATGATTATTCTAGTCAAGCCCAGAGTATGAAGGTATGATGTTCTTCGCGAATTCCTTAAGGTTGTCAAGGTAGTCGGCGCGTTGTAGAGGCGCTATGTAGTATAGGGCGCCGTCTTTTGCCCCCTTTTCCACATCCTGCTCGACAGCTTTTAGGTCGAACTTTTGGTCCCGGTTGGCCACGGACCCGGCTGCGAACGCTATCTTGTCCTCTCGATGGAACCTTCTCGCTTCCTCCTTGACGATCAATCTTGCCTTTTCCATGGGAACATGGACCCACGGTGGGATGTGGCAGATGTCAGAGTATTGGCCCGCAAGCCGTAGCATTCGTGTCCCGACGCCTCCGAACATTAGGGGCGGGTGGGGGTTCTGGACGGGTTTGGGATCTAGAATCGCGCCTTTTGCATGGTAGTATTTTCCTTTGAAGTTGACTTGGGGCTTCTGCCAGAGCTCGAGGATCAGCTCCACGCCTTCCCGAGTCTTGTCGACCCGTGTTTTCGCATCGTCCCATGTGCTATACCCTTCGAATTCTGTCTGGGACCAGCCAGCTCCCACGCCGAGTACCGCGCGTCCTGATGATAGGACGTCCATTGTGGACACCATCTTGGCCAGCATTCCTGGTGGACGGAACGGAATCGGGGTAACAATGGTTCCGAGCTTGATATTCTCAGTCTTAGCCGCGAGATAGCTGAGGGCGATCCAGCTTTCTAGAGTAGAATCTTTCTGCTGCTGTCCGTATGCTTCAGCCAACATATAGTGGTCGGGTATGACGACGCCCCAGAATCCGAGCTTGTCAGCCAGCTGAACTGCTTGATCGATTAGATTCCAGCCATTGTACCAGTTTCCGAGACCTGAGAGGATGAACCGCAAAACTCAACTTGTCTAAGGAAGGCTGGCCGCTATTTATTCCAGCTTAGAAAGCTGTCTTTCAGCCAAAAATGAGACTTGTCTTCATCTACGGACCGCCAGCGTCTGGCAAGCTGACAGTCGCAACAGAATTGGCAAAGTTGACAGGGTTCAAGCTTTTCCACAACCATGTCTCGATCCAGTTTGTCCAGTCTATTTTCGAGTTTGGAACAAAGACTTTCTGGCGTCTCACCAACAAATATCGACAGAGATGATAGAAGAAGCCGCAAAAGAGGGAGTTGACACAATCTTCACCTTCGTCTACAGCAAAGGCGAAGACGACAAGTTTGTGAGGCGCGTCCTCCAAAGGGTCAGATCGAATCGTGGACAGGTGTGCTTGGTACGGCTCTATTGCGACCGGAAAGAGTTGGCTAGGCGTGTCAAGTCGATTCAAAGAAGGAGGATGGGGAAAATCGGTACCGCGAAGATGTTGAGCGACCTGTTTCGAAGATACAATCTCGACTTAGAAATCCCGTTTCATAGGAGTCTGAGCATTGATACGACAAATCGAACTCCAAAAAGTGCTGCGAAATCGGTTGCACGTCATTACAGACTATAGAAAGAACCTGGCTAGGCTTTCAGTTCTCGCAACAACTGCTTCGCAATCGTGAGTCTCTGAATATCGTTGGTGCCTTCGTAGGTCTTGATGATCTGCGAGTCCCGCAGAAAACGTTCCACCGGATATTCCGTCGCGACACCGTAACCCCCGTGTATCATCATTGCAAGCAACGAGAGCTTTTCCGCCGCCTCCGTCGAGGTAACCTTTGCAATGGACGAGGCTTTCACGAAGTCTTTCCCCTGATCCTTCAACGAAGCAGCCCAATAAGTCAACAATCGAGCAGTATGCAAGCCCATAGCCATCTCCGCCAGCTTGTACTGGACCTGTTGAAACTCGACCAACGGCTTCTCAAAACTGATTCGGGTCTGCGCGTAGCTCACAGCAGCCTCGTACGCGGCTTGACAAATCCCGACGCCCTGTGCTGCGACGTCTATCCTGCCTCTGTCGTAGGTCTTTACTCCGACATAGAAACCGTCACCCTCTTTTCCAAGCAAATTGTCCTTAGGAACTTTCACATGGTCAAGGATTAGCTCAGATGGTTGTGAGCCACGCAATCCAGTCGTCTCGATCTTGCTTGCCACCTGGAATCCTTCAGTTCCCCTCTCGACAAGAAACGCGCTGAGACCCTTGTGCCTCTCCTGTCTGCTGGGCGACGGGCTCGTCCGAGCAAAGACAAGGTATAGGTCGGCTATCTCACCGTTTGTGATGAACGTCTTCCTTCCTGATATCTCCCAGTGTGTCCCGTGGAGTTTCGCCGTGGACTTTATTCCAGCTACATCGGATCCAGCGCCAGGCTCGGTCATGGCGTGAGCCCCAATCTTCTCGCCCGCTACCATCGGGATGAGGTAGCGTTTCTTCTGCTCTTCCGTCCCCCACTCATTCAATGGTTCAGAAACAAGATGGCTAGCAACGAAGACTGTCGAGCAAGCGGCTGAGACGCGAGCCAGCTCCTCAAGCGCGATGACCATCGACAATAGATCAGCGCCCAGACCACCGTACTCTTCCTTGTAGGTGATCGCGGTCACGCCGAGCTTTGCAATCTGGTTGAGCAACTCCCGTGGAATGTGGTTTTTACGATCAATCTCCCCGGCTATCGGCCGGATTTGTTTCTCGGCAAAATCACGGATAGTGTTCCGGAGGCTCTCGTGGTCCGGGGTCAACTTGACCTCATAGTCTGCCGAACGCGGAAGGATAGTGCTCGTCAATGCGAACAGATGCTCGGAGCGTTTGGGAGCCTATCGTTCCTTTAAACTTTGAATCCGAGAGGTTTACGATTCCACGATCTGGGACCGGCGAAACGCGAACCAGCTGAGAAGCAAAAGCCCGGCGACGTAGACAAGAGAGACCCAGAGGTCTCTGAACGCGACATTTGCGAAGTTGTCGGACGCGAGCAGGGTCGTCGTCGGGGGTCCCGATTGGCGGAATTGGAAGCCGCAGAAGTTCAGCGCCTGTCCTGGGTTTAGAACCCATTGCATTAGCATCGAAGCGAGTGCGTCCGTTCCCGTGCTGAACGTTTGGCCCTCGCCGCGCGTTACGCCTTCGCAGTGGCCAGTGGTTCCGGTTGCGCCCATGCCTGGGGCGTAGAATAGTATCGTTGATGCTCCCAGTTGCGATGCAATGAGGGTTCCGCCTATCAGCAGTCCGATGTAGAAACCGAACGAGCCTAGGGCTGCGAGAACAGAGTTCTTGGAGAGAGTGCCGAGGGTCAGGGCTATCGAGGCCCACACCATGCTGCCTAAGGTTAGGCCTAGGATTCCGAGGGGAACGACGTTCAAGTAGTTTTGCGGGCCATAGATCAGGATCCCTCCGATTGTTATGTATGCGACGAGGAAGGCGTAGGCAGCGAGGAGCGTTATCACCGCTCCGACGATCTTTCCAGCGAACACGAGAGTCTTCGAGACAGGCTTGGTTAGCAGAGGAACTATCGTCCCTGACTCAAACTCGCCTGATACCGTGTTCATCGTCGTGGCGACGCCGATGAGGAAAAGGAAGATTCCTGTAAGTGCGGCGATTCCATCAAAGGTGAATGTCGGATTTGCCTGGAGGGTTTGGGGCGGGTTTGCGACGGCATCGGCTATCGGGGTGAAGGCTAGCTGGACAGTGGCGATGGCAAATATGATAATGAATATAGCAATGATCTTCTTCTTTCGGATATTCCAGAGGAACTCGTAGTAGAGAATGGCGAGGAATGCGGCAAGGATCCCGGCTCGTTTCTTTTGTGCCACTAGGCCATTCCCTCCTTTCCGACTAGGCTGAGGAATGCGTCTTCGAGTCCTCCTCCTTCCTCTTGCATCCTCAAAATGACCCCTCCAGCTCCCGTTACCGCGCGCGAGACCTCTGCGCGTACGTCCTCGCGCGTGTCCAGGTGGAGCGTGTATGTGTTCACGTTAGCTTCAACCGTCGCGAACTTCATAGTCTTCAAGGCGGCGAGAACCCCGTCAACCGGTTTCTCTAGTTCGATGACGATTCTGCGACGTGCCATCACCTTGCTGGAGATATCCTCTAGCGTTCCAGAGTAGCGCATTACCCCAAGATGAATCACGGTGACATGGTCGCATACCTGCTGGACTTCCGCGAGGAGGTGTGACGAGAAGAAGACGGTTGTCCCGGACTTCACAATGTCCTTCACCATGTTCCGAACCTCGACCATCCCCACCGGATCGAGACCTATGCTCGGCTCGTCCAAGATCACCAGTTCAGGGTCGCTAATCAGGGCCTGGGCGATCCCGATACGCTGCTGCATACCCTTGCTGTACTTTCCAATCCTATCTTTTCCACGGCCTTCGAGCCCCACCATCTTGACTAGCTCGGGAATTCTCCCCTGCCTCTCCGTCTTCGACATTCCATACATGCGCCCGTAGACATCGAGCAACTCTTCCCCCGAGAGATGCTTTGGAAACCTTGGTAGTTCCGGCATGTAACCAATCTTGCGTCGAACCTTCGGATTGTCCCCCCTAACCCCCTGGCCGAGGATGCTCAGACTACCTGTTGTCGGCCTCAGCAGACCGACCATCATTTTGATTGTGGTGGACTTGCCTGCCCCGTTCGGGCCTAGAAACCCGTGGACCTGCTTAGAAGCAACTGTGAGGTTCAGCCGGTCGACCGCAAGCCTATCACCATACTTCTTCGAGAGATCATGAGTCTCGATCGCGCGATGTTCAGACAAGGCTCAACACGCTTGATGTCGCGCATCCGGACAATCCGGCCTATTTAGTGGTTTTACTAGCTAGTTGCCTTTGATTTTCTGAAAAATAGTTGCAGCATCGCATACACATGCACAAAATCTACTTGCCGCCGTTCGAGGTCAACTTGATTGGCCCTTTTCTCAAGGCATAGGTTGAAAGAATCACGGCGGAGATTGAGGCCACTTCCCCGACTAGCACTACGAAGACGAATAC
>WNGD01001453.1_pt1 | contig 25659 bp, 31 predicted proteins | sample 5400671 | NCBI WGS metagenome assembly WNGD01 (sample SAMN13153369, study PRJNA577476) | soil metagenome | isolation source: 40 cm soil or saprolite under grassland replicate 2 | place: USA:California | collected 2016-06-15
GCTTGTCCGCGAGCGAGCGGTAACCCATGGCCGCAGACGCGAGCTGGGCGCGGTCGAGCGTGGGGTTCTCGAGCCGAGCCCGGGCCATGCGGCGCACGGCCTCCCAGTCGAGTAGGAGCGTGGTCCCGCCGCGCGGCCGGACCGCCTCGGCCACCGCCGCTGTGGCCAGGCCCAGCATCACTCCGTAAATGGCGGAACGCCCGACAGATCGCCTCATCCGCCTACCAAGACTACGAGCGACGAGGGCTCAAACTTGCACGTAATGGTCCCGCTCAAGTTTGAGACGTTCTTTCTCGCCAGCTCGGGTGCGAGCGCCGCGTTGATCGGGTTGCTGTTCGTCGCGGTATCGATCGCCCCCGAGCGTGTGTTTGGCGCCGCGGCACCGACCGTCCGTCAGGCGCAGGCGCTGAGCGCCTTCACCGCGCTAGCCAACGTCTTCTTTATCTCCATGGCGAGCCTTGTGCCTTCAATCCAAATCGGCGCCGTCGTCACGATCATCGCCATCCCCGCGTCACTCCAGACGCTTGCTCTGCTGGCTCTGGTCAAGCAATGGCGCGAGCAACGCATCATGTACCGCGGCGCCGTCCTCTTCCTTGGGAGCGCTCTGATCTATGCCTTCGAGCTATACCTTGGCATCCAGCTCTGGCGGGGACCCGTCAATAGCGCCGCGCTAACAGGTCTTCTCGAGCTCATCCTTGGCGCATACGCGATCGGCCTGGGCCGGGCGTGGGAGCTGCTAGGCGCGCCACGCTTTGGCTTCCTCATGAACGTGTTCGCGCTACTGCCCAGGGCACGCGAGCCTAAACCGCCGAGGACGGGGTCTTAGTAGATGTACGGCCAGTGCCGGTTTCGCTTGAAGACGACCTTGCAGCCGTCGCAGCGAAACACGATCTGGACGTGCCGGCGCCCGATCGCCTGGGCGTCGCGGCCGCAGACGGGGCACGAAGCAGTCTCTTCCATGTACATCGCCGGAATCGGATCGACCTTGATCTCTAAACGCCTTCTCTTCTTTGACATTTGCCTCTTTGTTGCCTTTCCTTCAAACCAGGTGGTTGCTTAGACGTCGAGCTGCGTCACGTCCAGGTTCTTCAGGTCCTCCGGGGGGTCCACTCCAGCGTTCTGCAACCTTTTGAGCAGAGCGAGGATGTAGCGAACGCCAGCGAGATTGACGTGATGCTCTCGGGTCAGGGTCTGGATCGCCTGCAGCTTCATCACGTCGCGGCGCGAGTAGCGCCTTCGGTTGGTAACGGTGCGCTTGGGCTGAATCATGCTCAGGTGCTCGTACATCATCAAAGTGCGGGGATGCACCTCGAGGATCTCCGAGGCGACGCTGAGCGTGAAAATCGGCTTGTCGAGATCGATCGACGAGTCGTGGTTGTTGGCGAGCGACGTCGCCACGAGTTCGCGGGACTTGACATTCATTTCTTTCTGGGGCGGGCGGGTTGTGTGCTTTAAGCGATTGCGAGCCTAACTTTGGGTGACAGGATCGGTGGCAGGTTCGGTGCAATTGTGGAAGGACCAAATGGGGCAAGCAAAGTATTTTTGTTAAGGAGTGCGGTCATATCGCCTAACTGACTGCCGCCAGGCCCCCTTTTGTAGCCTCCATACAATTCCCGCGTGCACGCGATCCTCAGTTTGGGCCTGGTCAGCGTCTCGGTCGGGCTGAGCAACTTCGCCGGGGCCATCGGGATTGGCCTCAGCGGGATCGACGTCAAGACACGGATTCGAGTGGGGTTGGCGTTCGGCTTCTTCGAGGCTTTGATGCCGGCGCTCGGCCTCCTCCTGGGGCACCAGGTGGCGTGGCTGTTCGGTGGCTACGGGAAGTACGTAGGCGGCGCGATCTTGATCCTGACCGGCGGCTACACCATCTTCCAGGAGCGCTTCATCAAGAAAGACCAGACCCAGCACACCGAGATGACCGCCCGCAGCCTGTTGATCACTGCGCTGGCGCTCAGCATCGACAACCTGGCCGTGGGATTTGCGCTGGCCGTTTACCCCATCGACATCTGGCTCGCGGCTGTCACCTTCGGGGTCGTGAGCATCGTGATGTCCCTGGTCGGGCTCGAGGTGGGCCACTTCCTCGGCAAGCGGGCCGCGGAGTGGAGTGAGGAGATCGGCGGCGGCGTGCTGATCCTGGTCGGGGTCGCGATTGCGCTCGGAGTCCTCGGCTAGAGGGAACCAACTCCTCCCCATTCGTGGGGAGGCTCCTGGCTAAGCCAGACGGAGGGCCGCCTACGATTAGCGGCGTGACCGACAAACCAACCCTCGGGCAAGTTCTGCTCGCGGTTGACGGGCATATAGCGACGGTCACCCTGAACCGACCCGACCAGCGCAACCCGCTTTCGGCGACGATGCTGAGCGACCTGGCGGCCGCCTTCCGCTGGTGCCAGCAAGAGCCTGAAGTCCGGGTGGTCGTCCTGACCGGGGCAGGCCGCGTGTTCTGCGCGGGCGCCGACCTGACGAGCTTCGACGGAGAAACCACCAGCCTGGAGAAGTTCCGCAGCCGGGACCTGTTCGTCGACCTCTTCATCCTCATGGCCGAGCTCGGCAAACCGATCGTCGGCCGAATCAACGGCCACGCGCTGGCGGGTGGGCTAGGACTGGCGTGCTCATGCGACCTGCTGGTCGCCATTGACACTGCGACTTTCGGCACGCCCGAGATCAACGTCGGAATCTGGCCGATGATGATCCAGGCCATCCTGTCGCGCAGCATCCCGCGCAAAGTCCTCCTCGAGATGGAGATGCTCGGCGACCGGTGGACCGCGACGCAGCTGCAATCGCTCGGCGTGATCAATCGCGTGGTCGCGCATGAGCACCTGGACTCGACCGTCAACGAGATCTCGGAGGCGCTGGCGAAGAAATCGCCCGTGGCCATGCGGCTGGGACGCGACTCGCTGTACCGACAGCAGGACATGGACTTTCGCGCCGCACTGCATTACCTGCACGGCCAGTTCCTGCTGGTCTCGCAGACAGAGGACTCCCGCGAGGGCATCAAGGCCTTCTTCGAGAAGCGCGAACCCGACTTCAAGGGGCAGTGACGGACACGCGATCTCGAGAGTTGCGGGAGAAGGCGCTGCAAGGTGGGACGCGCTACCTGCCCAAGCTGCGCGAGCAGAACAAGCTGACTGCACGCGAACGGTTGGGTCTCCTGCTCGACGACGGCTCGTTCGTCGAGGACGGCCTGTTCGCGAACGTGATTGCGGACGAGCTGCCGGCCGACGGCGTGGTAACCGGCCTGGGCACGATCGAGGCCCGCCAGGTCGCCGTGATGGCCAATGACCCGACGGTGAAGGCAGGAAGCTGGGGCGCGCGCACAGTCGAAAAGATCATCCGCATCCAGGAGACCGCGGCGCGGCTTCGCGTCCCGCTCTTTTACCTGGTCGACTCGGCAGGCGCCCGTATCACCGACCAGATCGAGATGTTCCCGGGCCGGCGCCACGCCGGGCGCATCTTCTTCAACGAGGTGCAGCTGTCGGGCGCGGTGCCCCAGATCTGCATGCTGTTTGGTCCGTCAGCCGCCGGCGGAGCCTACATTCCGGCTTTCTGCGACGTCGTGATCATGGTCGAGGGCAACGCCTCGATGTACCTCGGGTCGCCGCGGATGGTCGAGGTCGTGATCGGAGAGAAGGTCTCGCTGGAGGAGCTGGGCGGGGCACGAATGCACGCCACCGAAAGCGGTCTGGGCGATGCGCTCGTCGCCGACGACAAAGAAGCGATCGAATTCGCGAAAGCCTATTTCCGGTACATGCCGCAACGAGCGGGTGAAAACCCAGGATCCTGCGATGCGATGCCCGCGCGCGTCGCCTCAAAGCCGATAGCGGACCTCATCCCCGACGAACCGAATCGCGGTTACGACATGCGCAAGCTGATCGACGCGATCATCGACGAAAGCAGCTGGCTCGAGATCAAGAAGCTCTTCGCCAAGGAGCTGCTTACTGGGTTCGCACGCCTCGACGGACAGCCAGTCGGCATCCTGGCCAACCAGCCGATGCAAAAGGGCGGCGTGCTCTTCAACGACTCCGCGGACAAGGCTGCGCGCTTCATCTGGCTGTGCGACGCGTTCGAGATCCCTCTCCTCTTCCTTGCCGACGTCCCCGGCTTCATGATCGGAACGGATGTCGAGAAGCGCGGCATCATCCGCCACGGCGCCAAGATGATCAGCGCCGTCTCCGAAGCTACTGTGCCCAAGATCTCGGTCATCGTCCGCAAGGCATACGGCGCCGGCCTCTACGCGATGGCGGGACCGGCCTTCGATTCGGACGCCGTCATCGCGTTGCCTTCGGCGCAGATCGCGGTCATGGGACCCGAGCCCGCCGTCAACGCGGTCTTCTATAACAAGCTCGCCGAGCTGCCCGAGGACCAGCGCGCGGCGAAGCGCAAACAGCTGGAGGACGAGTACCGCGAGGACGTCGACCTTTACAAGCTGGCTTCGAACCTGATCGTCGACGACATAGTCGAGCCCGAGCACTTGCGCGAAACGCTGATCGCCCGTTTCCACGCCTACTCGACGCGTGTGGCACAACGGGTCGACCGCAAGCACGGGGTGTTCCCGGTCTAGAAGAGGCGCACCACAGCGAGCCCGACCGCGAGGGCAACGACGCCCCAGGCGAATGCTTTCAGTCCGAGCTCGAGGGGTCGCAGCAGCGCAGGCTCGTCCAGGTTCGTCTCCGACCCGTCGATCAGGGTCAGCGTGCCGGTGACCGACCTCGTCTTTCGGCGCAGCAGGCGCGCGGGCGTGCTCAGCGCCCGCTGGCCGAACGAAAGCGCGTAGGCGGCAACCGCGACGGCCACCGCGGCGAAGGACAGCCGGCCGGTTTGCGCGAAATACGCCGTGAGGACTGGGAACGCGCCCCAGGAGAGGGCAAACCAGAAATCGCCATGGAGGCGGCCGCCGAGGAGCTCGAGGTTGTAGGCGAAAACGAACAACGCGCCCGCGGCGATGAACGGAAGCAAGCCCGGCCCTACGACAAGGACTCCGGCCAGACCAAGTCCGACCGCGCCGCCAAGGCCGATGATCGCCGCCACCCACAGTGTCGTCGCCGGAAGATCGGTCTGCAGCGGCCGTCCACGAAGCTCGTCGAGCGCATGCGCCGAAATCCCCACTGCGAGGAAAAAAGCGATGAGAGTGGCGGCTAGCCGTTTCACATCAAGCGACGGCGCCAGGCTGGCACCGATTACGACGTACGAGAGATGCCACGCGGTGTATGGCGGGTGCAGGACCGCCCACAGGTCGCGCCTCCATCCTCTCGCCCGCGTCGCGTAATAAGCCGGCGCCAGGCTCCGAGCCTTCTCAGGCATGTTGCTTCTGACCCCACATCACAAGCCCGCCGCCAAGGCTCATCACCTCATCTTCAACGTCGACCATCCCTGCCTCGCGCCATGCCTCGAAGAGGCGGTCTATGGGCCACTGGCGGTAGAACGCCTCAATGTTCGGACCCAGAAAGCGACCTGCGTTCCACCAGGCCCGGCCGCCGAGGACAAATCCCGCACCCGGCATCACGGCGCGCGTGTAAAGCCGCCAGCTCATCCGCCAGAAGACGCCGGGCGGAATGTAGAAGTCGAGGCCGGCCATGGCGCCGCCCGGACGGAGCACGCGGCCCAGCTCTCGCAGAGTAGCCGCGGGATCGGCCACGTAACGCAACAGGTACGTGAAGCTGACTGCATCGAATGAAGCCGACGGAAACGGCAGCTGCTCGGCTCTGGCGTGCTGCAGCCTGATCCGGCGATCGAGGCCGACGGCGTCAACCCGTTTCCGGCCAACCTCCAACATCGGCTCGCTGATGTCGACCCCGACGATGTCGGCGCCAGTCGCTTTGGCCAGCGCGATCGCCACGCTTGCGGTGCCCGTCGCCACAGCGAGTACGCGTCCGGTCTTCGTGCGGGCGATGTGGTGAACCAGCTCGTGGCGCCACTTCGCATTCTGGCCCAGAGAAAGCACTTCGGCGAGGCGGTCGTACCTCGCGGGCAGATCCTCGAAGAGATTCGCCGCGAAGGCGTTCTCGGCGCTCGCGGCGGGCGGGCCGGGGTCTGCCATCGGCGGCTTCAGCGTACGGGTACCCGGGTTGTCTTGGCGTCTTTCCCTTGATGGGCACTTCCGCGCGCACGCGGTTGATTTCCCTTGCGGCCGCGTTGGCCCTCGCCATGCTCAGCCCGCAGCCCCAGTAGCGCGCCCTGCGACCCTGCGGTCAGCTGCTGCCACGCCCGGGCGTACCTTCTTCGGGTGGCCTCTTGGGCTGAGTTCGAGGCATCGCAACCCGAGTTCGCCACGCGGGTCCGCAAGCTCATGTCGTCCCGCAAGCACCTCACGATGGCAACTCTGCGCAGCGACGGGTCGCCGCGGATCAGCGGCACGGAGGTCCAGTTCGCAGGCGATCAGCTCCAGATCGGTTCGATCCCCCGCGCGGTAAAAGCCATGGACTTGCGGCGAGATGGACGCGTGGCCATCCATGGTCCGACGCATGACCCGGCGAAAAGTGGGACGTGGCGCGGCGAGGCCAAGATCAGCGGCCAAGCGGTGGAGATGCCGGCGCAAGGTGACGCGCACGCATTTCGGATCGAGATCGAGGAGGTCGTCATTACGAGGCTCAACGCTTCCCGAGACCGACTCCTCATCGAGTCCTGGAGTTCGACGCGAGGCTACCGCGTGACAGAACGCGCCTAGACGAACAACGGCTCGGCGTGAGAGCGCTCGACGAGCGCATTCATCGCCTGATCTGTGGGCTGCTGATGGAAACGGCTCGCCGAGTCGAGGACGCGCGGCAGCAAATCGACGTCGCCGACGCTGTTCAAGAACACTCCTCGCCTGGCCAGCACCCACCAGACGGCGAGATCGATGTCGTCCGGCGACTCGAGAGGCTGATACCACGTAGTGCGGGTGTGCTCACGCTGCATCCAGGGCCGCAATGCGATCGACTTGATCGTCTGGACTGCGACGTTCTTCTCCACGCATGCTCCCACCAATGCGTCGAAGTTCTCCCGGTAGTAAGCGTTCTGCATCGTGATGAAGTTGTAGGGCAGCAGCACCGAATCGAAATCGAATCGATCGAGGCTTCGCCGGTGCGTGGCGGCGATCTGCGTGCCGTGCCCCGTAACGCCGATCCATTTGATCAGGCCTTCCTCGCGCGCGGTCAGCGCCGCGTCGAGCGCTCCGCCTGGACTCAACGCCTGGTCCCACTCGATCGGATCGGCAAGCGAGTGCATCTGCCACAGGTCGACGTGATCGACGCCGAGGCGATCGAGCGATCGTTGCAGCTGTGCGCGGGCTCCTTTCTCGTCTCGCTTGTCGACCTTGGTCGCGAGAAAGAACCGCCCCGGCTCACGCTTCAGCCACGGCGCGATCCGCAGCTCTGACTCCCCATAACTCGCCGCGGTGTCGATGTGGTTGACGCCGTGGCGAAGCAGCACTTCGAGCGTTTGATCGGCGACCTTCTGAGAGACGTTGCCTAGCGACGCGGCGCCGAAAATCACCCTCGTACTCTTGTGGCCGGTGCGGCCGAAGCCGGCCTTCGGGATCACCATCTCAACTTACTCCGACTGCGGCCACAGCTTCCGAGTGTGTATCGTGGGTCGGCGTCAGTTCAATTCACCAGGAGGCTGCAGTGGAGTTTTTCAACCTCAAGACGAAGCAGAAAGTCGAAATTCCAGACAACCAGCTGAAGAAGCGGCGCAGCGTACGGACCACGAGCGGCGGCAAGCGACAGGAGCGCTACGCAGTGATCGCGGAAGTGCACGAGGGTGGCAAGCCGCTGCAGCTCTACAAATTCGTCAACAAGGAGACCTTCGACCGGCTGGACGTACCCGAGTCCAACTAGCCGCCTGGCGCGGTAGCCGCCAGCGGCTCGAGGCTCAACAACCTGCCCGAGTAGGCGGCGAAATAGACGCGGACCTTCTGGGAGTCGCGCCCAAGGTGGTCGGCGAGCATGGGGTCGATTTCGAACTCCTTGTCGCCGACCATCACCTTGTACTTGTACTGGCCTTGGTACGTGTATGCGCTCGGGAACGGCCTTGCGAGAGCGTTGGTCCTCACGGCGACCCGCCTGAGCGTGGGCGCGCCGGTTACCGAGCTGACCCGACCCAAAACCGCATCGCCGAGAACGAAGACGACGCCCAGGCCGCCGACGACCGTCGTTACGACGCACATCAGAAAGAAGATCGTCACCACCAAGCCGCCGAAGATGCCCAGGTTTCCAAATGCGCTGAGCAGGTTCGGACCCAGGGCGATCGCGATAACCAGTCCGAAGCCGGTCATGACCAGATGGGACGCGACTCCGCGAAGCAACCTGAGACGCTGTCGCGCCGTAATTTGCCCGGCGCGGTTGGCGTCGACGTCGGACACGCGCCGTTCAGTCGAACAGCGAGGCTATGTCGGACCGGTTGATCGCCAACGCGAGGCCGCGGGCGTCGCGTTCGGCGTAGTCCTTCTGCGACGGATCGGCGCCTTTGTCGAGCAGGAGCCGCACCATGTCCGCGCTGCCGCCCATCACCGCGCCGTGAATCGGCGCGGCGGCCGCCGCCTGAGCGTTGACGTCGGCACCGGATTCAAGCAGCCGTTCGGCGACTGCGAGGTTGCCGCCGATCGCCGCGAAGTAGAGCGCCGGCAGGTCGTGAATGCCACGCGCTAGCGCACGGTCCGGACGCTGCTTCAGCTCACGGTCGACGTCATGCAGCCGGCCGAGCACGAGGATGGTGAAGAAGTCGATGTGCGCGCCATGGTTCAGCAGGAATTCGATGATCGGGCGATTGCCCATTTGCGTTGCCGCCTCGAGCGGCGTCTCGTTCCACGACGCCTTGGCGTTCATGAGGTCGGGCTTGTTGACGACGATCTCCTTTACCCGCTCGAGGTTGCCGTGCGCGTTGCCGACCAGCTCGTCGACGACGACCTGCGTGGCCTGGTCCACGCCTTACTTGCCGTCCATCCGCCAACGGATAGTCCGGACAAACCGAGCTGAAGCCCGAAGCAAATCTCGCATAGTCCGGACTATCCGAGGAAGGGAATCACAGCCGCCGAGAGCGCCGGCGCGAGGTTGATGTTGTAGTGGGTCAGGCCCGGCAGGATGGCCAGCCGGTGCTGGGTCATGCCCGAGCCGTCCCAGTTGGCGTCACGCAGGCCTCCCCCAAGCAGGCGGAAGAAATCCGCCGCGTGTGACGGCGGAATTCCGTCGGCATCGCCGATCACGATCATCACTGGCATTTTCAGGCCCGAAATCTCCGCCGACCAGTCGTAGTCGACCTTCAACGCGTCGCTGAGCTGCTTGACGAGAATCGGCCAGTCTTCGACATTCGGTGCGATCTGCAGGTAGTCCGCGTACATCGGGCTCTGTTTGAGGAATTCAGCGGTCTCCGGCCCCATCGCATCCATGCCGGCGGTCATCTCCGGGTACCAGCCTTGCCTCTTGAAGACGGTCGACACGAGGACGAGACGCTCGACAAGGTCGGGATGCTGGATCGCGGTACGCAGCGCAACCGCACCACCCAGCGAGAAGCCCATGATCGCCGCGCTCTCCAGGCCGAGGCTCTTGATCAACGCCGCGATGTCGTCCGCCATGGCCTCGAATTTCATCGGCCGATCCGCGGCCGGAGAGCGGCCATGGGACTGCAGGTCCACGCCGATGACGCGATTGCTGGCAGCGAGGGGCTGGATATTCGGCCCGAACATCTCGACCGATCCGAAACCCCCGTGCAGAAGGACGAGCGGCTTGCCCTTGCCGAATTCCTGGTAGCCGAGCTCGATTCCGTTCACCCGAGCCAGATTCGTTTTGGTTTGCATGGCCACAAGTCCCCCGCTTTGATTGGTACGCATGGCTGTACACGATACAAACCCGGGCCAGCCACCGAAGCCAGTGGGCACCGCGCGTGCAGGTGGTCGCTACTAATGCCGGCGCTTCATGCATCCGTACAGCCATTTGTAAGTCAGTGATGGTCCTACATGGCCCAGTCGTCGGAATTTGCGCTCGCCGTACCCAGGCTTCTGTCAGGCAGGCTCGAGCTTGAAGACCGGGTGCTCCGGTGCGATGGCAGCGAACTCGGCGTCCGACGTCAGCGGCGTGACGTCGAAGTAGGGCCTCACCATCGGGTTGACGCCTAGAGCGGCCCTCGCGCGCAGGTAGGGCGTGCGTGCCAACACGGGGATTTCCGTAAGCCGGACATCCTGCCGGGCGCGGCCACGGCTGAGCGTCAACCGGCCGGCCGCCCTCGCGTTCTTTACCGTGTTGGTCTCGCCGTACACCGCGATCCAGTAACGGCCGCCTGATAATTCGACGACGAGGATGGGGGTCGAATACGGTCTGCCCGTCTTGCGACTGGGAAGGGTCACCAGATGCAAGGCCTTCGGTCCGAGCCCGGCGCCGGCCACGCGGGTGATGACCCCGTTGCCGATCCTCCCGCCGGTGGTCATCCGGTATTCCTTGCCGATGGGAGGATTCTGGCACTGATCGCGGTGGTGCGCCTGGCAGGAATCGCACCTGCTGCCTTTCGGTCCGGAGCCGAACGGCGCCGTTGTCCGATCGTAGCCTGCCGGCTCCTGGACCGTCCTCGTGACCTCGAATGGAGCCGAGGTGATGTGCGGACGTGCCCCCAAAGAACCTGCTAGAGCCGGGAATGCGTGACCCGGCGGCGCTGGATCCACAGCCGGCTGCGGAGGCCATGGTGCGTTTTGAGTAAGTGGTGGTCCATGTCGGTTTTAGTTACCGGGTCGGATTGTCGGGGCCGCGATCGCCGGCATAAGGTCTGGGTGGGGGCGTCCGGCCCAAACGTCGCCCTTCAGAACAAAACATCCGGAGGGTTGGCCACAAACCCTCCCTTGGCGACGATTCCCACCTGGCTGGGTGCGACTATTCTCCTGGCCCCGGTGGATTCAGAAGGCGCAAGCCGGACGGGTTCGCTGGAGTCACTGGTTTTCGCAGTACCAGGCTCGATCATTAGGGAGTAATGGAAGACAATCCCAACCTCGGAGAAGAGCCGGAAGTTAGGGCCCGCACATCGCACACAGGTGGCGCGCGCGCGCCGATTACGCGGGAGAGGATCGCCGAACGGGCCTACCTGATCTCGCAATCCGAGCAGGCTGGGAGCGACGACGATGAGAACTGGCTTCGGGCCGAGCGGGAGTTGATGGAGGACCAAGAACCGGAGGAGGGCTGACGTATTCGGGCTAGTCCTTTGGTTTAGAGCGACCAACTGCGGTGACGTGCTCGTTATTAAGCACGCCGAACCTTGGTCAATGAATTACCGCAACACAGCGCCCGTGGCTGACGCATCCGTGCGCCACACGCACGATTCCTCGTGGCCTTCATCTGTGGATTGGCCCGACTTGCGAAACCACTTAGTCAACGTACATGGGGAACGGGAGGACGACATCGACGATTTCAAGTCGTACGTGGATGGAACGACCGCACGACGCAGACACGCGGAAGAGCGACACCGATCATTGCACCCGGCCCGAGAGCCCTCTTCAAGCGAATAGCAGCTACCTAAGCCTGCGGCGTACCGTCTGCGATTTGACTTATCGGCGGAAACGCGTCAATCGCCGGACGGAAAACGCGTCAACGCGGGGGACTCTGCCATTGCTGGCAACGCCCCCCTAGTTTGGTAACGAGATCAGCCTGCCGATTACCCGCGAACCAACCGAACTGCAGGTCGTCGGCTGGCGCGGGTGGGCACCTGGGACGTTTCGAATACGAGTTTTGGTGCGCCTGGCAGGAATCGAACCTGCTGCCTTTCGGTCCGGAGCCGAACGCTCTGTCCGGTGAGCTACAGGCGCGATAGGTCTTACCCAGTCTAAACTCCGGGCCCCGTGACCCGATTCGCGGCGTGGATTGCCGCCATCGTGCTGTTGAGCGCATGCCAGAACGAGACCCACGCGGTCTTTAGCCCTGTGCCGAGCCCATCACCGCATGTGGCCCCGACCGCGGCGATCCTGCAGTCCGCCGACGTGCCCGCCACGGTCAACCCGTGTCTCGGATCCGGGCCACTCGATGTCTATCTTTCCGTGCTCGCCAACTCGGACGCCGCCCTGGCGACTCGCCTTGGCACCGATTGGGACGAGCTGCTGAGCCACGGCGCCCTGGCGGGGGCGATATCTGTCTTCGCGGCCGGCCCTTCCGCTTGCAAGGCAGAGCTGGGCGCGACGACGAGCGTGAAATCCGTCGCGAGCATCGTGATTCAGTTCGATGACGAAGGGCAGGCCGACCGCGCGTGGCAGGCCGGCGTGTTCGGTTTTGTTCCGCCGGCGGCGGGCCAGCTGCTACCCGGGCTGACCCGCGGCGCGGGCACCGGTCTGGGACTCAGCTCGTTTACCTATGACCGGCCGTCGGTACGATTGGCTTGCTGGCGGCATTCCGTTTATGTCGCTTTAGTCGTGGTCAGCAACTTCGATTTGGGCACGTTCAAGGCCGCGACGGCACTCATCGACCCTCGCCTAAACTGAACCCCCGCCACATGCGCCTGTAGCTCACCGGATAGAGCGCTTGCCTGCGGAGCAAGAGGCAGCAAGTTCGATTCTTGCCAGGCGCACCATCCGCCATGAACTCGGCCAATGGTCCGAGGGCTGAGGATCCAAGAACTGTGCCGAAAACCGCTGTTTGATGGCCAATCCGGCCGCGTTTCGGCACAGTTTGGGTCCGGGCTAAAGGGACCCCGCGAAATATGCTTTCAGTCCGGTCGCAATTCCGACAGCGATTCGCTGCTGACCCGCGGGGTCACTTGCATACTTCGCCTCGTCCGGATTGGTCAGAAACAGCGGCTCGATCAGGGCGCCCGGCATCTGACTGGGACTGTCCACCCAACCTTTGAGCGCTGGTCCGAGCTCGATCAAATGGCCGTAGGCGCTCCCCGACGGCGTGAGCGTTGGCGCCGCCAGCTGGTCGTCTGTGAACAGGCCTCGGTCCTGGCTGCCCACCGAGCCGACCACGGCGCTCTGCAGTGCCGCCGCCAGCCGCTTGCTCTTCGACGCGAATGGCCGCGCCGCGTCGTAGAAGGTTTCGGTCCCGCCCACCGACGAATCGTCGAAAGCATCGAAGTGAATGGACACGAGGACCGAGGCCTTAGCCCCGTTCGCGCACGCGGCCCGCGTGATGAGGTCGCGATGCACGGCCGATGCGGTCAAGGCGCCGGCGATGGAATCATTCGCCGACAGCTTGGCCACCGACGTGTCGCCGGTTCGCGACATGACGACGCGGTAACCGTCCGCCCGCAACAACGCTGCCAAGCGGTTGGCGATCGCCAGCGTCAAGTGCTTTTCGAGCACCTGCCGCCCCTCGACGACAGTGACGACTCCCGGATCGAGGCCGCCGTGGCCGGGATCGATGAACACCGTGGGGCCGCTGCGACCCACGCTAGGCCCAAAGCCGATACAAGCGCTCGACTCCAGTCCGCCGATGGGCACCTGGACGGGGACCACGCCGGACTTCGCCTCGCTGTTGGGCACGAGCGAACGCGCGGTGAGAAGGGCCAGCCCGCCCGTGAAGACAAGGGCGAGGGCGAGCGCACTGCGGAACAGGGAGGATGATCCCTGCCGGCGCCGACGGCGGGCTGCGACGTGTGGCGGGTTGGAAATCGGCCGCGTCATCTTAGCGGTGGCATTAAGAAACCGCCGGAGCCGGCCGCGCTACTTGATCCGGCCGTTCTCCAAGGTCGAGACTTTCTTGCTGGCCTCGGGGTCGATGTTGAGGACCGCGAGGATGACCATGAACGCCTTGTTCTGCCACTCCGCGATGTAGAAGGATTGGCTGGCGATCGATTGGTTCAAGACGATCGAGTTCGCGGTCAGCCCGGTCTTGGTGCCCTCGATGGTCGGGGCCGAACGCAGCTGGGACGGACTGAAGCCAAAGATCGACTTGTTGGTGTACGCATCAGCCGCCGTCTTTTCGTCCTTGAACTGGACGACGAAGTTGACGACCAGCTTGTAGGTCGCGGTCCCGACGTCAGTCGACGGATCCTTGATCGCAGCGCACCGCGCCTGGCTGTCCGTGTAAATCGCTGCGTACGCGGCCTTGGCTCCGCTCTTCTGGGCGTCCTGCCAGTAGCCCGAGACCGACTTCGAGGTGTTCGGATCAGGACTCTGCTCGGCCTTGATGAAGTCCTCGATGTTGCCGCTGAGGCTGCACCTGAGCATCCCACTCGGTAGGTCGGCCGGCTGGACGGCGACGGTGGAAACGGTCGTCCCCGGCCCACCGTTCGAGCCTCCGCAAGCGACGGCCAGCAGCGCACCGGCGACCACCAGGGCCCACACCTTGAGCACCGGCGCAGACTACCAGCGCGTCGCGCGAACCGATCCCAGCTAGAAGAAGATCGTCCGCCGCCTCGGCCGAAGCTGGTTCACAGTCGACTGGATCCACTCCCTGACCTGCTCGCTCAGCTCGAGCACGAGCCGCGCGTCGCCGGCCGCCTCCGGTCCATATCGAGCCACCTCGATCGGCTTGCCGAATGCGATAAACCACTTGGAAGGGAGCGGGATCATGCCGCCCAGGCCGAACCATGGAAACGTCGGCGTGATCGGGAGCGTGGGCAGGCCCAGGAGCCTGGCCAGCGGCTGGAGGTCGGCCACCACCGGGTGGACCTCCTCTGAGCCGACGACCGCGACCGGGATGATCGGCGCCCCCGTGCGCAGCGCGACCTGGACGAAGCCGCCTCGACCCAGACGGCGGATTCGGTAGCGGTCGCGATACGGCTTGGATGCGCCCTTCACGCCTTCGGGAAAGACCCCGACCAGCTCGTCGTGCTCGAGCAGCGCCGTGGCGTTGTCGGGATGCGCCAGCACGTTGCCGGTCTTGACCAGCAGCATATTGGTGAAAGGCATCGCAAAGGCCCAGTCGACTACGAGCATTCGGGCATGGCGCGGATGAGGATGCTCGGCGATGATCGCGGTCCGGATCATCGCGCCGTCGTACGGAATGATGCCGGCGTGATTGGCAACGAGCAGCGCGCGCCCACGCGCGGGCACGTTTCGCACACCATCGACCTCAACCCGCCAGTACTTGCGATAAAACCAGAGCGCCACGTTCTTGACGCGCTCTGTGAATTCGGGGTCAAAGCCGAAGCCATCGCTTCGGAGTTCCAGCTGGGTGCTGGGACTCACAACCCGGAGAGTCCCCACTCCGCTCAATTATCATGAGCAACGGCCTCGCTATGCCACTCGCCCTTCAGGCCGCAGCAGACGAATACCTCGGCTGGCTTCAGCTCGAAGCGAACCGCAGCCCTAACACCGTGCGCGCCTACAGCGCCGAGATCCGCAAACTCCTCGGATTTTTGGCGGCCAACTCCCACTCGCTGACCGTCGACGGCTTGCGCCACGAGGACCTTCGAGCGTTTCAGCGCCACCTCGCGGAAAAGCTGAAGAGCCCGGCCTCGCGTGCCCGCGCGCTGGTGGCGATCCGCTCCTGGCTGCGATGGATCGCGCGCGAGGGGCTGATCGAGCACGATCTGTCGAACGGCATCACGCTGCCCAAGCTCGAGCAGAGGCTGCCCAAGCCGATCGAACCCGACGAGCTGACGCGGTTGCTTGCCGCGCTGCCCAGCGAGTCGCTGCCGGAAAAGCGGGATCGCGCCTTGGTGCAGTTCCTGGTGAGCACCGGGTGCCGCATCTCCGAAGCGCTCGCGCTCGATCGGACCGACTTTCCGCGCTCGGGAAATCGCCTCGTGGTGACCGGCAAGGGTTCCAAGCAGCGAAGCGTCTACCTCACGGCCGACGCGCGGGCGGCGATGGAGGACTACCTGACGGCGCGGACCGACGCGTGCATGGCCATGTTCATCAACTTCGATCGTTCCGCGGGCGATGACCGCGAGCGCCGCCTCACATCAGCGGGAGCGCGCTACATTGTCAAGCAGATCCGCCAGCAGCTCGGCGCCTGGTCATTCAAATCGCCGCACGTCGCCCGCCACACGGCGGCCACGACTCTCCTCGAGGTCACAGGCGGTGACGTGCGCCTCGTCCAGGAGGTGCTGGGCCACGCCAACCTGAACACCTTGCAGGGCTACACCAAAATCGTCGACAGCCGGAAGCAGGAGGCGTACAGGCTCTACCAGCAGTTCCTGGACGGCAAGAAGAAGGATTCGAGCTCGTAACCGCCCAGGCGGGGGTCCGTTGCAAGGATCGTGAGGATCCGCCACGCACTGCTGGCCGGCTTCGGGCTCGGAGCCCTGGCTGTGACGGGTCTGGTCGCCTTCAACACGGACATCGGCCTCCGGCTCCAGGGCAGGATGACGGCGAACTCCAGCCTGCCATCGCCGTCTCCATCGCCGACTCCGTTGGCGACCTCATCGGCTTCGCCAGGCGCCACACCCTTGGATCGAGTCGGTTCGCCCGGCCCGCTCGCGGGCGCCACCCTTGTCTACGACCCTGAGAACAAAGGCCTTCTGCTCTTCGGAGGCGCCCGCACGCAGACTACCGCCGACGGCCATACCGAAAGCGTCTTTCCGCCGGGCACTTGGGTCTGGGACGGAACGTCGTGGCGTGAGAGGAAGGTGGAAGGTCCTCCGGCCCGCAGCTCGGCGGTCACCACCTACGACTCTGTCCGCCATGTGGTCATCCTTTTCGGTGGGGCTGGGGTGGATGCCGGTGGCAGACCCATTCTTCTGGACGACACCTGGACCTGGGATGGAGCGCAGTGGAGTCAGATGACGCCGGTACACGTGCCTCCTGCCAGGTATCGCGCCGCGATCGCATTCGACCAACGGCGTGGGGTCACGGTTTTGTACGGCGGCGAGGGTCCGACCAACACGCCGTATGCCGACACGTGGGCATGGAACGGTGAGGACTGGGCGGAGCAGAGTCCGGCCACATCCCCATCGCCGAGGCACTACCCCGCGATGGCGTACGACGCAGAGCGGGGCAACATGGTCATGTTCGGTGGCAGCGCCGCAGGCGTCCGGTTGAATGACACATGGATCTGGAACGGGGCGACGTGGACAAAGCAGACGGCGCCAGCCCCGACAGCCAAGGGATTCGGTTACGCGACCTGGGACTCGAAGTCGAAAGAGGTCGTCGTCTATGTCTACTACGCCGTCGACAACCACCCGGTCACCGAGTACACGATCACCTGGAACGGCGCGCGGTGGACGAATCGCAGCACATCGGGTGATCCAAGCCCGCGCGCCGACGGGTCCATCGCCTTCGATGAGCGGACGGGACAGGTCGTCCTCTACGGCGGAACCTTCGACCGGCCCCAGCCCTTCGCCGAAATGTGGGTCTGGGACGGTGCGAGTTGGTCCTTGTGGCGGGCGGCTGAGGGCGCATAGTATTCGGTCGTGGTCGAAATCAAAGAGGCGAAGCTTTTCCAGGGTCTGCCGGAATCGGAGGTGCGGTCGGTCGAGAAGCAGCTCAAGATCGTCAAGCATGCGGCCGGTCACGAGATCGTGGTCCGCGGCGAGGGCGGCGTCGGGTTCATGGTGATCACCGACGGCACAGTCAGCGTCAAGACCATTCAGGGCCATACGCGTAAGCTCGGGCCAGGCGACTCATTCGGCGAGATGGCCTTGCTCGACCACGAAGGCCGCAGCGCGACCATCACCGCCGACACCGACGTCACGATGGCGACCATCCCGGAATGGAACTTCAAGCCGTTCCTGAAGGAGCACCCGGAGGTCGCCTACCGCCTGCTACAGACGCTGAGCCGCCGCATCCGCCAGGCCGAAGCAGACCTCTAAGCCTTCCCGGCGATCGCGTCCTCGACCAGGCGGATGACCTGCGCCGAGGCGTTGAAATCCGACGTAAGGCGGTTTTTCGTCAGCGCGAATGCGACGCCCGTCTTCGAGTCGCCGAAAGCGAAGCTGCCACCGACGCCGCCAACGCCGAAAGCGGTGTCCGACGACTGGCCGGGAGCTCCGATCGAGTAGCCGAGCGCCCAGGTGGTCGGCATACCGAAGACCTCGTCGACCCCTGAGACGGGAGCGGTCGTTGCCTCACGCAAGCGAGCGGGCGGGATGAGCCGGACACCGTCGACCTCGCCCAGCAACGCGGCGTACATGCGCGCGATAGCGCGCGCGGACGTCTTGCCGCCGGCAGGGATATCAGCCGCGAGCGTGTCCGTGCGATTGCCGAACGCCGCGTCGGGCATCAACGACATGGGCGCGGCCTTGAACATCGGGAGGTCGGGGGGCATCGCCGGCATCTGGAAGTTGGGCGGCATTGGCGCATCCTCTAGCACGGCCAACCGACGGTGTTCGGCACGCGGCATCCCGAAATAGAGTTCTTTCTCGACGCCCAGAGGTGCCGCCAGCTCGTCAATCAACACTTGCGAGAGCGGCTTGCCGGTCACCCGGCGGATGATCTCGCCGACGATGTAGCCGAACGTGTACGCGTGGTAGCCGATCTTGGTGCCGGGCTCCCACCACAGCTCTGCGTCGGCGATAGCCGCGCACATCTTGTCCCAGTCGCACAGATCTTCGATCGTCGTCGTGAGCGGGATCCCTGGGACGCCCGCCGTGTGGTTCAAGACGTGGCGAATCGATACCAGGGCCTTACCGCGTGCGCCGAACTCCGGCCACACCTCGGCAACCTTTGTCTGGTAGTCGAAAGCTCCGCGCTCGGCCAGCCTGTGCATCAACGTGGACGCGGCTGCCTTGCAGACCGAATAGCAGTAGACAGGAGTTTCCGAGCTCATTGGACGGCTGGTCGCGGGATCGGCGAGGCCCGCCACCGCATCCACAACCTGCACGCCGCGGTGGTAGACAGCGACCTGCAGCGCACGCTCGCTACCCGACTCGACCATCTCGTCGATGGCCTTCTGGACCAGTTCCTGAACCGCAACGGTATGTGTCTTGTTCACATGGAGTTAGACCATTTTGCCCCTCAAAACTAATCGGCCGCCGGAGAAACCAGTGGCGCCTGACGCGAGGTCAATAACCGAAGCGCATTGCGATCATCAGGCTGAAGAGGACCAGAAATCCCGCGAGCTCGAGCCACCCGTAGCCCGCGATGAGCTGGTCGAGCATCTCGATCTGCGCGGGTTCCCTGGTCGCAATCAACCTGCCTACCGCGGGGCTCAGCCTGGCGCCTTCGAATGCGGCGATCGCCACGGCCAGCACGATCGCGGCAAGCCAGGTGAGCCCATAGGGCGATCCAAGCCCCCCCAAAACGCCGCCGGCTATACCCCGAAGAATGCCGAGCAGGATGGTTACGCCTGCGACAACGCCTACCAACCGGCCATACCTGGCAGCAAATGCCTCAATGACCGTGCGCCGGGTTTGGGGCTCAAACCTGTGGAACGAAGGGAATGCCACCAGATGGACCGTCATAGCCGAGCCGAACCAGAAGATGCCGGCGAGGATGTGTAGCCACTGCAAGGCGATCAGAAGCCAGAGCACCCAATACCCTCCAGCGCAACTCTAAACAAGAAGTGCCAGGCTGACCGAAGCCCGCTCTAACTAATCGGCGCGAATGAAAAAGGCCGGGCCCGAAGCATCCGGCCCTTGTTGGTTTCGATAGAAGCCTTACTCGTCCTCGATCTGGTTGTACAGCTCATGGTTTGGTGAAGGAGCTCTTCGCATCCGCCTTCGTATTGGGGTCCTCCATCTGGTTGCTCGAAGGGCATCAATTGAACGACTCGATGACGACGGTGAAATTGCGTCGTGCCTCGCGCCAACGGAACGGCACACCAGTGAAATGTATGAGCATCAGTTAATTGCCCAGCACGTAAGGAGCGAGGCGTGAAAGACATCTCAGGGCGACTCCAAAACAAACCGGGAACCCTCGCGGCCGCGGCGGCGACCTTGCACCGTGCCGGCCTCGCTGTAACCGGTGTGTGCGGGTTTGCGATCGATGGTCCCTGAATGAGACGGCGCATATCATTGGCTCCTCATGGCGCCGGACAGGCTCAATGTTGCTGTGCTTGGGCCGGGAGGTGTCGGTGGGTTCCTGGCGGCGGTGCTGGCGCGGGAAGGTTGCTCGGTCCTCGTACTGGCGGGCGATGAGACCTCGCGTGCGATTGCTCAGAAGGGACTGCAGCTCGAGAGCCGGCGGTTCGGCGACTTCGCTGTTTCCGTGCGAACCGCAGCGCGCTTAACGGATCCGGTTGACGCCTGCATCATCACGGTTAAGGCGACCCAGCTGAGAGACGCTCTGGACCGGGTACCTGCGGACGCTCTCGGGCAGGCCATCGTCATCCCCTTTCTCAACGGCATCGAGCACCTTGATTTCCTGCGGACCGTTTACCCTCCATCGAGTGTGGTGGCTGCCACCATCCGCATCGAGACGGCGAGGACGCGGCCGGGATTGATCCGCCAGACCAGCCCCTTCGCCTCCGTCGAGATCGCTGCTTCCACCGATAACCGGAATCGTGTTGAGTCGATCGCTGCACACCTGAGGACGACCGGTCTCGATATTCGAGTGCGCGATGACGAATTGGCCATGTTGTGGGATAAATTTGCGCTGCTCGCACCGATGGCTTTGTTGACCACACACGAGCGCGCCAATGTGGGAGCGATACGCACCAGGCGTCGCCAGGACGCCATCGCGCTGATCGGTGAAGTCGCCGCGATCGCCGGAGCCGACGGAGTTGACATTGATCGGGAGGCAGTCCTCCATCTGATGGATTCGGTGCCCGAGTCGATGGAGTCATCGATGCAGCGTGATCAGGCGGCCGGCCGACCAATCGAACTTGATGCGCTAGGCGGCGCCTTGCTCAGGCGCGCAGCCACGGCTGGAATCGCGGCTCCGGTGACGCGCCGGCTCGTGGACGAGCTCAACTCCAGAAGCGGGCATCCGGCAGCAGCGGGCAGCGAATCGTGACCACCACCGCCGGCAAGCGAGTCGCGGTGGTCCAGGCTGGACCCGTGGTCTTCGATTGCGCCGCCACGCTTGCCAAAGTTCGGAAGTTGGCCACTGACGCAGCTGCTGGCGGAGCGGGCCTGGTGCTGTTTCCGGAAGCTTTCATCTCCGGTTATCCCCGAGGCATCTCGTTCGGCACGGTGATTGGCGACCGTACTGCGGAAGGCCGTGATCACTTCCGGAGGTACTGGGAGAGCTCTGTCGATGTTCCGGGACCAGCTCTAGACCAGCTTGTAGTCCTCGCTGCCGAGCTCGGGATTTACCTGGTGATTGGCGTCATCGAGCGGGAGGGGGGCACCCTCTACTGCACTGCCGTGTTCGTGTCGCCAGACGGCTATCTGGGCAAACACCGAAAGGTCATGCCTACCGCGGCCGAGCGTCTCGTCTGGGGTTTCGGCGACGGATCCACTCTCCCCGTCTTCGACACGCCGTTTGGGCGATTGGGGGCGGTCATTTGCTGGGAGAACTACATGCCGCTGCTGCGGATGGCCATGTACTCGAAGGGCATCCAGATCTATTGCATCCCGACCGCGGATGGGCGGGAGACCTGGCTATCAACGGTGCGCCATATCGCTCTCGAGGGCCGTTGCTTTGTCCTTTCCGCCAACCAGTTCACAAGGCTTTCCGACTTTCCCGCGGACATCAATAACGAGCTTGCCTCAAAGCCCGACGACGTGGTCTGCCTCGGCGGAAGCTGCATCGTCGGACCATTGGGCAATGTGCTTGCAGGTCCTGACTTCAGTGGAGAGACGATCCTATTTGCCGACCTCGATCTCGCCGATGTGGCGCGGGCGAAGTATGACTTCGATGTAACCGGTCACTACGCCAGGCCGGACCTGTTTCACCTCGAGATCAACGAAGATCCGCAAGAGTCGGTCGTCTCGATCAGCCGCGACACGGAAACGGCAGGTTAAATGCGTGCTGGCATTATTCGCCACTCCAGCAGACCGGTCTGGTTGGCGGGGGCATTCGAATGAGGCCGGAATCGTATTCAGAAACCGGCCTCGGAGACTTCCTTAGGGCGCTTACTCGTCCTCGATCTGGTTGTACATCAATCCGTCTGCCGAAGAAGCCGGTCACAGCGCTTTGGTATTAGCGTCCTCCATCTGGTTGCTCCAAGGGCAACCAGTGAACGACTTGATAACCATAGTGAAATTCCGTCGAAGTTAGCTCTCGCCCCCACGCGACCGCTCAACATTGCCCAAGTGCCCAAAGACGTAGGTGATGCTGTGTTCGTCATGGGTTTCGCCCGACCCTTCGGTTGCCCACACCGGGTGAGCCCACCAGGTGTACTCGATCAGGCAGTGCTGGCGCTCGCCTGAGCGCCAGCACTCTGTCGATTCTGCCCCTTATTCGTCGGGCAGAGTTCGCGCCCTCAATCGGACTCTCCTTCCAGTGGCAAAGGTTGCCAAGAAGGCGCTAGCTGGCGACCGCCCGGATGAACGGCGTGCTGACCACTGCCGTCGGCGTTCATGACGTAGACGGCGCGGGCCATCGGCGGCATGTCACGGCTCGTGACAAACGCGATCATGGTCCCGTCGGGTGACCAGCGGGGGGCGAAGTTGACCGCCTCGCGGCTTGTCAGCTGTGTGGCGCTCGACCCATCAGCATTCATGACGAAGATGTCGGGGCCCCCGGTTGCGTCGACGCTCGAGAAGGCGATCTTCTTTCCGTCCGGACTCCAATCGGGTACCTGTGTTTTAGGAAACGGATCGGTTGTCAGCTGCAGTGGATTCGTACCGTCCGAATTCATCAACCACACTTGCGTCAGACCGGTGCGGTCACTCTCGAATGCGATTCTTGTGCCATCGGGCGACCACACGGCGAAGGTATTGTTGCTCGAGTCGTCAGTCAGCCGGACCAGGCCCGAACCGTCCGTCCCGACCACGAAAATGGCCGCTTTGCTGTCTCCGGGGAGGTTACCGCTAAAGGCGATGCGGGTACCGTCTGGGGAGTAATTGGGGAAGGTCATGAACCCACCAATATGGGTCACCTGGTGCTGATGCTTCCCGTTGGCGTCCATTGCCCAGATCTCGTCGACACCCGGGGCAGATCCGGCACACCAGGCAATGGATCGTCCATCCGGGGAGAAATCCGCACACGCGTTGAAACCTGGGAGGTCGGTCAGCTGGGAAAGATCGTGCCCGTTCGGCAGAACGGAGAAGATCTCCACATTTGCGCCCACGGACATGCCGAACGCGAGCCGGCCATTGACGCCCGGGTAGGTCGCTCTCACTGGAGCACTGCTTGCCGTCAAGGCCACGAGGAGGCAGGCGAGGCTTGTCGCGCCGGTGATCAACTGTCGCTGTCGCACGATTTGATTCTCCTTTGTCCAAGAACATAAGTAGTTGGAAGGAGGCCGAGGCCGGCCTCCTCCCTATTCCATGCCGTCAGCACACGTTGCGATGATTGATCCGGGCGCACGCGTCTGCGGTGGCGCTGGCATCGCTGAGCTGTCCGCTGGTGATCACGATCGTGCGCGCAGGACCGCTCACAGTCGTGGCTGGCTTAAGCACGTAGCCCAGCGATCCGCCCAGGAGCAGGGCCGCCGCCAGCGCCAGAAGAATGACAACAACCGTTGCTGGAAACCGCCTGATTTCGAGTCGAGCTTGCATTGCCGATACCTCCAGTGATGGATTGACAACTAGTGCCTAGAGGCTATGAGCCGCTAACGGAAGCTCCTATGTCGCGCGACACGCCGTCGGCGTGTCGTTCGTCACATCCGTGAAGATCCGCGCCGGCGCAACTTTTCGCGGTCGAGAACCTCGATGGCGCCATGCGACTGACGGATGCACCCCAGCTCCACGAACCTGCTGAGGGCTCGATTCACATTCTCGCGGCTGGCCCCCACCATGCCGGCCAGGGTCCGCTGAGCTAGCGGCATATCGATGACGATCCCGCCGGAGGTCGGCCGCCCTTTTGATTCGGCCAGCTCGAGCAGCTTCAGCGCCACTCGAGTAGGTATGTCGAGAAATGCATTTCAGCAATCGCGGCATCCTTTCGCCTGATGTACCCGGAGAGGGTCGAGATGATCTGAAGCAGCATCGAGGGCTGCGTCGACAAGAACTCGAGCCGCGGAGCTCTTGCAATCGTCAGGCATACGGTCGGCTCCAATGCCTGAGCATCGGCAGTCCTTTCACCGTCGTTCTCAGAGACCGACAGTTCGCCCAACAGATCGTCGGCCCCTGCGATCGCGAAGACGACTTCGGCGCCTCCCTCTTCGACTCGCCCGATCTTGACCTTGCCACGGACGATGACGTAGAGGTGCGAACCGGAATCGCCTTCGCGAAAGAGATAGGAGCCCTTGTCGAAGCCGCGTGAGCGGACCGAAGGCCTCAGCCGTTCCAGCTCGCCTTCCCGGAGGCCCCCGAATATCGGCGTTCCGGCGAATATTTCAAGCGGGTCCATCAGATTGCGGCAATCATGCCGCGATAGCCCAGGTTCGCAGTTTGCGGCGCCGAAGCGATCGGGACTCTTGCAGGCGCCGCGACCTGAGCGAAGGATGAACAATCTGGTTGTCAAGAGATTGATCACAGACCGATCTGGTTACTACATGAGCGAAGACGCTACGAGTTCACAAACCGATCTGGTTGCAGCATGACGCGAATCACTGCGAGGAAGGAAATAGGCCGGAATCGTATTCGAACCGGCCTTTAGGAACTGCTGGAGCTGGTTACTCGTCCTCGATCTGGTTGTACATCAGGCTGTCCTGGATCTCGTACAGAGCGTCCATCGCCTCCATCACCGACGCCGGCTTGGTCTGCGCCAGAACGGTGACCTCAGGCGACTCCTCGATGACCTTGTTGATCGCGACCGAGAGCACGGGTGGCATCTGCCGTTGATCGGCCAGGTTCAGCATCTCGAGCTCGTTCAGGAGCTTGTCGATGTAATGCATCTTGTTCCGGCGAGCGTACTTGGCGCGCTGGATCCGGCGCTCGCGCGCAGTCATGTGCTCGATCGCGCGGCTGGCCTGCTTGATCATCGGCATATTCCCTATCTCCTCGACTACAGTTTAAAGACAACATGCCTTTTGTCAAGAACCACCTGTAATAAATCGATTTAGCGTTCCAGGCCTGTGCTAGCATCCCGAACAAGCGACCGGATGTGCCCCCCATGATCGCCGGCCGTTCGACCCGCATGGAAGTCCTCGAGCTGCTTCGGCGCAAGGGCCGTTCCAGCGCGGAAACGATTGCCGGCGACCTCGGCGTGACCCCCAATGCCGTCCGCCAACACCTCACGAACCTCGAGCGAGATGGCCTCGTGGTCAGCCAGCCGGAACGCAGCGGCCGGGGCCGGCCCTCGCTGCTGTTCGTGCTCACCGAACGGGCCGACTCCGTCTTCCCCAAGCGCTACGGCCAGCTCGCGACGATGGTGCTGCAGGAGGTCCAGGAGCTCGGCGGGCCCGAAGCCCTGGACGAGATCTTTTCGCGCGTCGCCGCGCGCCACGCCGAGGCGATCGGCAGGGAGATCGAGGGTCTCGCCTTCGACGAGAAGCTGCGACGAGTCGTGGCGTGGATCGGCCGCGCGGGCACGCTGGCCGAGCAGACCGAGGTCGAAGAGGGCGTGCGCATCACCATCCACAACTGCCCGTTCCGCAACACGGCGCTCAAGTTCCCTCAGGTGTGCACCATCACGCCGCAGCTCATCTCCAGGCTGCTCGACACCGCCGTGTCGCAGGCGGATTCCATCCACCGGCACGACCCTTACTGCTCCTTTGTCGTCCAGCGCCCCGTCGCTGACTAGCGCCCAGGTCAGGGAGCTCGACCGGCTCGCCTCCGAGCGTTTCGGCATCGCGCTCGACTGGCTGATGGAGGCTGCGGGCTGGCAGGCGGCGCGGGCATGCGATGGCCGCACCGCGGTGGTGTGCGGCGTAGGCAACAACGCGGGTGACGGCCTGGCCG
>WNGD01004141.1_pt1 | contig 25633 bp, 21 predicted proteins | sample 5400671 | NCBI WGS metagenome assembly WNGD01 (sample SAMN13153369, study PRJNA577476) | soil metagenome | isolation source: 40 cm soil or saprolite under grassland replicate 2 | place: USA:California | collected 2016-06-15
GGGGGTTGGAACGGCGAGTCGGAAGCTCAGAAGGACGCGGCCATCTGGTTCTCGGGGAACGGGATCGGATGGTCCTTGGAGCGCAGCCGCAATGACACGTACGACCTCCGCGACCGGGGAGCGCAGGAGATCCGTGCGCTCGTCCCGTACGGATCCGGCGGGATCGCCGTCTATGCCTTCGGGGTGCAAGGCGTCGGCGATGCGGGTCAGCCGCGTCTCTGGAACGGAAGTATCCAGGCCTCCTAAGAGCGCCCATCCCTAGGTAGTCCACGCCCCGAACACGCGTGGAGTCACGGTTCTTCGCACGACCCCTCCTCCCTACGGTCGCGTCGTTGACCCACGACGCGATCCCGGAGGAGGAGAGCCGCGATGAAGCCGACCATCTCTCGCAGGTTCGCTGCGATCCTCGTGTGTGCCGTTCTGCTCCTCGTCGCGAGCACGATGGCGGTCGCTGGGCCCGGGAACCGGACCTCCGCCGCCGCCGACGACGATCCGATCGACGCAACGTTGCTCGGCGCGACTCCCAGTTGGGTCGTGGTGGAGAACCGGAAGCCGGGGACGTCGGCCTGGCGGATCCGGTCGTCCGCCCCGTCGAAGATCGAGGGATTCGCCGACCACGTGAGCGCGAAGCTGGGCGACAGGGTCCGGTTGTTCGTCTCGTCGAAGGCCCGCCACTTCCACGTCGAGGCGTTCCGGTTCGGCTACTACGGCGGGCGCGGCGCTCGACTGATCTGGAGATCCGCATGGGTCGGTGGCCATCGACAGACGAAGACCCGCTTCGTCGCGGGGACTCGGATGGTCGAGGCAGCCTGGAAGCCCTCCCTCGCGTTCCGCATCACCTCTGCTTGGGTCCAGGGCGTGTACCTCCTGCTGCTCGTGGGGGGCGACGGTTCGAAGAGCTACGTGCCGCTGACGGTGAGGAACGATTCCAGTCGCGCGGACCTGGTGATCCAGTTACCGACGACGACGTGGCAGGCCTACAACCTGTGGGGCGGCTACAGCCTGTACTTCGGGACCCGGGGGGCGTCCAACCGTGCTCACGTCGTGTCGTTCGACCGGCCCTACTCGACGACCCGGGGCGCGCCCGACTTCATGGACCGGGCCAGGCCCCTGATCGCGCTGGCGGAGCGCAAGGGGTTCGATGTCACGTACTGGACCGACAACGACTTCCATCAGCGTCCGCTCCTGCTGCGGCACCACCGTGCGCTCATCACGCTGGGGCACGACGAGTACTGGTCGTCGGAGATGCGAGCGGGGGCGCTCGGGGCTCGCGCGCACGGGGTCAACCTGGCGTTCCTCGGTTCCAACGCCGACTATCGACACATCCGTCTGGTGGCGTCCCGCCTCGGTGGGGCCCGGCACGAGATCGACTACAAGACGGACTGGCGCCAGGATCCGCTGTATGGCGTCCGGAACCGCGACGTGACGTCCGAGTGGAGGACGGGGCCGGTCCCGCGTCCCGAGAGTGCGCTCAACGGCGGGCTGTACCAGTGCAACCCCGTCCAAGCCGACATGATCGTCGTGCGACCAACCTCCTGGTTGTTCGCGGGGACGGGAACGTATGGAGGCGATCACCTGACGCACTTGGTGCGTTTGGAGTACGACAAGGTCGACGCATCGGCGCCGACGCCGAGGAGGATCCAGATCCTCGCGCATTCGCCTCTGGTCTGCCGCGGGTATGCCGACCACGCCGACCTCACCTACTACACGACCCGGAGTCGAGCGGGTGTGGTGGATACGGGGACGAACGCTTGGATCGGCGCGCTCCGATGCGGTGACGGTCGCGCCCCTCGCGGAAGCCTCATCGCCTGGTGCAGCCCGGTCGTCGTGAAGGCGACGATCAAGCTGCTCACGGTCTTCGGTGGCGGGCCGGCGGGCCGGGTGCATCCGTCGATGTCGAACGTCGGGCAGTTCGGCATCCGTCTACGGCATCCGATCGATCCGTGACACGCCCTGCGGCGCTTCGGACGCGTCGACGCGTGGCGGGCGCGGTATCGCTCGCCATCGCGCTGACGTCGATCGCCGTCGTGCGCGGCATCCTGACGCATCCGCCCCGACCGCCGCGATCGGCTGCAACCGGGTCGGCGACGCCCGCGATGGTCGTTGGGCACGCGCACGGGGCGTACGCCCCCTATCCCGACGGCACGGAACCGATGTTCATCCTCGTGCTCGGGAGCGACGCGAGACCGGGCGAGGCCGTCGAACGAGCCAGGTCGGATGCGATCCATATCGTCGGCGTCAACTTCCGACGCCACCGTGCGTCCGTGATCGACATCCCGCGCGACTCGTGGGTCCCGATCCCGGGCCACGGCTTCAACAAGATCAACGCTGCGATGGTGGCCGGCGGTGTCCAACTCACGATCCAGACCGTCGAAGCGCTGACGGGCATCCGGTTCGACTACTACGCCGTGACGTCGTTCCCGGGCATGAGGTCGATGGTCGACGAGATCGGCGGTCTCCGGATCAGGGTCCCGTACGACATCCACGATCCGACCGATGGCGGTCCGCCGATCCCTCGGGGGTTGCGAACGCTCGACGGCTCCTCGGCGCTCGCCTTCGCCAGGGCACGGGACTTCGTGCCCGGAGGCGACTTCGGTCGCACCCGGAACCAAGGAGCGATGCTGATAGCTGCATTGAAGCAGTACCAGGGTGGTGCGACGGGAGATCCCGCATCGATCCTCTCGTGGTTGGGCACGTTCATGCGGAACGTCGACACCGACCTGTCGTTCGACGAGTTGATCTCGTTGGCGTACGCGGCGAGGCAGATCCCGTCGACGAACGTGAACAACGTCCCTCTCCAGGGCTCGACGGGTTACGAGGGAACGCAGAGCGTGGTGCATCTGAGCTCGCGGTCGGAGGCGGTGTTCGCCGACATCCGTCGTGATGGTCTCGTTGATGACGGGATGTAGCAGAGGAGGCTCGCGAGCGTGAGCACGCAACGAGAAGGTGGACTACTGATCTGGCTGGGGCTTGGGTGCGTCGTGCCCACAACGCTGTTCTACCTCTACTCCCAAGGCGCTCTCGTGATCACGCCGCTGAGCCTCCTCGGCGTCGTCCTGCTCAGCATCGGCCTCGCGAAGCGGGAGAGGTCATCGCCAAACGAACCGATCCCCCCGCGCCGTAGCGAGGCAGATCACATGGGACCGCCGCAGCCACTGCCGCCTCCGCCCCCACCTGCTGCCGATGGAGGGCTGCTCCATAACAAGCAAGGACCTCGAGGGGACCGTCCCTAGGGGCACGGAGGGGCGAGCGCGCCGCACAGCACCTGGTCGTCTTCGGCGGCGACCGCTGCGATGAGGTCGGCGCGAGCGATGAACGCGAGGCCACCGCCCGGCGCGAACGACGGCACGTCCCGGTCCGTGATGGTCGGGGTGTAGGTCACGCACCCGCCCTCGATCGGGATCTGCTCGGTCCCTTCGACCGGCGCCGGGCAGGACTCGGTGAGGGTCACCGTCACGGGCTCGCTCGAGCCGTCGCCGACACCGACGGCGAAGATCGCCTTGCCTCGGATGGTCTCGGCGGTCCCGACGCTCCAACCGACCGGCAAGGTCGCGACGCATGGGAGCCGGGTGGCGCTCGGCACCGCTTGCGCCATCAGCTGCATCGGCTGTTCGGTGCCGCACGTCGGGGCCGTCACGGTGCCGCGGGTGGGGAAGAACAGCCCGATGCCCGTCAGTCCCGCGAGCAGGACCACCACGAGCGCGACGACGATCAGCGCGACCCGGCGGATGCTCCAGCGCTGCACCGAGATCGGACGGCGGCCAGGCGCCATCGACCGGAACTCGGCGAGCAGGTCGCGCCCGTCCTGCTTCATCTGCTGACGCAGCTGCGTCGGGCTCGCGACGCCCCGCGTCGCCGCGAACGCCTCGGCGAGCTCGTCGGGGGTGAAGTACCGGAGCGCGGCGTCGTACACGGACCGCGCATCCGAACGAAGGGCCAGCACCAGCATCATGTTCCCGAGATCGACGGCCTGGCGCCACGGCGAGGGCCGGATCTGGACGAAGAAGACGTCGATCAGCTTCAGCTCTCCGCGCTGCACCATCAGGTTGGCCGGCTTGATGTCCCGGTGGGCAAGCCCGACGTCCCACATCAGCCGGATCATCGCGAGTCCCTCATCGATCACGCGCGCGTCGATCTCGGCCTCACCTATCTCGACCGCGTCGTCGAAGAAGTCCATCGCGATCAGGTACTCGCGCTCGGGGGTGATCTCCACGATGCCGAGCGGCGCGGGCGTCGGGAACCCGGTCTCGCCGAGCAAACGCAGGGTGTAGTCCTCGTACTCCACGAACCGGCGGACCGTCGTGAACGGCGTCTCGTCCTCGAGCCGTCCGTAGAGCATCGTGCGCCCGAGCTTGTACCACCGGTCCGCGCGCACGTGGCTCTTCGCGTAGAGCTTCGCGAAGATCGTCCGCCGGCGGCCCGCCTCGTCGGTCACGGTGAGCTTCAGCGGGGTGGAACCGCCGGAGCCCTCGAGCCCGACCGGCTTGATGTCCTGGACGGTGAACCCGAGCTGGTCCTGCAACGCGGCGCGGATCGCCTCGCCCCGACGCCCGGTGACGTCGAGGTGTGCCGACTTGCCGCGCGCACCGTAGGAGACCGGGAAGAGGTCGTTGGCGGCGAAGGCGCGGAACGCGGCCAGCGGGATCGCGACCCCGACGATCGCACCGGACACGACGTCGGTGAAGTGGTCGACGCCGAGGTAGATCCGCAGCGCGCCGATGATCGCGATCGCGCCCGCCGCGGCGACCTTCGCCCAGAACCGCGGCCTGCCGGGAACCACGAGCATGAACGCGAGGCCGATCGAGAGGAACGCAGTCGCGCCGATCGGGATCGACGGCGTGGCGTAGCCCTCCCAGCTCGCGAGCTGCTGCACGCCGAACGGCCGCGGTCGCAGCGAGAGGAGCTCGAGCCCCTGCAGGAGGGCCCCGGCGACGGCGAGGGAGATCATCCAGATCACGAGATGGCGCCAGCGGTGGAACCACGCCGTCGTCACGACGACGAGCAGACCCAGCGCCGCGAACCCGACGCGGGAACCGATGGTGTGCGCCTGGCGCGCGAACGTGTCGAGCCACGCGGTGCGGATCGAGATCACCGCGTCGGTGATCCACGCGTCGAACCGGTCGAGCGGGCCCGGATCGATGCGGAGCCACAGACAGCCGGTCACGGCGACGGCGACCAGCAGGATCAGCCAGGCCCAACCGCTGGAACCGATCTGCTTGGGCAACGGCGGGGCTGCGCCCGTCGGCCGACGACGTCGGTGGGTTGTGACCCCCGCACCGGCCGACGGCCGCACCACCTGATCATGCTGATCCATGGGTTCCCTCCGCAAGGATCCTCGCACGATCAGCCGGGCACCCGCCGTCGCGTTGGCCCGGTGAGGACTCCCCTGACCGTCTTGCGGAAGGTGGTCCTCGGCCGGCCGAACGACCTCAGACGTGGTTCTTGGGATCGCTCCGCTTGTGGGCCCGTCCCCGGCGATGCCGGCGCGACCCGACCCTCGGCCACAGCCGCGACGGTTGATCCGCGAGCTCGTCGGTGAAGTCGCCGGCGCCCAGTGCGAACCGCTGGCTCCACCCTTTCCCGGGGATCCAGACGCCGATGTAGCCGCCCGGCAAGAGCTGGAGCGACTCCTCCGTGTGCTCCTTGAAGTCGTACGGCCCGGAGAAGCCGGGCGCGAACCACTCCGGCGTGACGAAGTCGCTGATCCGAACGCCGTCGACGTCGTAGCCGAGCTCGTCGGCCTCCACCGCGTCGCAGACCTCGTGCGCGTACCTGGTACCACGCGCGTCGATCTGCACATCGAGCATGACGTACGGGTCAGCAAGCATCTCGAACAACTCGTGGGTGAAGTCGACGCTGATCGAGGCGCCGTAGTGCCGGACGGTGGCGACGAAGGCCTTGCCGAGCGGGAGGTCCTCGTCGGTGACGTCGTGGTACCCGAGCGCGTTCGCAACATCGGAGTCGTCGAAGAACCCGATCCACCACGCGTTCGGCGGAGGGGTCTCCCCTTTGGACACCTGATGGAGCCTGGCGCTCGCACCCCACGCAGGCTCGAAGTCGGCGTCCACCGCCTTCTGCGAGGCCGCGACGATCGGAGCGATCTCGTCGTCGCCGATCAGCGTGCTCAGGTTCAAGACGGCGATCAGGGGACGTTTCCGTGCCATGTCTCCTCCTCGTGTGCTCACCCGAAGGCGAAATGGAGCAACTGGGGCATCCCGAACTCACCCTTCGGTGCGAGCGCCGGATGAGGTGTGAAGCCCGGCTGCTCGCTCACGTACGAATGCGGATCGCCGGCGAGTAGGCCAAGCAACACCTCCGCCACGATGCGACCGCCGACGGACCCGAGGCGACGCCCCTGGTGCTGGACCTGCGCCTCTTTGAGGATGTAGAACCACAGCGGCGCGCTCCCGGTGAACTCCGGCGAGACCGTGGTGATCCCCAACTCCTGATCGGTCAGCGCAGTGATGCTCATCGCCTGGGCGACCTCCTGGCCGGACGGGAGCCCGAAGGCGAGACCCCGCAGGAGGTTCCGCTGGGCCAGCGATCGCGGGTGCGCGGCGATCACTTTCGGCAGATCGACGAGCGGCTTGGCCAGCTTCGTATCGATCCGGTGTGACAGCTGGGGTACGTGGTTCGCCTTCGTCTCGAAGAAGAACTCCCACTGGAATCCCCACGACTCCGGCAGGCGCCGGAACCCGTTGAGGTTCGCGAGCGGGTCCGTGCTGTCGGAGAAGACCGGGACGTCCTGGACGACGTCGTTGATCGTGTAATCGAACCGGATCATCGAGTGACCGAACCGGTACGCGGCAACGGAGAACTCGACCGGCATGAACGGTGCCTTCTGCCAATGGAAGAACTGGAGGTTCGATCTCACCTGGGCGGCCGTCGCAGCCGCCGGGATGAGCTGCTCCACTCGCTGAGCCCCGACGATCCGCGGGAGGAAGTCGTGCACGAGCATCCATTGGTAGTACCCGCGGACCCGACGCTGGGTCTCGCTGAACAGGTCCGGCCCACGAAGGGAGGTCTCCTCTGCGACGCGCGTAGCCATGTGGTTGTGGAATCGGAGGAACGCGCAGTGCAGCTGGGACACGATCAGGTTCTCATCGTTCCGGGGGTCTCCGATCAATGCTCGACCCTGCGTGTTGCGGGGCAGATCGATCCCGTTCCCTACGTCCTTCCCCAGGAGGAACGCCACGCCCTTGAGCCGGTCGTCGGCAGGTTCCTGGTCGTACAGGAACGGATCCTGGGACGGCCCGGAGGCTCGAGGCCGGATCGAACGTGATGTCGTGATCGATGAACTGGCCGAGGTAGGTGTAACCGGCGGGGATGTCGGGGTTGTGGCGTGGATCTTGCCCACCGCCCTCCCCGGGATCCTTGTCGGCTCCGGCGCTTTCGAACATGTGATCCGCGAGGCTGTCCAAGCTCTCCGCGGGAGGCGTGAACGCAGGAAGCGTTCGGAACATCCGACCGAATCGACCTTCGAAGAGCGGAGAGAAGACCGACGCTTGCAGGGATGCGCCGCGCAGCTCATCCCCATGACGGAGACCGTCGACGACCGATGGCTCAGGCATGTATGCCCCTTCCCGAGACCGGCAGACGGCCTCTGCTCCGCGGCCCTGGTGGACGGGACGAAGCTACGCCCGCGTCGCGACCCGTCGAGTCGGCCCTTCAGGTGTCGAACGGACGGCCTAACCCGATAGGGGCACAGCGGTTTGCGCTCTGCACGGGCCCGCGATATAGCGGGGCCAGCAGGGTCGCTATGGAACAGGTTCGGATCGCCTTGACGATCTCCGGCGCCGTGTCCCTCGGCGCGTTCGAGGGAGGAGCGCTCGCGGCGCTCATCCTGGCGGCCCAGGCGCTCAACGGGAAGGCTGTGCCGCCGCCTCTTCGCATCGATGCGATCGGTGGCGCCTCTGCCGGGTCGATCACGGCCATGCTCGCGGCGAGGTGCCTCCTGGAGGGTCTGGACCCGGTCCATGTGATGTCGGAGTCATGGGTCCGGCAGGGCTCGCTGATAGCGATGAGGACCAGCGACAAGCATGCACCGCTCTCGATCGAGGCGATGCGGAGCGCGGCCGTGCAGCTGCTGGATCCTCCGGGAGCCTTCCGCGACCGCCCCCATCAGGACTCGCCGATCACGGTCCATATGGCCCTCGGATGCCTTCGCGGCCTGAACTTCCGGATGGGCCGACTGCAGGGGCCGCCGATCGAGGCGACCACGTTCCTCGACTGGGGCGAGTTCACGCTCCGCCCGGGCATGCCGGTGACCGACTACACCCAGCCGCCCAACGCTTCCGTCGTGGACTTCGCGCTCGCCTCCGGCGCCAACACGTTCGGGTTCCCGCCGAAGGCTCTCAACCGGAAGGCCCGGCCGGAGGATCTCGAACTCGCGGAAAGGGATCGGATCACGAACCTCCCGCCCGACTGGTCGGGCTGGCTCTGGTACACGGACGGCGGCACGATGGACAACGAGCCGCTCGGTCGCACGTTCGACATCGCGAACAAGATCGACGCGGACGGCAGCGGCCGCCGGATCCATCTCTTGATCCATCCGCACCCGGACGCGACCTCGACCGACACGGCGTGGACCATCCCGTCGGAGCGCCCCGACTGGACGGCCACGTTCTTGCGCTGCGACAAGCTGCAGCGAACACACAACATCTACGACGACCTCCGGGCGGCCGAGAAGACGAACTCCCGCGTCGTCTGGTCTGAGCACCTCCGGAACGCGGCGACGCCGTTGCTCCAGGCCGAGAACGACGCATGGGCGGCCACCCTCTCCCAGGTCCTGACCACGATCAACGAAGAGAAAGCCGCGATCGATCGCAACGAACCGGACGCGATCCAGCCGTCCGACGAGGCGAAGACGGAGGCTGATGTCGCCACCGTCGAGGGCTTGGACGCGGTCGAGCTCTTCCGCCGGATCCTCGCGCTCGCGACCGGCCTCGGCGGGAAGACGCCGGCTCGGATCGAGGTCGTTTCTCCCCTCCTGTTGCCCGAGGCGAAGGGAAGGCCAGTCGAGGACCTGCTCGCCGGCGAGTTCCTGTTCCACTTCGGCGGCTTCCTCGACGAACGTCTGCGGTGGAGCGACTTCTCGCTCGGGTACCGGAGCATGCAGGTCTGGTTGGAAGGGCTCGATGGCCTCGGCCTCGCGCCCGAGGACGCGGCGACCGCACGCGAGGCGGTCGCCGATCGGTACCGCGAGGAGTGGAACACGCGTTGGGGCATGAAGCGCCTGAAAACCCTTCCCTGGCGCGACCGTCTCGACGTGTGGCGCCTGGCCCTCCACGCGGGACGGGTCGCCGCCGGCGAGATCGTCTGGAGGAAGTGAGATGGGCGCGGTCCCGAACTTCTCACCGAGCGCGTCCGGCTTCCGGTTCCCGAACTCGTTCCCCCACGTCCCGGTTCGTCGGATCGGGATCCCGGGTGTCGTGAGCGTGCCGATCGGGGATGCTTCGAACGGACTGTGCGGCGGCATGGTCTTCGCCGTGCGGGACTACTTCGAGGCCGGGCGAACGCCGCCGCAGGACACGACCGCTCCGGGCGAGGGATCGCTGTTCGACTACCTCGTCGACCGTCTGTTCGCGAGCTTCGACCTCCCGCGGGGACCGGCGCGGTACCTGGAGCTGATGAGCCCGTTGTTGCCGGATGGCGAGACGTTCTGGACCCGTTTCGGCCTCGCTCCGCACGGGCGATCATGGCAGATGGTCCGAGAGGAGTGGCCGAAGGTTCGCGCCGACATCGACGGCGGTCATCCATCACCGATCGGGCTCATCACGCTGAAGTCCTCCAGCCCGTTCGACCTCAAGCAGGACCACCAGGTCCTGGTGGCGGGGTACGAGGTCGAAGGGGACCAGGTCACGCTCCACCTCTACGATCCGAACCAGCCCGGCCGAGACGACATCGTGCTGCGATTCGGAGCAGCCGACCCGACCCAGGTCCAGGTGAGCGCCGTGACACCGGACGGACCGCCGGTGTTGGCGTTCTTCCGGGTCACCTACGCCTCGGCGATACCTCCCTGACCGAGTGTGGAACCACTAACTCGATACCGTCTGGTTGATCTCGGGGCTGACCAACGACTGGGCCTTCTGATCGATCAGCCGGGTCACGAGCTGTTGTGAGTACCCGAAGATCGCGGCGTACGCCAACACCGCAGAGGTGGCCTCCGGCTGCAGCGCTCCGATGACGTTCGACTGCACCAGCATCAGACCGACGATCGCCGTCAACGCGCTAAGCGGGAGCTTGACGAGCGTCTGAGCTCTCTTCAGGTTGTAGGGCTCGTGCGCGACCGGGATCCGCAAGAGCGCCGCGGCAGCCGCCAGCACTCCCCCGATCAAGCCGGCCAGTTCGACCTGCCCAACCGGCGGGCACGAGGATCCCCCGCCGGGGACGATCGGCGGGGCGCAGATCGGGAGCCAACCGGCGGCCGGCAGGATCAGGACGATGTCGAGGATGATCACCCCGAGGAACAAGAGGTACAGGGTGTTCCGGAACCGGTGGATCTTGTCGTACTGGTCGTCCGAAACGCCATCGACCGCTGACCGGACCGTGCGCAGGCGCACCCGGTCGATCGGCTGCTTGGGGTCGGCCGCACCCTTGATCCAGCCCTCGTAGGCGATCCGTTCCGCATCGTTCGGATCCAGGTACCTCGTCACCTTCGACCGAAGGATCGGGAGCTGAGCCCGGAGTTCCGCTTCTGGCAGGCCGTCGTACAGCGCCTGTTTCGCGGCGTGGATCGATCGCCATCCAGCAACGGAATCGATGCCCGCCCACCAGCTGCGGATGCGTTCGAACCCCTTGTGGATCCGTGTCGCCGCGTCGCTCGCGATATCGAGGTTCGCGTGGATGTATTTCGTGCCCGATGGATCCAGAACGACATCGCTCCGGCCGAGCTCCATCTCGAGGCGATCCCGCTCCTGGAGGATCTCCTCGCGCCAAGCGGTACGGCCCCGACCCGATGCGGCTTGATGTGCCATGAGGCCCCTCCGGCGCCGGCAGGTTTCCGACTATCCGCGCCGTGCTCGAGGACGGTCAATCGGCTGACCGTACGACGGAGGGTTGGCCTACTGCATCGCGCCCCTCGGTAAGGTGGTCCTCCGTGGCATACGACGAGGATCTCGCAGACCGGATCCGCGGGCTCTTGGCCGCGGAGAAGGGTCTGACGGAGAAGAAGATGTTCGGCGGGCTGGCCTTCCTGATCGATGGCAACATGGCCGTCGCGGCGAGCGGTCAGGGCGGGATCCTCGTGCGGGTCGACCCTGCGGCGTCGGACAAGCTGGTCTCAACGACGAAGGCGCACCCGATGGTCATGCGCGGTCGGGCGATGGACGGTTGGCTCCGCGCGTCGACCCGGAGCACGTTCGGGAGAAGCGTCAGCTCGCCACGTGGGTCGAGCGCGGCGTCACGTACGCCCGTTCCTTGCCCGCCAAGTCCGGACACCCGCCCGGTGGATCTGGGGGCTCTCCACCGCCCGAACTCGATCCTGACCTCGCAGGCTAGCCCCGGTCCTCCAACGACCGAGCGGCGCTCCCGAGGTAGAGGCGCGCCACCTCCGGGTCGTCCAACAGATCCCGAGCCACCCCCTCGAGGCGCACCGCACCGGTCTCCATCACCGCGCCGCGGCCGGCGATCTCCAGCCCCGAACGCGCATTCTGCTCGACCAACAGCACCGTCGCGCCCGCATCGTTGAGCTGTCGGATCGTCAGGAACACCACTCGACGCGCCTTCGGGTCCAGTCCCATCGAGGGTTCGTCCATCAGCACCACCCGGGGCTCAAGCATCATCGCCCGCGCGATCTCGACGAGCTTCTGTTCACCGCCCGACAGCGATCCTGCGCGCTCGCGGCGGCGCTCGCGGACGATGGGGAACCGCACCGCGATCTCGTCGACCCGCTTTCGGAGCGCGGCGCGTGACAGCACGTACCCGCCCATCAGCACGTTGTCCCACACGTTCATCGAAGGGAAGAGGCTCCGCTCCTGCGGCACGTGGACGACGCCGCGATCCAGGATCTGGCGCGCCGACCGGCCCGAGATCAGTTCGCCGTCCAGCGCCACGCCGCCCGCGCGCGGACGTAGCAGCCCGCTCACCACCTTGAGCACGGTGGACTTGCCGGCGCCGTTCGGACCGATGACGCACGTCACGCTCCCGCGTTCGACGTCCAGGTCGACCCCCCGCAAGATGTCGCCCCTGTCGTAGCCGGCGAACAAGCCTCGGATCGAGAGGACCACGTCCATCGTCGGTCAGCCCCCCAGGTACGCTTCGAGCACCGCGGGGTTCGCCCGGACGTCGGCGGGATGCCCCTCCGCGATCTTGGCCCCGTGGTCGAGCACCACGATCGGATCACACAGACGCATCACGAGGTTCATGTCGTGCTCCACGACGAGGAACGTGACGCCCTCGGTGTGAACGTCGCGGATGTGACGCTCCATCTGCTCGATCATGACCGGGTTGACGCCAGAGGCGGGCTCGTCCAGGAGGACCAGGCGGGGACGACCCATCAGCACGGTCGCGAACTCCAGCAGCTTCCGTTGGCCGAACGACAGCTCCCCGGCTTTGCGGTGCGCATGGCTCCCCAACCCGAAACGTTCCAGAAGCTCCCCGGCCCGTCCGGCGTCGATCCGCGGGATCCCCCGCCGGCCAAGAGCCCACGCAGGTTGTGCGACCGCCACCACGAGGTTCTCCACGAGCGTCATCTCCGGGAACACCCGTGCCTGTTGGAAGGTGCGGGATAGGCCACGACGGTAGAGGCGACGGGGGTTCGGGCGGCGGACGCGCCCGCCTTCGAACCGCACCATGCCGGAGTCGGCCCTCAGGTACCCGGTGATCATGTTGAAGACCGTGGTCTTCCCCGACCCGTTGGGCCCGATCAGACCGGTGATCGTCCCGGTGTCGACCGTGAACGTAGCCCCGCTCACCGCGGCGACCCCGCCGAACCGCTTGGACAGGCCGTCGACCTCAAGAAGCGTCTCGACGCTCACGGAACGATCTCCGTGGGGACCGGCGGGACCGTCGCCGCGGGTGGCGATGTCTCCCCGTCGCTCTTCGATCGAAACTTCGCGGCGAGGTCCTGGACCGAGGGGATGATCCCGCGCGGGAGCACCAGGATCACCAGGAGGAACACCCCTGAGTACAGGATCAGGTACCAACGTGCCGTGGTTGCGTTCTGCGCGAGCAGCTGTTGCGCCGGCACCAGCAGGAGCGCGCCGAGCAGCGGTCCCCAGAGCGTTCCCTTCCCGCCGAGGAAGACCATCAGCACCATGCCGATCGTGATCAGCGGGTCCACCGCGAACCGCGGATAGATGTAGGTGATGTAATACGCCCACACGCCGCCGATCATCGCCGTGATCCCGAGGCTCATGGCGAACGTGACGAGCTTCGCGACCTCGGTGTCGACCCCCAGGCCGCGCGCGCGGTCCTCGTCGTCGCGGATCGCGAACAGCATGAGCCCGAGCTTGGCCCGCCGGACGTACCAGGAGATGAAGACCGCGAACACGAAGATCGCCAGCAAGACGAGGTAGAACGGCCGCTCATAGGTGGCCACCGGGAACCGAGGCACGCCGATGCCCATGCCTTGGGAGCCTCGAGTGAACGAGCGCATGAGGAACGCCAGGGTCTGCGCCACGAACAGCAGCGAGATCGTGACGATCGCGAACGTCACGCCCCGGGTACGGAACGCGACCCAGCCGATCGGGAGCGACAGGATGGCCACGCCGAGCCCGACGAGCGGAAGGACCAGGAACGGGGCGTCGCCGGGCGGGCCTCCGCTGGTCGGGAACAGGTTCGCGATCACGTAGGCGCCCACGCCGAAGAACGCGGCGTTGGCGAGCGAGATATAGCCCGAGTAGCCGCCCAGCAGGTTCCAGGCCGTCGCCAGCCCCGCGTACATCATGGTGAACACGGCGATGTTCACGACCCAGTTCGCCTGGAAGACGAAGGGGAACGCGGCAAGCGCGGTCAGGATCACGACGGTCACCGCAACACCGGAGCGGCTGACCGCCCTCACAACTTGCCCCGTTCGACGGCCCCGAACAGCCCTTGGGGCCGCACGACCAAGATCACGATCAGCAGGATGAAGAACGTGAGCTTCGCCGAGGTCGGAGAGATGTATGTCGCGAGCAGCGCCTGCGACACGCCCATCAGCATCGCTGCGACGACCGTGCCGGGGAGGCTGCCCATGCCGCCGAGCACGATGATGGTGAGGAGCAACGAGATCAGGTCGTAGTGACTTCCGGGGTTGAACGGCGTCACGACCCCGTAGACGGCACCGGCCGCGGCGGCCGTCGCGACGCTCAACCCGAACCCGATCGCGGCAACCTTCCGTTCGTCGACACCGAGCAAGGCCGCCGACGCGGGGTTCTGCACGGTCCCCCGGACGGCACGGCCAAACCTCGTCTTCGCGAGCATGAGCCCGAGCCCGGCGAGGATCACGATGGACAACGCGAAGGCGTATACCTGCACCTGAAGGACCGCGAACCCTCCGATCCTCCACGCTCTGTTCGCGTACGACGGGATCGTCGAGCGATAGGTCGTGGAGTACACGAGCCCGAGCACACCTTCGATCCCCAGCGCCACTGCCCAGGTCACGAGGAGCGAAAGTTCCTCCCGGTCACTCGGTCGGAGCGGTCGGATGAAGACCAGCTCGATCATCACCCCAAGGGCGAAGACGACCGGCACGACGAACAAGACCGACAGGAACGGATCAACGCTGAAGTGCGTGAACAACGTGTAGCTGAGGTACGCGCCGAGGATGATCATCACGCCCTGCGCGACGTTGATCACGCGCATGATCCCGAACGCGAGCGTCAGCCCGCTCGCCATCAGTGCGTAGACGCCTCCGGCCAGCAGCCCGAGGATGACGGCCTGCACGAACAGGCGCACGACGACCCCTCCTCGGCCCGAGCGCCCGCCGGGCTAGCCGCCCCAGTTCGGCTTGGGATACACGGGTGCGTGCAGGGCCACGTCCGCAGGGTAGACCGGGGTCAGCTTCTGGTCGATCCACTCGACGAGCATGTCGGATCCTTGAGGCATGCCGTACTGGTCCCAGCTGAGGTTGCCCTCCACCGTTGGCCACGTCCCGCTGTGCAGCGTGTTGGTGATCGTCTGGTTGTCGATCGAGCCGGTCTTCGCGGCAACCGACTGGATCAGCTGCCCGACCGCGTACGCCTCCGCCGATGTGGAGTCGATCCCGAAGGCGTCGCCCCCGTATCTGGTGGTGTACGCGTTGATGAAGTCCTGGTTCCCGCTTGCGTTCGAGTTGGGGAACCAGTCGCCGCAGCTGAAGATGCCGTTGACGTTATTCGCGCCGACCTTCGATGGGAACTCCACCGGTGAGCTCGCGCCGTTCGATAGGTACAGGAACTTCGGGTTGAAGTTCAGCGAGATCATCGATCTCACTTGCGCGTAGGCGTCGTCGGATTGCGTGCCGCCGACCCACATGTCCGGGCTCTTGGCCGCTACAGGCGAGACGATGGGCGTGAAGTTCGTCGTTTCGGGCGGGTAGATCGTCTTGGCGACGGTCTGGATGCCCGCAGCCTCGAACTTCGCCTGCATCGCGTCGGCGATCGGGGACGCGAACGGGTCGTCCAGCGAGACGTACGCGGCGGTCTTCGGCCGTTGATCCGCAGGGAGCGACAGGATCCAGTTCACGAAGGGATCGCCGCACGCGAGCACCGGCGCGGGCTGCACGAAGAACACGTTCGGGAGCTTCGCGGCGAACATGTCCGGGCCCCCGCCGGCCGGTTCGACGAACGAGTAGCCGTAGCGGTTCGCGATCTGCGCCGATGGCACGCTCAGGAGCGTCGAGAACGGTCCGAAGACGAGGTCCACGTGATCCTTCGTGATGAAGGTCTCGTAGTTCGTCACGGCTTGTCCCGGGTCGCTCGCGTCGTCCGCGATCTTGAGCTGGACCTGGCGCCCGAGGATCCCACCGTTCGCGTTCACCGTGTCCGCCCAGAGCTGGTATCCCCGCATCGCGGCCTTCCCGGGATCGGAGAAGTCACCCGTCTGCGACAGGGAGATCCCGATCACGATGGGTTGGCTCGAGGTGCTCCCGCTGACGCTGCTCGAGGAACTCGCACCGCTACTGCTCGAGCATGCCGCCAGGAGCCCGGCGACCAGAACCGCCAACAACGCCCCGCCTCGCCCGTGAGTCATGGCCCGTTCCTTCCCCTCGCGGTCCCCCCGCTGCGCGATCCTGCCCGACTCTGCAATCGTTTGCAGCGTGGCAGCATCGTAGGGAGGGTCGGTCGGGTTGTCAATCGAGTGTCGGGGGGCCGGTGGAGCCTCGGACGACCAGCTCGGGAGCGAGCATCACCGTCTTCCGTTTCGACGAAGGGTCGGCGATCAGGGAAAGGAGCAGCTTCGCGGCTCGCCGTCCCAGCTCGTATTCGTCGATCCGCACGCTGGTGAGCGGTGGGCTGAGCCGATCGATGAACGCCATGTCGTTGAAGCCGATGATGGAGACGTCCTCCGGGCACGACAGGCCCATCGCGTCGGCGGCGTCGAGGACGCCCAGCGCGACGAGGTCGTTCGCCGCGACGATCGCGGATGGCCTCGCGGCAGCGCCCAGAACCGCGGGGGCAGCCTCGCGTCCCGCCTCGATCGTGAATCCCTGGGCTTCGGCGGTCGGCCCCGGCTCCAGACCGCGGGCACGCAGGGCCTTCAGGAACCCTTCGGCCCTGCGAGCTCCCGAGGACGTGACCGTGGGACCACCGACGTGGCCGATGCGGCGGTGTCCCTGCGCGTACAGGTGCTCGACCGCGAGCGCCATGCCTGCGCGGTCGTCGGGGATCACGGCTGCGACTCGGCCGCGATCGACGGTCCGATTCACGAGCACGAAGGGGACCTCAGCGGCGATCAACGCGTCGATGACGCGGTCCCGACGCCGCGCGGTAGCCAGCAGGAGACCGTCGACCTGTCGCTCGAGCATGACGTCGCGATGGCGTCGTTCCTGATCTGGATCGTTGTCCGTATCTGCCAAGACGAGCGTGAAGCCCGCTTCATGCAACGAGTCCTCGGCGCCGCGCACCATCCGGGGGAAGAACGGGTTCGTGATGTCCGGGATCAGCATCCCGACCGTGAACGAGCGGCGCATCTTCAAGCCCCGCGCCACGCGGTTCACGCGGTAGCCGAGCGCGTCGGCGGCCTCCCGGACCCGTTCGACGGTCTCGGGACTCACCATCCCGGCCGTCCGTTCGTTGAGGGCGCGCGACGCCGTCGCGGTGTGGACCCCGGCGAGCCTGGCGACGTCCTTCAGGTTCGCGGGCGCCATGGCACGGGAGTCTAGGACCGGCCGCGGTGTCAGCCGCTGGCGGCCACCACGGCTCGGACGATCCCCTCGACCGAGGGAATGGTCGCGTCCTCGAGCTCGTCGGCTGCCGGGAGTGGGACGTGCGGCGTGGTGATCCGCACGATCGGTCCATCGAGGTCGTCGAAGAGCTCCTCCGCGACGATCGACGCGATCTCTGCTCCCCAGCCGCACAGCCGAGGATTCTCCTCGACCGTGAACATGCGCGATGTCTTCGAGACCGACGAGCCGATCGTCGACATGTCGAGCGGAACCAGCGAACGCACGTCGATCACCTCGGCGTCGACGCCCTCCGCGCTGAGCTGCTCGGCCGCCTCCAACGCGCGAGGCACCATCGCGGCGAGCGCCACGATCGTGACGTCCTCGCCGGCACGACGTACCAGGGCGCGACCAGGCTCCTCCACATGTTCACCCTCCGGGACCTCTCCTTTGGATGCGTAGAGGGACTTGTGCTCGAAGACGATGACCGGGTCCGGATCGCGGATCGCGCCGGCCAGCAGCCCCTTCGCATCCGCCGGGGTTGCAGGCGCCACGACCTTGAGGCCGGGAACGGCCATCGCCCAGCTCTCGAGGCTCTGGGAATGTTGTGCGCCGAACCGCGAGCCCGCACCGTTCGCCGTGCGGATCACGAGCGGGATCGAGACCTGTCCGTTCGTCATGTATCGCGTCTTGGCGATCTGGTTCGCGATCAGATCCCAGCACGTGGCCAGGAAGTCGGAGAACATGATCTCCGCGATCGGACGGAGCCCCGTCATCGCGGCGCCCATCGCCGCCCCGACGATCGCCTCCTCCGAGATCGGCGTGTCGCGGACGCGCTCGGGTCCGAACCGCTCGAGCAACCCGACCGTGGCCTTGAAGGCGCCGCCGGCGTCGGCCACGTCCTCGCCGAGCAGGAACACGAACGGGTCGCGTTCCATCTCCTGCGCGATGCCCTCGGCGACTGCCTGCCGGTACGTCAGTTCCGCCACGCCGATCCTCCATCGCTCCAGACGTCCCGGTCGATGACTGACACCGACGGTCTCGGCGATGCCGTGGCGATCTCGGTCGCTTCGTCGACCTCGCGGTCAACATCGGCGTCTATCGCGGTGAGCATCTCCGTGGGCGCCCCGGCTGCCTCGAGGGTCGCCCGGAAGAGAAGGACCGGATCGCGCGCGAACCACTCCTGCACCTCGGAATCCGGCCGGTACTTCGCCGGATCTGCGCGCGAGTGGCCGCCGTGTCGATACGTGACGGCCTCGACCAGCGACGGGCCCTGGCCATCGCGCGCTCGGCCGATGGTCGATCGCGCAACATCGAGCATCGCGTCCGCGTCGTTCCCGTCCACGAGGATGGACTCCAAGCCGTAGGCGGAGGCGCGGTCCGCCGCGGGATGCTTCACGGCGGTCACAGCCTCGATCGGCGTGTACTCCATGTAGAGGTTGTTCTCGCACACGAACACCACCGGCAGACGCCACACGGCTGCCAGGTTCAGCGCTTCGTGGAACGCTCCGATGTTCGTAGCGCCGTCACCGAAGAAACAGACAACGACCTGACCGGAGCCCCGCACCTGCGCCGACCACGCGGCTCCGGCGGCGATCGGCAGATGCGCCCCGACGATCGCGTAGGAACCCATCATCCCGTGCGCGACGCTGGTGAGGTGCATCGAGCCGCCCTTCCCGGCCATCAAGCCACCCTCACGTCCGAGCAGCTCTGCCATCACGGGCGCCATCGGGACCCCTCGAGCGAGCGTGTGGTCGTGTCCCCGATAGGTGCAGAACGTGTAGTCGTCGGCGCGCATCGCCACGCCGTACGTCGCGGCGATCGCCTCCTGACCGAGCCCCAGGTGACTCGTCCCCTTCACCAGGTTCTGCAGGAACAGGTCGTAGGCGCGCTTCTCGAAGGCGCGCAGTCGCACCATCAACCGGTACACCTCGATCCGGTCGGGATCGATGCCCGGTACGGGCCGCGCCGCCCCGGTGGTCACGTCCTCCAACCCCATCTCCTCCCGACTCAGTACGGGTTCGCGACGACGAGCTGCTCGGCGGGGAAGAGCGTGAGCAGCTCGTGACCGTCTTCCATGACGACGATCTCCTCCTCGATCCGTGCTGCGGAGTGTCCGTCATCGGCGGGGCAGTACGTCTCGAGCGCGAAGACCATCCCTTCCCGCAGCTCGATCGGGTGATCGAGCGAATTCAAACGGCTGATGATCGGCCGCTCGTGCAGCGCGAGGCCGAGACCGTGCCCGAACTGCAACCCGAACGCCTCCATCTCGTCGGCGAACCCGAACTCCCTCGCCGTCGGCCACATCGCCGCCAGCTGGTCGGTGGTGACACCCGGCTTCACGAGGTCGATCGACGCGTCCATCCACTCCCGCGCCTTCACGTACGCGTCTCGCTGACTGCCGGTCGCGCGGCCGACCGCGAACGTCCGGTAGTAACAGGTCCGGTAGCCGTTGAACGAATGGATGATGTCGAAGTAGGCCTGCTCGCCCGGCCGGATGATCCGGTCGGAGAAGATGTGTGGGTGAGGGCTGCATCGTTCGCCCGAGATCGCGTTCACACCTTCGACATCGTCCGACCCCATCCGATACAGCCGATCGTTCACCATCGCGACGATCTCGTTCTCACGCACGCCGGGCTTCAGCGCCTCGTAGATGTCCTGGTAGACCCCGTCGACCATCGCCGCAGCCGTCGAGAGGAGCATGATCTCGTCGCGTGACTTGATCTGCCGTGCGTCGAGCATGGTCTGCTGGCCGTCACGAACGTCGACACCCAGATCGGCGAGGGCGCCCATCATCGGGATCTCCGCGATGTCCACGCCGAGCGGCATGTCGCCGACGCCGGCTCCGTCCATGACCCCCTTCACCTCACGGGCGGCACGAGCGAAGAAGCCGGCATCCGGCGCGATCGACCCGCGCAGACCGGTCATCCCCGCGCGCGAATCCTCCGGCCGGAGCCAGGGCGAGTGGAGGCGGTGCGCCTTCGCGGCGGACCCGAAGTCCCAGAGCACGGGATCCGCGTCGCCGGCCAATACCGCGAAGCGCATCAGCTTGTCGCGCGCCCACTCGCCGATGTTCGTGCTCGTGAGGTAGCGGATGTTGTTCATGTCGAAGCACAGCAGCGCGCCCAGCTCCGAGGATCCCAGCGCGTCACGCGCACGTGCGAGCCGGTGCGTTCGGAGACGGTCGAAGTCGACGCGCTCCTCGAAATCGACGTGCATCGTTCCGGGCGCCGGGACACCGCTCTGGGCGAACTCCGACATCAGGCGTCCCGGCGCGCGGCCCGTGCGAGATCGTCGACCGGATGCAATCCGTCATCGACGTCGACCCGCTCCGGCTCCAGCTCGAGGCCTGCTCTAGCCGCCTCCAGCACGAGGAGAGCCGCGAAGTCCTCGTCTCCGTGTCCGCCATCCACAAGGGCGGTCACGATCTCATGCGCCGCGGCCGTGATCGGAAGCGGTACGGCAAGATCCCTGCCCGCCTCGAGCCCGAGCTCCAGATCCTTGCGAAGGAGGTGTCCCGTGAACGTGGGATGGAAGTCAAGGTTCACGAGGGCGGGTGTCTTGTAGCGAGTGAACGGCGAGCCCATCACCGAGTCGTTGATGAACGCCAACAGATCCGATCGAGCGACGCCCCCACGCTCGGCCAGCACCGTGATCTCTGCCAAACATGCGGCCACCACGCCGAGCAGCAGGTTGTGCGCGATCTTCACGAGCCGCGCCACATCGCCCTCGCCCACGTACGTCACGGACCGGCCGAGTACCCCGAGGTAGGGGCGGGCGATCTCGAAGGACTCTCGCGGCCCCGACACGACCAGGCTGAGCATCCCGGCGTTCGCCACCTTCGGGTTGCCGCTGACTGGCGCGGCCAGCATCGGCGTGCCGATCTCTTTGGCCCGGTGCCGCACCTGCACCGAAACGTCAGACGAGACCGTTGAACAATCGATCAGCAACCCCGGCCCGTGGGAGCCGGTCAACAGACCCGAGGGACCGTCGATCACGGCCAGCAGGTCGGCGTCTCCCCCGATCATCGTGAAGACGATGCTGCGGTCCGCCAGATCCGACGGGGCCTCCACCGCGGCGGCGCCGAGAGCCTCCAGCGGTTCGGTCTTCGCAGGGGTCCGGTTGTAGACGGCCACATCGTGACCAGAGCGGAGCAGTCGCTCGGCGAGCACGCTTCCCATCCGGCCGGCGCCGATCCACCCCAGCTTCGTGGAGGCTACATCGGACAAACCAGCACCCCCGGATCGCGAACATCACTCATGCAAACGATTGCACCAACGATGGCATACCGTGGCCGGGCATGTCAACCGCTCGGGCCGGGTGGAAGCCGGACGCTCCCTCGCGCTTACGGGATCTGCGCCACGTACTGGCCCTGTCCTGCGGCGCAGCCGCCGAGCAGGCACGCCTGGTCGCGGAGGTCCGTCCACGAGACGACCACATCGGCGCCCACCGCTGCAATCCCGCTGTAGTCGCCGATGAACCGAGTCGCACGGGGGAAGTCCGGATCGACCGTCGTGGCGAACCACGCGTTCCCCTGGGTCGGGTCCGAGAGCACGGACGTCGCCTCCGCTTCGGTGAACGAGAGCGACCCGGGCGACGTCTCCGTCGCAACGGTATAGCCGTACTCGTGGTTCGCCGCGTCGTATGACCGGTCGAAGAACCCGACGCGGAGGGACCCGTTGCTGTCGTACGCCGCCCATGGCATGAACTGATCGTTCGGCAGCGCGATCGCGGCCGGCGCGCTCCACGTCGCACCACCGTCCCACGTCTGGCTCACGATCACGTCGCTGTTCGTCACGGCCGCGTACGGGTCGGCCGGGACCGGGGCCGACGCGTTGCGGTCGTCGAACCACACCACCGCGAAATGGTTCCCGGTGGCGTCCGTCGGGTCGGCCGTGATGTTGCCCTGCATGAGCAGTCGGAACTCTGAGTCTTGAAGCGTCTGGCGGCCGTCGACGCTCACCGGGAAGTCGCCTTCGTTGATCCCGTCGTACGCTTGTCCGATCAGGTTCGGACCGTCCGCCAGCGTGCCGGTGGAGGGATCCAGCATCACCGAGTAGTGCTTCGTCCGACCGAGGTTCGTGGCGCCGTCCGGCGTGTACTCGTACGTGTCGTAGAAGGTCGCAAGTACCTCGCCCGACGGCGAGACCGCGATCGCGTTCCCCCACGTCTGGTCGCAGGCCGTCGGCGCGGTGAGCCCGACGCACGTCGGATCGGATCCCGAGACGTTCGCCGGCTTGGTCCACGAGACTCCCCCGTCGTGGCTCGCCTGGGCCACCATCGGCGCCGACCGGATGATCACGTGCGGTCCGAACACGTACCGGATCCAGGTGACGATCACGTTACCGTCGCCCCATGCGGTCAGCACGGGGTGGTCCGGAAACACCGACGTGCTGAAGAACGAGCCCTTGCCGGCGGCCGTTCGCACCTGCGTCCAGTGTGCGCCGCCGTCGGTCGAATGCGCGACGAGGACGTCGGGAAGATTGGAACCGGCGTTCCCGAGCGTCGCGAAGTAGACGTTCCCCTGGTCGTCGAAGGCGATCGAGGGATCGCCGGTCCCCGTGTACCCCTTGAACGGCACCGGGTGCGTGGTCCAGGTGGCGCCGGCGTCGAACGTGACCTTGGCGCGAGAGAACACGTACGCGGCGACCTGCCCGCCGTTCGAGACCTTCAGCTGGTAGTCGTTGGCGCTCGCGACCCAGTGGTCCGGATCCGTGGGATCGACCGCGATCGCTTCCTCGTTGTGGATCCCGACACCCGCCTCGCAGTCGATCGGGTAGTCGGTGGCGCCGCTCGGGCGCGCGATGCTGCAGATCGGGTTCGGCGGATTCTTGTAGGTAGCGGCCGCTCCGACGCCGGGAGCGACCTGTGGCGTCGACTTCGGGCCCACCGCCGGCGATGCGGCGGCGGTGAGCGAGCCGATCAAGGCGACGACGGTGGCGAACGCGAGAACGGTCAGGCCTCGGCGCATGATCCCCTCCCCAAAGGTGTGCGCGATACGACCGGATCGGTTCCAACCTAGGAGGGGACGCATGAAACCGTCAAGCATCGCGCAAGGGCCGGACGTGCTGCCCGTCACGGCGGCGCGCGAGAACCATATGGTAGTCCATATGCTATGGTCGTTCACATGGCTCGCCGACAGGTGCTCGTGCAGCTCGACGACGCTCGGCTGGCGGCTCTCGACCGGCTGGCCGGAGTCCGCACCGAGAGCCGGAGCAGCGTGATCCGTCAGGCGCTCGATCTGTATCTCGAGTCGATCGACGAAGGGATCGCCGATCTTCGCTACGCAGACGCATATCGGCGGATCCCCGAAGACCTCGATGAGCTCGCAGGGCTCCGTTCGCTCGGGGTGGCCGCCTGGCCCGAACGCTGAGGCGTGCGTGCGGCGCGGCGAGATCCACTGGGCCACGTTGCCGTCTTCGATAGGGCGGCGACCGGTACTGCTGGTAACGAGGACGGCCGCAATCGCCGTGCGGACCGCCGTCACGGTCGCCCCGATCACCCGGACGATCCGAGGCATCCCCACCGAGGTACCGCTCGGACGCGAGCACGGCCTACGGGCACGCTCGGTCGCAAGCTGCGATTCGCTGCAAACCATCCCCAAGGACGTCCTCCAGACGCGTCCCATCGGAACTCTGTCGGGAGAAGAGCTCGCGGCGCTCGATCGAGCACTCCGCTTCGCGCTCGGGATCCGCGCCTAGGATCGCCGCTCGGCGGGATCCGCCTTCAGTCGCTCTCCCTACGCACCCACTTCGCAGGCACGATCCCCTGGTGCGTCAGGAAGTCGTATGCCGGAGCCACCTCCGGAGGGACACCGGGCTCGACGTCCCACCAGGACGAGCACTCCGGGCACTGCCACTCCGTCGGTGCCGAGGCGGACCGCTGCTCCATCGGAGGGTTGCACACGTGTAGCTCTTCCATCAGGTTGACCCTAGCTCGTCAGCGGTCGATCGGGGGTCCGCAACCCATGCTTCAGGCAGCTTCCAGCTCGGCCGGCTGAACGACGATCGTCACCATGTCCGCTCCGCGCCACACGAGGACCCGCATCGGGCCGCCGAGAGCCTCGCCCACCATCAACCGCTGCAGGTCCGCGACGTCCTCGATCGGGGTGCCGTCGACCTCGAGGATGATGTCGCCCGGACGGAAACCGGTTCGCGCGGCGGGACTGTCGGCCACCACCTCCACGACCTCGACACCATTCGTCCGTCGGACGCTGGCGGCGGCGCGTGGGGGCAGCGGGCGGCTCCCCCCGGCGACCCCGATGTAGGCGCGACGGACGCGGCCGTCACGCATCAATGCCGAGATGATCTTCCGGGTCGCGTCGTCGATCGGTACGGCGAGCCCGAGGCCGATCCCGGCGACGGCCGTGTTGATCCCGACCACCGTTCCTCGGCCATCCGCGAGCGCACCGCCGGAGTTGCCGGGGTTGAGCGCGGCATCGGTCTGGATCACGTTCTCGACGAGCCTCGTCGCGCGGCCCGAGCTGAGCGGCAACGCGCGTCCGAGCGCACTCACCACCCCGGCCGTCACCGAGCCGGAGAATCCGAGCGGGTTCCCGATCGCGACGACCAGCTGCCCCACCCGGAGCCGGGAGGCGTCACCCAGCTCGGCCGGATGGAGGTCCCGTCCATCGAGTCGGAGGACCGCCAGGTCCGAAAGCTCGTCGCGACCGACGACCTCGAACCGCTCCTCGTGTCCATCGACGAACGCGGCCGACCCACGCGAGGTCCCGCTCACGACGTGCGCCGATGTGATCGCGAACCCGTCTGAGCTGATCACGACCCCCGAGCCGGCACCCTGCACGACGCCGCCTCGCCCGGCGCGCTGGACGACGCGCAGGCTCGCCACCGATGGGGTCAGACGTTCGGCGACCGTGGTGACGACGCGCGAGTACGCGTCGAGTGCCTCGTCGCCGGGTCCGTGCACGTCCCGGATCGACATGGCCTCAACAACGCCGGAACAGGCGCCGATATGCCCGAGACTGTGGGAGGGTGAGGAGTGGAGGGCCGGACGGGAAGGTCCGGCCGGGAGGGAGGACACCATGAACCAGAAGATCGACCCGTTCCTGTGGTTCGAGAAGGATGCGGAGGCGGCCGTGGACTTCTATGTGTCCGTCTTCGACGACGCGGCGATCGCGAGGAAGACCTATTACCAGGAGGGCTGGCCCGGCCCCGTCGGTCAGGTGATGACGATCGACTTCACGATCGCCGGGCAGCGCTTCATCGCCCTGAACGGCGGAGCGGAGCCAGGCTTCACCTTCACGTCGGCGGTTTCGTTCGTCGTGAACTGCGATACGCAGGAAGAGATCGACCGGATTTGGGATCGGCTCTCGGAGGGAGGATCGCAACA
>WNGD01002560.1_pt1 | contig 25624 bp, 22 predicted proteins | sample 5400671 | NCBI WGS metagenome assembly WNGD01 (sample SAMN13153369, study PRJNA577476) | soil metagenome | isolation source: 40 cm soil or saprolite under grassland replicate 2 | place: USA:California | collected 2016-06-15
GCGCTTCGTATGAGGGACTGCGACGAGACCTCGGAGGCGAGCGACCTTTCGTCCTTACGCGCTCAGGCTTCGCTGGCGTACAGCGTTGGAGTGCCTGCTGGATGGGCGACAACACTTCCTGGTGGGAGCACCTGGAGTTGACAATGCCACAGCTCATGAACATGGGCCTGTCGGGTGTGCCTTTCGTCGGCACCGACATCGGCGGCTTCAATGGCAACGCTAGCGGCGAATTGTTCACCCGCTGGATGCAGCTCGGTGTTCTGACCCCCTTCTGCCGCGGCCACTCAGCAACCGCTACCGAACTCCATGAGCCATGGGCCTTCGGCCCACGCGTCGAGGCAATTTGCCGCGAGTTCCTGCGCTTGCGCTACCGACTGCTCCCCTATCTCTACTCGCTCTTCTGGGAGGCGGCACAGCGTGGGCTCCCCGTGCTGCGGCCATTGCTCTACCACTTCCCCGATGACCCAGCCACCTATCAGATCCACGACCAAGTGCTGCTAGGGCCATCACTCATGGCCGCACCTATTTACCACCCCGGCCGTGAACACCGCCACGTCTACCTTCCGGCGGGCGCATGGTACGACTGGTGGACCGACGAACGGATCAGCGGGCCAACCCATCTTCTTGCATACGCACCGTTGGAGCGCTTGCCGCTCTACGTCCGCGAGGGGGCGATCATCCCCAGCGGGCCGGACCTGAACTACACCGATGAGCACCCGCTCGACTCACTGACACTGGACCTCTACCCAGGCAACGGGGCGTTCACACTCTACGAAGATGACGGCCACAGCTTCGAGTATGAGCAGGGCCAGTTCTCTACAACCAGCTACACCCTGCGCCAGACGGCAGATCGGCTCGTTCTCGAGATCGGCCTGCGCGAAGGTGCTTACGTCCCGCCAACGCGCCAGCTCGTGATCAGGGTTCATGCCGTAGACGAGCAGGCGGCGGAAGGACACCCAGGCGCAAGCTACGATCCTGAGCATCGGCTGCTGACGCTCCAGGTCGACGATGATGGTAGCACACGGACGTTGAGCTTTAAGCTGAGCGTCTAGTCTCGCCTTTCATGACCGACAGGTCCATAACAGGTAAGGCACCGATAGAAACCAATGGTGCTCGTTGGTGTGAGCCTATTTTTATAAAACGGGCACCAGTGGTTAAAAGGTACTTCCTCGTTAAAGATTGGCTAGCTCAATAATACAGCCTTCGTCGCTGCGCAAGCGGAGCAGTGCCAGATCGATTGGTTCCTCACGGTCCAGAGAGGTCGAGAGGACGAGACGGCCATGGCCCATCTCTGACAACTGCAAGGTCTGTTCCTGGCCTGAAAAGTTCAGTGCCATGAGGTAGCACTGACTGTTCGACTGGCGCAGGTAGACGAAACAGTCATGCTAACTCCTTCTAGCTCGTACAAGTTTCTGAAGCGAAATGGAGAAAATGGCTTGCAAAGGCCCTTTGCAGCAATCGACCCGTATCAAATAATGGACCCCAGTTCCCATACATCCAATGCTTTGAGCCTGGCACTTCCACCGCGTGCAAAGAATCCAAGACCAAGGCTCTCTGTTCTGGACGGGTAGACCCGACTGCTCATGCACAATCGGCGGTTTGCGAACACTTCGATCACGGAACGGTCAACGAAGATATGCAACAGCAGTGGCTCATCAGCAGCAAGCGCAAGCGGCCCTTCTCGTATGTCTCGCTGCACCTCTTCACTCAGGCTCGATCGTTGGCGATCAATGATCAAGCGTCCTTGCAGGCAGTCATAGCGAATGAGAGTCTGCTCTGCACCATCTGGCGCACATCGCACCCCGATGCCCAGTTCCGTTGCCTCGCCTGGGATCAATTCTGCCTGAATCTCCAGACAATCACCCTGAACCTCCTTGAGCTGCATAAACGACGTTGGCAGGATGGACAGGTCCATTATGCGCTGATGGGTACCTCGGAGTTGCTTCAGTTCTGGAACTGGCTCTATGCTTAACGTGTCGTCGGCAGACAGCGAGAGGACACGCGGCAAGGACATGACCCCCGACCATCCGGCGGCCCACTGGGCCTCATCACTGCGTCCTTCCCAGAGCCACCCCCACATGAGACGACGACCTGTGGGATCGAGCATGCTCTGTGGCGCGTAGAAGTGGCCACCGTAGTCAATGACGCTCTGAGTACTAGGGATAAAGGTGTGATTGGTGTAGCTTCCAACGAAGGCAGCGGCGTAGTGCAGACACTCCTTATACGCCCTCTCGCGAAAGCGACTTTCATCGTAGACCGACACTACAAGCACATACTTGTCACCCAGAGAAAAGAAGTCAGGGCATTCCCACATGGAGCCGGTCCACACCGGCTCGGTGCGGTTCCGGTCACCAATGTAGAGGGGATGTATGTACTCCCAGTCAACTAGATTTGGTGATCGGTAGAGCAGAGCCGTGCCTCCGACCTCTCTGATCCCGGCACCGATCAGCTGATACCAGGTGCTTCCTTCCTTCCACACGCTATGGTCGCGGAAGGCAATCAAATCTAGATCATGCGGCGGGGCAGCAATTACCGGGTTCCCTGGATACTTCTGCCAGCTGACCAGATCGTCTGAACTGGTGGCCAGGCAAGGTAATTGGCGATTCCCCTGGACACCTGTGTAGACGAACGTTGGAATGCCATCGTGATCAACGGCACAGCCAGAGAAGCATCCATCCTGATCCGCTCCTCCTGGTGTGGGAGCTAAGGCGACCGGCAAATCGGTCCAGTGGACGAGGTCCTGGCTGACCGCATGGCCCCAATGTTTTGTTTCCCATGGTGGATCGTTGGGGACATATTGGTAAAACAGGTGATAGTGCCCCTTCCAGTAGATCAGTCCATTGGGATCGTTCATCCACCCTGATGGTGGGAGAAAGTGATATCGCGGGCGGTGCGCATCAGTGGCAAGTCTCTGCTGGAGAGCTTGCTGCCTTCCCGCCAGTTGATGGATACCCCCCACTTCTGTTGGCTCATTCATAGTTCACCTATCTTGTCTGAGGTCTCACACAGGTAGGTTTTTGCAATAGCGTAGGATATCGCGTAGGGGCAGGGGCGGTGTGGAGCGGTGTGGGGGCCCTTGTGGCTGCCCGCCGTGCCTCAGCGATATGCGCTCCCTTAGGCCCTTCTCTACCTGTCCCCCAGACAGGATGCCCCAACGGGCGGCCACAAGGGCCCCTATACCTGTCTCCCAGACAGGATGCCCCACATCCACTCCACTCCCGCCCCTACGCGAGGTTGCGTCTCCACTCCTAAAAAACCTACCTCTGAGAGCTGTCTGAGGTAGTGGGATACCCACCATGATATCTCACCTCTCAATTAGACCCTATGGAATGTTTGTGTTGAGCAAGGCCAAACCCAGATCGACGACAAACATCCCAAGCTTATTCTGCTTGCCAGACCTGCACGAGGCCATCGTCTCCGCCGGAGGCGATGTGCATACTGTCCGGAGACCATACTGCCGTCAGCACTTCACTATGATGACCACGGTAGGTCAAGAGCGGCTCATACATATTCGTGTCTCTCGTGCGCACGGCGGACCAGAGCTGTACGGTGCTGTTCTTGTTCGCGGAAGCGATACGTAAACCGTCGGGCGACCAGGCTACCGAATTCACCCAATCAGAAGCACCGATATAGAATAGTAGACGCTTGCCCGTAGAGGCGTTCCAGACCTGCACCGTTTTATCAAGGCCGGCAGAAGCGATGTTGGTACTATCGGGCGACCAGGCCACTGCACTGATGATGTCGAAATGCCCACGATAGGTCAGGAGGTGCTTGCCAGTGACGGCATTCCAGACCTGCACATTATGGTCAAGGCCTGCCGAGGCAATGTATGCTCCATTAGGAGACCACGCCACTGCCGTAACCCAATCGAGGTGGCCTTGATAGACCAGCAGCGTTTGGCCTGTGGAGACGTTCCAGACCTGCACCGTTTTGTCGAGGCTGGCAGAAGCAATATGCTGACCATCAGGAGACCAGGCCAAAGCAGTCACAGCATTCGTGTGTCCATAGTAGGTGAGTAACCGCTTACCCGTGATAGCATCCCAGACTTGTACCGTTTTATCAAAGCTTGCTGACGCGATGCGTGTTCCATCAGGCGACCAGGCCACTGCCGTAACCCAATTAGAATGCTGGCGGTACGTCACGAGGCGTTTTCCTGTCGCAGCATCCCAAACTTGTACCGTTTTGTCATAACTTGCTGACGCGATGCGTGTTCCATCAGGCGACCAGGCCACGCCACTTACGGCATTGAAGTGCCCATGATACGTATACAGTATCGTTCCTAAAGGCTGATATATATCGCTATGAGATGGACGAGCAGGTGCAGAAGAAGAACACGCACCAAGTAAGAAGAGCAGACTGGACAGGTAATAGAGCAGAAGAGGGCGTTGCATCCCCCGAGGACGTGAAATGTCCGTCATATTTCCCCCTCTCAAAGGGCAATCGGTCAGCGTACTCAACTCTGGCTCATTTTGGGGAGATGTTCAAACGCATTCAGAATTCGTTGGGTCAACAATTTTGATTGTATGACGAACAGGTGCAATTGTCAACAAAGAACGGCATGGGTTGTTATCTCACAACATCGAACACTTCCTCCAATCGTGGACGGGAAAACGTCTTGGCGAAAATCCCCAATGGGCTGAAGGTTGTCCGTCATAGTATACCGAGCTTGTGACAGGCATCAAAATGGGCCGCCTGCGAGATAGGGCCTGCCCCCAACACTCCTATTCTCAACAGTCGTGCTTCTTTTTGTATCATGGTTTCTCCAAGTTCCAGGATAGTGCAAGTTTAGGTAAAGACCGGTTCGGGCATGCTCCTGATGCAGCTGGCATTGGGCTTCTCTGTTGGGTTTTCCAAGAAAGTGCGCATGATATCGTCTGGACAAGTGCTGGTGAGAGCATGGACTCCGTGGCCCACTCCCGGAAACAGGAAGAAGTAGCTCTTACTCAGTGTCTGGGCTGCCAGCATCCCGTTCGCTGGCGGTGTTACCGGATCATATTCGCCTTGCAAGATCAACGTCGGAATGGAACTGGTGACCGGCTCCTTCTGTACCGAGGGGACCGCTTTCACCCTCCAGAACTGACAGGCAGAGGACAAGGACAAGCTAATATCGAGCAGTCCAGGCCGGATCTGTGACGGAAGTCCTTGAGCGGAGGTCTGCAGAGCATGTAGCGTGGTGAAAGCCGCATCTTCGCCGCACATCACTGAATAGAACAGCCCCCAGTTCATCGTGTCATTGATCCTGTTGCCATAGATTTGGGAAAGCAGCGTGTAGTCATGCTGGCGAATTTGGAAGATCACTCTTGGTAACAGAGGAATGACGGGCGTGAAGTACAACGAATCGCGCAACCACTGCACGAGAGCGTTGCCCGTGAAGTGGACAGTGAGAGGCTTGCCGCTTTGGGAAGTTGCGTGGAGGGTGATCGGTGTAGTGTTCAGGTCAGCAACTAGTTGATAGAAGACAGCCTGCAGGTGTGGGTAGGCCGTATTGCAGTAAGAGTCAGCCATGCATCCCTGGAAGAGGACGTCGAAGGCCCGTTCGGCTGCCTGGGGTATGCTCATGAACGCATTCACTTGCGGAGGGAGAACGGAATTGAGGACCACACTGCGCAGGTCTGCCGGGTACAGGCGCATGTCCGTCAGTGCCAGGCGTGTGCCGTAGGAAATGCCGTCCAGATTCACCTGCCGATAGCCAAGTGTTCGGATCAGATCATGCACATCGGCAGCATTTTCCAGCGTTGTAAAGGCGTTCAGGTTGATGCCCGACTTCACCAGACGGGTATGACACGTCTGTGGTGTCTCGTTGTCGAAGCAGCGCAGCGAGGGCTGCGAGTAGCCTACTCCACCTGATCCAACAGGATCAAGTCTCGATTTGAGGGCAGGTTCTCTACGTTGTACGTTGGTCCTAGTGTCTCCAGCGTGGCCATCCCAGGACCTCCCCCTAAAACGAGGATCGGATCGGGGGCTGGATGGGGATCAGACGCCTTGAAAATCGCAACAGCCAGCCGAATGGTAGGACCTTGCGGCTGGCTCCGGTCTTCAGGCACCATTAGGAAGCCACACTTGACATTCTGACCCTCGACAAGACCGGCGAGAGGAAAAGGACAGCGGGCCTGCTGGAAGGCAGAGGATGCCTGGCGAGAAGGTGGTGATACCGCACGAAAGACACCATATCCTCCGGCCAGAACGACAAGCACCATCAGTGCCACTAAGAGTAGCCGTACATGGTGACGCGGAGTGAGCCGCCGTTCCATCAGAGGTGGCTCAGTCGATGCTGGTACGTCTTGAGGTATACCAGGAGATGAGGAGAGCGTGCTCCCGTCACTGTTCCTATCTCGTTCATGAGCAGAAGTGGTGGGAGATGGTCCATTATCAGAAAAGGTATCGTCATCCTTCATCACGTGTTCTCCTTTCAGGAGATAGGCGAACGGAGATACGCACAGCGAACCACAGCGGAGAGGTCTCTCACTATCATTATCAGATAGACGTTGCAGACGACCATTTTCTGTGCCTATCTCCTGGATGGCCGAAAAATTGAATGAAGTCTGCGTATCCTACCATAGGAAGTGTGGTAACATCCATGCGACTCTCGTCAACGAAGCTACGTTTATTCGTGTCCTTCATCCTCAGAGTGTTCCTTGAAGACGAACGGCTTCAAGTCTTCCTGTTGTCGCTCGATTCGCTCTTGCTCCGAGCGCGATGGACGAGGATCGACCATACTGTAGAACATGCGGTATATGGGGAGAAAGGTAAAGGGAAGATGGTTGTCATCCGAGCCAGAATCCCGGTTCACTTGGAGCATCGTCGAGGAGACCAGCACAATGAGACTGAGGAGAATGACCATAGCAACCAAGGTGACTGCGAGGTCCCACTGCCCAAGTGCTCCAAGCACGAGCATTACTAGAAGCAGGGCCACCCCTGCCTGAAAAGGCAGACGAAATGTGAAGAAGCGCTGCTTCCTGTTGACCACTGGATTATTCATAATTAACCTCTTTCTTTCGGTTTTGAATATAACCATTTGTTATTTTTTAGTATAACATATTGCTATTTTCAAGCAAGATCGGATCTCACACCTGAGAGGTGAACTAGCTCACATTCTTGTGTTTTGGCTGCCGGAGCTAGAGCTAAATTTTCCCGTTGCTAATGCTTGAAAATAGAGCCAGGGCACAAAAAAATGTTACTCACACTATGGTATACTGTATAAGAGTTTATCTCTACAAAATTGCGGCTTCAAGGGAATCCGGTAGAGTCTAAAAAAGATATCCCAAAGAAGGCATACATGAGCAACTTCGAGGATTCACGCCAGGAACACACTGAAGAGCAAGATTCCGGCATCGAGATGATCAACCTGGAACCATCTGAGCCAACGGATACGCTAGACAAGATCAAACGTGACCTATCAGCGCGGGTTGAGAAGAGACTTCCGGCGAAGCCATTTCTTTTCAAGCGTGGAAAGGTGCCGCTGGCTACTCTTTCGGGGGTTGTACTCGTAGGGCTGATCATTGTATTCAGTGCGAGCGGGATGTTCTCGTTCCTACTGTCACACGTCAGCCATCCCTCTGCGTCACCTTCACCGGTTGTTCCATATGTTCCCCTTCTTCAACGGAATACGTTGAGATGCCTTGTGAATACAGCGTGGTCTCCAGATAACCAACGCATCGCCGTGCTCGGCTACGGAGTGGATTGCCCGCAAGGGACCAGTCAGTACCTGCCTGCTCTCGTTAACATCTACGATGCACATTCGGTCAAACTCCTCACCCAGGTGCATCCTGACAGCACCATCCTGCCTGCCCTCAACAAGCTGGTCAAGCCGTTTTCTGACCAACAAGCGTCGCCCATCATTTATTATCAGACTCTTCTCTGGTCGCCTGATGAGCACTACCTTGCGCTGCTCTTCTACGCACTACCTTTTTTTAACTTCACTGCAGTAGGTTCGTTCAGAATAGATGGTCTGCTTCTTCTTGGGAAAGACGGCAAACAGCAAGTGTTCCTGCACCAAGAAAAGCTAGAAGTCGCCAGTCTTTACTCCTACGTCAGGTGGGATATTCAACGGGGAACAGCAACAGTAGTGCGGTATCGTGCTAACACTACTGACTCCTACCAATTCACCCCTACATCTAATTCTCTTTCATATCACTGGGGTGCAGGCAATATGCTCGTATCTGACACCCAAACGGGGAACGCAAGCCCATTCGTTTTCTCGCTCCATCCTATGGGCAACCCTGATGGAGATAGCTCGTTCAGTACCCGGCAGCCGGGATATATTCTTTATGTAACCCAAAGTGGACATAGTTCTCTGTATATACCAGGAGTGTATGTATGGCAATCGCTCTTCCCTGCCTGGTCGCCTGATGGGCGTTTCCTCGTCAATGAGCTTGTTGCCGGAGGGCTTTTAGAAGCTCCCGGTCAAAATTTACTCAGCCCCCAGGCTTTGCAAGACCTGGCGGTTGACCAGTTGCCCATTTTCCAGGTGCATGACAAGGCACTGGTACAAGTACTGCGTACCTTGTCCTCTCTTCCAGGTACGAATGGGAGTCCAGGCATAAACGTCTCCTGGCGTCCCGATGGACGCGTTCTAGCAACGTATTATCCTGGCCATGTAGATGTTTATGATTGCGTCACCGGACAGAAACTGGCTTCATTGGCTCCCACCCTGTCGCCTGCCCGTTTGAATGTCTTCGATCAAGACGTGCTTCGCTGGTCACTTGATGGCACGCATTTACTCCTATCCAGTGGAAATTGGGGGCCAATCCAACTTTGGGGACCTGGTCAATTACCGAAATGAGGGGTGAATGGACAATCTTATTTCGTATGTAGACCCATTTATTGGCGTTGAGGGGAGAGGTCATTGTCTGTGCGGCCCCTACCTGCCACTGAGCCTCGTACGTCTGGGACCAGACACCCTTATCCCACATCCGAACAACGGCTACGATAGCCACCGTCCTATTATCCGCTTCAGTCACACGCATGTGAGCGGCACTGGCGGAGGCGGGCGATATGGCAACATCGGCATCACACCCTTTATCGGCAAGCCTCGAACTTCACCCGACACCTATAGTCAGGAAGATGAAGCGGCAGAGACAGGCTATTACACGGTCACATTACAGCCAGCAGGCGTGAAAGCTGAACTAACCGTGACGCCTCGTGTGGGCGTTCATCGCTACACTTTTCCTAAGGATAGCGAGGCTAACATACTGATCGATGTTGGCGCGGTTATTCAAACAACAGATGCGCTCCATATTCCAGGCACATCCACCGGCACGTCCATCGGCGGATTCGTTGAAGTTGTCTCGCAGCAGGAGATCATCGGGCGTGGTGATTTTCGTGGTGGCTGGGGACACAGCTTTCCCTACTCAGTGTATTTTTGCGCTGTATTCGACATACCCGCCAAAAATATGGTGGTCGCCAATACTCAGGGTATACTCCCTTTTGTGACAGCCGATGGGGCAGACTGCCAAGCTATTGCTAGTTTTGGGCAGATCGAGCAAGTACATCTCAAGGTCGGCATTTCCTACGTCAGTATAGCCAAAGCCAGAGCCAGTATTGTGCGTGAGACAGATGAAAAAGATTTCGCTACCATCCGCGCTGAGGCCGCAGCTACCTGGAATCAGGCACTCTCACGCATTCGCGTTGAGGGAGGAACAGAGGAGCAAAAGAAGCTCTTCTACACGCTTTTCACCCGTCTCATCTGCATGCCCAGCGATCTAGGGGTAGACGATGAGAACCCCTGGTGGATATCAGGAGTGCGCCACTTTAGCGATTTCTATGCGCTCTGGGACAGCGTGCGCAACGCAAACTCCCTGATCACCCTGTTCGACCCTGAACTTGAGGTGGCGATACTCAATTGCCTGCTGGATATCGCCGATCATACCGGCTGGCTGCTCGACGCCTGGATTGCCGGACACAGCGCAATGATTCAGGGAGGAAGTTCAGCCGACGTGCTGCTGTGCGAGGCAGCCTTGAAGGGCTTGCAGGGGATTAACTATGCAAAGGCCCTGTTGCAGATGCACAAGAATAATGAAGTGGAGTCACCCGACCCCTGGCTCTATGGGCGATACCTGCACGAATACAAAACACTGGGATACCTGCCAACAGGAATTAGGAACTGCGTTTCCCGCCACCTTGAGTATACATACCAGGACTGGTGCATTGGCAGACTGGCTGAACACCTGGGGCAGGAGGATGTGGCGCAGGAATATTTTGAAAGTTCGAAAAAGGTGTGGAACCTGTGGCGCGAAGATATTGCGTGCTTTGCGCCTAAAAATGCCGATGGGCAGTGGCAGAACCCTTTTGATCCCACGAAATTCTACGCACCCCTTGTTCACGAGGATCCGTACTTCTACGAGGGAACAGGCAGGCAGTGGGAGTACAACGTGCAGCATGATCTTGCGGGACTGATTGCACGGCATGGAGGGAACGAGGCGTTCGTCCGCCACCTGGACGAGTTCTTTGAGCAGGGGCAGTATCACTCCAAGGAAACCATGCTGCATGTCCCTTATCTCTATATTTATGCCGGACGACCGGATAAGACGGCAGAGCGAGTGCGCGAGTCCCTGAAACGCTATTTTCACCCCACGCGTGATGGCCTATATGATAATGAGGATATGGGATGCCAGAGTGCCTGGTATATGTGCTCGACGATGGGGATTTACCCAATGATGGGGCAGGACCTGTATCTGCTTTCCGCTCCTCTCTTCCAGCTCACAGAGATAGCCCTGGGACAGAGCGGGAAGAGTCTAGTGATCGAGGCTCCCCAGGCCGGTCCTGAAAAGCCCTATGTGATAGCAGCTACGCTCAATGGCAAACCCCTGCACAGGGCATGGATTCGGCATAGAGAGATTGCTGATGGCACAGTTATTCATTTTGAATTGGGAAGCAAGCCTGGCGATTGGGGAACCACAGAACTGCCACCTTCACCAATGAGCAAGGAGTATTGAAACTCACCTCAAAAACCCTTGACAAGTGAAAAGGAATATGTTTTACTTGTCTTAGTAACTCGTGTTAGTAACTCGTGTTAGTAAATTTGCCTCTATTTTTGCAGGAGGAATACAGTGTGAACCGTGAACCACTTAAACGACCACCTACGATGTCAGATGTAGCCCGCTTGGCAGGAGTTTCCCGCACAGCCGTTTCTTTTGTGCTGAATAATCATGTATTTTCCGCTAACATTCCTACCGAAACGAAGGACCGCATCCTGGAGGCGGCGAAGAAACTTTCTTACCGCCCGAATCTGGCTGCTAAAGTTTTACATACCAATCAAACCCATACGATTGGCTTTATCACTGATGAAATCGCTACCACTCCGCACGCGGTGAATATTACTAAAGGAGCTCAAGATTTCGCCTGGGCCAATGGGAAACTGTTGTTGATCGTCAACACTGGTTCTGATACCAACGTTACAGAAACGGCGATTGAAATGATGCTTGAACGTCAGGTAGAGGGCATCATCTACGCCGCATGGTACCACCGAGAAGCCACATTACCGGCAAATATTTATGAGAGGTCCGCCGTATTGCTCGATTGCTTTTGTGCCAATCAGTCTTTACCTTCGGTCGTGCCGAATGAGATACAAGGAGGGCAAACGGCAACCGAAGTCTTGTTGCAAAAGGGACACCGTCGTGTTGGCTTCATCAACTGTCTTGATCCCGTTCCCGCCACCTTTGGACGCTTAGAGGGTTATAAGCAGGCGTTGCAAGCTTACGATATCCCTTTCGATGAGAATCTTGTGTGTTCACACGTCAGTGGATCGAGAGGTGGTTATCAGGGGACGCTGGAATTAATGCAATTACGTGAGCCACCAACGGCAATTTTCTGTTTTTCAGATGCCATGGCGATGGGAGCCTATGATGCTCTGCGCAAACTGGGTCTTTCCGTTCCCGATGATGTCGCCGTGATGGGGTTTGATAACCAGGAATTGATTGCTGCCCAGCTCTCGCCTCCCCTTTCTACTGTAGCACTGCCCCATTATGAGATGGGCAAGTGGGCTGTCCAGTTTTTGCTTGAGCATAGCGGCGAATCTCTTCCGCCAGTTCAGCACACCATTGACTGTCCGTATCTCGAACGACAATCGGTCTAGATATTCAGCTTTATTCTGTCAGGAGATGAGTCCTATGGAGTAATGTGTCTGAATCGAGAGACAAAGCGTAACCTGACTTATCAATAGGAATGCTTGATCATTAATTCATTTCTTCGCAAATAATTAATAGGGTTCCTCAAAGCTTGGTACCCTTGGTTTCTTTTGCCTTTTTTCAGGAGTTGGGAGAGCACTATGGAGCAAGAGTTAACATCGACCGATGACACCCTACAGCAACCAGAAAGGAGCGGACAGCCCTTGCCACTTCAGGCAGTTGAAACTGGAGCCATATCGACGCCACTCCAACGCAGCCGCCATAAGCATCTGTTGTCGACCGCTCTAGTGACAAGGAACACCTCACATATCAAAATCCGCTCGGATCAACTCACCCATCGGATCATGTTGGGGCTGCTCGAGGGGAAGAACTACACCAAACACCCGGCTCGTCATTTGGCCGAGTATAGGCAGGCTTTGCCAAAAGGCCAAGGCTCTGTGAGTATCGCACTCACGCCCCGCAGTGAGGAAACTTGGGACCATGTACTGGTCTCTCTTGATCTGCTGGGAGATGAGCTCGTCGATACCTTCGTGGTGCTACTTGCTGTAGCTCTCGATACCAACGAGGCTGAACACATCACTAACCCTTTTGCTATCACGGCAGACGATATTTTGGCCGTCTGTCAGAAAAAGAAGTCCAAAGGGAGCTACTCCCCCCGCCAGCAGCAGAGCGTTCACGAGCACATACACACATTGGCACGCGCCTCAGTGCGTGTGACCCTCCTTGGAGAGAGCAAGCAATGGCAGGTTGAGAGTCCCCTCCTCGAGATGTTGATCAATGCGCCACTTCAGGGAAATGAGACTCACACAAGACACAAAGACTGGCAACCATGGCACCTCAAAATTGGGAACTGGATAGCGATGGAACCCCAGATGCAGTATCAAACAGCCATGATGGCACGGCAAGTCCTGCAGTATCATGCTAAGGAGCAGAAGCATGAAAAACGACTGGGCCGCTATCTCACAATACGCTACTGCATCAATGCTCACAGTCACAAGGATCGCGTGAAAGTGTCGATGGGGATGCTCTTAGCGCAAGCGGGGATCACGCCCGACCGGAACCATCCCAGTCGCACCCGCGAGGCCATTGAAAGCGCACTCACCCAATTGCACACCGATGGTGTGATTGGCCGGTTTGCTCCTCTGGTGGATCATTCCTCGCACGGACGAGAGATACAGGAACGCATTGAGCAGCGTGCCTATCATTGGTGGGATGACTACCAGCGACAACTCTGGCTCTTTGAACCCCCAGAGCTACTCTGAGTGGTCTACCAGTGTCTGCTGAGAGAGGCAGGGAACCCCGACTGAAGGGCGCAGTTTCCCGACTGAAGGGCGCAATTCGCTGCAAACATTTCTTCGGTTGTATCACAACCTTGAGTGGCTTCATCTGCGAAGTTACTCATCAGGATGAGCCCCCAATGGGAGCAGATTTATGCCTGATTCTCGACTTCGCAACAGCCCTGATGGCCCTCTAGTCCAACTTGTTATTCAGAGACATTCTATGTTATATATATAACAAGTCAGAAGAAAGCTCTTCATGCTCATCTAAGTCATATTTGTGAGCATACCCAAACTTGCACTTATTGAGAGATTCGGCTTCGCACCGACGTATTTGTTAAGTAGTTGCTAAAAGCGAGCGGGCAACGAACGAAACAGTGGAAATGTGATTGCTCGCGAAGAAAGGAGCGATCTGCAGGCACAATCTGAAACCTCCACACGCACCTGTTGCGTAATAAAGAGTATACGCAGATATTTTACAGAAGAGGCAAGGCTGCCTCTCATAGTGCCTCTCTTCTCAAGATGTTCGTGACACGTATCCAATTGGAGAGGGTCAACGCATAGAGAAGTGTGGTAGACAAGGGAATGGAGACTCCAAATAGCGCTTTCGATGTATCTTCGTTAGCAGTTTGTCCAAAGGAGAAACCCCTATGATTCTCGAGCAAGGTGAAGTCATTGACGAAATTATCACCAAAATCCGTGTCGGGCGCATGAGCCGCCGGACATTTCTTGAGCGTGCTGTTGCCGTCGGCTTGAGCAGCTCTGCAGCTGTCTCGCTGCTGGAAGCCTGCGGTGGCACTAGTAATACTACTGGCGGTGCTGGGCAAACCGTCAACATCAACTATATTGAAAAAGACACCGATGGTGTCTACGCAGGACTTGTGAACGATTTTAATGCGCAAAACAATGGTGTCCACGTCACCTACAACAGTAATGCCCCCAATGATACAGGTCAGCTCCTGACCATCCTCACGACTATGCTGCGTGCCCGCGGCAGCGCCATCGATGTCTTTCCGATGGATATCATCTGGCCGGCTGAGTTCGGGGCCAATGGCTGGACAGTTCCCCTGGATGATAAGTGGCCAGCCAGTGATCGGGCGAATTATCTGCCAGGACCGCTGCAGGGCTGTACCTACAATGGCAAGTTGTGGGCAGCACCGACCCGCACCGATGCAGGGCTGATCTACTACCGCACAGACATCATCAAAACGCCTCCAACTACCTGGGATGAATTGACGACCATGGCCAAGGCCGCCTCCCCGTCCAAAACGAAGTTTGGCTATCTGTGGCAAGGGGCCCAGTACGAGGGGCTCGTCTGTGACTTTGTCGAGGTCCTCTACGGCTATGGTGGTTCCGTGCTGGATCCCAACAATCCCAAGAGTGTCACCGTCAATAGCCCAGAAGGCGTGCAGGCTTTGACGCAGATGGTCAGTTGGGTTGGCACCATCTCGCCAGCGGCAGTGACCACCTATAAGGAAGAGGATGCACGGTCAGCCTGGCAAGACGGGGACGCGGCCTTCATGCGCAACTGGCCTTATGCCTATTCGCTGGGCAACGATCCAAAGACCTCCAAGATTGCTGGCAAGTTTGATATCCATCCTATGCTCTATGGTGGTAGCAATACCGTGGGTCACTCGAACATTGGCGGCTGGCAATATGGCATCAATGCCTTCTCCAAGCACCCTGACGAGTCCTGGAAGTTTGTCCAGCACCAGCTCAACCCCGCCTCGCAGAAAACCATCGCCATAAAGTTGTCGCTGTTCGCCACGCTCAAGAGCATCTATACGGACCCCGATGTGCTGAAGGCGGCCCCATTCTTCGGCAAAATGCAGCCCGTCTTCCAGACTGCGCTGCCCCGACCAGTCTCTCCCTTCTACCCAGACATCAGCATCGCTATTCAGCAGCGGGTCCACCAAGCACTGACCAAGCAGCTCAGCCCTACAGCGGCCTTGACTCAGTTACAGTCGGATTTGCAGGCCATCGCGAGCAAATAGTACGATGTAGTGCGTAGCTAGAGGTGGGGTATCTGTACAGATACCCCACTGCATGACAGGACCTTCGTAGAGAAGTCGTCTGTATATGTATCTGTACCCATCGAGAGGTCAGCTTGAGTATAACTTCGCATACTTACCAGAAGGCACTCTCGGTGCGGATAGCCGTATAAAGGGATGAACACACATGGCAACACAAGCAGTAGAAGTATCCACCAGAAGGCCAACTCTGCGGGACCGCTTGGATTTGGGAAATGGCTTCACACCGTACTTCCTGGTCCTGCCTACCGTCCTGGTGATTCTGGCGGTGGCGGCCTATCCTATCCTTAATTCCATCTGGCTCAGCTTCCTCGATAGCCCTCTCAGCCCCAGTGCAAAGTTTATTGGATTGAGCAACTTTGTTCAGCTATTTCGTAGTAGGGATTTCATCACTTCAATTGGCACGACGTTGACCTTCGCGATCATCAGTGTCGCCTTGGAGACAATCCTCGGTCTGGGCATTGCCCTACTCATCAATGGCACTTTTCCAGGTCGGGGCCTGGTACGGGCCTCTATTCTGGTCCCGTGGGCTTTCCCTACGGTTATCTCCGCGCAGATCTGGTATCTGATGTACAATGACCGTACAGGTATCGTCAGCTACCTCCTCCAGCAGATGCACTTCCTGGCCCCCGGTGCTACGTTATTGCAGACGAATGGTGGCATCATTGCCGCTGCCATCATCACCGACGTCTGGAAAACCACGCCTTTTATGGCCCTCTTGATCCTGGCCGGTCTTCAGGTCATCCCCACGGAAATGTATGAAGCGGCCGACGTAGATGGTAGTACTCGTTTCCAGCAATTTTGGACCATTACCTTGCCTATGCTCAGCGGGTCGCTGGTCATCGCGTTACTCTTCCGCTTGCTCGCCGCCATGGGCGTGTTCGATCTTCTCTACATCCTGGGCGGCAACCAGGTGCAAAGCGTGGCATCCTTCTCGTATAACTACATGTTTACTCGTTCCACATTCGACTTTGCTCCGGGAGTGACAGCCTCCGTTGTCCTCTTTCTGACGGGACTGATTATCAGTCTGTTGTTTGTCCTGTTGATGCGTGTAACGCAACGATAGCGAACGATATATCTATCTTGGAAAGGAGATGGATTATGGCAGTTAAGAATCAGGCTCTCTCTGGGGCTCAAGCAAGGGAACGCACCGGAGAACCAGGCAAGGGCATACAATGGGGCAAGATAGGTCGCTATACAGCAGTGGCGTTTGTGGTGTTCGTCTCGTTGGCACCTCTCTACTGGACAGTGGTCACGTCAGTAAAAAATGGCATCGAACTGAACGCCTCTCCACCAACCATCTTTCCCCGCTCCTTCAGCCTTGAGAACTACATAAACGATCTGAGCTTGTCCACCTTTACACGTGATCTGCTCAACAGCGCGATCATCGCAACCGTCACCACAATCCTGGCACTGATCGTTGGTGTACTTTGCGCCTATGCTCTTGCACGTATGAAGTGGCACGGCAAAGGCGCCGTGCTAGGGATCACGTTGTCGGTGACGATGATCCCGCTTATCGCCATGGTTGGGCCGCTCTTTGTGTTCTTCACAGGCCCGTTTCCGGTCTACAACACGTATGTAGCCCTGATTATCCCCGACCTCGTGATTACCCTGCCGGTCACCGTCTGGTTCATGACTTCGTTCTTCCGCGATCTGCCGCCAGACCTGGAAGAGGCGGCGCTCGTGGATGGAGCCACACGACTACGTGCCCTGTGGGAAATCATTGTGCCACTTACCGCTCCTGGGGTCTTCGCCTCGGCTATTCTCTCATTCATCGGTGTCTGGAACGACTTCCTCTTTGGTCTGACACTGACGACCGATCAAAGCGCACAGCCGGTCACCGTCGGGGTGTCACGCTTCGCCGGCGAACATACCATCCCCTGGGGTGAAATTGCCGCCGCCGCGGTGATTGTGACCATTCCGCTCGTGATTGTCGTTCTGTTCCTCCAGAAACGTATTGTGTCTGGATTGACAGCCGGTGCTGTCAAAGGCTAAAACCATCATAGCACAATGCGAGAGCAAACAACTGACCATCTGGTGTAGCCAGATGGTCAGTTGTTTGCTCTTCGCTGTTAGCCAGCAACGTTGACACCTTATCCTTTCGAGCGTAAGACCCCTGGCCTTCTAGCCAAGGGAATATAAGCGAGTCCTTGTTTGGGGCAGATGTGGGGTATTGCCACTTTTGTCTGCCTCTGTTAGAATAGATTTTCAGTAAGTCGGGGCCGCAAGGTTTCGCGTCTACCCTGGGGCTCAGGGAAAGTAATGTCTGTCGAGGAGAATGTAAGAGCACCCACCAATGGAACGGTGCATGCCAGTTTCCAACGAAGCAGAAAGACCTACTCGCGAGTGTAGGAGTCCCCTGGCTTCCAGCCATGGGGAGGATGTCAATTTCTCGACAGGTACAATAGAGTAGTCCCGTATCCTACGTGGACTACTTATTTCCTTACGTTTCTACGAATCAAATTAAGGCATATACAATGAGGTATTCACGATGAAGATTTACGTCTGTGTCAAACAGATTCCCGACCCCAATACCGTAGTAAGTAAGCTCGATCCCAACACCAAAAGGCTCGTGCGTAGCGGGGTCTCGCTGGTGCTCGATCCCGGTGATGAGAGTACTATTTCAGCAGCCATCAAGTTACGCGACAAAATCGGTAGTAGCGAAGTGATTACCGTAAGTATGGGGCCAACCACTGCACAAGAGGCTCTACGCCGCACTCTCGCCATGGGTGCTGACCGCGTCATCCTGATCAGCGATCCGGCCTTGGCTGGCTCTGACTCACTGAGTACTGCTCGCGTGCTGGCCACCGTGCTGCAAAAGGAACAGCCAGACCTTATCTTTTGTTCAACCGAGAGTACCGATGGCTACACCGGCATGGTTCCCGGTGGTATCGCCGAGTTTCTTGGCCTGCCCCAGTTGACCTTCGCCCGTGAGATTAACATCGAAGGCTCCAAAGCCGTCATCAAACGTGTCACCCAGACCGGCTACCAGACGGTAGAATGTCCCCTGCCTGCCGTCGTCACCATTGCTAGTGGCTCCTTTGAGGCTATTTATCCTACCATGAAGGGCATCATGAGCGCGAAGAAAAAACCCTTCGCACAGATGAAGCTTGCCGACCTGGGCATCGATCCCTCGCAGGTAGGTGAGACAGGTGCGCATGAACGAGTTGTGACTATAGGAAAGGCAGAAGCACGAGCAGCAGGACAGATTGTGAAAGACGATGGTAACGCAGCCCAGGTTGTCGCTGACTTCTTGCAGCGACACCAGTTGCTTTAGAACAGCCGCCCCCTTCACGATGACCGTCACCGCCCATGATGACCGCCTGACAATGACCAACTAATACAAGCATAGGAGGCGATACGGGCAGAAACAGGATGCTGAGAAGGCCAAACGGCGGTTCGCCAGGAAAAAACAGAGGAGAACCACGGCTTTTGCCAGGGAAAAAGCGGTTTCTCTTTCTTGGGTCTCTCATCCGCCTCAATCCGCTTGCTCGTAGGCTTGAGGCTTTTACCGCTTTTACCTGTATTAGTTGGTCATTGTCAGGATGACCGCAAGGGTCATCACTACTATATACGGAAGACGGCTTCGCCATCGGCAAGTGTGTTCTTAGATATTAGGAGAAGAAAGATATGCCAGGAACTATTTGGGTATTGGTTGAATTAGAAGAAGGTAAAGCTGCTCGTACCTCATTGGAAGTGCTGGGCAAGGCGGCCCAGTTGGGTAGAGCCGAGGCAGTTGTGCTTGGGTCTGCGGCTGCTGAAGTGGCTCCGACACTTGGTGAGTATGGAGCAGAGAAGGTCTATGTGCATGCTGATGCGGCCTATGATAACTATTTGACCTTGCCTGCCGTAGATACGCTTAGTGAGCTACTCAAACAGCATCAACCGACAGTATTGATGATGGCAACTACGTATGATTTGCGTGATATTGCCGCTCGCTTGAATGTGCGCAATAATATGGGCTTGATTACCGATGCCACCGATCTGCGCTTCGAGGGTGATATGCTGCAAGTGACCGTGCCATGGGGCGGCGACAACATCGTTACGGCAACCTTTCCTCAACAGGGAACGGCTATCGTCCTGACGCGGCCTAAAGCTTTTGCCGTAACGCGTACCGAGGGCAAAACCGCCGAGGTAGAAAATATCCAGGCTTCACTCAATACGAACTCGCAGACAATCAAGATACTAGACCGCGTCGAGGTGCCGACCGAAGGACCGGCTCTGGAAGAGGCCAGCGTGATCGTCAGTGGTGGTCGCGGTCTGGGCAAGGCCGATAACTACCACTTTGTGGAAGAGTTGGCAGCCGCACTGGGTGGTGCCGCCGGTGCCACGCGTGCCATTGTCGATGCAGGTTGGCTACCCTACAGCTATCAGGTCGGACAGACGGGCAAGACGGTCAAGCCAACGCTCTACATTGCCTGCGGTATCAGTGGAGCGATTCAGCACCTCGCCGGTATGAAGGGCTCCAAGTATATTGTGGCGATCAACAGAGACGAGCACGCCCCCATTTTCTCCGTCGCCGACCTGGGCATCGTTGGCGATGCGCTAACCATCCTGCCACAACTGACACAAGAAGTCAAACGGCGCAAGGCTCACTAACTGTAGGGACGTGATTATGAGAGTTAACAAATTCATCCGGCTATGGATACATGGTGGTAGGGGCGGCATTGATGACGCCAGTGCGCCTGTGAAGGGGACTGGCGTCATCAATGCCGCCCCTACCACGACCGTAAGTCTTTTGTTAACTTTCATTATCGCGTCCCATAGGCATCAACCGAAGCGCAAAGGAGAGGGAGAAGGGAAGAACGGTGGAGGTCTCGCGTCGTGGCCCTTGTGGCTATACCTGTCTGGGAGACAGGTATAGCCACAAGGGCCAATCCATTTCAAAGAAACAAATCAGGGGAGAGGCCAGCTCTCCCCTTATAGAGAGTGGGGACATCCCTGCACTCATCAGACCCATCGGACTCATTGGACTCATTGGACTCGTCAGACCCATCAGACCTATTGGACTCATCAGACTCGTCAGACTCATTGGACTCATTGGACTCGTCAGACCCATCAGACCTATTGGACTCATCAGACTCGTCAGACTCATTGGACTCATTGGACTCATCAGACTCATCGGACTCATTGGACTCATTGGACTCATCAGACTCGTCAGACTCATTGGACTCATTGGACTCATTGGACTCATTGGACCCATCAGACCTATTGGACTCATTGGACTCATTGGACCCATCAGACCTATTGGACTCATCAGACTCATCAGACCCAATTGACCTCACTACAGTGGCACTTATTTAACTCACCAGTCATAGGATGGTGAGATCCCAAAAAGCTTCAACCCCTTCTCCCAAATGTGACATTCTTAAGAAGAGTAAATAGCCACTTCAGAGTCTGACATCTGAAAGGAGAAGAGGATGAAGCATGATCAAGATACCACAGCAGATGGAGTCAAGACGACCCTCAGTCAAGTCGTAGGAGGGGCACAAGCGTTAACATTGCTGCATGCGCGCATCGCCCCTCGTTTCGCCCGACCCGAACCACGCCGTCGGGCACTCAGCTACCTGCAAGGGGTTCTGAGTGAGATCGAGCGCAAAAATGGCTGGCAACTGGCTGAGCACGCCGGAGAAGCGACGCCCTATGGGATGCACCGGCTCCTTTCCCAGGCGGTGTGGGATGTTGATCTGGTGCGCGACGATCTGCGTACCTATGTCTATGAACAGCTGGGTGAGAAAGCCGCCATCCTGGTGGTCGACGAAAGCAGCTTTCGCAAAGAAGGCGAGAAATCCGCAGGGGTCCAAAAACAGTATTGCGGGACCACAGGAGAGATCGAAAACTGTCAGGTAGCCGTGTTCCTGGACTATGTCACCAGCCGTGGGCATGCCCTCATTGATCGCGAACTCTATCTTCCCAAACCTTGGATCGATGACCAGAAGCGGTGTCGTGAGGCAGGCATTCCCCAGACCGTTCGTTTTCAGCCCAAGTATGAATTGGCCCGACGAATGCTCGAGCGCGTCCACCGTGCGCAGATCCCCATTGCATGGGTCGTGGCTGACACGGTCTATGGAAACAACCTCGACCTGCGGACCTGGCTGGAAGCCCATGGCTATCCGTATGTGCTTGCTGTCGCTTGTGATGAGACGGTGGGGATTCGCACTCCTGATGGACGGCGCAGGCAGGTCGAAGTCCGTGAGGTCGAAGCCCTTTTGCTCAAAGCTGAGGATTGGCACCGTCTCTCGATGAGTGAGGGCACGAAAGGCCCTCGACTTTTTGATTGGGCCCGTGTCCTTCTCCTGCATCAATGGGAGGACGACGCCAGACATTGGTTGCTCATTCGTCGCTGCATCAGCGATCCGAAACACAAGACCTCCTACTTGGTCTGGGCTCCGCCTGCAACGACATTAGAGGCAATGGTCAAAGCCATTGGAGCACGCTGGCATATTGAGGAAGATTTTGAAACGAGCAAAGACATGGGGCTTGCTGACTACGAAGTCCGGTGCTTCATCGGCTGGTATCGCCACATGACGCTTGTCATGCTAGCTCATGCTTTTTTAGCTGTTATCTGTTCCCAGAACAGGAACGTCACTGAGGCAGACGCCTCTCCCCTTTCCCCTGTCGCCAGCATCCCTCTCGCCATCCCCGCTTCCCAGGCATTCCTCTGTCTCCCAGTTCTCAACACTCTTGCTCTTCCTGCCCCCTGTGCGCTTTCAGCATCCCCTCTGCCTTTTCCTGCTCTCCCCTCTTGCCTCCCAGTTCCCAAGACATTGCCCTCTCCCCCCGCTCTCAATCCAGCCCCCCTGACCATTCCAGAAGTTCGGCATCTGCTTGGACATCTCATCTGGCCCTTATCTTGCCAGGCGAAGTTGGTGCTGGCTTGGTCCTCCTGGCGCAGATGGCACCGCAGCATGGCCAGCTACTACCATACCAAACGTCGCTTGGATGCTGGGTAATGCGCTGTTCTCGTCCCCAGAGAGCCGCCGTTCTCTTGTCCTAGGGATATCCCTGGGAGCGTCCCTCTTGTCCCCCTTGTCCTAGGGATATCCCTGGGAGTGTCTTTGTTGTCTCATTGAGAAGACTTTCAAATGAGGAGTTTGACTCATGACCACCATTGCTCAAACCGACTGTTGTACCATGCTCGGCATTGATCCCAAGACCTTACGTCATTGGCTTGGGCAGGCCAAGATGCAGTTCATTGCACACCCGACCGATGCACGCCTCAAATGCTTGACACAAGCACAAGTGCAGCAGTTGGCAGCCTTGCATGATCGCCCTCTTTCCTGCGCTCTGCCTGCTCAACCCGTTCAGCAACACGAGGCTCTGCCACCTTCTCCGCCCCACTGCTTGCCCAGGTGTGGGGGAAGAGAGCCTGATCTGGGTCAGTCGCTGGCTCGTCTGCAAGCTCAAGTGACCACCATGCAGGAGCAACTCACCCAACTGGCTCTCCAATTGCTCCGGGAACGTGAACTACGCTTGGAATGGCTCCAGGAGCGTCAAGAGCATACCGAACAGTGTCTGGGCGCGCTTCCAGCACGCCTTCCCCTGCGGCCGAACCGTCTCCGTCTCCACCAGCCTCACCGATGGCTCCCGTTCCAGACCTTTCCCATCTCAAACCGAGTCCAGAGGGCCCTTCTCCTCGTCCGGGATCAGCGCGAGGACGTCGGGGCGTGCTTCCCCTCATCGCCTACACAGCTACTGGCTCCTACGTGGTCATCTGCCCAACCAAAGGCGAGCTGCCTTTGCTTCCCGATTCTGCTGAGTGGTTTGACTGGCTGGCGACGCTCTCTTCTTTCCGCTTCTTGGGACAGCAGGGACGTTTGAGCACCTATCGCAACCCCGGTGACACCTCGTGGATGGCCTATCGTCGTATCCACGGTCGCCGCTACAACTACGGCCTGGGCCACACGAAGCTTCTCACGATTGCTCACTTGGAGCAGATGGCTGCCACCCTCCAATCTTACGTTCCCTCCCTCTCATAAACTGAACAATTTTTCTCCGAAAGCCCTTTGGGCAGGCTCTCTCCAAACAAGTGCCACTGTAGTGGGACCTCCTGATGAAGAAACGGCGAGCGAAGTCAGCCACCCCTCTGTCGGGGTCGAGCTTGCCTCGACCCTCTTCCCTCACCTCTTTGAAATGTCTTGCTCACAAGGGCCCCACACAATCCACCGGATTGCGTCCCTACGCGAGAGCCCGATTGTTCCGTGAGGTTGATCCCACATTCCGCAGTTTGGCACAAACTTTTTTAGAAAATGGTAATTCGCCAGTGGAACGGTGATCTTATGCACGAACTACATGTGTTGCCCGACCAACATAGCGAGTTTCCCTGTTCCAAAGGTCAACCTGATGCTATAATAAAGCCAGGACATACAAACAACAGCAGGAGGAAAACATGGCAACCACGGCAGAAGAAATTCATACGCTTGTCGAGCAGCTCTCACCCGCATATCAGCAGAAGGTCTTAAAGCTTGCTCAAGAACTGGCTCAAATGCAAGAGTTCGTCAACTCTTTGCCTGAAGCAAAACTACCTCCTGGTACACCAGGAAAAGCCTTGCGACACATTGAGCTACCGTTAGAGGTTGCAAAAGAAATGGAACGTGCAATAGAAGAAGACTGTGAGAGGATTGACCCCGATGAGCACTGGCTATCTGCTTGACTCAAGCATATTAGTACTATTTTTGCAAAAAGAGCAGATAATCCGTCAACGTGTTGATCAAACTGAAAGGCTCTACGTTTGTGTCATTGCCCTTGGTGAGCTTTACTATGGAGCAGAACACTCCAGCAAAGTTCAAGAAGGACTCAACGCAGTGAATGCTTTGACCAATACCATGACTGTTCTACCCGTTGACATCACAACGGCCAAAATCTATGGCACACTCAAGCACATGCAGCGTAGCAAGGGACAAATGCTTCCCGATAACGACCTCTGGATCGCTGCAACAGCAATGCGGCATAAGTTTACCCTGGCCGCACGCGATCAACACTTCACCTGGATTGATGGACTTACCCTTGAGCAATGGTAAGCCGCTTCTAATTGCTCAACTCATCGCAGACAATTGCTACAGAAATGGAGGTTATCATGACCCCACCTGTAATCTGGCCAACTGGAGGAGTAGTCGGCACCATTATCTTCGTGGTGCTTTTTCTGGCAGCACTGGCCCTCTTCATTGTCCGTGTGGGCAAGCTGATTACACTACTCATTCGGGCGCGGCCCGAGGATCGCACGGACCACATCGACGACCGCATCGGTGAATTTTTTCTAGTCGTGCTTGGGCAGAGCGGTGTGCTGCGCGATCCCCTCCCCGGTATTGCCCATTTCTTCACCTTCTGGGGCTTTATTGTCGTCCAGCTTGGCCTGCTCAACCTGATCTTTGAAGCCTTCAATGCAACCTTGCCCGTGCTTGGTACGAGCTACGTCTTTGCAATCATCCTGGATGCCTTCATTATCTTTGTCTTTGTAGCCCTTATCTTCTTCGCTTTTCGTCGTGCTGTCCTGCATCCAAAGCAACTGCAAAGCTTTCTGCATGGCCCTTGGGATGGCTACATCATCCTGGGGCTGATTTTAGCCGTCATCTTCACGCTGGCTCTTGTCGAAGGTTTCCAGTACGCGGCTTATGCCACAGCTAACGGAGTAGCGGCAGCGAACACTAGTATTGTATGGACACCGATTGGCGCATGGTTATACCCCTTATTCAGGGGAATGGGAACGAATGATAATACCATCCTGTTCCGTATCTTCTGGTGGACACATGTGGGTATCGTGATGTTCTTCCTTATCTACCTGCCGCGTTCCAAGCACCTGCACCTCATGGCAACGCCTTTCAACGTCTTCTTCCACAGCTACAAGCCCAAAGGCGCGTTGCCCCTCATGGAAAACCTTGAGGAGCGCGAGGACTACGGCGTCTCTCAACCGGAGCAGTTCACCTGGAAGCAGCTCCTCGATGGCTATGCCTGTACCGAATGTGGACGCTGCAATACCGTCTGTCCGGCCACCAATACCAACAAGCCGCTTTTCCCCAAAGAGATCATCCTGGGAGTCAAAGAGGCTCTCCTTGTGGAGAGTGACCGCATCCTGGGCGAAAACTCACTGTATAACAGGCTGGGAGTGGCTGGCGTGCCAGCCGACAAGACGCAGGATGAGAAAGCAGCCCACCACGAACCAATGGTAGGCGGTATTATTAGCAACGAGGCTTTG
>WNGD01001456.1_pt1 | contig 25612 bp, 17 predicted proteins | sample 5400671 | NCBI WGS metagenome assembly WNGD01 (sample SAMN13153369, study PRJNA577476) | soil metagenome | isolation source: 40 cm soil or saprolite under grassland replicate 2 | place: USA:California | collected 2016-06-15
TCACCCGCACGGCGCTGCAGAACGCCGCGTCCATCGCGGGACTGCTCCTCACCACCGAGTGCGTGGTGGTGGAGAAGAAGGAGAAGGAGAAGATGCCCCCGATGCCCGGCGGCGGTGGCATGGGCGGGATGTACTGATCGGCGAGACCCGGTCAGTTCAGGGAAGGGGGGCGGCCGAGAGTCCGCCCTTCTTTCTCGTCCACCATAGACGTCTACGTCTCTCCATGACGGAGGTGACATTGACTCCCGCACAGCTTAAGCGCGAGTTACGGCGCATCGCCTGGGGGCAGGAGCGACTCGCCCAGAAGCTTGGAGTGTGGCCAAGTGAAGTCCGGGATTGGCTCGCGGGCAAAGAGCCTGTGCCGGAGGTGGTCGCTTCAGATATACGCCATCTGCCCTCTCAGAATCTGCGCCCACCGCGGCCTGCGTAGCGCGGCGCGTGAATGAAGCTGAGCGACGACCCCCTGAAGCAACTTTCAGGGGGTCGCGTGCTGTGAGTAATGCGGGGACGGACTTCGTTTCGACGGCCAGTTGCGCCGGTGGGCGAGTCGCCCGCAGCTTAAGCACGATCCGTTAGTCGGCACGAATACGCTCAACTCACCATGCTCAAGTTCCTCACTGTTTTCATCGCCTTGCTGTCGGGCACCGCGGTCGCGCAGCAGCCCCCGGTGGAGTTCACCGCCGAGCAGGATCACCAGCACATGATGGACCTGCTCGGGATCAAGGCCCTGCGCCGCGGTCCCAGCGGGAACGACTCCGCGCCCAATCACGCGAATTACGACGAGGCCCTGGCCAATCCCTATCCCGATCTGCCCGATGTGTTGACGCTCAAGAACGGTACGAAGGTCACGACCCGCGATCAGTGGTGGACGCGGCGCCGCCCGGAGATCGTCGAAGACCTGGAGCGCGAAGTCTACGGCCGTCTGCCGCCCGACATCCCCAGGGTGGCGTGGACCGTGACAGCCAGCGAGCGGGACTCCGTCGGACCCCGGCCCGTGATCGCGAAGCAGCTCGTCGGCCACGTGGACAACTCGTCGTATCCCGCTCTCACCGTCGACATCGCGATGACGGTAGTCGTGCCCGCGAACGTGCGTGGTCCGGTGCCGCTGCTCATGATGTTCGGCCGGAGCGCCGGAAGAGATTCTGCGAAGCGAGCGCAGCTCCTCGACGACGGTTGGGGCTACGCCCTGATCGATCCGGCGAGCATTCAGGCGGACAACGGCGCCGGCCTCACAAAGGGGATCATCGGGTTGGTCAATCATGGACGGCCGCGCCAGCCGGATGATTGGGGCGCCCTGCGTGCCTGGGCGTGGGGCGCCGCCCGCGGACTCGACTATCTCGAGACCGATCCGGCCGTGGATGCCACTCACGTGGGCATCGAAGGCGTGTCGCGCTATGGCAAAGCCGCCCTCGTGGCGCTTGCCTTCGAGCCCCGGTTCGCCATGGGGCTCATCGGCTCGTCGGGCAAGGGTGGCGCGACGCTGCATCGTCGCAATTGGGGTGAGGCGGTGGAGAGCCTCACCGGTGGGGAGTACTACTGGATGGCCGGGAACTACATGAAATACGGCGCGTCCGACGCCGTGTTCGGCGCCAGGACGGCGCAGGACCTCCCCGTCGACTCACACGAGCTGATCGCGCTGTGCGCGCCGCGTCTCACGTTCATTAGTTACGGCGTCCCGGAGCGAGGCGACGCGAGGTGGCTCGATCACCAGGGGAGCTACATGGCGGCCGTCGCAGCGGGCCGCGTCTTCAAGCTGCTGGGCGCCCGCGACCTCGGCGTCTCCAACGATTACCGGACGGAGCAGATGCCCCCGGTGAACGTCGGGCTCTTGGACGGGGAGCTCGCGTGGCGGCAGCACGACGGCGGCCACACGGACGCCCCGAATCTAAAGTACTTCATCCAGTGGGCGGACAGATTCATGAACCGTTCGCCACCGGCGCGCTAGGCGGCCTCAACCCCATCGCGGGAGGACCACTTGTACAAATCACTGCTGCTCTCCATCAACGCGCTGTGCGCCTCGATCGCGTGGGCGCAGGCACCTGCATCCTCGCCGGCGCCGTCGCCACCGTCGGCACAAAGCAAGCCGTCGGTGCACTGGGAGGAACTGACCGCGGCCGAGTTCCGCGACGCCATCGCCCGTGCCCAAGGCACGTGCCTGCTTCCATTCGGCATCCTGGAAAAGCATGGGCTGCATCTGCCCTTGGGCAACGATCTGCTCAACGTGCGATACGTGGCGCTCAATGCCGCCCAGCAGGAGTACGCCATCGTCTTTCCCGAGTACTATTTCGGGCAAATTTTTGAAGCGAAACACCAACCAGGCACGGTGGCCTACAGCCGGGGACTGGAGCTCCAATTGCTGCAGGAGACGACCGACGAGATGGCGCGCAATGGCTGCAAGAAGATCATCATCGTGAACGGTCACGGCGGCAACAACAGCCTGCTGCCCTACTTCGCGCAGTCGCAGCTCGAGACGCCGCACGATTACGTCGTATACGTGCAGGGCATCATGCGCAGCGCGCAGGGCGAACCGAAGCACAAATCGGACCCGGCGACCGACATGCATGCCGGCGAGAGCGAAACATCCATGAGCATGATTGCCCGGCCCGACCTCGTGCACTTGGATCGCGCGCCGCAGGAATCGGGTGCCGATCAGGCGCGCTTGAAGCTGCCGGAGGGTCTATACACCGGCATCTGGTGGTACGCGCGCTTCCCGAATCACTATGCCGGCGAAGGCGCCGCGGCGTCGCGCGAGCTCGGCGAGTTCGAGGCGAAGACGTGGATCAACGGGATCGTGCAGGCGATCCGCGCGGTGAAAGCCGACCAGCAGAGCCTGCGATTGCAGAACGAGTTCTACGAGCGCAGCAAGCATCCGCTGGACACGCCGCAGTAATCAGCGGCCCTTTGTTACCGTGACGACGAACGGGCAGTCAGGATATCGACAGCCCCCATTCCTCGATTCCCTCGCTCGCGTTGGGGGCGGTTCTGGCGGCTCCTGCACTTGAATCGCATCTTCATCACGGTCTCACCTCAAGCCGATGACCGACACCGCCCGTCTCACCACGGCGAAGGCAGGAGGAGGTCCGCCATGACCGCGCCCCAGGCGCTCACCGCGACGGCGTCGCTCGCCCGCAAGCCGCTGGATGAAGAGCTCGACGTCCACGGCTTGACCCACACCGGCAAGGTCCGCAAGGTAAATCAGGACCATTTCCTGCTCGCCTCGCTGCGCAAGCGCATGGAGGTCCACCTCACGAGTTTGCCCGACGTGACTCAGCTGCAGCTGGAGGACGATCGCCTGGCGTACCTCGCGATGATCGCCGACGGAGTCGGCGGCAGCGCGAACGGCGCCGTGGCGAGCCGGCTGGCGCTGGAGCAGGTCACCCAGTACGTGACGCAGAGCCTGCGGTGCTACTATGGCGCCGACCCGCGGGAGGCGTCGTTCATCGACGTGTTGCAGCAGGCCGCGATGCAAACCCACGCGGAGGTGCTGCGGCATGCCTCTCTGGATCCGGACCTCCAGGGCATGGCCACGACTCTTACCGTGTGGATCGGGGTGTGGCCCTGGGTGTACGTGCTCCAGGTCGGTGACTCGCGCCACTACGTGTACCGTGCAGGCGAGCTCATCCGGATCACGCGCGATCAGACGATAGCGCAAGAGCTGGTCGATCGGGGCGTGCTGACTCGGGCGGATGCGTTCAACTCGCGGTTGGCGAATGTGCTGTCGAGTGCGATCGGCGGGCCCCAAACGGCTCCGGCGGTGACGCGCCTGCAATCAGATTGGCGCAATGTCCACCTGCTGTGCACGGATGGCCTCACCAAGCATGTGTCTGATGAGCGGATCCAACAGCGCCTCGCCACACTGACGTCCGCGAAGCAGGTGTGCGAGGATCTGCTCCAGGAGGCCCTGGACGGCGGGGGCAGCGACAACATCACCATCATCGTCGGCAGGGCGGTGCGGAAGGCCTAGGGGTCGACCATTGACGCCGGCCCTAACGGGCCACCTACCTCCGGGGGTCGCGTTGCACGTCCTCGACCAGCTCAAGATCGCGGTCTCCGACCGCTATCACATAGAAAATGAGATCGGCAGGGGCGGCATGGCGACCGTGTTTCTCGCGCACGACGTCCGTCATGACCGCGCCGTCGCCCTGAAGGTGCTCAATCCGGAGCTCGGCGCAGTGCTTGGCGTCGAGCGCTTCCTCGCCGAGATCAAGGTCACGGCACATCTCCAGCACCCGAACTTGCTGCCGCTGTTCGACAGCGGTGAAGCCAACGGGCTGCTGTACTATGTCATGCCGTTCGTAGAGGGGGAGTCGCTCCGCACGCTGCTCCTGCGGGAGAAGCAGCTCCCGATTGCGCAGGCGGTGCATATCGCCGAATCCGTCGCCGGAGCACTCGAGTACGCGCACGCGCATGGCGTCGTCCACCGAGACCTGAAACCGGAGAACATCCTACTTCAGGCCGGCCAGCCACTGGTGGCGGACTTCGGGATCGCGCTCGCCGTCAGCAATGCCGGCGGCGCACGCATCACCCAAACAGGCCTTTCGCTCGGGACCCCCCAGTACATGTCTCCCGAGCAAGCCACTGGCGAGCGCGTGGTGGATGGCCGCAGCGACGTGTACTGCCTGGGCGCGGTGCTCTACGAAATGCTCACGGGCGATCCGCCCCACACGGGAAGCACGACGCGCGCGATCATCGCCAAGGTGCTCACAGACAAGCCCCGGCCCGTGCGGCTGACGCGAGCGTCCGTGCCGGATCACATCGCCGCGGCTGTCGAAATGGCGTTGGAGAAGCTGCCCGCGGACCGCTTCCCATCGGCAGCCGCATTCTCCGAGGCGATCACGGGCAAGTCGGTGGGGAGTCCCGCGGGCGCGCTCCCGCGACGGGCTTGGCGCAGGCGCCTTCCCAGTCCGCTGTGGTGGCTGGCCACGGCCTTAGCTGTATTGGCCGCGACCACCGCAACCGCCGCCTGGCTGCGCCTGTCGCGCAAGGAACCGTCGCTGCCTCTAATGCATGCAGCGCTGCTGCCTCCGCCCGGAGAGGATTTCACGGGTGGAGACGGCATGGCATTGAGCGCGGACGGGACGCAGCTCGCGTTCACGGTGTTGCGCGCGCCGCCGCGGGCGCGGCTCTTCGTGCGTCGTCTCGGCAGTGAGGAGGCGCGCGAGCTGCCGGGCACCGCCAGCGCGCGTTTCCCGTTCTGGTCGCCCGACGGACTGCGCATTGGGTACTTCGCCGACGACGAGCTGCGCGTCATTGGCACGGATGGTCGTGGCGCAACGACCATCGCGCGTGCGCCGGCGCCATTAGGCGGAGCATGGGCGCCGGACGGGACCATGCTCTTCGCAAGCGAGCCGGGTGGAGTGATCTATCGCGTCCGACCCGGCGAGGCGCCGGTCGCCATGACGAAGCGAGGATCGGAATCGGCGCACCAGCGGCCGATGGTGCTGCCGGACGGTCACCACTTCCTGTTTTCCGGATCGGGTCGGACAGGCGTCTTCGTCGGCGATCTCAGAAGCGGTGAACAGCGGCGCTTACTGTCCGCGGGGGGCGCGGCCTCCTTCGCCGCTCCCGCGTATCTCATCTTCAACGGGTCACACGTGGACGAGTACAGTCGCCTCATGGCGCAACGATTCGACCCTGACGGTGGGCGACTGTTCGGCGAGGCCATCCTGCTGGCCGATTCGATATTCAATCCCGGGGGCTTCATCGGCTACACCGTGTCATCCACCGGGATTCTGCTGTTTCAGCACTCCCCGAGGAGTCAGCCGCGACTGTGGCTGGACCGCAGGGGAACGGTGCTCGATTCCATGGGACGCGACAGCGCCTGGACCCACCGACTGTCGCACGATGGCAAATTTGTCGCGCAGGGAGGTTACGTCCTGTCGGTGCGCGATCTGCGGCGCGGCGTGGTGCTGCAACTCGCAGGCATCAGAGTCGCGATGTATCCGGTCTGGTCGCCCGACGACGCGCGTATCGCGTTCTTCCGCACGGGGCGCCCCCCGACCCTCGCCGTCGTGCGCGCTGACGGAACCGCGGAACCGGTTGACGTGAGCTCAGGCTACGGCTACGTACCGCAGGACTGGACGTCCGATGGTGCGTCGATCCTCGCGACCGGGTCAGCGAGCGAGACCAATCCCGCGCTGGCGCTCTGGCTCATCAGCCCAAACCCGCAGGCACGCCGGGTGCTGTGGCTTGCTGTCTCGGGAAACATCGCATCCGCGCGCTTCTCGCCGAACGGTCGTTGGGTCGCGTATCAGTCCGACGAGACCGGCCTTCCCGAGGTCTACGTCAGGCCGTTCCCCGGGCCAGGCGCACCCGTGCGAGTGTCCCCGAACGGGGGCGGGATTCCGACGTGGCGCGCGGATGGTCGCGAACTGTTCTACCTGAACCCGGCGGGCGATCTGATGTCGGTTGCAGTCGTTACAAGCGGCCGATTCAGTGCGGAAGCTCCCCATCTCTTGATGCGCGGGGTCACGCGACAGCCGTACTCGTCGTTCGTGACGTCATATGACCCCGCACCCGACGGGCAACGTTTCTTCGTGTACACGGAGAATCGCGCTGCCGCGCCGCCGCTTACGCTTCTCGCACCCTGGCCGCTCGCGCTGCGGCAGGCGCAGCCATAATGACTTCTCGGTTGATCTTTGGGCGGGGGGCGGGGTTCGCTTACAGGATGGCGTCGAGTGCGCAAGCAAATCCGGGCAGCAGGTTCTCCCCACTCAAGGCTGCGTTCCCCGTTACGAGGGCTTCGGTCCCGTCCTGGCGGTACACGCGGGCCTGCCGTCGCTCCGGGTCGAGGACCCAGACAAGGCTGGTCCCACTGTTCAACCAGTCGCCGACCTTGGCCAGTACTTCACCGGGTCGGTCGCCGGGCGACAACACCTCGACCACCAGGTCGGGGGCCAGATCCGGAAACCCTGGGGGCTCGGGGTCTGGAAGTCGTGCGCGGCGGATGAACGCGATATCCGGGGCCCGGACGGTGTCGGGATCGCGGGCCAGTGTAAACCCCGTCTCGGCAGCGTACACAACCCCGAGCGCTTCGGCCTCGACGTAATCGGCGAGTCGTCGGGTCAGAGCGACCGTCACACGACCGTGACGCAGCCCGGCCGGCTCACGAACGACCAGGACGCCCCGCACGAGCTCCACCCGCTTGCCGGGAGCGCGCACGTGCAGAAGCTGGTCCGCCGTTAGAAGGGTGGAGGACGACACGCTCGGAACGTAGGCGGAGTCGGCAGGCATGGCAAGCAAACGTTGCCCGGAGTCGTCAACGCGGCGTCAAGCCGCGAACTTGCGCCGTTCGGCCGTGTGTGCGCGCAGGTCGGCCGCCGTCTTCACGACGGCCAGAAGCACGAGGGCGAGCAGCGGCGACCCGACGGCCATGACGATCCAGCCGCCGAACAGCACCGTGAGGTGCAGCACCACTACCCGGCTGTAGGGCTGCATCATCAGGGCGTTGAGGGAGGCGCGCTGGTATTCTCCGTTCCCGAGGTAGTTCAAGTAAAACGAGAGTCCGTGGCTCACCACCAGGCTGACCACGGCCCAGCCCAGGTGATTGGCGCGTATGGCCTGTGGGACTGTCCCGAGCAGGTCGAACGGCGCAGTTCCCTTGGGACCGAACAGCGCCACCACCAGCACGCCGTGGATGTACGTGAACATGCCGAAGTGCACCACGAAGAACGGGATGAGGAACAGCTTGCCCGCCCAGTACGCCGGTTCGCGCGGCTGGGCGAGGAGCAGCCGGACCACGTTGAACCCACCCACCACGACGTTCTCCAGCCAGTACAGCAGCACCAGGGGGAACACCGTCCAGCCGAGCAACAGGACACCCGCGATTGGGAGGGCGTTGGCCAGGAGGAGGACCAGCAGGGAAGGGGTCAGCATCGGCTTGGCATTGGGGTAGGGAGTGGTGAAATTACTGCCTACTCACCGGCCAGAGAGACCGACATGAAATTCGCCATCCTGATCTACACCGACCGCACCCTCCTCGATGCTCTCCCGGCGGGGCAGTTCGACGCGAAGATGCGCGACTGCCTGGCCCATGCCGATGAGCTGCGCCAAGACGGCCGCCTGACGGATTCTCAGATGCTGGAGAGCGCGACGGCCGCCCAGTCGGTGCGCGTCCGCAACGGCCGGCGGACGGTCGTGGACGGACCGTTCACCGAGACCAAAGAAATGCTTGCGGGCTTCAACCTGATCGAGGCCGAGGATATCGACGAGGCGGTCCGCATCGCGGCGGAGTTCCCCTGGGTCGAGACGGGCTGCGTCGAGGTTCGGGCGGTGCAGGACATCGAGCTCGTGCGACGGCGTGTCCAACACCGCACTGAGATTCAGAGCCTGAACAAGTAGCTCAGCTTGAGAAAGAATGCGTCGTCCGTCCGCGTGAGCCGCCGGAATCGGAAGGCGTCCTCGTCCACCATGTTACTGCCGTACCCGGCGAATACCACCGTCCCCGGTACCGGTTGATAGCTCAGCAGCACATCGGCATGGAAGAGATTGGTGCGCGACGCGGCGGAGCGCGTCACGCCGCCCGGTCCCGTCATGAGGATCGGCGCGCCGGTCCGTGAGTCGTCCCGCAGCGAATCGGTCTTGTCCTGGATGTACTGGCCGACCACGCGGACGAATAGCGGCCGCGAGAGCTGGTATTCGAGCTTGGCCCGGAGTACGCGGCCGACGTTCACCAAGCTGCCGTCGGTGCGGCGATTCACCTGCTGCCAGTAATAGCTGAGAGTGTTGCGGAGCCGCTCCGTGGGACGGTACGACAGGTCCACGCTCAGCAGCAGCAAATTTGCCGAGGCCCACTCGAAGAAGTTCTCATCGTGGCCCTGCAGGAAGTATCCACCGCCACTGAAGTGCTTCCACTGCGGCGTCCCGATCTGGACGATGTACTCGCCGTTCGCGATCGTCGGCTGTCCCGTGAATGCCACCGTGTCGAGGGCGCCGCCGGCGCCTGGTACTTCGAGACGATAGCCGGCATACAGGGCGGAATCGTAGCCGAACGACTCCACGAAATATCCCGCGCCGACGTTCCACCCACCGCCCAGCGCCGCGTTGCCGTTGAAGTGCAGCTTCTTGTCCTGCAGGTGGCGCCCATGGATGAAGTTCTGATACTGCCAGATGCCGTCCACCACGATGTCCCCCGTAAACCGCTGCAGCAAGGCCCCCGGCCGCCCATAGGTCGTGTAACTCGGATCGACATACGCATGCACGATCCCCGCCCGGCCGATGAATCCACTGGCGTCGCGAAACTCATCCGCGATGCCGGCAAACAGGCTGCGCAGGCCCCAGATGCGATGCTGCACCGTGAACTGGCCGAGCCACAGCGGCGCGGTCGTGGTCACGCCTGCGACCCGCGTGCGGCTACCCGCGAGCTGCAGGTTGAGCCCGTAGATCTCCTTGAAGACGAGTCGGCTGTCGACCTCCGCGACGCGGTTGTAATCGCCGCCCTCGATCCGATCGGTATACGCGAGGCCGACCCGCGAGCCTCGGCCCAGGCTGCGTTGCGCCCGCAGGATCGTGACAATGGGATTCTCGGTGCCCGTCGCGGATGCAAACTTCTGGTCGACCGCCGAGAGCAGACCGACGTCGGTACCGAAGCTCGTGCCGGTGAGTTTGACCGCCGCGACCGGCTGAACGATGCGACGCGTGTAGATCAAGTTCTGCGGCACTTGAAACAGCTCGCTCCCTTCCAGAAAGAAGGGCCGCTTCTCCGGAAAGAACAGCGCCTGCCGCGGATCGAACGCGAGCTGGCCCGCGTCCGACTCGACCTGCGAAAAGTCCGGCTTGATCGTGCCGTTGAGCGTGAGGTTGTCCGAGACCCCCCAGCGGATGTTGCCGCCCACCTGCGGGTCTCCCAGGTCGTACTGATAGCCGCCGGGCGTGGGCGCACCGCTCGCCTTTCCTGTCGCCTCCGGGTTCACGTCCATGACGAGACCGCGATGCATGGCGCTCAGGCCGACCAGGTTGCCCGCTTGCCCGATGAACGTCGCGCTGGCGCGGCGCGCCGGAAACCAGGAGTCCTCGACGCCCGAGTGCTTGACCTCGCGCACGATGTTCAGCCGCCAGTCCTGCGGCTGGCGCGGTTGGTACCGGAGGCTCTTGAACGGAATGCGCACTTCGACTTCGTATCCCCAATCGGTGACGCGCCCGCGCGATTGAAACACGAAATCGGGGCTCAGGTCGGGTTGCTCCCGTCCCACGACCGCGCCTCCGATGAAGCCGCTGGCGGTCACGTTGGCGCCCTCGATCAGCGAGCCATCGCCTTGGACGCCGACGGGGTTCACGGCGAACATCAAGGCCTGCTTCCCGTCGTGAAACGTGCCGAGCAGGATTTGTACGTTGTCGTCGTCGAAGATCTGGTCGCGATTCGCCAACGTCATCGTGGGACGGCCGTGCCGCTCGAAGGCGCGAATCCCGAAATAGATCGCCGTGGCCGAGTACCAGACCAGCACCTGGGTGGAGTCCGCGGCCGGCACGTCGTCGTTGGGGGCATACTGTGAAAAGCCGGTCAACCGCGCGGCACCGGCCCATACCGAGTCCGCGAGGTCGCCGTCGATGACGGCATCGGCCTCAAAGCGCGGAATCCGCACGTCGAGCTGATGGTCCCGGCCCCGGTAGGTCCGCGTGGAGTCGGACCAATGGAGCAGGACGCACACCGCGAGGAGCATGTCCGCATAATTATGGCGGCGAACTGATCAGACGGGCACTTGCGAGCGTTAGGAATGTGTCAGAGCGTCCCGAGTCTGCCGAGTCCCCCGACCCCTTCTCGGAGTCGGGGGGACTCTCGGGAGACCCCCGGCGATCTCGTTACCAAGCCACGGCGTAATTCGAGAGAGCCGCAACCAGCAGCACGAACAGCGTCATCGAGCTCACCCCCTTCCTGAGTGAAAGAGCAGGTGTACGTTAGGACGAAGGACAACGTGCCCGCCCGATCTCAACAACGTCTCAACACGTTGTTCCGAAACCGCTTAGGGGTGTAGCGGGGAGTGCCATGGCCGCTCAGTTTCAGCTCCGGGTTTTCGGATCCGCCCAGCTCGTTCGCGACGACCGCTCGCCCGTCCGATTCCGCACTAGGAAGCACCTGGCTGTTCTGCTCTACCTGCATTTCGAGGGACGAGCGCGCTCGATCCCCCGCGACCAGCTGGTCGATCTGCTCTGGCCCGAGGTCCCGCCCGAGAAAGGCCGCCATTCGCTGTCGCAGGCCCTGCTCGCCATTCGGTCTCTCTTGGGCATCGGCGCGGTGACTGGCCGGGAGCAGGACGTGCAGTTGCTCGCGGAGTTGCCGTCCGAGCTCGCCATCCTGCGCCAGGGTCAAGTAGCTGGTGTGCGTGTGGCAGAACCGCTGCGCGGGCTCGACGACTGCGCCGGCGCCGAATTCGCCCACTGGGTGGACGGCGCGCGGATGCGACTCAAGGCTCAGGCGCGCGACGCCCTCCGAGCCGCGCTCCAGACGGCGCGGGTCAGAGGCGACCTGTCGGAGACGCACCTGCTCGCGGCAGCGCTGTACGACATCGATCCGCTGTGCATCGACGCGGTGTACGGGCTCGCCGAGCGGGCCCTGCTCGACGGGGATACGGTGGCCGCGGTGCGGCTGCTGAAGGATCACGTCCGGCGGGCGCAGGCCGAGCTCGGAACCAATCCGAACCCCGAGATCACTCGGATGCTCCGACGGTTGGAACGCGGGGAGCGACCCGCCCTCCTGGCTCAGACGTCTCCGCTCCCCGAGCGGCTCACTCGGCCACACCCGTTCGTCGCCCGTGAAGGCGAGATGGGACAGCTGGAAGCGATCTGGAATCGCGTGGTGAAGGGCGCCGGTTACCAGACCTGCTTGATCACCGGCGAGCCGGGGATTGGGAAGAGCTCGCTGATCCGTCGATTCGCCACCTCCCTCGGGGCGCGCGCGTGGCCCGTGTTCATGGTGCCGTGTCAGGAAATCGGCCAGGGCATTCCCTATGCTACCGTCTCGGAGCTCATCACCGGGTTGGCGCGCGATCCGGCAGCCAGCGGCACGGAGCCGCTCTGGCTGGCTGAGGCGAGCCGAGTGTGTCCGGGGCTGCGGACGACGTATCCCGGCGTTCCCCACGCGCCCGACGCGCCCGCCGACTCGATTCGCTTACGCGTGGCGGAGGCCGTGCTCCGAATGATGGAGGCCGTGGCGGACAACGGCCCCGTGCTGCTCGCGTTCGACGATCTTCAGTTTCTCGATCCGGCGAGCCGGGAAGTGCTGTTTTTGATCACGCGGCGGCTGGACCGGCTGCCCACGCTCATTGTAGCCGGAGCGCGTGCCGGCGAGACTGAGTCGGGGCCCGAGCAGACCGGGCCCGGCGGATTGGTCTGGGAGGAAACGATTCACCTGCAGCCGCTCGATCGTTCCCAAGTCGTCAAGCTGATCCGCGACCTCTCGCCTGATGCCGAGGACGTGAGCTCACAGATCCGAGAGACCATCGCGCGACTGGCGCAGGGGAATCCGTATCACATCGAAATGCTGCTGGCGGATTGGCGGACGCACAAGGCGAAGTCGCTGGTAGCGGCGGAGAGCTCGGGCGACACCGAGGCCATCTCCTGGACGCCTCCCGAGGACTTGCGCGCCGCCTTTGCGCGGCAATACGGCGGCCTTTCAACCGACGCGCAGCACGTGCTGCAGATGCTCGCGGTCGCGGGCCGGGCAATGGCACCGATTGAGCTGGCAAATTTGCTGGGGCTCCACAGCGGAGTCGTCACGCAGGCGTCGCTCGGAATGCTGGATCGCGGAGTAGGTCGCGTGGAGGAAGGGCGGCTGTCATTCAAGAACGAGTTGCACCGAGCGTACGTGTACTACGCGATGGGGGAGGACCGGCGCCGCTACCATCATGCGCAGCTGGCCCAGCGCCTGGCAAGTTCGGAGGAACGGAACGACCTCCAGCCCTTGCTCGAGCTGGTGCATCATTTCATCAGCGCAGGAATGCACCAGCCAGCCCTGGAGACCGCGCTTCAGGCAGCCGAGGTCGCGATTGCGCGGGGCGCGCCGCGGGAAGCCGAACGGGTCCTGACACGGTTACTGCGGGCGTACGCCGTGGCTCCTGGTTCACGACTTCGCTTGCTCCTGGCCCAATCTCTGGTCGCGGCGGGTCAGTACCAGCAAGGGCTGGATGCCCTGGCAGACTGGCAGCCCGATGCAGCATCCTCGACCGATCTGGCTCTGGCGGCCTTGCTTCGGGCCGAGGCGCTGCAGCGCGCTCGTCTGGGCGGCGATGAGGCCATCATCGCGGCGGCTCAGCAGGCGATTGCGCTGGCGGAACGGGCCAACGCCGCAACGTTCCTCGTCCGCGCGAACTACATACGATTGGAAGTCAGTTTGGATGCAGGGGACCTCGAAGCGCGGGCGGAAGCCGAATCACTGGCGGCCAGAATAGTCGCCTCAGGGGCAACTCCCGAGTCCGTCGCCCTGGCCAACCTCACGCTTGCGTACGGTGCACTCTCGCGAGGCAAGCTCGCCCAAAGCGTGGAGCTTCTCACCGGGGCTGCCCCGGTTCTGGAATCGCTCGCACTGCTGGTGGAGTTGCGCCGGGTCTTGAACACCTTGGGCATCTGCTACAAAGGCTTGGGAAGATTCGCAGATGCGACAAGAACCCTGAGTGAAGCCGCGGCGGTTGCCGACCGGTGCGGCCATCCAGCGGCCATCGCCCACAGCCGCATGTGTCTCGCGAACCAATACCACGACCTCGCCTTCTTCGATGCGTCGGTCAGGTGCTTCCGAGCGCTTCTGGCTCCGCTCGCAGCGCTGGCTTCGCCGCGCGCATCGGTAGAAGCGTACTCCAGCATCGCCAGATTTGCCCTAGTCCTGGCCAGTGTGCCAGAAGCGGAGAAGGCGGTGGAACTGTGTGAAGCAGCGGCGCAGCGCTCAGGATTATGGCGGCACGGCGTTACCGCGCTCATGACTAGGGCGGAGCTCTACCTCTGCAAAGGCGAGCGGGAGTCAGCCTGGCCACTGGTGGAGGAAGCCGCGGTCACCACCGGGGATCGCTCCCATCTCCTGCCAGAGGCCGGACTGTACGAGAGGCTGCAGCGCCAATTCTACTGGGCGACCCGAGGCTACGAAGCCATGAAATCGCTCGCCCGGCCGGTGCCAACGGCTTTGTATGACTCACTGGGAGAAGCGATAGAGGTAAGACTGTTCGATGAGGCGGCGGCTCACATTGCAGGGGACCAAATGGAGGGACGGGCGCCGGCGCTGGAGGACGCCGTTACCACGGGGCTGCTCGGGCCGCTCGCTCGACTGCTGGCAGTCGGCGTTCACCATCCCGCCGTCCCGCCACGTCTGGACGGGGAGTCCGCCGCCCAGGTCATTGCGCGGGTCTTTCCGCACGCCGAACGGGCCGTGGTTCCCCGCTCGGTCGGGCTGCTCGCTTGATACCGGATCCGTGATCGTTTCGACCACGGCGTCGCATCGCCCCACCAGGCGAATCCTCGTGTGGCGCCAGTGGATGCGGCCGACCGCCCACCGGCCGTCCGGGCGCGGGCCCACTTCCACCCGCAGCATCGCTCCCTGGAGGTGTTTGGCGAGCTCCAGGCCGAAGGTGAAATTCCCCAGGGAATAGGCCACGAGCCGCCGGCTGGCGGTCGAGTCGTCGAGCGCCACCGGTTGCGGCCAGTGAGAGTGGTGGCCCACGATCGCGTCCCACTGACCGAGCAGCCGCCGGGCCTCCGCGATCTGAGCAGGCCGGGGGTACGCTTCCAGCTCGTAACCCCAGTGCGGGCACACGATCCGGAATGCGGCGTCGACTCCCGAGCAGTGCGCCAACGTGTCGAGCCGCGACACGTACCCGCACGGCCGGTTCAACCACACCGTTCCCGCGGCGATCAAGACCTGCTCGTTCACCAGGACTGCCGGCTCGTCGGCCCGCCCGATGACGCGAAACCCGCGGTCTTCGAGCATCTCCTGGGATCGAGTGAAGCGTGCCCAGCCGTACTCCCCTGCGTGATTGTTCGCGCAGGTGAGCAGGGTGCGCTCTGGCGGAAACAGGTCGGCCAGAAAGTCGAGCGTCGCGGGCGTGTGGGCTTGGCCCAGAAAGAGGCGCGGCCGCCGGCCGTCGATCAACGTGCCCTCGAAGTTCCCGACGAGCAGTGTCGTCCCGGCAAAGAACTCCTTCACGTCTTCCCCGACACTGAACTGACGCCCGCCGAACGGGAGGATGTCGCCCACGAACGCCACAGTGAGGCGAGGCGTGATCACGTCGCCGCACACCTCGGGGTGGATCGGCGTCGTGAGGTCGCCGTAATCCCGCGCGGGGCCGCACAGGTTCTTGGCGAGCCAGCTCACGGCCTCGCGCCACGGGTACGGCTGCGAGAACCACCGCCCGGTCGGCTCGCGCCGCCACCCCTCCGGCGGCCGGACGCGGATCTTGTCGAGCCTCACCGCGCGCCTCCGGGCCGTCCCGGCCACCAGTTCCACCGACCTGCCAACGCAAGCAGCGCGGGACCGATCGCGACGCGAACCACAGCGGCGTCGATGGCGACACTGGCCGCCAGGGCGAGACCCAGGATCTGCATGACCAGGAAGTCTCCCAAAGTGAACGCCGCGAATACCACCACCATGACGGCCGCGGCGCTGGTGATCACGGGCCCGGTTCGGGCGAGCCCCTCCGCGATCGCGGCGTGTTCATCCAGCCCTCCGCGGCGCGCCTCAGCGACCCGCGCGACCAGAAACACTTCGTAGTCCATGCTCAACCCGAACACCGTGCAGAAGACGAGCGTCGGGATGATGGTGAACACGGCGTCGAGCGGCGCGGCGAGACCGATCAGGCCCGCCCCGTGGCCGTCCTGGAATACGAGGACCACCACGCCGAACCCGGCGGCCACCGACAGCATGTTGAGCAGCACAGCCTTGAGTGGGATCAGTACCGACCGGAATCCCACGAACAAGGCCACGAGCGTACCGCCGAGCACCAGGCCGACCACGAGCCGAAAGCGGCGGCCGATTGCGTCGTCGTAGTCGGCCCGGAGGGCCGGCAGGCCGCCGACGCGCAAGCGGGCGCCTGAGAGTCCCGTGACCGCGGCCGGATCGAAGGCGCGGAGCTGGCGGACCAGGCGGAGCAGCGCGCGCGAATCAGTCTCCTCGCGTGGCACCGCGTCGAACAGCACTGCGCGGTGGTCGCCGGCGAGGTACGACGCCCGCGTCGCGGCCGGCAAGGTGAAGAGGGCCAGCCGCGACATCGGCCGCTCGCGATTGAACGCGGAAAAGGAGAATGCGCCGGCAATCCGCGGATCCCGGACCAGCCACGCGCGCAGTCGCTGTGCCGCGCTCCATCCCACCGGGCGCAGCACATCGGTCCCGACGGGAAGCTCGAGCACGACCCGCAGCGTTTGTGGCACGGCGCCGCGTCCCATCTCCTTCAAGTCCCGGAGCGCCACCACGGACTCGAGCTGACGCGGCAGCCAGTTGTCTCCCCGCGGGAGCCCCGGCCGCAGGCGTGTGGCCTGCCATGCCAGCAACCCGAGCGGCATCCCGGCCGCGAGGAGCACGGCCACCGGGTGCGCGGTCACCCACCGCCCCCAGGCCCGCCAGCGCTCGCCTGTGGACGGGCGTGGCAGCCACAGGCGGCCCCGCTCGAGCTGGTGACCCAGCCAGGCAAGCAGGGCGGGGAGCAGCGTGACCGCAACCAACATCGCGAACCCGGTCGCTAAGAGCCCTCCGATCGCCACCGAGCGCAGTTCGCTGAGCGGCACGACGAGCAGGGGCGTGAAGCCCACGGCGACCGCCAGCCCCGACAGCAGGATCGTATGCCCGGCGGACCGCACCGTGATCGTGGCCGCTTCCGCCGGGCGGCCCGTCGCCGCGAGCGCCTCGCGGAACCGGGTGATCGACAGCAGGGCGTAGTCGATGCCCAGACCGAGCCCGATCATCGATACGAAGCTCTGAAGCAGGATCGAGAGCGGCCAGCGCGCGCTGAGCAGCCCGGCGACGCCCAGGGTGAGTCCGATCACGAGCGCGCCGCTCAGCACCGGTGCCGCCGCCGCCGCGAGAGTGCCGAAGGCCGCGACCAGGAGCATGAGAGTCATGGGAAGCGCGCGCCGCTCCGCGGCCCGGGCGCTCGTAGCGCTCGCCTGCCGCAGGTCGGCGTTGAGAACCGTCTCCCCGGTCCAGCGCAGCGTGAGCGCAGGGAAGCGCGCGGCCAGCCGGCCCGCGAGGGCGGACGTCGCGTCGCGCAGGCGCGGCACGATCGCATCGGGGCGCTCCAGCGCGGCGTCGAGCCCCACCAACATGAGCGTCCCCCCGGCTGCGCGGCCGATGAACAGCGTGTCGCGCGCGTCCCGGTAGGCGCGGATCGCCACGACGCCGGGCACGGCAGCCACCACGCTCGCGACGCTGTCGATCAGCTCCCGCCCCTCCGGCCTGGACGGCAGGGGCGCGCCACGCACCACCAGCAGCGCGTAGTGCGCGTACGGCGCACCGAAGCGAGAGACCTGCTCCGCCTCGACGCGCGCCGACTCGCTCCCCTCCACGCGGGCGGCGGTCTCGAGTACCCGCTCCACGCCCACCGCGTGCGGCGCGACGAAGGCGAGGGCCGCGGCCCAGCAGGCGACGACCAGGCCGCGGTGGCGGACGACAGGACTCACGGTATCCACGCGCTCAGCTTCGGCTTAGGTCGTCAAGGCGGAGTCAAGCACGGGCGGTGCTGCCTTGACTGGTGCTTGACCTGGAGGAGCCAGCTTGGCACGCATGAGCCCCGTCACTCCCCGCCGCGCCACTCCGACCGATAACACCGCCTTGCTCGCCCTGGCGGCGGCGTGCCCGATGCGCGCCAGGCTCACCCTGTGCGTGCGCCGCGAGCCTGACTTCTTCGCCTTGAACCGGCTGCAGGGCGAGCGTTGGGACGTGGGAGTGGTGGATGGTCCCGCGGCGGGCGTGATCGGCTGCATCGCGACCGCCGTGCGCCTCGCATACCTGAACGGTGCGACGGTGCCTACGGCCTACGTGAGTGACCTCAAAGTGCACCCGGACTTCCGGGGTCGGAGGAACGGGAGCCCCGGCGTGGCCGATGCGCTGACCGGGTACGCGCGCGACGCCGTGGGCGCCGTGGATCCCGCGATGGCGGTGCTGACGACCGCGCTGGCGGGCAACGTGGCGGTAGCGCGGCGTCTCTCCGGTCCGCGCGGTCTTCCGCTCCTCTCACACGTCGCCACGATCCGCCTCCGCTCCATTCCAATGCTCGTCCTGCGACGTGCCCACGCCGACGCCGGCGTCACCGTACGCCGCGCCCAGGACCGGGATCTCGACGAGATGGCCGAGCTGTGGCGGACGGTGGCGTGCCGGCGTCAGTTCGCGCCGGTGCTCGACGCGGCCGGGATTCAGCGTCTGATCGACAACGCAGCGGGATTGTCAGTCTCGTCTTACTGGCTCGCGCGCCGCCCGTCGGGGCGGCTCGCGGGGTTCGTGGCACTGTGGGACCAGCACCGGCTCAAGGAAACAGTCGTGGTGCGCTACTCGTGGGGTGCCGCGCTGTTCCGCCGCGCGTTCAACCTCGCGGCGCCGCGCGTGGGGGCGCCGCGGCTCCCTGCGCCCGGCACTCCGCTCCGGTACTTGAGCGCGTTTCAGGTCTGCGTCCCTTCAGGCGAACCCGACGTGCTGCGCGCGCTCCTCGTGACCGCGGCGCGAGCGCACGCGGGCTCGCCCCACGCCTTCTGCAGCATCGGGCTGGACGTGCATGACCCGCTGTCGCGCGCCGTCGGGTGGTGCTGGGCCCAGACGACGCTGGTTCACGCGTACGTCACGACCGCTCGCGGCGTCTACGACGGCCCGCCGCTCGACGCCTTGCCCCTGCACTTCGAGACCGCGCTGGTATGACGCCGGTGCTGCCGGTCGCCGCGTGGTTCGTAGCCGCACGGAGCGACGAACTCCCCGCCGCTGGGCCGATCGCCCGGGTGGTCAACGGCATACCGTTGGTGTGCTACCGCGACTCGAGTGGCTGCGTCGTGGCGCTCGAGGATCGCTGCCCGCACAAGAACGTCGCGCTGTCGCTGGGCCGGGTCTGCGGCGACACGCTGCAGTGCCGCTATCACGGCTGGCGGTTCGACGGGACGGGCGCGGTCGTAGACGTGCCGTGCCACTCCCCCAATGAGAAGCCTCCGGCCTGCGGCGTCCACGCGTTCCGGGCGGAGGAGCGGGACGGTTGGATCTGGGTAACTCTCGCCGGCGTCGCCGCTCCGGCGGAACCGCCCAGCTACCCGCGTACCCGGCACTACGGCTGGTTCGAGCTGCAGAACGTGATCGCCGCGCCGGTGGACCTGATCCTCGAGAACGGACTCGACTGCAGCCACACCGGCTTCGCGCACGACGGGCTGTTCCGCTCGGCCCCCAAGGATTTTATCCGAGCGCGTATCGAGGAGACAACGGCCGGCGTGCGAGTCGAGACGCTCGACGAAAGCTCGGCGCAGGCGAAGGACATCCGCGCCGTGCTGGGTCGCAAGCGGCAGATCCGACACATCGACGAGGTCATCCTGCCGCACACCCTGCGAGTGGACTACTGGATCGGCGACCACGCGCATGTGGTGACCATCCTCGTGGCCACGCCCGAGGACGAGCACAGGACGCGGGTCTACACCCGCATGGGCGTGCGCCACGGCTGGCTCACGCCGGTGGTGACGCGGTACGTGCGCTGGGTCACGCAGCGCGTCGTGGCACAGGACATCGCGATCTTGAACAGCCAGGGTGAGCGGATCCGGCGGTACGGCCGGCGCGAGTTCCGGAACGTGACCGCGGACCTGCCGGCGTCCTGGATGCAACGGGCCTTCCGCCTGTTCCTCGAGGGCCGCTACCCCGCGGGGCCGCTCAGAACGCGCGAAGTCACCTACAAACTGTGATGGAGGAGTTATGAGACAGAACGGCAGGTTGCGCGTGCGGGCGGTGCCGGTGCCGGAGCTCACCCCGGCCACCGTGGACGCGATGTGGCGGCTGTACCGGGACCATTACGACCATGTGGACCGCACCTCGTTCGACCGCGATCTCTCGGAAAAGACCCTCGCCTTCCTCGGCACGGACGAGGGGAGCGCCGAGGTGGTAGGCTTCTCCACCGCCCTCTTCTACCGGCACCGTCACGGCGGGCGGTCGGTGGGGATCTACTTCTCGGGCGACACCATCGTCCACCCGCGCTATTGGGGCCAGACGGCGCTGCACCGCTGCGTGATCGCCATGCTGCTCCGCTGGAAGCTGCGACACCCCTTCGTGCCGCTCTATTGGTACCTGATTTGCTCGGGCTACCGCACCTACCTCTCGCTGGTGCGCAACTTCCCCGAGCACTGGCCGCACCACGAGCGCGCCATGCCGGCGTGGGAGCTGGGGCTGATCGACTCGCTGTCGCGCAGCCGGTACGGCGACGCCTGGAAGGCCAGGCGCGGCGTCATCTCGTTCGGGGAGGCGCAGCCCATGCTGAGGACGCTCGTGGCACCGCTCACGAGCGCCGTGCTGGCGCTGCCGGAGGTGCGGTTCTTCGTCGCGGCGAATCCGGCGTACGCCCAGGGCGACGAGCTGGCGATGATCGCGCGGGTGGATGTGCCGGCGGTGGTGGGCATGTTCGCAAAGTGGCTGCGCCGCGCGCTGGCCCACCGGCCGGGCAGCCGCACGGTGACCGGCGCCGGGCTCTCGCGGCCGGCGGTCTGAGAGGGAGGCCGTGCATCCGGCGTTGGGCAGAGCTGGCCTGCGCCTCTTGTGGGGGGCGCGATTTCGCCGCTTCCGGGCGGCGCTCGCCCGGCCGCGCGCCGCGCAAGCCGCGGTGCTCCGCTCGGCGCTCGCTTCGCTGGCGCGCACCGAGTATGGAAGGCAGCACGGGATCACCGGTCGCGAGTCCTACGCCAGGTTCCGGGAGCGCATGCCGATCGTGGACTACGAGGCGCTCGCGCCCTGGATCGAGCGCCAGGCGGAGCACGGGGGCGCGGTGATCACGGCAGAGCCGCCCGTGGTGTACGAGAAGACCTCGGGCAGCTCGGGGCGGCAGAAGCTCATTCCCTACACCCGAGCGTTGCTCGCGTCGTTCAATGCCTGCTTCGCGGTATGGGCATACGACCTGCTCGCGCGGGGCCCGCGCTTTCGGACGGGGAGGATGTTCTGCAGCCTCTCGCCCGCGTTTCCAGAGGAGCGGATGACGGCGTCGGGCGTTCCGATCGGCTTCGAGGACGACAGCCAGTATCTCTCGCCCACCGTCCGCCGCCTGCTGTGCCCCGGGTTCGTGTCTCCGCCCGGAATCAAGAGCGTGACCGACCCGGTAGCCTACCGGCTCGCGCTGGCCACCGCACTGGTGGCCGAAGCGCGGCTCGAGATCATCTCCGTGTGGAGTCCCACGTACCTGCTCGCGCTCTTGGACTTTGCCACTGCGCGGCGCGACGCGATCGCCCGGGCGCTGCGGCGCGGGACACTTGAGCCCGCGCGCCTCCGGCTCCTGGATGAAGATCCGATTCCCTGGGAGCGGGTGTGGCCGGAGCTCAAGCTGCTATCGTGCTGGACCGATGGCAGCTCCGGGATGTTCGTGGAGGCGTTGCGGCGGCGCGTCCCGACCGTGACGCTCCAGGGCAAGGGTCTCCTCGCCACTGAGGCGCCCGTGACGGTCCCGCTGGTCGGGGCGCCGGCGCCGGTTCCCCTGCTGGACGAGGTGCTCCTGGAGTTCGAGGACGGGGAGGGGCAGGTGATCCCCCTCGCCGACCTGGTGGACGGCGGGGTGTACGGCGTGATCGTGACGCAGCTCGGCGGCCTTACGCGTTACCGGTTGCACGACCGAGTCGTGGCCCAGGGCACCTCGGGGTGCACGCCGTGTCTCCGGTTTCTGGGTCGGAGTAATCAGGTGAGCGATCTGGTGGGCGAGAAGCTCAACGAGGCGTTCGTGCGCGAGCGGCTGCGCCGGGTGTTCGGCGACCGTGGGGCGTTCTCGTTCCTCGTGCCGGTCGGGGCGTGCGGCGCAGCGGCCGGCTACGTGTGCGTGACCGATCACCCCGCGGCCAGAGAGCCCGGGGTTGCGGCGCGGCTCGAGGTGGAACTGCAGCAGGCATTTCACTACCGCCAGGCGCGGCTGCTCGGCCAGTTGGATGCAGTCGCCGTCACGTCGCGTCCGGACGCGCGGGAGCGGTTCGAGCGGCACTTCCTCCGCCGCGGGCTGGTGTGGGGAGACATCAAGTACGCGGCGCTGCTCGTTGCACCGACGGCGGCGGAGGTAGAAGCGTTGTGAGTTGCGGGGGGACGGTCGCGCCGCCATCGTAGGGCGGTGAAACGCACGCGACTCGTGGTCGTCCTGGCGCTCGCGAGCGCCGTGTCGGCCGCCCGTCTTCCCGCCCAATGCGCCGACGGCTCCCCGCCGCCGTGCGGGAGGCCCGCCGCGCGGCCCGCGCCACCGGCCGCCAACAGCGTCGCCGTGCTGTATTTCGAAGCGCGCGACACGGTCGACGCGTATCTCGCCGACGGCCTGACCGAAGACTTGACGAGCCTGCTTGGCAGCGTGCCGCGGGTGCAAGTGAAATCGCCTGGGGTGGTGCGGCGCGCTCAGCGCGCGTCGCCTGGCGACGCGCCGGCGATCGCCCGCGCGCTCGGGGTCCGCTACCTGGTGGACGGCAACGTGCGACGCATCGGCACCCGGGTGCGGGTGGCGGCCCGGCTCGTGAACGGGGCGACGGCGGTCGCAGCGTGGGGCGACGTATTCGATCGGACGCCGGACGAGCTGCTCGTGTTACCGTCGGTCATCGCTCGTGAGGTCGCGTTGCGCGTAGGAGGACCGGCCCCGTCATCGGAAACCGCTGCGCTCGGCACGTTGCGCACGCAAAACCCGGCTGCCAACGACCATTTTCTGCGGGGGAACTTTTTCCTCGCGCTGCGGTCGCCGGAAGGGATCACCCGCGCCCTCGCCGAATACCGGGAAGCCGAGCGGCTCGACTCCGGGTTCGCCGCGGCCATCGGGCGGGCGGCGTATGCCTACGCGATCGCCCGTGGCAACTACTATCCGCTGCCCGACGTCCCGCTCGAGAGCCTGGTAGGCCGTGGGCTTGGGCTGGCGGACCGCGCGCTGCGACGCGACTCGACCTCCTCCGACGCCTGGATGGCGCGGGGCTTCCTCCTCGCGTTGCACAACCCCCGTACCATGGCAGGCTCGTTGGAGGCGTTCGGGCGGGCCATCGCCCTCGACCCGAAGAACGCCGAGGCGCATCATCAATATGCGCAGGTCCTGAACTGGCTCGAGCGGCACGACGAGGCCGATCGGGAGCTGCACCTGGCGTTAACGCTCGATCCGGGGCGCGCGGTCTCCTACTTGGATCTGGCGAATACGCACTTTCGCGAGACCGCCCTCGCCCTCGCACTGATCGACAGCGCGACCGCTCTCGACCCCGCCTCGCCACTCGCACGGTGGTGGCGGGCGTTGGCTCGCCTGATAGCGGGCGACGTGCGCGGCGCCCGGGACGACGCCGAGCTGGCCAACCGGCTGCAGCCCGGTGATATCGTGGTGGAAAACGTGCTCGCCTTGGTCCTCGCCCGTGCAGGAGACAGCACGCGAGCGCGGGCGTTGATCGCGCACTGGCCGGGCCGGACCGACCATTGGGTCGTCATGGCCGCACTCCTCGCGGTGGGCGACACCGCGGCGACCTTGGACCGCTTCGAGCGGGCGGGGCCGAACCCGGCTTATTGGACGAGGCTACACCGGCCCGAGTTCGACGCCCTGCACGGCAATCCGCGCTATGAGCGGCTCCTGGCGGCCCTGCGGCCGCTGGGGGCGGTGGGGCCATGAGCAGCGCGCCGTGGCACCCAACCTCCGCCGGTTATAGTCCGGGGCGGGCGACTGTCGCGCCGATCGGGCCCGCGCGTAGATTCGAATCCGATGCCGACGCCGATCTGCCGGCGCTCTCCGTCTCGGGAGTCGCGCCGGTTCCCGCCGGGCAGACGACCGACATCACGGCGCTGTTCTCGGGCCAGGAAAGAGAGCTCGCGGGGGTCGGGCCGCAAGCGAAAGCCGGCGGCACAGGCGATCCGGGAAGCATCGTACGCATCACCGGCCGTGCCGCGTTCGGATTCGCGGAGGCCAACATCGAGTCATAGACCGTTGCTCGACGTCGGACTCGTCGGTTTCGGCTTCGCCGGCAGAGTATTCCACGCACCGGTCATTCGCGCGGTCGCGGGTCTCCGCCTCAGCGCCATCGTCCAGCGTCACGGCGCGCCGGACCCGGGTTATGCGGATGTCGACTTCGTCACGAGCGTGGACGAGCTGCTCACCCGGTCCGTCGACCTGGTCGTCATCGCCACCCCCAACACGTCGCATCATCCGATTGCGAAGCAATGCCTCCTGGCCGGACGCCACGTCGTCATCGACAAGCCATTCGCCCCCACGCTCGCACAGGCCCAAGACTTGGTCGAGCTGGCTAAGACGCAGCGGCGCGTCCTGTCGGTCTATCAGAATCGCCGCTACGTCGGGGACTTTGTCACGCTACAAAGACTGCTGGCGGAAGGCACCCTCGGCCGCATCGTGGTCTGCGAATCGCATTTCGATCGCTTCCGGCCCGAGCTGAAGCCGGGGGCCTGGCGCGAGCGGCCCGAGCCCGGGGCGGGTGTGTGGTTCGACATCGGGCCCCACCTGCTGGATCAGGCGTTCGTCCTGTTCGGAACCCCGCGCGCCGTCGCGGCCGACATCCGCATCGAGCGGGACGGCGCCCGAGTGGACGATGCGTTCGACGTGACCCTCCACTACCCGAACCTGCGGGCGGTGTTGCGCGCGTCCATGCTGGCGGCCGCGCCGGGCCCGAGCTTTGCCGTCTACGGCACCGGAGGCTCCTTCATCAAGTATGGAGTCGACGCACAGGAAGCCGCATTGAAGGCGGGCCGCACGCCGGGTGAGCCTGATTGGGATGCCGACCCGCCGGCGTTGTACGGCACGCTCACCACGCCGGAGGGCACGCGACCCGTGCCGACGATTCCCTCGAGCTACGCGCGGTATTACGAGAATGTGCGCGACGCCATACTCGGGACGGCGCAACTGGCGGTCACGCCGGAGCACGCGCTCGACGTGATGCGCGGGCTGGAGCTGGCGGTCGCCAGCAGCCAGCAGCGCCGCGTGCTGTCGTGGACGGGGGACCGGGGGTGAGGACTCACGGCGCCGCCGGTTCGTCGAGAAACGGAATCACCGTGGCCGCGAGCGCCGGGGCATTGAACATCGTGTAGTGCGTCAACCCCGGCAGAATCGCGAGCCGTGACTTGGGACGGCCGGATCCGTCCCATCCGCCGTCGCGCTGCCCGCCGCCCAGCAGACCGAACAGCTCGACCGCGTGCGCCGGTGGGAAGATGTCGGCGTCTGCCGCGACGACGAGGGTCGTCGCCTTGATGCCGCGGATCTCTTGCGCGAAGTCGAAATCCTGCTTCATCGCCTCGCCGATCTTGCCGAGCAGCCGGGGCCAGTCTTCGGGCCGGGGCGCGATGCTGGCGTACAGCTGATACATCGGCGTCTGCTTCATGGCCTCGGCGGCGGCGGCACCCACCTGGCCCTGCTGCGCCAGTATGTCGGGATAGAAGGCATTGCGCCGGAAGGGCGTCGAAACCACCACGAGCTTGCGCACCACCTCAGGGTGCCGGATGGCGGTCTGCAGCGCCACGCCGCCGCCGAGCGAATAGCCCATGACGTCGGCG